>Ga0233449_1000057_pt1 | contig 161636 bp, 157 predicted proteins | sample SI_124_October20_FD_183012 | JGI IMG/M metagenome (GOLD analysis project Ga0233449, IMG submission 183012) | Seawater microbial communities from Saanich Inlet, British Columbia, Canada - SI_124_October2016_200_MG | ecosystem: Environmental > Aquatic > Marine > Inlet | place: Canada: British...
CCCGACAAGCACTTCAACCTGCCGCAGCATCATCACAATCTCTTCTGGTTTGTTTCGCTTGATAGCCATTTCTGATCCTCCTTCAACTAACTATAAAGGTGGACCACTTTTTCGGGGGAAGACCAGGCAGCGGTTCCGTCAGTCGGGGTTCCCGGTTTGCTTTTATTGTTACTTGTCGCAGCCCTCTACAATCTTGTGAGCCGGGCTCAGGCAAACATCAACTCACAATCCAATGCACTGCTTGACCTTCGCAAGCGGATCGAATCTTTGGTGTCTTCCACTGCTGTGAATGCCGTCAAGGATGCAACCGCAGACGGCAACATACAATCACGCAACGTTACCACGACTCTCCTCTTTTCAGATATCAGGGATTTCACTGGGTTTGCTGATCAAAATGCTGCGGAAGTTGTTGTTGAATTCCTGAATCAGATTATGACTTTGCAAGTGGAAATCCTCAAACGCCATGATGGCGACGTCGACAAGATGATTGGAGATGCCGTTTTGGCGCGTTTTGATGGAGAGAATGGAGACAAACGCGCACTTGCTGCCGCGCGTGAAATCGTAGATGCCGTAAAGCACGGCGATTTTCCTCGAGCATTGGGGATCGGAATATTTCACGGTGAAGTAATTTCAGGCGCTATCGGACCTGAAGACAGGCGCGATTTTACTGTTATTGGCAATACCGTGAACATGGCGGCTCGTCTGTGTGCCTCAGCCAAGGCAAATGAAGTTGTCGTTGAAGAAAGTCTGGCGGACGACGCATTCGAACCCGTCGAATCAATTTTAGTCAAAGGGCGCAATGATCCCTTGTCGATTAGACGGTGGCATTCTTGAGAGAAAAGGCATTGATGTTCACTGGAGACCGGCAATGAGTATTCATATGGCAGATCATCGAGTTGGAGCATATCTAGCGTGGAGGTCACCTGAATGAATTTAACACCCAGACAAGTGATGGAGACATACCTTTTGGAGGTTGGTGCTAAAGGGCGGTTGGAGTTGATCGAAGAGATCGCCCAACCAGATATGGTGGACGAAGCCAATCAGACCTTCGGTGGGCCGCCCGGTCGTGACGGCCTGGTGGCCCATGTGGAAGGTTTTCGGCGCAACGTAGGGGATGTTCGCATCTCGATTGATCGCATAGTCGCTGGCACAGATGAAGTAATGGCGCAGTGGTCATTCACCGGAAAACATGTTGGCCCGTGGCTCGGTCGCACGCCAACCGGCAAGGAAATCACTGGCACTGTATTCAGCTTCTTTGACCTCACCGACGGGCGCATTAGTCGCTACCGACTTTGGCTTTGCGCAATGTTCGAGGTGCCCGTGGTATTCGACTCATCGAAGCCGCGACGCTCTGGAGACACACAGAACTAATTAACATTCAGATTGACGTAGTCTGTTCTGGATGGTCTGCTCGCCTTATTTGACCCGAGCGTTTAGGCTTTGAAGTTCCTGTCTCCACCTAATTCCCGATCTCATATTCACCCAGATCACACAGATCTATGTTGTAATCCTCAACTTCTTCACCATCTGAAAAACGACTGAGGACGTCATAATGGCAATTGCGTCGGTCATCAGCGATCGTAATTTCGATGGAATAGCCTGGCGCCAGATAAACATCGTCGAGCACGTCTTCTTCCCATCTTTTTGTCCCGGTGTGGGAGACATGAAAATTTACGAGTCTTACATCTGTTCCGTTGGTCAGTGTAAAGGTAAGGTCTTCCGCCTGAGCGGGATTAACCGCATTAAGCATCGTCGCGCCAAAAAATATTGCACAAAACAAAGCGAATTTTACTTTATTCATTATTATGAATCTCCAAATTTTTGTTCGTCATTCAATTTACTTCAGATAGAGGGTGTGTCGAAGGCAGCTCAAGTAATTTCGTCAAAACCGATCCAGCGTTGATCCCTTTTTTCATAAACTCAGCGATGATCGAAACGCTGTCGTGACTTTAAATAGTTTCGTACAAGATGGAATAGCTTTTGGGGTCTGCTACCTTTAGTCATGTTAACAATGTTGCTTTAAATGCAAAAAAGGCCCTGCAACATCAAAATTCAAAATTATACTTTACACATCCGGTTATACCTGTGACCGAAATGAAGGATCGATGATGGCAAAAAGCACTGAACACATTCACGACTATTATTCGCCGGATGATTTGTATACCAAGATTGTTGAGGGGCTTGAAAAACTCGAGCTGGATTTGTCAAAAATCACCCTGGACGACCTTCAGCCCGTAGATGAATTTCATATTCGCGGCGACACGGCAACCAAGGAACTGATTGAACTGGCGGGGTTTACACCCGACCAGCATATCCTGGATGTCGGATGTGGCATTGGCGGGTCCACACGACGTTTGTCACATGAAACAGGTTGTCGTGTAACCGGTATTGATTTGAGCGATGAGTATATCCATACAGCCCTGCGATTAACCGAACTGCTTAACATGCAGGAGCAGGTGTCGTTCGAGGCAGCCAGTGCTCTGGCCTTGCCGTTTGAAGACAATTCCTTTGATGGCGCCTGGTCCCTGCAGATGAATATGAATGTCGAAGACAAATTGTTGTGGCTTACAGAAACCTGCCGTGTTCTCAAACCCGGTGGGCGTGCTGTGTTGTACGAAGTATGTGGTAGCAAAAATGCCCCACCGTATTTTCCGGTGCCATGGGCCCAAAACAGCTCCATGAGTTATTTGGTGCCGCCAGACACGTTCCGCGATGTCATGACAGCCGCCGGATTTGAAATCGCAGTTTTTAATGACAAGACAGACCTCGCCAGAGCGGCCTTTGCTCACATCAAGCAGCCCCAGGGCGAACCGAAATTACCGGTTCTGGGTGTTTATATGCTGGTGGGTAAGGATATCGGCACCAAGGCCTATAACCTGCACCGCAACCTTGAAGAGGAACGTGTCAGCCTGATTGAAACTGTCGCCATAAAACCGGCTTGATAGCGACCGATTATCGGTCCAGTGACCGTATTGTGTTTCGGTGATTTGTTGATTTATACGCATAGAAAAAGATGATCTTGAGTGGGCGGTGACGCAGGGCGTCCCGGCTTTGGACTGGCCAATATCTTGTATTACGTTGGGGCGCTGCTGGCCATCGGGGCCCTGAGCTGGTTCATGACCGTCGCCTGGGAAGGTTTCGGTGGTAGCGGCATATTCCTGATATCGGTCCTCTATGCGGCCGCATTTGTCGGAGCAGGGCACAGGCTGTGGAATCAGGCCGGCCTCAAGATATCAGCCGGGCTGTTGGTGACCATAGGCGTTTCCATTCGTGCTTACCCTTCGTGGCGCATTCATTCTCTATAGCGGAATTCTGCTACATCGGCACGGCAACAAAATTGAACAACTTCTCGTGGCTGCCATGCCGGAATGGATACGCGACCTGCGTCCCGGGGGCAGGAAAGGTATTTGGAAAAGACCGCTCATTTACCCGCCGGTCAGGACGGCCAGACAGGATTTCAGTAAATCCTTGCTCTTGATTTGAGCGGGCTTGGCTGCGATCAGATGCCTGCCGGTGATCAGGGAATATAAAAGCCAGGCCCGCGCTTCTGCTTCAACTTCATTGTCACAAAGTTGAACGAACAACTTCCTCAAAAATGCCAGGCGATGTTCATCAACGCGACGCAGGGCTTGCCGTACCTTTTTGTCCCTTCGTCCCCATTGCCTCAATGCAGGTTCCAGCCGGACGCTGACTTGTTCTATCGACAATTCAATTGTTCGCCTGAGGCGTTCATCGGCTGTGCCGCCAGCCTTTTCAACCTGGTCGATAATGTCGAGCGTGCCAACGCCTTCCCATCGTGTCAGCATGGCGTCCAGCAGATCCTGCCGGTCCTTGAAATGCCAATAAAAACTACCTTTGGTCACGCCCAGTTCACGTGCCAAGGGCGCAATCAACACCTTGTCGATTCCGTCCACGGCAAGCCGATCGAGTGCGCAATCTATCCAACCGTCGCGGCTGAGTGAGGATGTATCTTGTGTAATTTTTTGGGCAACTGTCATGTCTGCACCATACCCCAGGGTATTGACTCTGGCAATTGATGCACATAACCTTCCATACTGTAGGGTATGGAGAACGCTTTGAAAGTGAATCAAAAAAGTTCAGCTACTTTGGGCGCGACTGACGTCAAGGCCATGGCCCTTGAGGCCGGTGCTGACCTGGTCGGTATTGCCAGTGCAGAAACGCTAAATCAATTCCCGCCGGACCCGCGCTGGCCGCAAACACCTGGCCGTTTGAGTGCCGATGCAAAAAGTGTCATCGTCCTGGCATTGCGTGTGCCTGTCGCCAGCTTTCGCACACGTGAACCCGAGCCTTACCAGATGGTCAACATGATGATCAATCGACGGCTCGACAAACAGGCCCGTAAAGTTTCCGAACAACTGGAACGCCAGGGTTTTTTCGGCTTGGTCATGAACAACAATTCGTCCGACTGGGAATTAAAATCGGGAACCTACGGGCCGCTCAGCTTGCGCCATTTGGCCATTGAAGCTGGCATGGGGACCCTGGGACTGGGCGTCAATTTCATGTGTGTTGAATACGGCCCGCGCGTCAATCTGGCTGTTGTTGTGACCGATGCCGAACTGGAACCCGACCAGCCGATGACAGAACAACTCTGCGTCGGTGAAGGGTGTTCACGCTGCCTCTATGCCTGCCCAACGGATTCTGTATTGCACTTTAACATCGACAAACGCGGCTGCTCCACCGAAGCACAGGTCACGGGCATTTACGGGGTTTCCAATCTCTTCCATCGTCATCTGGAATCTGACGAGGAGACCCGACGGTCTATCCTGAATTCAGGTGAACTGATGGCTTACTGGCAGGGTATCACGCGGGTCTGGGGCTGTTTTGGGACCTGCCCGCGCTGTACGGCGGTGTGTCCGGTTGGCGACGACTATCACGCCTTTCTGGCCGCACCACAAAAAGTCATTCCCGAAAGCACACCGGAGCGCATCGAGAAGGGCAAGTCCTACAAGGCTGCGCTCAAACAAGGTGACGATATCCCTGGCATGAATGACTGGAATATCCGTTGGGTAGGGCCGGACGGTTACACAGGCAAAGCTGCGAAAGCACAGCGTGAAAAATTCAGATTAAGTCAGCAGATCAAGTTGCAGGAACCAACGTCATGAACGAGCTAATCCCGACCACACTGACAGCTGATGACATCAAGCAAAAGGCCAGGTCCCTGGGTGCTGATCTGGTTGGAATTGCCGACGGTGCGATCATGGACCAATACCCGCCCGACCCTGACAATCCACGTGGGCCTTCAGATATCACAGAAATCGACGGCGGCCGGGTGATCGTGCTGGCCAAACGGATCAGCTTCGCCACGTCGCGCCTTCCTGCCTGGAATGATCAGCACAAGTTCTATGGCGATGAATTATTGATCTCGGCGCTGGAGGAACTGGCGCTCGATCTGGTGTTCTGGCTGGAAGACAATGGCGTGCCGGGATTGTTGGTGCCGTATCATCATGTCGATCCAACGAAGTTTCTGAAGGGCAAGGACACACAGACGACCCACCCCTTGTCAGCAACCCACGCGGCTGTCGAAGCGGGGCTTGGTACTCTGGGGCTAAATCATCAGCTCATCACACCCGAATACGGCCCCAGGGTCATTCTGGGCATCGTCATGACCTCAGCGGACATTGCACCAGACCAGAAAATGGAAAAGACCCTGTGTCTTGGGCCTGAATGCGGTCGCTGCCTCAAGGCCTGTCCAGCTGATGCCGTTCAACACTGGGACCGGGACTGGAAAAGCTGCGATACCTATCGTTCGCCCTTTGGCTTCGAATTTGTCGCCGATTATCTGACCGGCGTCATGACTGAGACCGATCAGAAAAAGCAAATCGGCATGTTGCGCAGCATGGAGTCATCGGAATTGTTTCAGGCCATGTTGCGCGGTAGCGGGATCATCACTGGCTGCCGCCGTTGCGCCGATGTCTGTCCGGTGGGTGACGATTATGAAGAATTATTAAAGAAGTGGGTCGACGAGATCGCCGAAGAAACGCCGGAAAAAATTGCACGTCTGGCAGAGATGGTCGATGCTGAATTGCCAAAGAGTTACCAAAACCAAAAACGCTGGATCGGAGACTTGGGGTGAGCCAGGAACATATTACAGTTATGAATGCGGATTGAATATGGACTACAAAACACCAGTTGAAGACATGCTTTTCGCTTTGAAATATGGTGCAGAAGCTGACCGGCTTCCCGATTGGGACGATGATCTTGCGCGGGATATCATTACCCAGGCCGGACGCTTCGTTGATCAGGAAATCGCGCCGCTTGATCCTCTTGCCGACGTCAGCCCGCCCGTATTGATAGACAACAGGGTTAAGGTTGCACCGGAACTGGTAGCCGCTGTAGGAAAATTTACGGAAAGCGGTTGGCTCGGTCTCGCCATGCCGGAAGCCTTCGGTGGCCAGGGGCTGCCTGGCGTATTAACCTCGGCTGTTCTGGAAATGCTGGGCGGCGCGTGTGTCAACATCCTGATGATGGTGGCCTGCCCGGAGGCCGCCATGCGGCTGATCCTTGATCAGGCAAATGAGGATCAAAAGAAACGCTTCATTCCAGGCATTGTTTCCGGCGAATACAGCACAACAATCGTCTTGAGTGAACCGCAGGCAGGCTCCGACCTTTCGCTGATCGCCACGAAAGCTCAACAAGACGACGACGGTGTCTGGCGTCTTACGGGCAACAAGGTTTTTACCTCAAACGCAGATCACGACATAACGCCGAACATCCTTCACTGCGTTTTGGCGCGCACGGGTGATGAAGAAAGTGGTGCCAGGGGATTATCCTTGTTTTTGTGCTCCGCCGTCTTGCCCGATGGTCAACGAAACACTATTCGGGTCGACCGCATCGAAGACAAAATGGGCTTACATGCCAGCCCAACTTGTCAGGTATTTTTTGACGGTGCAGAGGCGGAAATAGTTGGTGCCCCGGGTGAGGGCCTGATGCGCATGTTCACGATGATGAACGCCATGAGAATTGATGTTGCGGCCCAGGGAACCGGTCTTTGCCAGGTCGCCGCCCAAAGAAGTTGTGACTATGCGGCGGATCGACGGCAGGGGCGGGCGCTGCAGCCGGATCAACAAGATAAGGGTGCTGTCCCGATCAATCGGCACGGGGACGTCAGGCGCGGATTGCTGACGCAAACGGCTTGGGTCGAAGGTTTGCGCAGCATGCTCTATCGCTCCGCGGTTGACATTGAACTTGGGGAAAACCCCGCTCTGGTCGAACTGATGACCCCGGTTTGCAAGGTGCTTGCAACAGATGCGGCCGTTGAGTGCGCCAACATCGCCATACAAATCCATGGTGGCTATGGATATATCAAGGAATATCGGGTGGAACAGATCCTGCGCGATGCGCGGATCGGCCGGATATTTGAAGGTGCGAACGGCTTGCATGCGACCAATCTGGTCACACGCACTTTGGCAGCCAGGGGCGGGGCCAGCGCTGAGGCATTTGAGCAAGATTGTAAAGACGCAATCCTGGCCAGTCGCGCCGTGGGAACCAGTGGCATGGCTGAAGCCTTATCCGAAGGTCTTGTCGCCTGGCGGGCGTCGCGTGACGCGGTCGCTAAACTCACCGACCCAGGATTTGTGGCCTATCCTTTTATGGAACTGACAGGGCTGCTTGCCCTTGGCGTGGCCTGGAGCCGCCTTGAGAAAAATGCTGACGCATCGGCCAATCCGGAGCGCATCAGAACCACAGCTGCATTTGTGCGGGACTGGATGCTGCCGGAGACAAAATTCCTGAGTGAACGGATTACGTCGGCTGAGGAAAACCTGACAATGACCGGAACGGCATTTCAATCTTGACATCGAAAAAGATATCAATACATGCGAAAATAATTTGCCCTCAGGGAGGCACCCATGGCGAACAACGACCCACTTAGAGACTACGGAGACGGCAAACCGAACATCGAGACGGTGGTAGATGCACTGGATTACGCCGCAGATCTATCGCCTGATCACACAGCGATAATCTGCGATGACGACCAGATCAATTACCGCCAATATCGTCATGCCGCCGCGGTATTCGCTCACAAACTGCAGGCCCTTGATTGCAAGGGAAAGCGCATTGTCGTGCTGATGGGAAATTCCATCGAAATGTCGATCGCCATTTATGCGATTTGGGCCGCAGGCGGTGTCCTTGTCCTGCTGAACCCGATGTATACAGAGAGCGAATTGGGCCCCCTGATTGAGGACGCCGAGCCTTGCGCAATCATTTGCGCCGATGTTTTACAAGACAAGGTCTCAGCCCTGGCCGACGCAAAAGGGGTGGACAATGTAGTTATTCTCGGACCGACGGCGATTATATACACTGACCTGCTGGCCGCTGACGAATTAACACTGCCCGAACCACGTCCAAAATCTGACGATGTCGCCTCGCTGCAATACACCGGCGGCACCACCGGTCTGCCCAAAGGGGCACGCCACCTTCATCAAAGTATTGTGCACATGACCCGGCAAATTCAGTGGTGTTGGTCGGAAAAACCCGGTGCCAACATATGGCTGAATGTAGCCCCTCAGTTTCATATCTGGGGTCTTTGTATGACGGCCCTTGTGCCAACTTATTGCAGGGATACGCTTGTCCTTATTAAACAGTTCCGACCCGATGCTGTTCTTGAAGCGATGCCCAAACACAAGGTGACCTTGTTCGCTGGTGGACCAGCACCGATTTTTCAGGCGATCATGGGACACCCGGATTACAGATCGACAGACTTCTCCAGCTTGCGTCGGGTTGGTGGCGGCGGGTCGCCCTTTGCTGAAGAAACGATCAAGGCCTGGGAGGCGGTCACCGGATGTTCTATCCACCAGGCGCTTGGCATGTCAGAGGCAGCGCCTCTTGCAATGAACCCATGGCACGATGAAAACCGTTTGGGCACCTGCGGGCCACCTTGTCCGGGTACCGAAATCGAGGTAGTTGACGTTGAAACGGGAACAAAGGTCCTGGCCCAGGGGGAAAATGGTGAATTCCGGGTGCGTGGCCCGCAAATGATGGTCGAATACTGGCGGCGCGAAGAGGAAACCGCCGAGACCATGCGCGATGGCTGGATCCATTCCGGCGACATCGGGCATCTCGATGAAAAGGGTTATGTGGTTATTGTTGACCGCAAAAAGGAAATGGCCATCGTCAACGGGTATAATGTTTTTCCACGTGAGGTTGACGAAGTCCTGTTTACACATCCAGGCATTCTGGAGGCTGCAGCAGTGGGGACACCATCATCAAAAACTGGTGAAGTTCTTCATGCCTATGTGGTCGCACGGGAAGGAGAGACACTGGATGAGGCTGAAGTCATCAATTATTGCGGACAGAACCTGGCACCCTACAAGGTGCCGGCCAAGGTCATCGTTGTTGATGCCCTGCCAAGAACGCCCGCAGCCAAGATCGATAAAAACCTGCTACGGGAGCGCTCCCTGGCGGGATAGCCTCAGAATCCAAAGTCAGGCGACCGCCCGCATGTCAGGGCTTTCCTCGAGATATTTTTTGAATTCCTGCTGAACGGCCTCAATGGTTTTGCCGAACCGGGGCCCAGGCAGGAATTCTTCTATGAGGGCACCCACGTGCCTGCCCACGATGGTTTTTGGTGATATGCAGGCGGCGCAATGCTGCACTGCAAAATAAAACTGTTCTAAACTATTGATATTGTTATTGTGCAGTGCAACATATGTGCAACGCGCGGGATCAATGACGATTTCCGCGCCTAATTTTTTGTACGGTCACTGACTTGATTGTCAGGCCAAATTCAAGGAGACATGTTGTGATAAACCAGCTCAATGTCGTATACCTCGACAAGATCAATTTTTCTGCCCTTTCAGGCTTTAACTTTCGGTCAGTTTTTACCGCTGTAAAAGAATATTCTGATAAACGCGCTGCCCGTGCAGCCATGATGAATCTCGATGATCGGTTGCTCGCCGACATTGGTCTTGTGCGCGGTGACATTCAGGGTGCTGTAGAAGGCACTTTGAAGCCATATGGCAATACTAATCGATAAACCTGGAAATTTGAGACAGTAACAAGGATAGTAAATACGTGCCTCGTCAAACGCTTGCAGCCTTCGCGGATCGTCTACCGATAGGGGACTGGAGAAATTCTCCGGTCATTTCCTTTACGCCGGGACGGATCAAAACCGAAGTTCTGTCAGGCTTGACGGTTGCCCTGGCCCTGGTGCCTGAGGCCGTGGCCTTTTCATTTGTTGCAGGTGTTCACCCTTTGGTGGGGCTGTATGCGGCCTTCATTGTTGGCTTGATTACAGCGGTTTTCGGTGGTCGGCCTGGCATGATTTCGGGTGCAACCGGTGCTTTGGCGGTTGTAATGGTCGCCCTGGTGGCCAGCCACGGTGTCGAATATCTGTTCGCAACTGTTGTATTGATGGGCATTTTGCAGGTGCTGGCGGGCGTTTTCAGGTTAGGGAAATTTATCCGCCTGGTGCCGCATCCGGTTATGCTGGGCTTTGTAAATGGCCTTGCCATCGTGATTTTTCTTGCTCAACTCACACAGTTTCAGGTGCCCGGTCCGGATGATGTCAAAGTCTGGATGACCGGTTTGCCCCTGGCGACAATGTTGGGCCTGGTCGGTCTGACAATGGCGATTATCTGGCTCATGCCAAAGATAACGACGGCTGTGCCGGCGCCATTGGCTGGTATTGCTGTCATTGCGGGCATTGTGATCTTTTTTGGCAGTGATGTGCCACGGGTTGGCGATCTGGCCTCCATTGAGGGCGGATTACCGCTATTTCATATCCCGACGGTGCCCATCAATCTGGAAACGCTCAAAATCATATTCCCTTTTGCCCTGATTCTGGCGGCCATTGGCTTGATCGAAAGCCTGCTGACATTAAACCTGGTCGGTGAAATGACCGGGACACGGGGTGGCGCGTCGCAGGAATGTATCGCCCAAGGCGTTTCCAACACTGTGACCGGCTTTTTTGGTGGCATGGGTGGTTGCGCCATGATCGGTCAGTCCATGATCAACGTGAAATCGGGCGGTCGTACCAGGCTTTCCGGTATCGCAGCTGCCCTGTTTTTGCTTGCCTTTATTCTGGTGGCATCTGACATGATCGAACAAATCCCGCTGGCAGCGCTGGTTGGTGTAATGTTCATGGTCGTTATTGGTACTTTCGCCTGGCAGAGCCTTAAGATCCTGCGCCTCATCCCCCTGACGGACGCCATGGTTATGCTGTTGGTTACGGCTGTAACCGTCATGAGTGATTTGGCCATAGCTGTTATTGTCGGTGTGATTGTGTCGGCGCTGGCTTACGCCTGGAGCAATGCAACACGTATTCATGCGTCTATGGAAGAAACCATCGAGGGAACAAAGGTCTATCGGATTGAGGGACCATTATTTTTTGGTTCTGCCGACGGCTTTGGAGAGATTTTTGATCCGGCAAACGACCCTAAAAACGTCATAGTTGATTTCATGAACAGCCGGATTGTCGATCAATCTGCTCTGCAGGCGATTGAGGGTCTTGCCTCGAAATACGAGGGGCATGGCAAGAGCCTGCAATTGCGCCATTTATCACGTGATTGCCATCGACTTTTGAACCGGGCAGGCCAGATCATGGTCGATTCCGATGACGATCCAGATTATGGCATCGCAGTGGAATATGATGTCAGAACCGGTATCCTCGGCGGTGGACACTGACAATTCGGATAGAAGTATTTTACAAAAATACTGTCCGACAATGAACTAAAACTATTCCAATGAGATCAGGAAGTGGGTACGATCAACGACCTAGTTGATGATCACGGGGCTCAACTTGTAAGACCAACGCTGCGTTTAAGTGGCAAGCGGTTTTACGGAGAAAGCCCTCAAAAAAGACCCCATATCAAATTTTCTTTTCCAATTCTCAGAGGAATAAAATCAATGTCCCTAACTCGACGTTCATTCAGCCTGATCACCGCTGCAGGTCTGGGCCTCGGTGTTGCCTTCGGTGCGTTTTCCGCAAGTGCAGCCGACAAGGTCAAAGCCGCATTTGTTTATGTCGGCCCGGTCGGCGATTTCGGCTGGTCCTACCAGCATAATCAAGGTCGACTTTCGCTTGAAAAACACTTCGGTGACAAAGTAGAAACTACTTTCGTCGAGAGTGTTGCTGAGGGCGCAGATGCTGAACGCGTCATCCGCAGCCTGGCGCAAAAAGGGAATGACATTATTTTCACCACTTCCTTTGGCTACATGAATCCGACGATCAAAGTCGCCAAGCAGTTTCCCAAAGTGAAGTTTGAACATGCTACTGGCTACAAACGGTCCAAAAACGTCGCAACCTATTTGTCACGGACTTATGAAGGTCGTTACATAACAGGCTATCTTGCGGCAAAAATGAGCAAAACCGGAACTGCTGGATACATTGCCTCATTTCCAATTCCTGAAGTTATCCGGGACATCAACGCTGTTACGCTTGGCATGCAATCTGTTCGCCCGGACATGAAAATGAAAATTATCTGGGTCAATACCTGGATGGACCCTGGCAAGGAAGCGGCTGCGGCTAAAGTTTTGGTTAGCCAGGATGTGGATGTGATCATCCAGCACACTGACAGTCCCGCTGCCATGCAGGTGGCTCAAAAAGAAAAAATCTGGGCTGTTGGACAGGCAACGGACATGACTGCCTTTGGTCCGGATGCACATCTGACTGCCGTTATTGACGAATGGGGACCATACTATATCAAGCGAGTACAGATGGTCATGGATGGCACCTGGAAGTCTTCAGATCACTGGGGCGGTATGCCTGAAGGCGATATCGTCATGGGTCCGATTCATGCCAAGGTTCCAGCCGAAGCCAAAGCGCATGCAGAAAAGTTGGTTGCTGGTATCACAAATGGTACTTTCCACCCATTCACGGGTCCAATTAGCAACCAGGCTGGTAAAGTAATCGTGCCTGCAGGCAAGACCATGTCAGACGGCGAACTCGCCGGAATGAACTGGTATGTCAAAGGTGTCGAGGGTAGTATCCCTAAATAAGTAAGGCATTTACGGAAAGGGGCTGTCCGGATGCGGGCGGCCCCTTTTTGTTTGACCGGATTTCTTTGATCAGTTTCAGGCGGAGCAACGTGTAAATGACGTCACAATCGAACTGGATACCGGTTTCAGGCAGCGGTGATCTGGCGGCAGCCAGTGCCCGTGCAGTTGTTTTGCCAGACCATGATGTCGTGATCTGGCGCACAAAAACCGGTGCCGTTCACGCCTGGGAAAATCGGTGTCCCCATCGTGGCATGCGCATGTCCTTTGGTCAGGTTCGGGACGAAAAACTGGTTTGTCGCTACCATGGCTGGGGCTTTGATGAAGAGGGGCAATGCCAGAATATCCCGGCGTCACCAAATGCCGCCGCGCCCCCTACGGCCTGCATAAAGACCTGGTCTTGTACCGAGAAAGACAATTTGATCTGGGTCGATGTTTCAGATGAATCTGCGGGCGAGGGCTCTGCAATGTCTGGTGATAGCGACGGCGTAAGCTCATTGATGTTTTGTAAAAGTGTTTATACCGATGGCGATTTGGACAAGGTGTTGGCACTTGTTGGATCGGCGAGGTTCTTGCCCCTCGGGTATGATGGCGACGGGAGGGATCTGGACTGGTCCATGACTGACTTGCCTGACTTGGTGGGGGATGCGATACAGATTTTGGTATCCGGTGCTGGTTCGGATCAAATTGTCATCACCGGGCATCAGGCGCGAGATGGACGCTGCGGGCTTCATATCATGACTCCATCAACGGGAGATCATGACCTCGATCGCCAGCGCCGGCTTCACTATTCAAAGTGGGCAAAACGCCTGCGCTGGTCATTGTCAAATCCTGATGCCGCCCAGGATGGGTTTTCGGTTTTTTCCTGAGTTCAGAGGACTTCAAATTCATGACCCAGATAGATTCTACAACCTTGAACCAATGGTATGTGATTCAGAGCAGTGCAGCCCTGACGCCTTCTCAACCAAGGAAAACGCGTTTGTTGGGGCGCGACATTCTGGCAGTACGACAAGAGGATGGTCAGGCCACAGCATGGGAAGTTTCGACTAAAGGAGAGCAGGGGCAGGCACTGCCTGTTCGCGAATGTTATGACTATGTCTGGACAACCCTGGGGGAGCCCGATGGTGATATTTTCAGCATGCCAGAATTCTATGAGGACGGCCGGCGCATGGTTGTTTGCGGTATCGCCACCGTGCAAACATCACCTGGGCGTATTATTGAAAACTTCCTCGATATGTCACACTTTCCCTTTGTGCATACGGATGTTTTGGGGGCAGAACCTGATACCGAAGTGAATAACTATAAGGTCAATTTACGGAAAGACGTGAACGAGCTTTGGGCAACCGAATGTGGCTTTTACCAGCCCAAGGCCATGGCCTCCGCGACTGAGGGTATAGAAGTTGACTACCAGTACCGCGTCGCCAATCCCTTCGCAGCGATCCTGTACAAAACCTGTCCCGACCGGGCTGATGCCATGGACCTGGTGGGTATTTTGCCCCAGCCCCTGGACGAAACAAATTGTGACATCCACTATTTCATGCTGGTCTTTGATGATGTGAATTCAGATCAGGAACTGATCCAGTTTCAGCAAGGCATCTTGATGCAGGACCGGGTTATTCTGGAAAATCAGCGGCCGCGCGAGTTGCCGTTGCAGCGCGGTGCTGAAATTACCATCCGCGCCGATGCCGCTTCCATTCAGTATCGCCGCTGGATAAAGGAAATGGGCGTTGGCTTTGGAACACTTTAGGACCTGTCCGGTATGATAAAACTTTACGATTATATCCTCTCGGGCAGCTGCTATAAGGTGCGCCTGATGCTCAATATCCTGAACATCGAATATGAAGTTGTGCCGGTTGATTTTTATCCTGGTCTTGAGCACAAAAAACCGGAAATGCTGGCGCTTAATCCCTTGGGGCAACTGCCTGTAATGGTCGATGGAGACCTGGTTTTGCGCGACGCCCAATCAATTCTTGTATACCTTGCGTCAAAATTTGACGACAGTAATTCCTGGTTTCCGGATGACGCTGCAGCGCGGGGCCAGGTTGCCATGTGGACAGCCTTTGGTGGTGGCGAAATTATGGCGGCGTCCGCGGCCCGCCTGCATGACGTACTAAACTACCCGTTTGATATCGATCAGCAACGCAAATCTGCCCATGCAGCCTTTGTGATCCTCGATGATCACATCGCCGAACAGGAGATCATGGGCTTGGACTGGTTGGCCGGAGGGGCCCCGACCATCGCAGATATTGCCTGCTTCCCTTATGTTTCGCTCAGTGAGGACGGTGGAATATCACGTGAGGAATATCCGGCCATCGAACGCTGGTTACGCCGGTTCATGGATATTCCGGGTTTTATCGATATGCCGGGTGTGTTGCAGCACTGGCGGAATTGACGATGGATATTGAATAGCTGCCAACAGGTAACGTTAGTCGTTGATTGATCAAATAATTTGTAAAGAAAAAAAATTTGTTTGCTTTCGGGGAGCTTAAGGAAATGGTTATCAGGATTAGACTTGTTCTGCTGGGTCTGTTGTTTGGGGTTTCGATATTTTCAAGCGGGACAGTTGCTCGTGCTGCCGGGCCGGATGTTTATGTTTTGAATACCAGTACCGGGGCACCTTATGCCAATAAGGAAGAGACCGGTTTTCAGAATCTTGTTGTCGCCGAGGTATTTCGTCGGATCGGTTTGAAGGCCCGTGTTAAGCAATATGTTGCTTCTGCGCGCGCAATGTCGAATGCCAATGCCAATATCGATCACGGCGTAGCAATGCGGATAAAAGGCTTGGAAAAAAAGTTTCCAAATCTGGTGCGAGTTGAAGAACGTCTTGTCGAAAATGACTTCGTCGCCTATTCCCGAAATCTGGTGTTCAAGAGCAATAGTTGGCAGTCACTTCTGCCCTACAGGGTCGCATACATACATGGCTGGGTAATATTTGAGCGAAATCTGATGAGAAGTCAGGAAAAGCACGCTGTTTACAAGCCTGAGCAGATGTTCGATATGCTCGGCAAAAAACGCGTTGATCTGGTTCTCTATGAACGTTGGCAAGGCCTGCAACGTGCCATGGAAACGGGATTGGTGGTCAAGGTACATGAACCTCCACTGGCGGCAGTTGATATGTATATGTATGTGCACAAAAGCCATGCTCACCTCGCACCTGAACTAGCCAAAGCGTTGCGAGAAATGAAGGCAGACGGCAGCTATCAAAAACTCTTTGACCGTACCCTCACAGTATTGAAGTAATTTCTGTCGGGTTACCTCAAAAATACCCCGCGCTTCCTGTCGGAAGGCGGGGCATTCGATGACCTCTGGGGGGAGGTCGGAGGGGTTTCGGTTATTTCTTTTTGGTGCGGAAGGGTTTGTGGCAACCACCGCAGGTTTTGCCAAGGCCACCTATGGCACCCTGGACAGCTTCAAGCCCATTGCCTGCGACCTTGGCCATATTTGTTGCGGCCACTACATGTTCCTTGCCGGCCTTTGCGACGGCAGGATAAGTGCTCCAGATTTCCGGTTTGGCGCGTGTCGCATCACCAAGCTTGTCTGTGCCGGAACCCGGAGGCCACATGGCGCTGCCGTCCAGGGTCGCCATAGACAGCAAGCCGTTGGCAGCTGACTGTGCTTTCTTGGCGTCGTAAGGCACTTTACCTTTTGCGATGGCCGCCAATTGGCCCATGTAAAATCCCTTCAACACCATGGTTGCCTGGCGCGCCTTGACCGGCTTGCTAAAGTCGGCGGCTTGCGCATTCGCGCCAAACATTGCCAGTGCAATTACGGCAAAGCCTATGTTCCTTATAGCTTTCAGCATCTTTTTCTCCATCCCTAGAAACTTGATTTATTGGAATAATTCTTGATAGCGTAGTGTAGTCTGTGCAAAAACCTCTGGCTATTCCTAAATTATGCCGCCAATGTTGTGCAAATATGCACAATATAGCACAGATTTTGGACATTATATGGCATGGGATGATTTGAGGTTTGTTTTAACAGTCGCTGAGCAGGGAACCTTGAGCGGGGCTGCCCGTGTGCTTGGCGTGAACCATTCTACAGTTTTGCGCCGGGTTTCGTCGTTTGAGGACAAAAAAGGTGTGAAGGTCTTTGAACGTACGGGAAATGGTTACACTCTGACGCCAGAGAGCCGTCATTTGTTGACATCCCTGCGGGCAATTGAAGATCAGGTCAACGGCCTTGATCGCGCCATGGCCAGGCAGGGCCTGGAGTTGGATGGACCGGTACGCATAACAACGACAGACAGTTTTGCGGTTTCAGGATTGGTGCAACATGTGGCGTCGTTTCAGAAAGAACATCCAGGTGTTGTCGTTGAACTGAATGTGAGTAACAGTTACGTCAATTTTACGAAGATGGATGCCGATATCACAATACGACCGGCACCAAGGTTGCCCGATGATATGGTGGGAGAGCGGGCTTGTGATCTGATGACGCACGTCTATGCAACGCAAGGCTATCTCGATCAGAATCCTGCCACCAGTTTCAGTGCTCATAAATGGCTCGGGGTATCAGAACCAATTTCGTCGTCCAGGGTTGGTCAGTGGCAGGACGAAAACCTGCCCGCCGCAGCAATTGTTCTGAAGTCGAGTTCATTTGTCGCGCTGCGCGATGTGGCTGAAACCGGCATGGGAATGGCTTTATTGCCTTGTTGTCTGGGTGACCCGTCCCCACATTTGGTCCGCGCGAAAAAATTCCCAGACGGTATGAAAACGTCGATCTGGGTCGCGACCCATAAGGACATGATGGGGTCGACCAAGGTTCAGTCCATTATTTCCTGGTTTGCCGAGGCTGTTCGCCAGGACACTGATCTCTTTGAAGGACGAACAAATGGATAAGATGCCGACGGTTTACATTCCACATGGCGGTGGACCTTGCTTTTTTATGGAATGGGACCCACCGGAAACCTGGAACAGTCTGGAAGCATATTTGCGCCGACTACCCGACGACATTGGTCAGAAGCCTCAATCCATTCTGATGATATCGGCGCACTGGGAAGGGGAGGATTTTCAGATTCAAGGGCAGCCTGCACCAGAATTATTGTTTGATTATTACGGCTTCCCGGACCACACCTATGAACTGACCTATCCAGCAGCTGGGTCACCGACGCTGGCGGCAAGGGTATCCGGTTTAATGGCTGGCGCCGGTCACACGGTCGAAACTGTGATGGATCGGGGTTTTGATCATGGTATGTTTGTGCCCCTGAAAGTCGCCTGGCCAGAGGCCAATATACCTGTCGTGCAGTTGTCCTTGCGGGCAGACCTTGATCCGGCAGCACATATTGCCATGGGGGAAGCGCTACAGCCCTTGCGGGATGAGGGTGTCCTGATCATTGGCAGTGGTTTTAGCTATCACAATATGCAGGCCATGGGGACCTTCATGCGTTCAGGTGGCAAAGCCCGGTTTGGGGATGACTTTAACGCCTGGCTTGTTAAAGCAACGACGTCACCTGATCAAAAGGTACGAAACCAGTCCCTGGTTGATTGGGCCAGCGCACCCATGGCCCAGGATGCCCATCCCAGAGAGGAACATTTGCTGCCCCTGCATGTGGTTGCCGGTGCCGCTGGACCCGATCAAGGACGCCAGACTTTCGAGACCCGGATCATGGGCTCCGTTTCATCGGCGATCCAGTTTGGCTAACCCATATTTTGTGGAATATGATCCGGGAAGGTATGAACGCCATCTGCATCCAGGCTAATATCAATAGCCTCAATAACGGCGTCTACTGGCAGTGCGGCATACAAGTGCGGGAATAACATCCCGCCACGTGATTCTTCCCATTTCAGATCGTCACCAAGTTTATTGGCATCTGCAACCAGCAATGTCAGTTTATCCTGGCCGGCGCGGTGTTTTGCCGTGCTGGCACGAACTGTTTCCAGGCCGGAGAAATGGATAAACCCATCTGCCTTGTCCTGGCTTGATCCTTCATAAAAACCAGCTGCCAGTGCAGCCTGCCATTCTTCTCTTTTGCAAACGTGGTAAACCCGGTCACTGGACATATTGTCGCCTCAATATATTGAAAATTCGGGCAAACTATCGTCAATTGGCCAAGCATATGCAAGCGCCAAACGGATGGAAATCACGTGCTTGTTTTATGTAAGCATACAATCCCTTCATTGACAGGATCATCGAATACAGGCCATGAATAATGTTCTTTGGCGCGTACTTCCCTTCAGGATTTAAAATCAACTTATGCTAGCTGAAACCCAAGCCATACCTCTGGATGGTGCCTATGCATGGCGGCGTCTGGGCATTGCCTTGTTGTTGTCGACAATCGGTGGCATTGGCATGTGGTCGGTGATTGTCGCCTTGCCTGTGATCCAGGTCGAATTCGGTGTTGATCGCAGTGATGCAGCTTTCCCCTATACGGCAACCATGCTGGGGTTTGCCGTCGGCAATATGATCATGGGACGGCTGTCGGACCGCTTTGGGGTCGTCGTGCCGATTGTAATCGGTGGCGTGATGCTGGGGGCCGGGTATATCGTCGCCGCCCAAGCGACCGAGATGTGGCACTTCGTGGCCGCACAGGCACTGATGATTGGCATGCTGGGGTCGTCAGCGACGTTCGGTCCGTTGGTCGCCGACACCTCTCACTGGTTTCATCGTCGACGCGGTGTCGCAGTCGCCGTTGTCGCGAGTGGTAATTATCTGGCCGGAACAGTTTGGCCGCCAATCCTGCAATATGGCATGGAGACCATTGGCTGGCGTCAAACACATATTTTGGTTGGCATTGGCTGTGTCGTCACATTGGTGCCATTGGCCTTTCTGTTGCGCCGGCGTGTTCGTTTTGACGACAGCACCGATCCTGCAACAGCCGTTGACGACGCACGCGCCCTGCCTGTGTCGAAGAACACACTGCAAGGCATGCTGATTATTGCTGGTTTCGCCTGTTGTGTGGCCATGTCCATGCCGCAGGTTCACATGGTGGCCTATTGTGTGGACCTCAATTATGGCATGGCCCGCGGCGCTGAAATGCTCGCATTGATGTTGGGCTGTGGTGTCGCCAGTCGTCTTGCCGCGGGCTTCATTTCAGATTCCATTGGTGGTGTCGGCACCCTGATCCTCAGTTCATTTTTGCAATGTCTGGCCCTGTTGTTTTACCTGCCCTTTGACGGGCTGACATCCTTGTATGTCGTGTCCGCTTTCTTCGGTCTGGCGCAAGGGGGACTGGTTCCCAGTTATGCCATTATCGTGCGGGAATATTTCCCGGCCCGGGAAGCAGGCACGCGGGTTAGCCTCGTACTGACGGCAACAGTGGTTGGTATGTCGTTTGGAGGCTGGATATCCGGCGAGATATATGACATGACGCAGTCCTATCAAGCCGCATTCCTGAACGGTATTGCCTTTAACCTGGTCAATATGTCCATTGCCTTCTGGCTTTTGATGGGACGCAGGCGCAACAGGCGTGTGCCCGTGTAATCTTCAGATTTTGAAGTTTTCCAGAGCGTTGCGGTCGATTTCAATGCCGAGGCCAGGACCATCCGGAATGCGGACGATACCACCTGAATGCTCGATCGGGTCGCGCATAATCGCCTGGCGGAACGGGTGTTCAGAACGATCAAATTCCAGCAAGGGTTCCCACGGGCGACGACCGGGGGGATTATGTGGTAATACCGCCAACAGTTGCAGGGCGGCTGCAAGGCCGATGCCACTGCCCCAGACATGTGGCACATATCGGACGCCAAAGGCGTTGGCCATATCGGCGATTTTTTTGCATTCACTCAAGCCACCGGCAGCGGCTGTATCCGGTTGCAGGTAATCAATGGCCCGACGGCGCAAAATTTCACGAAAGCCAAAGCGGGTATATTCGCATTCACCGCCAGCCAGAGGAATATCAATGGCGGCCTTGATAGCGCAGTAACCGTCCAGATCTTCCGGGGCCACGGGTTCTTCGAACCAGCCAATATCCAGATCCTGAACCATTTTTCCCAGCTTGATGGCATCAACCGCGTCATAGCCGTGATTGGCATCCAGCATCAGGCCTATATCCGTTCCGATTACCTTGCGTACAGCCCGGATCAAGGCGGCATCTTCGCGTACTTCAAAACCGATTTTCAATTTGACGGCGGAAAAACCTTCGGCGGCATATCCGGCAACTTCATCACAAATATACTCCAGGGGATCGCCACTGCGTTTGCGATAGGTGCCGGTTGCGTAGGCCTTGACCTCACGTCGCAAAGGCCCACCCATGAGTTGATGAATGGGGGCGTCAAAATGTTTGCCGCGAATATCCCAAAGGGCAATGTCAATGCCACTGATAGCGCAGATCGGTACGCCTTTTTGTCCCTGATCACGAAACGCTGCGTAAAGGTCCTGCCAGATTTTTTCGCTTGCCAGAGGATCAGCGTCGATCAGCCAGGGCTTGTAGGCCTCAATCATCGCCGCAGCCGGTCCAGCGGGGCCAAAGCATTCACCCCAACCCACCAGTCCGGTATCTGTTGTAATTTCAACAATGGCACTGGCGCGGGCAGTGGCTTCGCCGATGGCCCAGTGAAAAGGTTCTGACAGCGGGGCCTGTAGAATGTGGACAGTGATGTCGGTGACTTTCATGAGTTTAGTTCGCGCCGCAGCACTTTTTGTATTTCTTGCCAGAGCCACAGGGGCAGGGGGCGTTGCGTCCAATTTTTTCAACAGTGCGCGTTTCAGGCTTGGGGTTCATGACGCAGTCTGCAAATACCCAACGACCTTCTTCGCGCGTGAACATGGCCAGTTCATGGTGGGTAATCTGATCTTTACCGGCTTTGTAACTTGCTACAAATTCAACAGTACCGGTTTCATCATCTTCGCCGCCATCAGACGTATTGCGGACATCCAGTCCATGCCATTTGGTGTTTTTGGCAGACTCTTTGAAGTCATCAATATCAAAATCTTTTTTCTGTTCCGTCGATAATGTGGCAGCAAGGTAGTCCCCGCGTTCCAGCACAAAAGCGGTATACCTTGACCGCATCAGTTTTTCAGCAGTCGGAGCCGCAACCCCGTCCAGATATTGACCGCAGCAGGTTTCGAGTTCAGCGGAAGATCCGCAGGGGCAGGTTGTCATAAAATTTCCTTGGTAAAGCTTTGCATCGACAAGATGTTTCGCTTTCTAATTACAGAACTCTGAACATTGCGGCAAGCCACACTAACCAGACGTCATATGCGCTTGTCGAGAAAGCGTTGGGCTTTGATGCTTTGTTCGAATTCCTGTGCAAGGGTGCCGCGATCCAGGATGTTGATACCTGCCGTAACTTCGAAGGTGTTTCGGATACTGGCTTGAAGTTTTTCAAGGATTTGGGCCTTTGGCACATCCCCCCGAATTTCAACAAAAACATCCAGGTTTTCCATATCATTTTGCGTGGATAATTCGACCTTGAAGTCGGCAATGTTGTCATCTGCAAAAATGAAATCTTCAAATTCAGTGTGGTTCATGTTGACGCCACGGATCTTGAAAAAGCCAGCTGTCCGGTGGGTATGTTTGATGACGGGAAAGACAGAAAAAGGTCCACTGCTGCCGCCTTTTTCGCGCCAGGTGACGATGTCGCCGGAATTCCAGCGAATGAACGGCGTCGCATGATTGGTCCATAAAGGCGTGACCACAAGTGTGCCCGGCTCACCTTCGGCCACAGGTTCCAATGTGTCTTCCGCCAGGACTTCGATAAAAAACATGTCCGTGAAAACCTGGAAGCCATCATGGGCATCGCCCTCACAGCCCATCATGCCGGCTTCGGTCATGCCAAAGCCGTCGAATAATTCAGCGCCCCAGATATTTTCGATCTTGCGACGTTTGGCGTCGGTGACTTGCTCGGCTGAACAGATCAGCTTTTTGACTGATCCATTGGCCAGATCAATCCCTTCAGCCTCGGCCATATTTGCCAGATGAAGGCCATAACTGCTCATGCCCATCCAGATCGTTGGTTCCAGCATCTTCAGTAAATTTATCTGGGCCTGCGAGGGTGTTGAATTTCCGGCGCCCGCCCAGTTCACACCAATACCTAATGATTGTGCCGCCCGTGCCATCAAAGTACCGACGGGATGAATACCAAGCGGGAAGGAAACATGGGCGGTGTCTTCCGCTGATGCGCCGGCACATTCGAATACACGGGCGAAAGACAGCCTGCCATATTCCATATCCCGGAAGGTACGTGGGTAAAACAGGGGCGCACCTGTTGAACCACCCGACCGCCAGAGCTCCGCGATGTCCTTGCGGGGCGCGTTGCAAAATTGTGTCAGAAAGTCCTGTGGCGGAATGGCGCGCAACATCTCTTTGTCGAGAATTGGAATACGGTTCCATTCCTCTGGACTATCCAGACGGTCCAGATTGATGTCAGCCGGAATACGGGTCTTATGAAAGGGCGAGGCGAGGGCGCGTTCAACGGCCACCCGTTTGCGGACCGTTTGAATATCCAGAATTTGTTTTTTGCTGGTTGGTAATTCAAGCGGCATGATCAGTTTCCTGTCTTGTTCGGACGTTTGCCAATCCAGCGTTCCTGGGCAGAATGCCCAGGTGGCAGGTTACCCTGGTTTTCAGCCTCGATCATTTGCGACAGCCTGTTCTGTTTGTCGGCATTGTCCTCGGCAATATCATCCAGCGCGTCAGCCAGCATGGTCGCGTAATCGTCACCAACAGGGCAAACATCCTGACAGCGACGACAACCGGTGATGACGCCCGCCCCGCGCAATGTGCTCTGCCATATGTTGAAGCTTTCTTCGGATCGTACCAGTTTTACCTGGGCTTCACTGTCCGGGGCTTCCAAAACTTTTTGCAAGAAATCTGAAACTTCCTTGAAGCCATGGGGTGAACGATAGCGGTCACAGCCTTCCCAGTCGCGGTCCCAATGTTTGATGACATCGCCAGGGCAGGCCTTGAGGCAACGACCGCATTCCGGCCCTGCACACAAGGCTTCCGTCATAGGGCCGTCTGGCTCAACATCCAGCGAACACAAGATCACGGTGACCATCAGGCGCGGGCCATATTCCGGTGTCAGCAACTGGCCATTCAGACCCAACGTTCCAAGACCCGCTTCGACCGCCGCATGGTTTGCCGATAACAGCGGAGACAGATGTTCAGCTGTTTTGCCAAAATATAGCCAAGGGTCGACATGGGTCGGCGGAATGATCAAGGCAGGGTAGCCCTGTCCCTCCAGCCACAGCACCATCTCAAGTGCGGCTTCTTCCAACATCGTCAGCGTAATTTCATCGTTGTAATATTTGTGACGTTCGTTCCATCTCGTGAGGCGTGTCGGTCCTGACAACAATCGTTTGCCCAGAACAATGGCACGTCCACCATCGTAATCGGTGACATCAGATGGGCGTCGCGGGTTGGCCGGGTCCGGTGGAAATTCATCCATCACCTTGCCGTCTGCAATGCCCACAAGATCAGCCCCAAATGCCTTGGCCTGATTTTTGACATCGTCCGGTGTCAGGGGTGTTTTAAATACAGCATCCATCAACAATAATTCCTGAAATCTTTCATTCGTCTTCTGCCGTCGCTGCCATCAGGCGTGCCTGTTTATCCCTGAAAGCATTCCTCACCTGTTTGGCGGCCTTGCCGGAATAACCTTCCGGCCCCACCCAGCGAACGTTCCAGTCACTCAAACCGGGCACATCGGCAAGGTTCTTGCGTGCCGCCTTGAACATTTCGCCCTTGGCAACTTTATCGTCCGTAATTTCTGGAATCTCTTTTTGATCATCTGCCAGGAAGGCATGATAGTCGGTCCCAACGGGACACACGGCCAGACAACGTGGACAATCTCCGAACGAGCCGACAACACGGAGAATTCCCTGCCAGAAACCATACAGATCCCGGGATTGTAGCATCTGCTTCTTTTCGGCGGCATCGGCCCTGGCATAACGCTGTAGCATTGCTGTCACGGTCATATAGCCAAATTCCTGGGCAAACTGGGCACAGGCCGGTTTGTTGATATCAAAATGGCCCACCGCATCTCCTGGGCAGGCATGCAGGCATCTTGAACAGCCCTCGCCAACACAGACTTGCTCCTGCATAGGCTCGTCTGCTTCCAGTTCTACTTCTGTGAGTATGCCCGTCAGATAAAGTCGGGGGCCATATTCCGGGGTCAGGATATTGACCTCCAGGCCAAAATTTCCCAAGCCTGCTTCAATGCCCAAATGACGCGTGCTGAGGTAACCATAACTGGCCCGCTTCATATTCCAGTCGGTTTCCTGGGCGGCGGTGACGAAACTGGGGTGACCACTATCTTCCAGCCACATGGCAAGTTTTGTCGCTACTTTGTCCATGCGCCGCAGTATGACCATGTCCATATACTGAACCGGCACCATCTGTTTGCAGCGAAATACGGCAGCCGGAATGTGCTGGACGATGACCACGACACTTTTGACGTAAGGTGAAATTCGATCTGGCGTTTGTGGATATTTTGGATCAGGTGGAAAGCTGTTCAGCACCTCTGCACTGGCAATGCCAACCAGATCAGCCCCCAGTTCCAGGGCTTTGGATTTGACGGCTTGGGCTGTCAGGGGCTGCTTGCGAAAATTCGGCATGACAAATGTTTGCACTGCCAGTGCCGGAAATCAACCTTATCCCGGTGCGATTGGTCGTTTCGGGATTTCTTTTTTTCTTGCGCAAATGCTATCCTCAGGTGTTGATTGTTGAATCACCTCCTGGTTGGAAGAAATTGTTGAACACGCCCATCTGGCTGAGAATGGCCGCCTTCGTTTTCCTGACTTTTACCTTTTTGTCTGGTGCCGCATTGGCCGATGATACAAGGGCCGGTGAAATAGGGGCCGATGGTATCCGGTTCGCGACCATGAAGCTTGTGCCCTACGGCTATAAGAACAGCGCGGGTGAAAATGTCGGTTATCTTTATGACGTTTCCAACGCGATCATGAAAGAAGCTGGTTTCAAGGAGCGCAATGAATTGTTGCCGGTTAAGCGCCTGCATCAGCAACTGGTGAAAGGCGGCGCGGATTGTACACTGGTCGCCCGAATTCCTGTTACAGAAGTTTACCAGTTGATCACGCCATTGGGGCCTTCAATTTCATTGGTCTTCCTGCCACGTTCAGGGATCGTATTGGATACATATGAAGACCTTGTTGGTAAACGCATTGCCGTGGCCAAGGGGACTTTGGGTGCCCTTAAGGAATTTGCCGAAGATGATCGGATGAAGCGATATATGACCGGCGGTTATCGAGAAAATATGCTCATGCTGCGACGGGGGCGGGTTGAGGCTGTAATGGGGGCCTGGGGCAGTTTGATCTACAATCATCGCGAGCTGGGATATGAACTAAAAGGCCTTGGCAAGCCCCTGATCATTCGCCAAACACCTTTATGGCTGGTTTGTTCAAATCACATGAAAGATGCCGGGAAGCTTGAACGTTTGCGACAGGCAACCAGGCGTCTGCGCGAAAATGGATCAATCAAAACAATCATTTCCAACTATATTGGCCGCACGCTGGAATCCGCATCCAACAGAACAGAATAAATCTATGTATGAACATCAGTCGGTCCTTTCACCTACAGGCGCACAGCTCTCCTTGTGGACCTGTCCGGTGAGTGGCACAGCAAAAGGTGTCGTGCAAATTTGTCATGGCCTGGGCGAGCATGCTGAACGATATGCCCGTTTCGCCGAGGCTTTGTCGGTGGCAGGTTATGCGGTTTATGCGGAAGATCACCGGGGGCATGGCAAGACGACGGCACCTGATGCACCTGCCGGGTTTTTTGCCAGGGCTGAAGGCTGGAACCAGGTCCTGGCGGACAAGGCATTTATCAATCAATATATTCATGAGCAACACCCGGATCTGCCGGTCATTTTATTTGGTCACTCGCTGGGCGGAACTCTTGCTTTTTCCTATGCACTGCGCTGGCCGCAATCGATCAATGCCGTTGCGGTCTGGAATGCCACAACAAACACCAACGCACTCCATACCGTACTCAACGGGGTTTTAGCCATCGAAAAACTGTTTCGCGGCAGGCAAGCGACCAGTATTGTTAATGCCTTGACCTTTGCTCAATGGGGCAAGGCAATTAAGCCACATCGTACTGATTTTGACTGGCTGTCTCAGGATGAAGCCGAGGTCGACAAGTATATCGCTGACCCCCTGTGTGGCTGGCCGGCACAAGTTGCCCTGTGGCAGGATATTTCGGACGGTATGGCAGATTGTGCAGACAACACCAAGTTGTCAGCCTTACCCAAAAAACTGCCATTTAACCTTGTGGGGGGAGATCAGGACCCGGCGACCGAAGGTGGCAAGGCGGTGCTGGACCTGGACCATCGTCTGAAAGCAAATGGCTTTGAAAATGTCACAACAAAAGTCATGGCAAACACGCGCCACGAAACTTTGAACGAACTTGACCGGGACCAGACGACAAAAGATTTCATCGCCTGGCTGGATCAGATTGGTCAGTAAAAAATAGTTGTTCAGGCTGCCTGAGTTTGTTGGCTGCCAGATGTGTCCGGATGTTTGTAGATGATGCCATCTTTCATGATCATGCGCAGATTGTCTTTGTTCTGCAGGATGGTGACATCTTTTGAAGGATCACCTTTCACCAGCAGTAAATCGGCGAGGAAACCTTCTTTGACTTGACCCAACTCGTCACCCATACCCATGATTTCGCCACCCAGCTTTGTTGCTGACAAAATGGCATCCATGGGTGACATACCAACAAGATTGACAAAATGTTCGATGTCGCGAGCATCTTTCCCGTTTGGATTCCAGATCAAACCATAGTCGCCACCTGGCAAAACCCGAACACCGCGTTTGTGCAGCTCTGCCATGTTTTCTGCACCTGTTTCCAACTCATATTTAAATCCGGCAGCAATAGCGTCCTCATGTGAAATGCCATGTTCGCCGGCTTCGTAGACAGCGGCATAAGTTACGCCAAGTGTCGGCCCGACGAATATTTCGTCTTTTTGCGCTTCCAGCATATCCATGGCTTCTTCGTCGATCAGGGTAGCGTGATAGATGATTTTGGCACCATGACGCAGGGACATTTTGACGGATTCCGCACTGCGGGCATGGGACGCAAAACGAAGCCCAAATCCATGTGCTACTTGCGCCACGGCGGCAACTTCTTCTTCAGTCATGACCGTATGTTGGGCCTTGGCCCAAGGCATGGCATTGTCACCTGACGGATTGATTTTCAGTGTGTCGACGCCATCGCGAACGCACTCGCGTGCCGCTTTGCGAAATTCATCAGCGCCGTCGCAGACCAGGCCAAAAGTCTCGCGGTACATATGACGCATGGCGACATCGCCCAGGTTACCAGTCACGGTGAGCTCAGGGCTGGCACACAACATACGCGGGCCGACCATCATGCCATCGTTGATAAAGTTGCGGACTGCGATTTCAACGCGTGGCTTGGCGGATGCTGCACCAAACAAGCTGGTGAAACCGGCATCGAACAACACCCGGGCGAAATGGGCCGTCAGAAGTGTATGCTCTTCTGGTGGCGTGTCACCGATATCTTCAAACACATTGATGTCCGTAAAACTGGCATGGGCATGGGCTTCGACAAGTCCTGGCATCAAGATGCAGCCTTGACCATCAATGATCGTCTGCCCCTCTCGCGCCAATGGCGTCGGGCTGATCTTGTGAATACGGTTGCCCTGAATTTCAACTTCAGCTGCAAATGGTTCAGCGCCGCTGCAATCCAGGACGTTGATATTAGTGAGAATGGTATTGGTCATTGGTTTTTTCCTGTCGTGTTCGCCGGGGGAATGGATGTGTTTTCGGGCAGGTGGGGAAGGTGGAGGCGAACCGTCGTGCCAACACCCGGATTACTTTGAATTTCGAGCTTGCCGCCGTGAAGCTCGACGAGTGAATTTGTAATGGTCAATCCCAGGCCCGTTCCTTCTTGCGCCAGATAGGGATCACCTTCGGCACGCGTGAAGGGCTCAAGCGCGCGTGGCATGAATTCTGCCGGTATGCCAGGCCCTGTGTCCTGAACTTCGATCAAATGATTTTCTTCTGAAAAACCCGCCTTCAATATTACCTTGCCGTTTTCTGGCGTGAATTTAATGGCGTTAGACAGCAAGTTCAAAAGCATCTGTTTCACAGCACGTTTATCGACAAACATTCGCGGAATGCCATCCTGTATCTGAACACTGAAGTGTATGGATTTTCTTTTGGCACCATTCTTGATGATCGGATTGCAGCTGTTCAGGATATCGACGAAGAAGAGGTATTCCCGATTCAGGGATTGTTCGCCGGCTTCGATAGATGACAAATCGAGAATGTCATCGATCAAATTCAACAAATGCTCACTACTGGAATGAATATCTCCGGCATATTCCAGATATTTGTGGTTGCCGAGTTCTCCGAAAAACTGGCCCGAGAGCATTTCTGAAAAGCCGATAATGGCGTTCAGTGGCGTGCGCAATTCGTGGCTCATGGTGGCGAGGAATTCTGATTTGGCCTGGTTTGCCTGCTCCGCTTCAATCAGTGCCTTTCGCAGGTTTTCTTCCATGAGATAATGATCACTAATATCGATAATGGTATTTTGCACAAAAGGCTGGCCGTCCCACTCCACCATCTGGGCCGATAAACGCAGCCAAATACTGCTTCCGTCTTTTCTCAGGCCTTCGTATTCATAGATATTCGGAGCCTTCTCGCCCTTCAGGCGTTGTTCCCGATATTGCTTGAGACGTTTGTGTTCCTTTGGTGCAACCAGAACACCGAGAGAGGGCAGTGCCAGCATTTCCTCTTTTGTCTCGAACCCGTAAATCCTGACTGCAGCTTCGTTGATGAAAAGCGGGGTCCAGTCTGGCGAAATGACAAGAATAGCCTCCAGCATGCCATCTGCGAGAGCCAGAAAGCGTTTATCAGATTCCAGTGCCGCCTGTTGAACATTTGCGACCGCGCGTCTGTCTCTGGCCGTTTGCGACAGGTTTTTTAAAATACCGCCAAGTAATGCTAGCCAGCTATCGTCCCCATTTCTGATCAGATAATTCTGAACCCCGAAAGACAGAGCCTCTGCCGCGACGGCCTCATACCCTTTGTTGACGATCAACAGGACAGGCAGGTTCTTGTCTTGATCCAGCAGCGTGCGGGCAATCTCACATCCGTTTGTACCCATCAGATGATGGTCGATGACAACAGCTTCGCATTGTTGTCCACGTCCACGCTCCAACAGGTCAGATGCGTCCTGTATATAGTCGACGCTAAATCCTTCGGACGCGATGATACCTGTAACTGATTCGATAAAGTCAGGGTCTTGCGACAGGAACAATATCTTGTTTTGGATTTCAGTAGTGACTTCCATGGCCGTTCTGCAGGCGACTGTCGTTGAGGTATATTAACTGAATTCGGGGGGGAACCGGAGAATGCATCAACTTCTGATTTAATGCAATAAATAATACTTATTAATGCACGTGATTTACTTTATCGAGCAGAATTTTGTCCTTAATCCTCCTGCCGTTCCAGGCTAGACTTGTGGTTGAACGACAATTCCGCCTAAATACCCGCTACTTATCAAGCGACAGGATTTTAATTAAATGGACGAAATGGCAATTGCGCGCGCCTTCCACGTCGTATCTGTTATTGCCTGGATTGGTGGCGTGTATCTGGTGACCTTTGTCGTGCTTCCTGCGGTCCGCAACATGGACGAAGCCCTGGACCAGATCAGGAGCTTTGACGACATCGAAAGCCGTTTTGGTGGGCATGCCAAAGTCATGGTTCTGACGGCTGGGGCAAGTGGCTTTTACATGCTGTATAAACTGGATGCCTGGGACCGTTATGCCAACCTGGATTTCTGGTGGCTTCATGCCATGACCCTGATTTGGGGTCTCTTTACACTTGTCCTGTTTATCCTCGAACCTTTGTTTCTCCACGCCTGGTTTGACAAGCGGGCTCAGGAAGCACCGGCAGAAACTTTTGCCATGGTGGCGCGGTTCCATCAATTTATTCTGATTATCAGTCTGATAACTGCTTTCGGGGCTGTTGCCGGGGCCCATGGATAACGCTCATCTGCGATAATTTGACACACCTGTAAAAAAATTCTGCCAAATTGCTGTTTTTACTGTCTGTAAGCGGGTCTTGCCTGATATGACAGATACTGGCTGGTATTTTACGCCGTCCACAGCATTTGAAAGCCCCTGAAACCAGAGAGATTCAGTAAAACCATGACGATCCGCGATATCAATTTTGACAATCCTGCGCTGTTGTCACCAACACGCGCCTTGCCCACCAGTGTTGCCATTATTGGTGCCGGAACGATCGGTCCAGATATTGGCTATTACCTGAAAAGCGCCTTGCCGGATCTGGAGCTTGTGCTGATTGACATAAATGAAACAGCCCTGGAAAAGGCGCTGTCCCGGATCGAAAATTATGTTGAAAAAGGGCTGGCCCGCAAAAAACTCTCACCGGCCATTGCCGACAAGGTCAAGTCGAATATCGTGACCTCGACAGATTATCAGGCGTTGGCCCACTGTGACTGGGTACTGGAAGCAGCAACCGAGAATCTTGATCTCAAGAAAAAAATCTTCAGTGATGTTGAGGCCCTGGTGAGCGCGGATGCATTGATTACCTCCAACACCAGTTCTTTACCTGCCGAACGACTCTTTAGTCATTTGCAGCACCCGGCGCGTGCGACTGTTACCCATTTCTTTGCGCCGGCCTTCAAAAATCCGGCTGTGGAAGTTGTGGAATGGGCAAAATCTGACGAGGACGTCATCGACTATCTTCGCTGGTTTTTTTACCAAACCGGCAAGGTACCCCTGGTCACAGATGATGCTGTCTGTTTTATGCTGGACCGGGTTTTTGATAACTGGTGTAACGAAGCCGCCTTGTTGCTGGATGTGGCAACACCGGCAGAGATTGATAGTGTCACAACAGAATTCGTTCATGCCGGACCATTTTTTGTCCTGAACATGGCAAACGGTAACCCCATCATTGTTGAAACCAACACGCTTCAGATGGAGGAGGAGGGCGAGCATTATCGCCCTGCCGATATTTTCAACACCATTGACGAACGCTGGGAAACCATTCCACCAGGGGCGGGTATGGAGGTGGATGCCAATAAAGCCAAAACCATCCGCGACCGTATGCTGGGTATCCTGTTTTCCCAAACGGTCGATATTCTGGATCGCAATATCGGTGATGCCGCCGATCTTGACCTGGGTTGTGTTCTGGCCCTGGGCTTTAAAAAAGGCCCCATAGAATTAATGAAGGAAATGGGTGAAGCCGAAGTTCAGCGCATCATGGCTGAATTCGCCGCCTGGAAATCCGGTATGCCCCAGCCGCAAAATGCCATTGCCGGTTATTGGAATTATCTGCGTTACGTTTTGGTTAGTGAAGTTGACGATACTCTGGTCATCACGTTGCGTCGCCCGGAAGCGATGAATGCCTTGCACGATGATATGACCAATGAAATTCTGAATGTCATCCAGGCCAATGAAGGGCGCGATGACATCAAAGGATTTGTTATTACCGGCTATGGCACCCAGGCTTTTTGTGCCGGTGCGGATATTGGACGTTTCCCCACAATGCTGGGTGACAAGCAACAAAGCATCGAATATTCGCGCGACTGTTCAAAGTTGCTGGTGCACCTCGATCAGATGAATAAGCCCGTCGTCGCGGCCCTGAATGGCCTTGCGCTGGGTGGCGGTCTGGAACTTGCAACACGTTGCCATGCGCTGATTGGTGTCTCTTCCGCCTGGATGCAGTTGCCGGAAATCACACTTGGTATCGTCCCTGGCATTGGGGCCATGGTGATCCCTTATCGCCGTTGGCCTGAAGCCGCGGATACTTTTCATGGCATGTTGTTGAAGGCGGAAAAACTGACAGCAACCCAAGCTGTTGAGATCGGCATGCTGCATAGCCTGGTCGAAGACCCCGCAAAGCTTATTCAATCTGCCGCCATTATTGTCAAAACCCTGGCGGCTGACGGATCGCACATCGCGAATTCTCCCGTGCAGATTTCAGCCATGCCGACGGATGTCACTCAAAGTGCAACGGGCCAGGTTCTCAGTCAGCAGATTGTCGGAATCATTTCCAAAGCGGTCGTCGATGCAGCGGCTGCCCCGTCATTGAATGAGGCCCTTGAAACCGGGTATGCGGCCTTTGGCGACAGCGCCTGTACAGCCGCTGCCAAAGAAGGCATCAGTGCATTTGGTGAACGTCGCAAGCCTGATTTCGCGACGACCGGTTAAGGGGAAAGATTTGATCGAAGGCAATATTCCTGAAGGGTTTTTTGCAAACGAGCGCAATAGTCCGTTGACCGATCCATGGGAGCCGATTTATGTGCGTCGCACGGACGAGAGCCTTAATATCGGGTTATGGCTGCGTGAAGAACATTGCAACGCGCGTGGCTTTGCCCATGGTGGGTTGATCTCGGCCCTGGCCGACAACTCCATGGGTCATACATGCTTGACAGCTTATGAGATGAAGACGTCGCTGGTGACAGTGAACCTCGCCATCGATTTTATTGGCATTGTCAAAATTGGCGCCTGGTTGGAATTTAATTCTGAAACAGTCAAAGCCGGCAAGAGCCTCGCCTTTGCGCAATGCATGGTCACAGCGGATGGCAAGTTATGCGCCCGCGGACATTCCACGTTCAAGGTCGTTTGAGATGTCCGCAAGGGATCTGTTTTCAGATAACTATTTTGACGCCCGCCAACGTTTCCTGAAATCAGCGTCGCAGGCCGGGCTTGCCGTAGAGACATTTGAACATCCTGAAGTCACCGACAACCAAGGCACTATAGCGACAGATGTTGCCCGCCTGGGGCCCAACAGTGCGAAGAATGTCTTGTTTGTGCTGTCCGGTGTGCATGGTACCGAGTTAACCGCTGGGTCAGGCCTTCAGCTTGGCTTGATGGCGGAATATGCGGACCATATGCCTGCTGATACGGCAATCGTTTTAGTTCATGCGGTTAACGCAGTGGGCAGTTCGCGCTGTCGTCGGACAGATGAAGGTAACGTCGACCCCAATCGCAATGTGCGGGACTTTGGCAAACCCCTGCCGGTGAATGAAGCTTATGCATCACTGCACCAAGCTATTTGTCCTGAGGAATGGACAGGAGCAGGGCGCCTGATTGCCGAGACGGAAATATCATCATGGATCAAAAAAAATGGTCAGGACGGTCTGACCAAGAATGTTCTGCGTGGCCAATATGATTTTCCCGACGGATTATTTTATGGTGGCAAGCAACGTGTCTGGTGCGTTGAAAATCTTTCGCGCATTGTCAAATCCCACGCCGACAATGCATCACGGGTCGCTGTACTTGATCTGCATACAGGTCTGGGCCCCAAGGGTTATGGCGAAGCTATGCGCATGCATGAAGTCGCACGCGACGGTGCCGACTGGGAATTGATTGGCGGCCTGGTCGTTGATCTGATTGACGAAGTTGTCACAGCCCCCAACGGCCTGAAAGTCTTGCTTGAGTTTGGCACCGTTGATTTTGACACTATTCTGGAAGCCCAACGCGCTGACAACTGGCTGATGCGCCAAGGTGATCCGGATACGGTCGAAGGACGCCAGATCAAGGCCAACATCAAGGCTGCCTTGTTTGTTGACGAAGCAGACTGGTGCCGAGACCTGCTTGATCAGACGCAGAAAATTACGGCGGATTTGCTAGCCGAGCTTGTTCAATAATCGGGCTCGCTCAATAAGTTGAGCTGGTTCAATAATTCAGGCCGTTTTGCTTTCTTCCAGGCCAAGTTCCTCGATCATGGCATCCCGCATGATAAATTTCTGGATCTTGCCTGTGACCGTCATGGGAAATTCTTCAACAAATCGAACGTAACGCGGAATTTTGTAGTGGGCGATCTGCCCCTTGCAATAATCCTTGACCCCGTCTTCTGTCAGATTTGCGCCGTCGTTCAACGTGATCCAGGCGCAGATTTCTTCACCATACTTTTCATCGGGCACACCAAACACCTGGACATCCTGGACAGCATCGATGCCAAAAAGGTATTCTTCAATCTCGCGAGGATAGACGTTTTCGCCGCCCCGAATGACCATATCCTTCAATCGCCCTACGATGTTACCATAACCATCTTCGTCAATAGTCGCGAGGTCACCGGTATGCATCCAGCCAGCCTTATCAATGGCCCTGGCCGACTGTTCAGGGTCCCCCCAATAGCCTTGCATTACGGAATAACCGCGGGTCAAAAATTCACCCGTTACACCTGGTGCCACAATTCGACCGTCCTCGTCGATAACTTTGGCTTCCACATGCGGCATGATTTGGCCGACCGTAGATACGCGTCTTTCCAGTGGATCATCGGTGCTGCTTTGAAAGCTGACCGGACTGGTTTCAGTCATGCCATAAGCGATGGTGACCTGATCCATATTCATCTCGGCAATGACACGCTTCATGACCTCGACCGGGCAGGGGGATCCCGCCATGATTCCGGTGCGCAATGTTGAAAGATCGTAATTCAGAAAATCAGGATGCTCCAGTTCAGCAATGAACATGGTTGGTACGCCATGCAAACCAGTACATTTTTCGTCTTCAACGGCTTTCAGAACAGAGCCGGGTTCAAAGGCTTCGTCTGGATAGATGATGGCAGCACCGTGGGTCAGGCAGGCCAGGTTGCCCAGGACCATGCCAAAACAATGGTATAACGGCACCGGTACGCATAGCCGATCTTCCGGAGTCAGGTTCATGGCTTCACCGACAAAGAAACCGTTGTTGAGAATGTTGAAATGAGTCAGGGTGGCGCCTTTGGGAAAGCCCGTTGTGCCACTGGTAAACTGTACATTGATGTGATCATCAAATTGCAGCTCACTGGACAACTCTTTCAGACGGTCGTTGCTTTCTGGCGTTGCCGCCGCAGAGATATGGGAAAACTGAAACGTGCCTGGGACCTCATCACCGCCGATGAGCACGACTGATTTCAGATCAGGCAAGCGCTGCGAGGAAAGGCTTCCGGCCTGCGACTGATTGAGTTCCGGCGCGATTTCCCCCAGCATGGAAACATAATCGCTGGTCTTGAATGTTGCCGCCATGATCAGCATTTTGACGCCGACTTTGTTCAGGGCATATTCCAGCTCTGATATCCGATAAGCCGGGTTGATATTTACCAAAATTATGCCGGCCTTGGCCGTTGCAAATTGGGTGACCAGCCACTCACTGTTGTTGGGCGACCAGATGCCGACCCGATCTCCAGGCACCAGACCCATGGCGAGTAACCCGGCAGCACAGGCATCAACTTGTTTTCCCAGTTCCGCATAGGTCCAGCGGATATTCTGGTGCACAACCACCAATGCTTCGCGGTCCGCCCATTCTTCGACAGCCTTGTCGAAGTTCTGACCGATTGTTTCTCCGATCAAAGGTGTTGTGCTGGCACCATGGACGTATGACTGGGTAAGCATTTGTGTAACTCCTGAATATGGTTTCAGGAATTGTAGTCAATTTGTTCAGCCATAAAAAGACCCGGCAACCAGGGCGTATGATTGCCGGGAGGTTCAGCGTTACTGGTTTGTGTCGTTATACAAGGCTTGTTTGCCCTGAGACCTGGCCTTTTGCGTTGAAAACACCCATGAATTCCAACAGACCCAGAATGGCAACAATGACAGCAATACCGATAACCAGGATCAGGCCGGTGCTTGTGAAAACTTCAGGCCACACAGTCAGGATTGCGATGCTTGCGACGACCCAGAACACATCCATTGCTAAGACCAGCTTTGCTTGCAACAGGTTCAGGTGTTGTGGTCGGCTGACCAGCCAGACATCGACAGCGAAAACAAAAATAGCCAGACCGCCTGCAAGTAAAACCATCTCCATGTCGAAGCCAAATATCTTGACAGGTTGCGCCATCATCAGTGAAGCGATGGGGCCAGCCGCGATCATGAGTACAAGGCCGGACAATACGGAGAACAGGGCATTGGCCCGAAGTGTTTGCCGGAGAAAAGTCTGGTTTGACTGATTAGTGTTCATAATGTTGATCCTCGTTTCTGGTTTGAGTTGACCTTTTGATCCGCTTGATCACAGACTTATCCGAACCTGAGGTGTGGCTGCAATTACCTGCCAGGTAGTTGCGGCAAAATAAATTGACGGCAAAATGTGAGGCATGATGAATACAGCCCAAAACGACTTTGCGCTCCTGTTGAAATCCTGGCGCGCCAAATGCGGGGTCAGTCAGCTGGAACTCAGCCTGCGCTGCGAAGTCTCTCAAAAACACATCAGTTTCCTGGAGCTTGCGCGCAACAGCCCCAGCAAGATCATGGTTTTGTTGATCTGTGATGCGCTTGAAATTCCGCTCAGAGACCGCAACACATTGCTGCTGGCCGCAGGTTTTGCGCCGGGCTATCGCGAGAGCGATTTAAGCGCCCCGGAGCTGGCTGCCGTTGATCAGGCCCTCACCATGATGATGAACCAACAGGAACCGTTTCCGGCCATGGTTGTAGATGATTGTTACAACGTATTGCGGGCCAATATGGGTGCCATGAAGTTGCAAGGATTTGTCTATGATGTTCAGAGACCTGAGGACTTCCCCGAAACGGCCGGAAATCTGCTACACGGGTTCTTTGCCCCGGACGGTTATCGCGACCTCATAGGCAACTGGTCCGATGTCGCACCCTGTATCCTCAAGCGCCTGCAGGTGGAGGCATGGGCGGCAGGGGACAATTCCGGATTGCAGGAATTGCTGGACGAATTGACAGGCTTTCCGGGGGTGCCGGAGGACTGGAAACAGCACGTGCCGGGCGACTGGCAATCACCTGTGCTGACCGTCGATATCAGTAAAAATGGTGTCGATCTAAGTTTCTTTTCCACCATTGCAACCCTTGGCACGCCTCAGGATGTGACCTTGCAGGAAATCCGTATTGAGTCGTGGTTCCCGGCGGATGATGCAACTCGCCAGTTTTTCATGGACAGTTGATATCGGGCAATCAAGCTGTCGATGAAACCTGTCTGTTTATGGTACATGTCTACAAGTTGTATGGGTTATAATCACCTTGACGAATGGGCCCAGTGGACCAAAATCAGGTTTTGGAACAAACACGGCGCAAGGCACATCAGCAATGGTATTTTCCCTATTTGGAAAAAGCATCAAGACCCAGGAAAAGGAGCTCCGGTCGGAGCTTTCGAAGGACAAGTTTGTCGCCGAATTCGAAAATACTCTGGGGGCGTTTAAAATTGTACCCACTGTGCGACCTGGAAAATCCGTTGAATTTTGCCAGGTTGAGGCTGCTGCCTGCTACATTCTTGAAGAGGGTATAAAGCAGGCTGACGCAAAAGGGTTGATCAAGACAATCAAGGACCTGGAGGCCGCAGCCGTTTTTAGCGTTGTTGCGGTGGAGTTCATGGGGCGCTATTGGGGTGTCAGTGAATCTGATCGTCGGGCTTTACAGGGTATTGTTCCAGGCGTGGTTTTCCCACGCGTCAGTGGAAAACTGATGGGTAGTAAAGCGGCAGATGTCGTTGGACAATGTGTCACAAAAGGTGTTGTTCGATATGCCAGTAATTCAAACCGGAAGAAATTCTCGAACATCATCTCCAGAATTGAAAGTGACCTGAGCCAGTTTGTCAGTCAACGGGACCCGGTCTATCTGGATACCTTCTCACGATATATGAACGAACTGCGCTAGAATCAGTCTTCGTTGAGATCTCTTCCTTTTTCCCATGAGATTGAGGTGCCGGGATATTTTGACTATTGTCAGTAATATCCAAGGGTGCTTTATCGCAGGGGGTAAATTTGACGATCGGCATACTGACAGACGAGCAGTTTAAGGCTTATCAAAGTGACGGATACGTTCTTGTTCCCGGGTTATTCAATGGGCAAGAAACTGATTTGCTGCGTTCCGCCATGGAAACTGACCCGAACATTGGCGAACGTCTATATGCCCGGACAGACAATGATGGTGGTGCCACACGCATGATGACCTGGAACCATCCAGGCAACAGCATTTATGGTTTGGCCGCGCGTTCAATTCGTGTTGTCGATACAATGGAAGCCTTGTTGGGCGGTGAGGTCTATCACTACCATTCAAAGCTGACGGCCAAGAATGCCCGTGAGGGGGGTGCCTGGGAGTGGCACCAGGATTATGGCTACTGGTACCATAACGGATGTCTTGAGCCGCAAATGGCCAGTGTGATGATTGCCCTGGATCATGCCACGTCGGAAAATGGCTGCCTTCAGGTTCTGAAAGGTTCGCACTTGTTGGGCCGGATTGATCACGATATCACGCCGGGGGCCCAGGTGGGGGCAGATCTGGATCGGCTCGAAGAAATAAAGAAGCGTCTTGAACTGGTTTATTGCGAAATGGAACCAGGGGACGGGTTGTTTTTCCACTGCAACACCTTGCACCGGTCAGATGCCAATGAATCAGACAAGCGTCGCTGGACCCTGATTTGCTGCTATAATGCGGCGCGCAATGATCCGGTTATTGAACACCATCATCCAGGTTACACGCCGCTGCACAAAGTACCGGATTCGGCCATGCTCGAAGCCGGCATGACATTTGGTACAGGGACCGACGAAGGGTTCTTCGCGGCACCAGCCAATCCAAAAAGCCTCGAAGAAAAATCAAACCGGAGCTGATACAACACTATGTCGCAAAACCTGATTAACCTGTATTCCGATACCCAGACAAAACCATCGCTTGAGATGCGCCAGGCTATCGCCAATGCGGACGTTGGCGACGAACAGCAAGAAGTTGATCCGACCACCAATCAGCTGCAAAACATGGTTGCTGAATTGCTGGGCAAAGAAGCTGCGCTGTTCTTGCCGTCTGGTGTGATGTGCAACCAGATCGCGGTTAAAGTCTGGACCAATCCCGGCGAAGAAATCATCTTGCACGAAACCGCCCATATCGTGAATTTTGAATCAGGCGGTGCGGCGGCCCTGAGTGGAACCATGTCACAAAATTTGACGGGTGAGCGCGGTATGTTCACGGCGGATCAGGTGCGGGATGCCTTGCGCCCCAAGGGGCGTCATCATCCGGTGCAAAGTTTGTTGGCAGTGGAAAATACGGCCAATCTTGGCGGTGGTGCCATATGGCCGGTTGATCAGATACAGGCCGTTTGCGATGTGGCCCATGAAAGTGGCCTCAAAACCCATCTTGATGGTGCACGCTTGTTAAATGCCGTCGTGGCAAGTGGCACTCCAGCTTCTGCCTATGCAGCACCGTTTGATTCCCTTTGGATCGACCTGTCCAAGGGCCTGGGCTGTCCTGTCGGAGGTGTCCTGGCGGGCAGTCGTGATTTCATCAATGACGCCTTTCGCTACAAACACATGTATGGCGGCGCCATGCGTCAGTCTGGCATTATTGCCGCTGCTGGTGTTTATGCCTTGGAAAACAACATTGACCGCATGCAGGACGATCATGAAAATGCCCGGCATTTTGCTGACTTGTTAGGTGATATCCCTGGTATTGATGTGCCGGATGCCAACATCGAAACAAACATGGTCTACTTTGATGTCTCAGGCACCGGTTTGTCCGCCGCAGATGTATCAGCGCGATTACTGGACAAGGGTGTGAAAATTGGAGCGACAAGCGATACCCGCTTGCGGGCAGTGACGCACCTGGACGTTTCTCGTGATCACATCAGTGCCGCAGCAACAGCATTACGCGAGGTTTGTGAAGCCGCAGGCTGAAGGACTTCAGCGTCAGTCGACCTTGATCAACAATTTGCCGGAATTCTCACCACGATACAGCATGGCAATGGCATCTGGTGCGGCCTCGGCGCCATCCAGTACTTGCTCGTTGTATGCCAGCTTGCCGTCCCTGATCCACCCCGCCAGAGCGACATATGCTTCGTCATAGCGATCCTTGTAGTCAAATACGATCAGCCCCTGCATGCGGGCACGGGCCACCAGAAGCTGGCGATGAACGCGGGGGCCTTGCGGTAACGGGTCCCAGTCCGCGATTGAGGCTGTGCCACATATCGTGATGCGGGCACCAATAGCCAAATTACTCATTACAGCATCGCTGATGGGGCCGCTGGTATTGTCGAAATAGCAGTTCACGCCATCAGGGCAGACTGTCTTGATAGCGTCTGCAACATTTTCTTCACGATAGTTGATAACCTGGTCGTAACCGAACTTCTCCCGGCACAAGGCCATTTTTTCTTCGCTGCTGGTGATGCCAACCGTTTTGCAGCCTCTGATTTTGGCCAGTTGACCGACCGCAGAGCCGACAGCCCCGGCCGCCGTTGAAACGACAACAGTTTCACCTGGCTGTGGGTCACAAATATCCAGCAATCCAAAATAAGCTGTGACGCCATTCAGACCCATGATGCCGAGGGCCAGGGAAGGGGGCAGGTCGGTTTCTGTTACCTTGCGATCAACATCTTCACCTTTGCAGACCGTAAATCGTTGCCAGCCAAACATACCCATAACGATTTCATCTGCCCTATAGTCCGGATGACGGCTGGCGACGACTTTGCCAACAGCCAGTGATCGCATTGTGGCACCGACTTCCACAGGTGGGAGATAGTTGGGCAGGTCGTTCACCCAGCCCCGCATGGCAGGATCAACCGACCAGTAGTCATTTTCGATCAGTATTTCACCGTCCACCAGATCAGGTACAGGGATTTCATCAACGGAAAAATGTTCGGCCTGGGGAATACCTTTTGGTCGGCTGGAAAGGGTAACGCGACGATTGATCAGGTTTGATGACATTCTTTTTCCCCGGCTTTTCCGATAAATTGCCAGGAGATTATGATGGGGAAACAAATGGCCCGTCCAGTGGCATCGACCCTTTTATCAGCAATACCAGTGCCGACCTGCTCAAGGTTAATCTGTTCAGGTTGTGCTCAAATGATCTGGCGGTGTTTAACCGATGGTGCGCTTATAGATCGGCATGCTCCAGCCATATTTGATGGCCGCACCGCGCACAGCAATGGTGGCGAAGAACCCCATGGCGAGGGCCAGAGATGGTTCCTGCCAAATTTTCCAGGACCACAAATAGGTACTGCTGCCAAAAATGGCTGCCATGGCATAGATTTCCTTGCGCAGGATCAAGGGAATTTCGCCGCAGATAATATCCCGGATCAAGCCGCCGGCGATGGCGGTTAATGTACCCATGATGACAGCGACCAGGTCACTGACGCCGGCCTGAAGGGCGCGTTCAGTGCCCAGCGTCGCGAACAGGGCCAGGCCAAAGGCATCGCACCAGATCAACAGGGTAAAACGCGAGGCAACTTTATGGGCCCAAAAGAAAGTGAATATAGCAGCCGCGAAGCAAACATAAAGGAAGACATTTTGCTCGACCCAAAAGACCGGTGTTTGGCCCAAAAACAAATCACGCAATGTGCCACCGCCAATGGCAGGCGCCAGGGCGACGACCAGAAAGCCGAAAATGTCCAGGTTCTTGCGAGCGGCTGCCATGGCGCCGGACAAGGCAAAAACGATTGTCCCGGCAATTTCGAACCAGAATATCATTTCTGACATGACGACTTCCTCGGTAAAAAAGGGGCCAAACAAAGTGACTTTGTCTGGCCCATAATTTCGAATTCAGAAAATCACAATTGCAAAGAAGTGCTAGCGCAATTCACGTCGCAAGATTTTACCAACTGTGCTTTTTGGCACTTCGTCGATAAATGCGATCTGTTTGGGGACCTTGTAGCCTGTGAGATTCTTGCGCGCATATTCAATAATGGTCTCTGGCGTCAAGCCGTCGTCTTTCTTGACGACAAACAGTTTCAGGGCTTCTCCAGTGGCATCATCAGGTACCCCGATGCAGGCGCATTCAGCAACTTCGTCCATCATGGCGACGACGCCTTCGATTTCGTTAGGGTAAACGTTGAACCCTGAAACCAGCACCATGTCCTTCATGCGGTCCACAACTTTCAGGAAACCGTCTTCTGAAAGCTCAGCCACATCGCCTGAGCGCAAATAGCCGTCGGGCCAGAAGGCTTCCTTGTTGGCTTCGTCCTGACGCCAATATCCAGGCATGACCTGGGGGCCCTTGATGCACAATTCACCTGCTTCACCAAAGCCCAGTTCCTTGCCATCTTCATCCCGGATGGAAATATCGGTTGAGGATACAGGAATGCCGATGGTGCCGGAAAAAGACTGCGCGGGAACCAGGTTTACAGAGACAACTGGCGAGGTTTCACTCATGCCAAAGCCTTCGCAGATGTGATGGCCGGTCACTTCATTCCAGCGGTTCGAGACAGCTTCCTGAACGGCGCTGCCGCCACCCAGGCAATAGCGCAATGCCGAGAAGTCCAGGTCTTCGAAACCAGGTGTCATCAGCAAGCCATTATACAAGGTATTCACACCGGTAAAGACAGTGAACTTCCACTTGCCCATTTCAGCCACAAAGCCGGGCATGTCACGCGGGTTGGTGATCAACACAATGGTGCCACCAACCGACACATACATCAGACAATTCACGACAAGGGCGAAGATGTGATAAAGCGGAATGGCGGTAATGACGATTTCACCATCTTCTGAAATTGTCTCACCCAGGAAGGCTTTAATTTGTTCAATATTGCTGACCAGGTTGGTATGCGTCAGCGCCGCACCCTTGGAAAGGCCTGTTGTGCCACCCGTATATTGCAAAAACACGTAATCACTGCCTGTCAGGCCAGGGTCAGTGAATGTTTGGTCCGCACCTTTGGTGGTTGCATCAGTCAGGCTTGATGTGATTGTCAGACTTTCGTCAGCTGGTGGACTTGGAATACCTGCGCCGAGATAATCATCCAGAGTCAGGGTGACAATATTCTTGATCTTGGTGCCTTCCAGGGCCTCGGCCAAAACCGGTGTTGAGCCTGTAAAAATAACTATTGTGTCAGTGTCAGCATCCTGCAACTGATGGCGAAGTTCACGTCCTGTATACAGGGGGTTCACATTCACCTGAATGGCACCGGCTGCAATGATGCCGAACATGGCGACAGGAAAGGCCATGCAATTAGGTGTCATCAGGGCGATGCGATCACCTTTTTTGATACCTAATTCATTCTGTAGCCAAGCCGCGAAATTACGTGACAGTGCGTGAACTTCACCATAAGTGCGCGTCGCGCCAAAACTTGAGAAGGCAGTGCGGTCCGCATGTTTCTCACAGGCTGTATCAAACAGGCTGGACAGGGTTGCATCCGCAGGAATATTAACTTCTGCAGGAATCTTGTCGCCGTAATGTTTTTGCCAAATGCGTTCCATAGTGTTTCCCTGTGTCTGATAATTTGTCGGTCTGATCTGTTTGTTTTTGGATTTTTCCCGGTTATGCACCAATGAACAGGACGTGTCGAGGCTATTGCAACACCGCAGTCTCACGACAGAGGATCATGTTCACCGCCCGCATACTCATGACAACAATTCCTTGCTGATTGACGACCGTAATGTCAGTGTTAACAACGCCGCGATCCGGTTTTGTTGATGATCGTCTGGTGCTGACGATATGGACGTTTACATCCAGCACATCTCCCGGACGAACGGGGGCCAGCCAGCGAAGTTCATCCATCCCAGGTGAGGCCAGGCTTGAAACATCGGACAGATAATGTGGTGCATACAGACTCATCATCAAACCGGCTGTGTGCCAACCGCTGGCGATCAAGCCCTCAAAGGGACCGTTTTCTGCGAATTCAGGCGTTGTGTGAATGGACTGAGGGTCATACCGCTTGGCAAATTCAAGAACTTCCTGTTCGTTGACCTCAACTGACCCCAAAACATATTTGCTATCTGGTTGATAATCTTCAAAAAACCTTTGACGATCAGGATGTGTAAAGCGAAGTTCGGAAGAGGCAGCCGTCATTTTTCTTTTTCCAGGTCAGGATTAAATATTTTGGCGAGTTTTCTGCATATCACGCTGAATGACAAGCCTAAATCACCTATCGGCAAAAGCGGAACAGCCCTGGCTGGTTCGCGATCCTTAATTGAAAGCCTTTTCAACATCGGCAGCTGAAATTCCGGCTTCATCTCCAACGTCATATTTGGAGAAAATTTGCTTAAGGCGGCCAGATTTCCTCAGTTCGCGTAAACCAGAATCAATTCGATTTGCCCACAATTTGCCAAAATCATTGTTTTTGAACGCCGCGTGGATAGGAACTCTGTTTCCAAATACATTCGTCCGATCGACTGTGACATCTTCAGCAAAGCGGGAATTTTTGCGTTTCAGGTCCAGCATTTGAAACACGCTGATCACAACATCGATCCGCTTGCGGGCGATCAGTTCCGAGGCCCTGTCATAGGCTTTACTGCCAAATATTTCGACCACTGATATGCCTTTATTCTCTTCGATGTGCGCTTGGTATTTACCGCGCCATTTTTCGCCACTAACGACGCCCCATTTTACTTTTTTCAGACTGTCGAGGCCCGTAAACTTAAACGGAAAGTTTTTTCGGCGCATAACGGCCATAGAGTAATAAACAATCGGCAATTTTGTGGCAGCAAAGCCATATTTCTTCAGGGGCACGCTGGGCAGAAGAAGAATATCGGTGTCAGATTTTTTCAGTTCTCGCGCCAAACGGGTTTTTGGTAAAATTTGAAATTTCACCTTTGTTTCGTATTTGGCGGCAATCTCGCTGAGTATGTCGAGAACATAGCCATTGCGAGAGCCTTCGGGGGAATCGCACACGATGGGACACAGCAATCCATTGTGGGAGAAAGTCAGAGTGTCCGCCCAAACAGTATTTGGCGTCAGAAACCCAATATTGGACGCAACCACCAAGCCAAGTCGAAGGACAATTTTGGAACCCATTTCCCGAACCTTCTGATTTATTTGTATTTACAGTTACAAATCGACCAAGTTGTTTCAAGCTCGCTTGTTCACACCCGTAAATACATGTTCCTTGCTGCCATCTGCCGGACTTGAAACTATGGGAATTACGAAACTACTTTTTGGCAGAAGTTGCCGCCAGGATGGCATCCATTGCCACCATGGTTTCATCCGTAAACCAGCCCGACCTGGTCGCATCCGTCTTGTTATCCACGGCTGATTGCATATTTGCGAGGGCCTCGGCCCGGATCTGGTGTTTGATGGCGGCATAGGCCATGGGTGGATTACCGGCATATTCCTTTGCCACGGCAACCGCTCGATCCAGCAATTGATCATCGGCGACGATTTCGTCAATGATCTGCATCTCCAATGCTGCATCTGACTTGAACAACCGGCCACTTAACAGAACCCGGCGAAAAGAACCCGGAGACAGCTCGGCCTTGGCAATTTCATAAGGTGCCACCGGAAAATTAACCCCGACCTTGATTTCTGTCAGACCGAAACGGGATTTTTCATTGGCGACGGTATAGTCCGCCGAAAGGGCAAAGAACATGCCGCCCGCAACAGCAGCGCCATTTATGGCAGCGACCACAGGCTTGCGAAAACCATAAATGCCGTTAAAAGCAGCATTTAGACCGTCTACGAGGGCAGTTTGTTCTGTCGTTGAAAAGTCCTTGATTTCTTTCAGATCGAGCCCTGCGGAAAATAATCCAAGCGCACTACTGATGACGACAGCCCGCACGGCGTCGTCTGTTTCCAGGGTGTTCAGTGTTTCACCCAACTCAGCCAATACGTCAACACTCATGGCATTGGCTGGTGGGCGGTTGAGGACGAGCTGGGTAATTCCTTCGCCCAGATCATTGAGCTGGATGACATTTGACATGTGAGGGCCTTTAAATATTGTTGATGAGTTCGTCTGAATTATGCCTTTCTTCTCAGGCAGGTAAACAGGTGACACTGCGAAACCTTATTGATTTCAGGATAATCCCTTGACGGTAGGCCAGAACAGGGGCAATCAGGGGGCTGATACTCATAAACCGGAACGGCAGGACTATGTCTGAAAACAAGATCAGGATCGCGATACTCGGGGCCAGTGGCTATACAGGGGCCGAATTGGTGCGCCTGTTGTCCCGCCATCCCAATGCGGAAATCGTGGTGCTGACAGCAGACCGCAAGGCGGGCATGCCTCTGTCACAAGTGTGGCCGCACCTGGCTGGGCTTGATCTGCCGGACATGATCTCGATTGATGATGTTGAATGGGCGGGCGTTGATGTCGACGTTGTGTTCTGCGCGCTTCCCCATGGTACTACGCAGGAAATTGTCGCCGGACTGCTGCACCAGACCGGGCACGACCTGGTTGATGAGCTGGTTGTTGAGGAGCGTAAAGATCTCATTTCCGGCATTAAAAAAGATGTCAAAGTTATTGATTTGTCAGCAGATTTCAGGCTGACGAATACAGATACCTATGCTGAATGGTACGGCCATGAACATTATGCGCCACATCTTCAGGGTGCCTCCGTTTATGGGCTGGCTGAATTTAATCGTGAAGCCATGAAAGAAGCGCAACTGGTTGCTTGCCCTGGCTGTTTCCCGACGTCGTCCATCCTTGCCCTGTGGCCTTTGCTTGAAGCGAAATTGATCAAACAAACGGGCATTATCATTGATGCCAAAACCGGTGTTTCCGGTGCCGGTCGGGCGCTGAAGGAAAATCTCTTGTTTGGCGAAGTCGCTGAAGGCATCAGCGCATATGCTATTGCCAGTCATCGGCACGGACCAGAAATTGACCAGGAACTGTCGCGGGCTGTTGGCGAAGATATCGCTGTCACCTTCACACCGCATCTGGTGCCTATGATCAGGGGCATTTTGTCGACCACATATGTGGAATTGGCCGAAGGTTCCAGCGTGGATGACCTGCGCAACGCCCTGGAAGACAGGTATGCGGACGAGCCTTTTGTCAGGGTCTTGCCTGAAGGCGTCGGCCCCGCAACGGCCAATGTACGAGGATCGAATTTCTGTGACATCAATGTCTTTGCAGACCGGGTTGCAGGACGAGCGATAGTGATTTCTGCCATTGATAACCTTGTAAAAGGGGCGTCGGGTGCAGCCGTGCAGAACATGAACATTGCCTTTGGCCTTGATGAAACGCTTGGCCTGGAACAACAACCCCTGTTTCCTTGAGAGTACACCCTGATGAACGAAATGGCTGAGCTGTCGAATGGCGGCACAATTATTCCATTTGGCAGCAAACGCCCGGTCATTGACCCCAAAGCCTGGATCGCCCGTGGATCTGTGATCATCGGCGATGTGGAAATCGCCGCGGGTGCCAGTATCTGGTTCAATTCTGTTGTGCGCGCCGACGTGCAGGTCATTCGCATCGGTGAAGGGACCAATATTCAGGATGGCTCGGTTATTCACGTCACGCGCAAGACCCACGGAACCTTTATCGGTTCAGACGTCATGGTGGGGCATAAGGCACTTATTCATGGCTGTACCCTGCAGGATGCTTGCTTCGTCGGCATGAATGCGACGGTGATGGATGGTGCTGTTGTGGAAACAGGTGCCATGGTGGCTGCCGGTGCCCTGGTGACGCCCCGCAAGGTGGTCAAGGCAGGAGAGCTCTGGTCTGGATCGCCTGCCAGGCTAATGCGCAAACTGGATGATTCCGAAATCGCTTATATCACGGAGAGCGCCCAACATTATGCCAAACTGGCAGAAATGTTTCGCACCGGCGAAGTGCCTGAATAGAACGCTTTTACTGAAATTTCTCCAGATCAACTCAGCGGTATCGAATTGTCCGATTTGGAAGCCTGATAAGTGGCTGATAAATCATCATAGGCCAATTTGATTCGTGCAACCTGGGCCGCGGCCGGATCACCCGCCAGGGCGATCAGGTCATGGCTTTCCCAAAAATCGTTGCGGCGTTTGTATCCACCATTTTCGACTTTGAAGACTTCCTGCAGGATTTTAAGGTCGTGCGGAATATTGAAGGCGTCCCGCGTGTCTTCATAACCAAAGAAATAGTAAAAATTATCAAATCCGGTCCAGGTGATCGCTGACAAGCAAAGTGAGCACGGCTCGTGTGTCGTCAGAAAAATACAGTCAGTTGTGGCAGGTCGTTGATCTTCAGGCATTTCATAGAAAGATTTAAGCGTCGACATTTCGCCGTGCCACAGGGGGTTTTCTGTTTCGAAATTGGTCCCGGCAACGACCAGGGACAAATCCGATTTTCGCAAAATGGCTGCGCCAAAAACCTTGTTGCCATTTGCAACACCATCGCGCGTCAGTGGCACAATGTCGGTCTCGATCACATCCAGTAGTCGACTGGCAAACTCTGGCGCAGTGTTCTGCAATTTGTCTCTCCGAAATCAGGTGGTTCAATAAAATAGATTTGGTCAGGGTTTTGGCGGCAAGTCACGATCCGCATCGAGCATCTGTCAGGTGGCAAGGGCCGGGGAGGGGCACGATTCCTGCTTTCAACTGCCTTTGGCGTCGTTGATGACAATCTCAAGCGCTTCATATTCTTCGCAATCGATGCCACATATTTGTTTGAGACGTCCAAGCAGCTGAACGGCAAGATGCATTCGTCCCGTCTCGACATACAGTTCGCCCAGATATTCATGCGCGCCCTTATGATTGGATTGCAGGATAAGGGCTTTTTTGTATTCGGCTTCGGCCTTTTTTAGTTCCCCAAGCTTTCGATGACTGAAGGCAAGATAATTCCACGCATTTGCATTGCTGCTGTCATCACGCAAAAGGGGTTCAAGCAATGAAACAGCTTCACCGTAATTCTTTGCCTTGACCGCTTTTTCAGCCAACAAATAGCTGGCATTTGCTGTATCTGAGTCTGAGCTGTCGGAACTTGCCGCAAGAACCGGTGACGACATCAAAATTCCAGCCATAAGAGAAATTGCGAATAATTGTTTCAAAGTACACCTCCTGTTTTTATCAATATAACTCTGGTTCTGAAATTTGTAATCAGGTGAAGGCACACATCCGCGTGAAATAGAGCGTTTCCGGGTTTCTCGGAAACGCAGCGTTGCTTTAAGCCCAAGGTGTGCGCCAATAAATGAAGCAGAAGCTATTCCGTTTAAACCGGAATCGCCTTGGCTGGTTTGATTGTCGCAAGAGTAATTTCAACTAACTGGGCATCTTCAGAGACGTCGAAAATCCAGATGTGCAATCCACAATCCGGCGATCACAGATATGAGGCCGATCAGGAATATGCCCGATACCGTCTCGCCGAGCAGCGCTGATCCGAGCGCCGTCGCAATGATGGGACCCAGGGAGAGGAAAAGAGCCACACGGGTCGGGGTCGCATGTTTCAGGGCATATAACCAGGTGTAATAGCCAACGCTGGAGGCAATGCCAATGAAAATGACGGCAAGCCAGCCGTGAAAAGTAAATTCAGGAACAGTTTCAAAGAAACCCTCCGTGGCCGCGGGAAAAGCCAGGAACAGGACCGAGGCCAGCATGGCGAAAACACTCACCTGAAGTGGCGGATATTTTTTCAGATAAGGTCGATAAAAAACTGAACAGATTGCACCAGTGAAGGCAGAGGCGAGAACAACCAGCACACCCGGCCAAAAGCCGCTGATTTGATCCGGCAGGGCGATGTTGTCCGATACGGCCAGGCCAATGCCGATGACAGACAGTGATACACCCGCTGATTTGGCTATGGTCAGGGCTTCTAGCCGCAGGACCGCTGCCAGCAGCATTGTCATCATCGGGAAGGTCGCAAACAGCAAGGCCCCAAGACCCGAACTGATGAACTGTAATCCATAGTTCAGCAAGGCAATCAAAATACCGAATTGGCCTATTCCCAACAAAGCGATGGGCAATAAATCCTTGCGATCAAAGCTGATGCGACGCATAAGCAGAAACGGTATGATCAAACCCAGTGTCCCGATAGTGTAGCGCAGCAGGGCAAGGGAAGCGGGGTCCGTTTCTGCGATAACAAAACGGGTTGCGACCATGGCAGCACCAACCAGAATGCCGCTGGTTGTTCCGGCTAAAATAGCCAGCCAGTCGGTTCTGCTCACAAATCCAGTTCCCAGATTTCGGACACAAGATCAACGCCGAAGTTACGCCCGGGCTCTTCGTCAATCATTTCAAATCCTGCTTTGGCATACATGTTACGCGCAGCTGTCAGCACGTCATTGGTCCAAAGGGTCATCTTTTTGTAGCCTTTACGCCGGGCAAATCCCAGGCACTCGTTTAACAAGGCCTTGCCGATTCCCAGGCCCTGGGCCTTTTGATCAATGATCATCAGACGCAACTTTGAAATCTTGTCATCCACCCGGACAACAAAAGCCGAGCCAACGAATTCACCATCGACTTCAGCGATCCAGCTACATTCCGTTTCCGGGTCAAAGTTATCGAGAAACTCCGCCGATATTTTCGCGACCAAGGCTTCAAAGGTGTGATCCCAGCCGAATTGCTCGACGTAAAGACTGCCGTGCAGACTAATAACCTTCCCCATGTCGCCTGGCCTGTGAGGGCGTAGCATGAAGGTCTTACCGCTGTTGTTAACAGGTGAGAGCAGGGTCTGAATGCGCGTCATGGCCTCTGTCAGGCGGTCCTGGTCCTGTTCTGTCAGGTGTTCCAGCAACCGTGCATTGGCTGCAATGGAATCAGCATTCAGAATTGCGAATTCGGCCTTACCGGCATCTGTCAGACTGAGGTTTGATTTTCGTCGGTCCTCGGAAACAGTATGCTTGACCACAAGGCCTTTTGTCGTCAGGCCCCGTATCATTCTGCTCAGATAACCGGGATCCAGCGAAAGATCGTGACAGAGTTCTTTGGCCGTAGCCTCTCCACGCGCGGCCAGTTCATAAATTACGCGGGCTTCAGCCAATGGAAATTTGCTATTCAGTAATCCTTCGTGAAGCACGCCGATTTGTGCCGTATGAAAACGGTTAAACGACCTGAGCGATTCGATGCTGGTTTTTTTGACGGGTTCTGGCATTTTCAACCTGTTTGCATGAGCTGTTCTATAGTCAAGTAATTAATTGATTATGTCAAATAATATTGTAATATTGTTATGTTTGGCAGATGTGTGATACGTGAACGTTATTTCTTAAAACCAATTCCGGAGCCTACCGTTGGAAATTCAGGATTTTACACCGATTATCTTTATTGCAGTTACCCTTATCGGGTTTCACTTTTTGCGCCAACGCATGATGGGGGCAGCTGTGACGCCGGAGGAACTGGCAGAGCAAATGAAGACCAATGACGTCAAGATAATCGATGTGCGTAGCGAGGGTGAGTTCACGGGCAACCTTGGTCACATTGAAGGCGCGGTAAATATACCCGTCGGGAATCTGGCGGAAGAGATTCTTGGCCTGGGCAAAGCCAGCGACCAGCAAAAAAACGAAATGATCGTCACGATCTGTCGGACCCATAACCGGTCACCACGGGCTGCGCGCATGCTGCGCGACGTGGGATTCAAGAATGTTGTTGTGCTTAAGGGTGGCATGATGGCCTGGAACAGCAAGAAGCTGCCGGTCGAAAAATAGCCAGATTCAGTCCAATCATTGAAAATCTGGCCCATGGCAGCAATAAATATTCTGAAAGCGACATTCGATATTCTATGAACGTATGCGTTTTTTGCATGTCTATCCTGCAAAATTATTGGATTGCATCGCTAAAATTTAGGCGTATATGAGGGGTTCAAGAGCACCGAAGTTCTGACGATTTTTTTATAAAGGAGACCCGTCATGGCAAGTCAGAATGAAATTAACTCCGTTGCACCTTACTCAGGTATCGCCGCAACGATCAGCGAAATCATTTCCCCTGTTGTTATATCAATTGCGAACGGCCTGGTTTATCTTTCAGGCAAGGCAGCCAAAATGGTTGCGCGCAAACAGGAGAGTAACGTGCAAAGCCACGTTGTTTCAGCACCTCATGTTGCCATGATCATGGTTCCCGGTAATTTTGTGACGGATGCCTTTACCCGTCGATAATGCCCCGTCGATAATGCTCCGTCGCTAATTCCATCGAGAAATTACTGTTCACATGAAAAAGCCCGCCTTTACGGCGGGCTTTTTTTGTTTGGAAGTGAACGGTCGTTAGCCAGGTGTCAAACCGCGCAGTTTTTCATTGCGACGCCGCAGGATTTCCAATGTGGTGAGCAAGGCAATCGAAATCATCACCAGGATAGTCGCTACAGCCAGAATTGTTGGGCTGATTTGCTCGCGGATACCTGACCACATCTGACGTGGGATCGTGCGTTGTTCGAAGCCTGCAAGGAACAAGACGACGACAACTTCATCAAAAGATGTGATGAAGGCGAACAGAGCCCCGGAAATAACGCCTGGCAGGATCAGCGGCATGGTGATCTTGAAAAAGGATGTCGTGGGGTTGGCACCAAGATTGGCAGCCGCCCGCGACAACGAATTGTCAAAACCTACCAGCGTCGCCGTCACTGTAATCACCACAAAGGGTGTGCCAAGGACTGTGTGGGCGAGGATGATACCCAGGAATGATTGATCCAGTCCGATGCTGGAATAGAAGAAATACATGCCAGCTGCGGAAATGATCAACGGTACGATCATCGGTGAAATCAACACACCCATGGTCAGGGCCCGGAACGGCATATGCGGTTTGCTCAGTCCCAAAGCAGCCAGTGTTCCCAAGGTCGTTGCCAGAATGGTTGAGGCAATGGCAATGATGAAACTGTTTTTAACCGAGTGGGTCCATTGCGTGTTGTTGATGAAGTCCTCATACCAGCGCAGAGAATAAGCATCTGGGTCAAAGGACAACATACCCTGCGTAAACGTGAAATATGGTTCAACGTTAAAGCTGAGCGGTATGATTATCAAAATTGGCGTAATCAAAAACACAAAGATGCAGGCGCATATGAAACGGAAGGTGTAATACCATGTGGTTTCAAGCGGACCAGCGTAGCTTGGTAATGCCATAATACTATCCCAACCTCATATTATCGATGCCAACGATCTTGTTATAGATCATGTAAAGCGCCAACACCGAGAACAACAGCAACACACCTAATGCACCGGCCAGTCCCCAGTTCAGGGAAGTTTGCATGTGATAGGCGATTTGGTTTGAAATCAGCGTGCCATCGGTACCGCCCACCAGGGCCGGTGTGATGTAATAACCGATGGACAGGATGAAAACGAGAATACTGCCTGCACCGATCCCGGCCAGCGTTTGTGGCATATAGACCCGGACAAAAGCAGTTACCGGGTTTGCACCTAATGACAACGCTGCCCGCATATAACTCGGCGGGATTGTCTTCATAACGCTGTACAGGGGCAGAACCATGAACGGCAACAAGATGTGCGTCATGGCAATGATCGTGCCCGTCAGGTTATGTATGAGCTGAAGCCTGTTGGCGTCGTCTACAAACCCAAAGAACACAAACAGATCATTTAACACCCCTTGCGATTGCAACATGGCAATCCAGGCCGTTGTCCGCACCAGCAAAGATGTCCAGAAGGGCAATAAGACAAAAATCATTAGCAAGTTCGAATAGCGTGTCGGCAGGGTCGCCAGCAAATAGGAAATAGGGTAGGCGAGCACAACACAGATAAGTGTGATCGCGAGACTGATAGCGAATGTGCGCAAGAACAGTGTGCTATATATCTGGCGGTCTTCCGGCTGCATCACGATATCATTGGTTTTATTGTCATACTTCATATCAACGGCATTCAGATAATAGCCGATGGTGAATTTTGAAGTATTACGCTTGATAACTGTCCAGGTCTCCAGTTCCTTCCACCGCTTGTGCATCTTCAACACGATGGGTTTGTAGGGACCCTCTTTGACCTTTTTGGACTTGCGGGCCGAGCTGGTGATCATGCTGCGCAGACCGGACTTTTCATAATTTAATCGTGTGCCGACCTTGCCGATCTCGCGGGATATGGCACCTGCTTTCAGGTCTTTCATTAAAGCCGCAAAAACCGGTTCTTCCGGCAATGCCTTGCCGTCCCAGTTCTCCAGCGCTTTTGTTGTTTCTGGCATCAGGGTGCCGACATGCCAGTTATCCACGCTGCGCATCGACATGTCGAATATCGGAATGAGAAAGGAAAAAAGTACAAAGACAAAAAGTGGGGTAACCAGAAGTAACGCGCGAATACGGCTCTTGCGCATAGCGCGGTTCAAACTGGCTTTCAGGGGCAATCCATCGGCGGCAAGTACAACACCATCCGCAGTCGTATCGTTAGCCATTCCAACCCCCATCGAAATCTAAATTATTTTTATTATGCGGTTACACAAATGATAAGCCGGATTGCGGGACAGAATATTCTGCCCCGCGCACCGTCAATCAAGTCTTATTTCAACAACAATGTTGCTCTACTTAAGCAGCCAAGCGTTGAAGCGTTCGGTCATTTCGTCACCATTGTCAGCCCACCATGCAAAGTTAGTGAGGAAACCCTGGCTGGCATATTTTGTTGGCATATGCGGCCCCATATCGATACCAAGCGTTGCGTGCTTGGAAACCATTGGACCGGAAGACTTCCGCGCCGGGCCATAAGAGATGTATTTCGCCTGGTCAGCCAGACGCTGAGTGTCAGTTGCGAATTTCATAAACTTCATGACAGCATTAACGTTCTTGCCTTTGGCAGGAACGGCCCAGCCATCGATATCAAGAACCTGACCATCCCAAAGCATGGCAAAAGGTTGTTTTTCTTCAGCAATAGCTGAGAACCAGCGGCCATTGTAGCCAGTTCCAAACACAGCTTCACCATCGGCCAGCAGTTGCGGAGGCACAGCACCCTGGGTCCACCAGATCACGTCTTTCTTGATCGTCGCAAGTTTTGCGAAAGCGCGGTCTTTACCAGCGTCTGTGTCCAGAACGTCGTAAATCTTGCCCAGTGGAACACCGTCAGCCAGCAGAGCCCATTCAAGATTATTCACTGGCTTTTTTTGCAGGGTACGTTTGCCCGGGAAATTTTTTGTATCGAACACGTCAGCCATCGTGGTGGGCTTTTTGCCACCCCAGGCGTCAGCGCGATAAGCAAAAACAGTTGAATAGATGATTTGTGGAACAAAGCATTCAGACAGCAATGTGCCTTCCAGGAAATCCTTGGAAGCAGGGGTGCCATCAGGAGCCTTAGCCATTTCCTCGTCGATCTTGATCGGACGGAACATGCCTTCGTCACAGCCGGTAATGGCGTCTGACAAAACCACGTCGACCAGATCCCAGGTCACGTTACCTGATTCAGTCTGGGCCCGCATTTCAGCCAGGCCGCCACTGTAATCAAGCGAATTAATTTTTACATCTGAATGCATTTTCATGTAGGGCTTATGATAGGCATTCATTTGACTTGCGGTATAAGCGCCGCCCCATGAGACAACATTCAGATCAACTGCCTGGGCAGTCGATGTCATCCCTGCAAAAGCAACACCTGCGACTGCAAGTGCCGAGAGTTTCAACATTTTGTTCATTCTAAAATCCTCCGAGTTGGTTTTGGTTTTGTTATTGTCAGACACGGCATTCCGGTATTTCCGGAATGCCGACACTTTCTTGATTGTCAGGCGTCGAGCGCCCGGCAATCGTCCGCTTCCCAGCCGATCTGGGTGATTTCGCCTTCCTTGAGATGAACATGTCCGTGAGAGTTAGGCACTTTCACGATGAATTCATTATTCCCGGACAAGCTGACACGGCTGCGAATGTGGTCGCCCAGATAGATAAGTTCTTCTACCTTGGCTTCCAGCGAATTGGTTGATTGTTCCTTGGCGACGCCAATGGTCGAGCGTTCGGGGCGCAAGGACAAAGTTGTACGTGATCCGACACCGCCGGTGTTGACGTTCAGTGCTTTGACCATACCACCACCACCTTCAAGTTCAACCTGGCAGTAGTCTCCGGTTACTTCCTTGACCTCACCATAAAGGCGATTATTTTCACCGATGAAGCCGGCCACGAATGCATTGTCGGGTTTTTCATAAAGGTCACTTGGCGACGCAAGTTGCTGAACAATCCCGTCATCAAAAACTGCAATTCGATCAGACATGGTCAGGGCTTCCGACTGGTCATGCGTCACATAGACCAAGGTTACCTGCAGGTTTTCGTGGATATGTTTGATTTCGTACTGCATTTCTTCGCGCAGGTTCTTGTCGAGGGCACCCAGCGGCTCATCCATGAGCACAAGGCTGGGCTCAAATACAAGGGCGCGGGAAACAGCGACACGCTGTTGCTGACCACCAGATAACTGCGCCGGGCGTCGATCACCAAAGCCACCGAGGCGCACCATATCCAGGGCTCGATTGACCTTTTCACTGATTTCAGACTTGCCCATGCCGCGGACTTCCAGCGGGAAAGCGAGGTTTTCAGCTACTGTCATGTGGGGGAACAAGGCATAATTTTGAAAGACCATGCCAATGCCGCGCTTGTGCGGCGGCACATTATTAATCGGGACACCTTCAAGATAAATTTCACCATGTGTGGCAGGCTCGAAACCCGCGAGCATCATCAGGCAGGTTGTTTTTCCTGAACCGGAAGGCCCAAGCATGGTAACAAATTCGCCTTTTGCCACATCAAGGTTGAAGTCTTTTACGACAAGAATTTCACCGTCATAACTTTTTTGTACAGATTCGAATCGAACCAGTGGTTCCGATGCATCAGACATTAAACTACCATCCCCCGTTGGATTTTTCAGGCCCGACTTTTCGCCGTGTGCCTTGTTATTTGTCTTGTTGACTTGACCCTAGCATGGAAAAACAGCTGAACTAAACCGGCGTTTCGAAATTAGTGCAAATTGTAAGCAATGTAAAAATAGTCGGAACGTCAGATTTATCAGCACCATTTTGTCTGTCATTTGGTTTGATTTTCGAGTTAAGGGTAGTGACCAGCCTAACATTTGCAAATTCCTGAGATTTGTCCTGGAACCGACATTGACCATATGTAATGCGCAACTCATGAAAAAATATATTCAGGATCATTGGCTGGGACGCAGGTCTCTATTTTGGTCATTCTGGATCAATCTGGTCCTTTTGCGTTTTGCTGTGCTTTATGCCGAGCAATTTACGCGCCCGCCCTATATTGAACGATCCACATTGGCAATCGCCTTGACCGGGGCCTATTTCCTTGTCTTCCACATCCTGGTTTATGGCTGGCAAATCAGAGGGTTAATCAAAGCCAGTGATCGCTACGTTTCCGAATTTGGCTCCCAGATCATGGCGATGGCCTCACATTTTGGTATCGTCATCAGCCTTTTGTTTACCGGTTTTGCTGTTCATGATTCGTACCAATCGCTTTTTGTGGAAGACAGGGCCAACAGCGAAAACCATCTGTCGTGGAATCACAGTCTGCTGGGCGAATATACATTGATCGTTGAAGGCAACTATATTCGGCTTGAAGGCGACCTCAGGATCGGGGTAACAAAAGCACTTGCGAAGCTGCTAGGGCAACATAAAGAAATCACAGGCATTGTATTGAGCAGTGACGGCGGACGGGTAACAGAGGGACGTAATCTGGCGCATCTTATTCAGGCCAAGGGTCTTGATACTCTTGTGATTGATGCCTGCAAGTCCGCTTGTACAACCGCATTTATGGGTGGAAAAACGAGAGTGCTGGGAAGCCAGGGGAAACTGGGGTTTCATCAGTTCAGCCTGGACAGTATCTATTTTAATCCCTACGTCGATCCGAAGTCCGAACAGAAAATTGACCTGGATTATTACGCCAGCCGCGGCGTTAGCCAGTCTTTTCTGGATGATGTTTTTCAGGCCACACACAATCAAATGTGGTTCCCCGGGAAAGAGTACTTGTTGGAAACAGGCGTCATTCACAAGTTCGAGACAGGCCAAATCAAGGATTGATCCCTTGATTTGATCGTGTCACGATCTGATATGCAGATTAATGAATCTGAAGGAGACCTTTTATGTCGGGACCAAACCGGATTTCAAGGCAGTCTTTGATGTCAAAAAGGGCGCGCGCCATCGCCCGTCGTGAAGAAGTACAGCCCCGGGTGCTAAACTGGTTATTGGCGGCTCTTGTTATTGCGAGCCTGTTTTTGCTTGCCTCTCGTCCTTCTCAGGCGGCACCCCAAATCCTTGGTCTGGTCGCGAGCGCCGAACCCTTACCCATGAAATGTGAAAATGGCCTGTGTGCAACTGAGGCATCGGTCTTTTGCCTGCAAAAATGGCGGATGTCGCCGACAGCGGGCACCAGCTATCATCCAGCGGGAGGTGAGGGCGTACAACTGATTGCCTTGACGGATGACGGCAACACAATCGTTGTTCCCGATCCCGAACTTCAAATCAAGGCACTGCGTGGCCATTCAGCGGTCCAGATCGGTGTTGATGTTGAATGGCTGTATGCGCGAAAATATCAATCGGTCTCATTGAAAATTGGTCATAAAGTCTCGCTGATCCCCGAAGCCTGGGCGGGTGACCCCAGACCGCTGACTCAAAAGGATATCGAGACAGCGCTTGGAACATTGCGCGACATGGGACACAAACTGGTTGATACAGCGGGTAAAAATGTCGCTGCGGCCCAGCTACTGGCCCATGTGGGTGGAAAACTCCCCCGTTTGGGTCGAGCGCATGACGATATCCGCAATGCGGCCTGGAAAACCGGTCTCAAAGGTGTTTCGGACATTAATGCCAAAGTTCTGGCAAAGGCCAAAAAGAAGTTTGATCGTTGCCATGATGTCACCTTTGGTGGCGCAACGTCACTCAGGCAGTGTCTGGGTGCGCAGCACGATATACTTATGGGTAAACTGAATGCCCGCTACTGGGGTGCAACCGAATTCGGTATGTGAGGTCGCTCACGTTTTCTGCCGCTCAAGTGATGTATTTTCGCAACAATATGCTAAACTCTTGTGACTTTTCAGCCTCAGTTGAATCGTAATGCTGTTTGGCATCCAGGGTCGAACGGCTGTTACAAATGAATAGATCGGGCGCCGTTTAACATGACAGTGGATACAGGCACGTCTCACAACGTGTTGTTTACGCAGTTACTTGACTGGGCTCGCCGGATCAATTTGGCGCGGAAGCTGGCGTATATGTTGGCGATTGCCGCCATTATTGCCGGCATAGCGACCTATGGTGCCTTGACCCAGACGTCACAAACAAGTGGTGCCGATCAGTCGAACATTCTGACCCTGTTGATCATCGATGGTGTGATTTTGCTGGGCATGGGCGTGCTGGTGGCGACCAACCTGGTAAATCTGTGGATGGCACGTCGGCGGGGGGCCGCAGGCTCCCGGCTGCACACACGTATGGTCCTTATTTTTAGTCTACTGGCTGTTGCACCGGCAATTGTTGTCGGCGTTTTTTCGGCATTGTTCCTTAATTTCGGTATTGAGGCCTGGTTTCAGCCACGTATTCAGACGGCGCTGAACTCTTCTATCGCTGTTGCAGCTGCCTATACCCGCGAGCATCGCAGAGGCATTGAGGCGGATGCCCTGGGCATGGCTGCGGTCATTAATCGCCTGGCACCACAATTGGTCAACAATCCTCGAAATCTGACGACGGTGATTACGGTTCAGGCAGATACCCGGTCTCTGACTGAAGCGGTTGTCGTGGACGGATCGCGCCGGATTATTGCCCGCACGCCCCTGGCTTTCACGATCATGAACGAAGGTGTGCCCAGGAAGGCGCTTGAGCAAGCGGCAAATGGTGAAGTTGTAATTCTGACCAATGATGACGACGATCGCCTGCGTGCGCTTGTCCGCCTCAATGGTTTGAACAATGCCTTCCTCTATGTTGGACGGTTTATTGATCCGCAGGTTTTGGGGCACAAACAGAAACTTCAGCAAGCTACGGACGATTACCGGCGTATGGAAGGTGACCGCTCGCGCATTCAGATAACCCAGGCCTTGATTTTCCTGGTTGTGGCGGTGCTTCTCTTGTTAACAGCAATCTGGTTTGCCTTGAATTTCGCCGGACGCCTGGTTGGGCCGGTTACCAGTTTGGTCGGTGCAGCCGAACGGGTGCGGGATGGCGATCTGGCAGTGCGCGTACCGGAGGGGCCGGTGGATGATGAAGTTGGTATGTTATCACGAGCGTTCAACCGTATGACTGATCAACTGGAAGCCCAGCGACATGAACTAATGCAGGCCAATCAAACCGTTGATGACCGGCGCAGATTTACTGAAGCCGTGCTATCGGGCGTTACGGCAGGTGTCATCGGGCTGGACAGCGAGGCACGCATCAACCTGCCCAACCGATCCGCATTGGAGCTTTTGGAAACGTCGATGGAAGATATCATTGGCGAGCCATTGTCGGCAGTTGCGCCGGAAATGAAAGAATTGCTGGGTGAAGCGCAAAACCGGGCCTCGCGGCGGGCTGAAGGACAGATCAACCTGGTGCGCAAGGGACGAACGCATATCCTTTTGGTCCGGATCGTCGGAGACCGGTCCGGGGAACAGGGCATTGTGGTGACCTTTGACGATATCACGGAACTGGTTGCGGCTCAAAGAACGTCAGCGTGGGCCGATATTGCTCGTAGAATCGCCCATGAAATCAAAAACCCGCTAACGCCGATCCAGCTTTCGGCGGAACGCCTGAAACGCAAATATCTGAAGGAAGTGACATCAGACCCGGAAGTTTTCACGAATTGCACGGATACGATCATCCGCCAGGTCGGTGATATCGGACGAATGGTTGATGAATTTTCTGCCTTTGCCCGCATGCCATCGCCAAAGTTTGAGACCGAGAAACTTGATGAACTGGTTCAGGAAGCTGTCTTTATGCAGCAGGTTGCTCATCCTGAAGTCAGCTATGATTCAAAACTACCTGACGTTGGTGTGTACTTGAGTTGCGACCGTCGCCAGGTCGCTCAAGCCCTGACCAATCTATTACAAAATGCCGCCGATGCCCTGACGGAGGCTCACAACACTGATGGCAAAATTGAGATTGTTGTAGTGGAAGAAGATGGCGAAACCATTGTTGAAGTTATCGATAACGGGCCGGGGTTTCCGGGACAGGATCAACACCGTCTTACCGAGCCCTATGTAACCCACCGTGACAAAGGTACTGGTCTGGGATTGGCTATTGTCAAAAAGGTGATGGAGGACCACGGCGGCCGACTGGTTCTGGCGCAGCCTGAACAAGGTGGTGCCAGCGTAAAACTGGTATTTAATTCCGGGGCCAGTCTTCAGAGTGCAAAGCGAGAAGAAACCAAACGAGATTTGAAGGAAGAAAAAATTGCCAATCATGGCTGATATTCTTGTCGTTGATGACGAAAAAGATATTCGTGAACTTGTCGCTGGTCTGTTGGAAGACGAGGGGTACGAGACCCGAACAGCGGGTGACAGTACTTCGGCTCTTTCTTCCGTAGCGTCACGGCGTCCGTCGCTTGTCGTACTGGATATCTGGCTACAGGGGAGTGAACTGGATGGTCTGGAAGTTCTTGATCGCATTGTAGCCGACCACCCGGACTTGCCGGTTGTCATGTTCAGTGGACACGGCAATATTGAAACAGCCGTGTCTTCAATTCGACGGGGCGCTTTCGATTTTATCGAAAAGCCGTTCAAGGCAGATCAACTGATCATGATTATTTCGCGCGCGATAGAACAAGCGCGACTGAAAAGGGAAAACCGCGAATTGCGGCAAAGGGCCGGACCGGAAACAGAACTGGTTGGCTCGTCTACAGCTGTCAGTCAGCTGAGGTCGGCGATTGAAAAAGTCGCGCCTACAAATGCACGTGTCCTGATTTCAGGGCCAGCCGGATCAGGCAAGGAGGTGGTTGCCCGGATGCTGCATGGGCAGTCCCGCCGTGCCCAGGGACCATTTGTTGTACTCAATGCGGCGTCCATGGCACCGAACCGCATGGAAGTTGAACTGTTTGGTGTTGAAGCAGGCACTTCTGGCGACGAGCCTGGACCAAGGATCGGGACCTTTGAACAGGCCCACGGTGGCACACTGTTTCTGGATGAAGTCACTGACATGCCGCCCGAAACCCAGGCAAAAATATTACGCGTCTTGCAGGACCAGACTTTTGAACGAGTTGGCGGGGATACGACAATCAGAGTCGATGTACGTGTTATCAGCGCAACGAGCGGCGATTTGTCTTTGCAGATAAAGCACAATCTGTTCCGGGAAGACCTTTATCATCGTCTGGCTGTTGTTCCTGTGCAGGTACCTGGATTGCGCGAACGGGTAGAAGATATTCCGGAACTGGTCCGCCATTTTATGCAACGTGCATCTGATATGACCGGGCAAGCTGTGCGGCGTGTATCTGACGACGCATTGGCCGATTTACAGACCCATGAATGGCCAGGCAATGTTCGGGAGCTCAGAAATCTTGTTGAACGGCTCTTGATAATGGCACCGGGAGATGCGAATACCGCCATCGGAATTGACATGTTGCCGCCGGAGCTAGGGGACAAGCGGTCCGGGATGCCTGCGGGCGGTCGACGTGATATTGAATTGATCAATCTTCCCTTGCGTGAAGCCCGGGAAGCGTTCGAGCGGGATTATCTGCAGGCGCAAATCAGTCGGTATGGCGGAAATATTTCACGCACGGCTTCGTTTGTCGGTATGGAAAGATCAGCGTTGCACCGCAAGCTCAAGTCACTGGGTTTGGGTGGCAATGAGCGCGCCTGAAACGTTCAGGAGAAGTTTTGGAAATGTTGAAATTACGGGTTAATCAGACATGAAAGTGATTGTTTGTGGTGCCGGACAAGTGGGGTTCAATATTGCCCGACATCTTGCTGGCGAGAGCAATGACGTTACGGTCATTGATCAGTCAGCAGATCTTATTCGAAGAGTTTCTGATCAGTTGAACGTTCAGGCTATTGTTGGTCATGCCTCGCGTCCGGATATTTTGGAGCAGGCCGGTGCTGGCAGCGCTGACATGATTGTTGCTGTGACATTTGCGGATGAAGTTAACATGGTTGCCTGCCAGGTTGCCCATTCCCTGTTCAATGTACCGACCAAGATTGCGCGGGTTCGGGCGCAGGGGTATCTGCAGCCTATCTGGCGCGATCTGTTTAGTCGCGACAATCTACCCATCGATGTCATTATTTCACCCGAGATAGAAATCGCCCGCGCAGTGACGCGACGCTTGCAAGTGCCTGGTGCGATTGACATGATCCCGTTTGCTGATGATCAAATCCGCGTTATTGCCGTGCGGATCGATGAAGATTGCCCGATTGTCGATACGGCTCTTCGTCAATTAACTGAACTATTTCCTGATTTGCATATTCGGATTATGGGTATCGTTCGGGACGGTAAAGTAACTGTGCCCGGTGGCGACGCAATTATGGAACATGGCGATGAAGTTTATTTCGCTGTTGAGACAGCCCACCTGACACGCGCCATGGCGGCGTTCGGCCACGAAGAAAAAGAGGCGCGCCGGATCGTGATTGTCGGAGGCGGGAACGTCGGTTTGTTCCTGGCCCAGGCTTTGGAAGAAGATTACCCCAACGTCAGTCCAAAAATGATTGAGATTAACAAGGAGCGGGCCCAGGCTGTAGCGGAACAACTCGACCGGACTGTCGTATTGCATGGCGATGCCCTGGACAAGGAAATCATCGAGGAGGCCAATGTGCAGTCTGCTGACACCGTTGTTGCTGTTGCAAATGATGACGAGGTGAATATTCTCTCATCATTATTGGCAAAACGGGCCGGCTGTCAGCGCGCCATTACGCTGATCAACAATGCGACCTATGGGCCTCTGATTACGTCGCTTGGTATCGATGTTGTTGTGAACCCGCGGGCGATCACAGTGTCCAGAATTCTGGAACATGTGCGTCGGGGGCGTATCCGAAGTGTGCACAGCTTGCCAGACGGTTTGGCAGAGGTCATTGAAGCCGAAGCCCTGGAGACTTCGCCACTGGTTGGCGTGCCCCTGAACGAAATTGATTTGCCGTCTGGAATGTTGGTTGGTGCGATTGCAAGAGGCGAAGAAGTTATCATTCCGCGTGGTGAAACAGTCATTCAGGCGCATGATCGAATCGTGATGTTTACCGTGGCCGATACAGTGAAACAAGTTGAAAAAATGTTCACTGTGCGCCTGGAATTTTTCTAGGTCTCGACGTCAGTTATGTTTTTCGCCTCGGCTATTCTTCCTCTTGGTTGGGCGCTTGGCGTGTTGGCGCTTGCCATGCTGGTTCCCTCTTTGGTGGCTTATGGTTACGGTGAAACTGACCAGTCCCAGGTTTTTCTTTTATCTGCGTTGCTGACAGCCTTTGCCAGCGGTGCCATCGTTATTGCAACCCGTGGCGTTGCCTTACAAGCACCGCGTCGTCGGGAAGGTTTTTTCTCTGCGACCTTGATCTGGACTGTGGTGCCGGCATTTGGTGCGCTGCCGCTGTACCAGATCGGCGTTGTTGAAACCGGAATTGATGCCTGGTTTGAAGCCGTTTCCGGTTTTACAACGACGGGTGCTACCGTTATTCATCAACTCGATATAACTGAATATTCAGTCTTGATCTGGCGCGCCTTGATGCAATGGCTGGGCGGCTTGGCAACTATTGTTCTGGTCGTTGTGTTGCTGTCTTATCTGGGTGGCGGAGGCATGCAGTTTTTTCGAAGTGCCATGCCCCGGGGGGAGCGGACAGCGATGTCGGTTCAGATCGTTCAGACGCTGAAATCTATTGGTGGCATCTATTGTCTGTTGACGATCCTGTGCGTCCTGTTGCTTTGGCTTGCGGGAATGACCGTGTTTGATTCTGTTGCCCATGCCTTCAGCACTATTTCTGGTGGAGGATTTTCAACACGGGATGCATCTATCGGAGCTTTTTCAAGCCCATTGATCGAACTGGTCATGATCATTTTTATGCTCGCCAGTGCCGTCAATTTCACCTTGCATTGGGCAGTGCTGCATGGGCGCAAAATTTCGACATATACTGACGATGTGGAGATACGGGTTCTTACCGGGATGATCCTTATGGCGGGCGTAACCTTGACGGCAATTGCCTGGATGTCTGGAGAGATAAGTGGCGACCGTATTCTTGCTGGGTTGTTTATGGCGACTTCGACCTTGACGACATCAGGTTTTGTCAGCCTGACGGACAACTCATGGCCTGTCGCAGGCATAATGTTGATGTTGATGTTGATGTTTACGGGTGGTGCAGCAGGGTCTACGTCAGGTGGACTTAAGTTATTGCGATTTACGGCATTGATTAAAATGGCCGGACGGGAAATCAGGCGTTTGGCGCATCCGCACGGTGTTGTCGCTCTGAAGTATGGACGCCGACCAATTGATACCGCTACCTTGCACGCTATCTGGAGCTATTTTTGTATATACCTGCTGACAATTGTCGGTCTGGCCATTGTACTGGCGTTGTTTGGCGTCAAGTTTACAGACGCGATCAGCATGGTTGTCGCGGTCATTTCAAATTCTGGCCTGAGTGACGGCACCTTGTTGATTGAAAGCAGTGCAGGATATGTAGATTTGTCGTTCGGCGCAAAACTGAGTTTGATTGTGGCGATGATACTTGGCCGACTGGAGTTTTTGACTGTGCTGGTTTTGCTCAGCCCTTCTTTCTGGCGGCGCTAAATCAAGATGTATCTTGCCGGATGGCAGGTTATTTTTCGACGGCTTTGTCAATGGCAGATACGAGTTCGTCAATGACAACGGGTTTAGTCAAATAGTCGAAAAACCCTGCTTCTTGACCTTTTTCGATATCATGTTTCATGGCGTTGGCGCTAAGTGCGATCACTGGTATATCCTTGCAATTCGGCATGGATTGCAGTTTGGCAAGCGTCTCAAAACCATCCATTCCAGGCAACCCGATATCAAGCAGGATGACATCCGGCAATTCGGCCAACGCGACTTCAAGTCCTTCTTCGCCGCTGTATGCTTCAATCATATTGAATTTCGGGCGAGAGGAAAAAATACGTTGTAACAAGCGCATGTTCGCTATGTTGTCTTCGATGCAAAGAACAACCAGTGACCGATTGACCATTTGCTCAACAGGGATGCCAATAATCATGTCGGATCCGGCCACTGATCCAGATTTGTCGAGCTGACCTTCGCCCGCGAGAGGCAGTTCCAGCCAAAACCGGCTACCTTTTCCAACCGTACTGCTGACGCCAACAGCACCGTCCATATGCTCAACAAATCGTTTCACTATGGTCAAACCAATGCCGGTGCCCTCTGTCTCTGTTGTTTCAGCATCAAGGCGATCAAAGGCAACAAACAGACGGTCAATTTTTTCCGCAGGGATTCCTGGACCGGTATCTATCACCGAAATTTTTGCCCGGCCACTTGAACTTTCGGCATATTCGACTGTGATGTGACCACTAGCGTGGTTGTATTTTACTGCATTTGAAAGCAAGTTGAGAATGACATCTTTTAGTCGCTGATTGTCTGCTATAACTGCAAGGGTCGGATCGGTGTTTTTGATGTCGATTGTGATGTCACGCGTATCTGCCATGATCAAAACCAGATCAACACAATCCTTGATCATTGTCTCAAGAATGATGGGCTCCAGATTCAGGGTGATGTTTCCGGTTTCAACTGCTGACAGATCAAGCACTTGATTAATCAGGTCAAGCAAATGAACACCGCCACCTTTGACAAAATTCAGGCTTTCAATCTGGTCTTCGCTCAGAGGAGGATCATTGTCAGAAATCAATAGACTTACAAACCCAAGGATAGAGTTCAGGGGGGTTCGAAGGTCGTGGCTCATGGCCGAAAGAAATTCGGATTTTGCACGATTGGCATTTTCAGCATCGTTTTTTGCTGCAATCAATTGATCCCGACTGTCTCTTCGCTCTGTAATATCCCGGAAAATAAAAGTCACAAAAGAATCTTCGATCACAGTCCAGTCCGACGTTGAAATTTCGACGGGTACGAGATTTTGGTCACGACGTTTGATTTCGCTTTCGTATGTTCCAGACCGGAATTTTGAACCAGGCCGCGTGTCATCAGCGAACAAAATACTGCAATTATGCCCAACTATTTCTTCATGACTGTATTCAAACAATTTTTCTGCGGCCTTGTTCCAGAAAACAATTCGGTTGTCCACGTCTGTTGTGACAATGGCTTCCTGGGCCGTCTGGGCAACCGACCTGAAGCGTGCTTCGCTCATTTTGAATTCATTGATCGCTGTCAGCAATTGGCGAGATCGTTTGCAGCGGGCGTGGATTATGGCGACGAGTTCCTGTGTTGAAATGGTCTTGCGCAGCAATTCGTCACCGCCGGATTTGATGAACTTCAACCATGCATCAGCGATGTCAGAACCGGTCAAAAAGATAATCGGTGTTTGCACATATGTTTTGTCAAAACGGATAGATTTGGCGAGTTCGAATCCGGTGCACCCAGGCATTTGCAAATCCATCAGGATCAGATCTGGTCGCAATTCACGAATAGGCGGCATCACTTTCATCGGATCGGTGACAACAACAGTAACGATTCCAGCTTCGTTCAGGGCAGCTGCATTGAAAGTCGCCACTTCCTGGTCGTCATCAACAAGAACCACGCGATAGGGCTCTTCTTCTTCCGGTGTAATCAGGGAACTCAGGCTTTGCAACAAATCCATTAATTCAAATGGCTTGGTGAAATATCCATCGGCTCCAACCCTGATGGCCGCCAGACGGACCTCAAGGTCGCCACGAACAGATATGAAAACCAGCGGGCAGTGAAGTTTATCTTCTTCCCGCAATGATTTTACGATGTTGATGCCACCCAGTGGATCGCCCGGAAATGCGATATCCAGGATGACAGCACTTGGGCGATGCTTGTTCAGTAATTCGGGTAGATTGTGGTGGTCATGGTCAACAATGACCGAGTAGCCAAAATGTGCCAATTGCAATCTTAGCGCTTCCGTCGCCTGGACATCATCATCGATCAGAATGACTGATTTGGAGGCCTTGTCCTTCAACCCAAATTCTGTCGAACTCATACTCCAGTCAGGCTTGGTAAAGATATCACTTTCGGCATCTTCAGCAGCCGAAGATTTCATAGCAGTCAGGAAGTCGTGCAGGGTGCTCCAGCAATCATCGCTCAGTGGTTGAACGAAATCGAAGTACTCCTTGACCTGATTTTCGAAAGCTCGGGCCAGTTTTGAAATATCCGAATACCCGAATGTCCCTGCTGCCCCGGCAAGCTTGTGTGCCAGGGCATGACACTGATCCAGTGATCCGGATGCACCGGTAATATCGTCAGCTTTGGCTGTCGAAATAGCAGATTCAATTTCACTAATCCTTGCAGGAAGATTCTCTCGAAAAGAATCTCGCATCGCAGCCATCGTGGCGTAATAGGAATCACTACTCATCAAGCTGCTTCCAGATGTTAATCAGATTTGCGGCAAGGTCTTTGGGGTCAAATGGTTTGGCGATAACGTCCGAGACACCCATCTCCCTGAACGTGGCGAGTTCATCGGGACGCACCTTTGCTGTCATGAAAACCACTGGAATGCTTTTTAATTCTGGCGAGCCAGCGAGAGCATTGAACGCAGCAACGCCATCAACATCGGGCATCATCACGTCGAGCAAAAAAATGTCTGGCTTAAATACCTTCGCATTCTCAACAATTCCAACGCCGGATTCGTTTGCGTCCACAATGAAGCCACCAAATGTTTCTAGTGCCATTTTTGCTATAAATCGGATGTCGTCTTCATCTTCAGCGTAATATATTCGTTCCAGATTTTTAACCATTGCACTCTCGTCTTTTACGCGGACTAAAATTTGTTTTGGCACATTTTCTTTGATTAGATGAAGTCTTCAATAGGGGGTAGTAATTCTTTGTAGCTATTTTTGGATCAAGCAGAACAAGGCCATTTCCATTTGGCGACGGGTAAAACAGTTTATCGTTGTTATCGATATAATAAATTCAATTATGACAATTTAATATAAAAAATATCTGGAATTTGAAAATATTTGCCAAAAGTCAGACAGCATTTATGGAACCAGCTATATCAGGTTTCAAACGTCTGTGTGACTTTGCGAATCCCACCCAGAAGAGTTGGCAATACGTGTCCAGAGGGCAAGGCGTCGAGTGCACCAAGTGACTCCAGCGTGTCTTTGGCCGTCCCGGAAAGCCCGGTGATATAACAGGAAACTGATTTACTCATGGCTGAGGACAACAGTTCCTGGATTGCCAGTGCAGTACTCGTGTCCATATGCGCTGTGTTGGTCAGGTCATAAATCACGGCTTTATATCCGAGGTTCATGGCAGTGGCATGTTGAACCATCTCGCGTGCCGAAGCGTAGGAAAAGCGGCCTCGAAGGCTGACGATGGCTATGCGGTCATCAAAACCCTTCAGCGCTGCTTTTTCTTCATCACTCAGGGCACTTCCTGTCTGCGGCAGCGCCAGGGATGTGATGCCTTTCAATTCCTCTTTTTCCATCCATTTCGCGGTGACAAAACCGGCCAATATCAGTCCGACAGCCACCGCCGTGATCAGGTCGACAAAGACCGTCAGACCAAGCGTGACAAACATTACCAAAACTTTGTCCCTTGGGGCCCGGTGGACATGTTTGAGATAACCCCAGTCAATGATGTCCCAACCGACCTTGATCAGGATTCCAGCCAGGACAGCCAATGGAATATCTTCCGCCAGGGGGCCAAGTCCTGCGACAAGGGCCAATAACACGAACGCATGCAAGGCGCCGGATAGCGGTGTCCGCCCGCCCGCCCTGACATTGACGACGGTACGCATCGTGGCCCCGGCACCTGGAAGTCCACCGATCAGGCCGGATATCATGTTGCCGATGCCTTGGCCGATCAACTCTTTGTTCGATCTATGGCGGCTGCGGGTAATCGAATCCGCAACCAGCGAAGTTAACAGGCTGTCAATTGAACCCAGCAGGGCCAGAATCAGGGCTGGCTGCAGCAGGGACGGCAAGTTGCCAATCAGGGACACTGGAATATAAAGTTCCGGGAATCCGGTTGGCACGTGACCGATCGTTGGGGCACCTTGAAGCACAAAGGTGCCAAGCAGCGTGCCGAGCGTGAGGGCAACCAGCGCAGGCGGCAAGATCCTGTGTAGCCGTTTGGGCCAGGCGATCACAACGGCCAGTGAGAAAATTCCGATCATCAGGGCGCTGGAATTGATATCGCCAAACAGCGTCGGCCAGGCGTGCAGGACGCCCAACGGGCCACCAGCGACTGAAGGCAGGCCGAAAAATGGCAGGGTCTGGATAATGATAATGATGACCCCAATGCCGGACATGAAGCCCGAGACAACAGAGGAGGGGGTATAAGAAACGTATTTGCCGACTTTCAGCAAACCGAACAGTATCTGGAAAGCACCACCAAGAAAGACGATGGCAAAAGCTTCTGGCAAATTTCCGGCGTGATCAGCGACGATCGCCCCCATAACAACCGTCATGGGGCCAGTGGGACCGGACACCTGGGCTTTGGTTCCGCCAAAAACAGCCGCAAAAAAACCAACCGCTATTGCGCCATACAGACCGGCAATTGCGCCAATTCCCGAAGTAACACCGAAAGCAAGTGCCAGGGGGAGGGCAACCACCGCAGCGGTGATTCCTCCGAAAATGTCGCCTCGAATATTAGCAGTTAAGGAAGGCAATACACTGTCTCGCTTGTTCGAATGACCAAATCCATTGTTTGACCGCCTTTTTATCGAACTATTGAAGCAAATCAAAGCGCCAGATAATCATTTCCGAGGATATCCAGGCGTTAAGCGGTTTTCGCAATCGTTGATCGAAAACACCATTCGGTGAACAACGTAACGAGAGTATAGCCAGTCATCAATATGAAGATTACACTACTGACGTTGTTTCGCTTAAACCGTGACAAGGGTTCAGGATAAGTGTGCGAATATATGAAATGGCACCCATACCTGAAATGAATCGGGTGATTACAATAGTATCGACGGAAAGGACCTGTCCGAAAACGACAGCAAACCGGACAGGACGGGGAAAATAAAGCGACAGGGCCTGCAGCAGGGTCAATATAATCAATAAAAATGGAGAGGGAAAAACAATGTCCTCCGATAAAAACCAGAACCTGCAAGACAAATTTTTGAATCACGTCCGCAAAGCCAAGATGCCGGTGACCGTGTTTTTGGTGAATGGCGTCAAGTTACAGGGTGTAATCAGTTGGTTTGATAACTTCTGTGTACTGTTGCGTCGTGACGGACACGTCCAACTGGTTTACAAACATGCCATCTCGACGGTTATGCCGTCAGCACCCATACAATTGTTTGATCCTGAAGAAATCCAGGCTCCAGATGCAGAATGATGTAACCACCATATGAAGCCAACCGAGTTTTCGAGTACACCAGGGACATTATCAGAAGAGCCGGTTTCCAGAGCTCTCGTGCTCTATCCGGATTTGCAAAAAGGCCGCCACTTTGGCGCAGACGTGCGCGACGCTGCTGCACGTCTCGAAGAAATTGTTGGTCTGACGCTGGCTATTGATCTGGAAATTGCCGAGAAACTTGTAGTCAATGTGCCCCGACCACGACCTGGAACACTGTTTGGATCAGGCAAAGTCGAGGAAATGACAGGCTTGATCGCCATACTGCATGTCGATGTTGTGGTTGTTGATGGTCAGTTGTCGCCTGTTCAACAAAGAAATCTTGAGCGGGCCTGGGAGTGCAAGGTCATTGATCGCACCGGATTGATCCTTGAAATTTTTGGTCAAAGAGCCCAGACGCGAGAAGGGACCTTACAAGTAGAGCTGGCAGCGCTTGAATATGCCCGCAGCCGCCTTGTTCGATCCTGGACCCACCTTGAACGCCAGCGCGGCGGTCTTGGCTTTGTTGGCGGCCCTGGCGAAACCCAGATTGAGTCTGACCGGCGTATGATTGGCGAGCGCGTCGCCAAAATCCGTCGTGAGCTGGATCAGGTGACCAAGACGCGTAAGCTTCATCGGGCCAGCCGCCAGAAAGTGCCTTATCCCATCGTCGCCCTTGTGGGCTATACGAATGCCGGAAAATCTACTCTTTTCAATAGGTTAACTGACGCTGACGTGATGGCGGAGGATATGTTGTTCGCGACACTTGATCCGACCATGCGTTCCATCGAATTACCGAGTGGTCGAAAAATCATTCTGTCAGATACTGTGGGTTTTATTTCCGATCTACCCACGATGTTAATCGCATCGTTCCGTGCGACGCTGGAAGAAGTTCTGGAAGCCGACATTATTGTCCATGTGAGGGATGCTGTGCATCCAGATACCGCTGCACAAAAAACAGACGTGATGGCGGTCCTGCGGGATCTCGGCCTGGGCGATGATGTTGAGCAGGGGATGATCGAAGTCAGTAACAAGGTTGACCTGCTGGATGACGACGTCCGCGCTGCCAAGGTGCAGCAACTGGCAATGGATGAAAATGCGCTTGCAATATCTGCCATAAGCGGCCAGGGCTGTGATGTGTTGATAGATCTTCTGGATACACGACTTTCTGCAACAAGGCAGGTACTTGAGTTGTCCATTCCCCATAGCGATGGTGCGGCATCAGCGTGGCTTTACGCTCAGGGCGAAATTCTTTTCCGTAAGGACGAAGATGATTATGCACAAATACGGGTTGCGCTTGATGATACTGATGCATCACGATTTGTGGCCAAGTTCCCCAATATAAAAGCGCAATAAATATTACAGGCACAACAGACGGCGAGATTACCCATGAATATTGGCAAACCAACATGACTATTTTTCCTACCGATTTGTTAAACGGGTATCAGGATTTTCGATACGGTAAATTTGCCGTTGAACAGGCCAGGTATCAGGATCTGGCGGACCAGGGACAAACGCCGGCGACGATGATCATCGCCTGTTGCGATTCGCGGGCAGCACCCGAGACGATTTTCAGCACCCGACCAGGCGAGATATTTGTTGTCCGCAATGTGGCAAACATGGTCCCGCCCTACGAGCCAGATGGTGAGTTGCACGCAACCTCAGCGGCCCTTGAATATGCCGTTCAGGTGCTCAAGGTCGAGAATATTATTGTCTTGGGTCACGGTCGTTGTGGCGGCATCAAGACTGCCCTGGATCCAGCTGCAGAACCCCTTTCACCGGGTGATTTTATTGGTAAGTGGATGGAATTGCTTGCACCTGCTGCAGCCTCTGTTTCTGACAACGAGTGGCTGACAGGTGCTGAGCGGCAAACGGCACTGGAACGTATCTCGGTCCGCCACTCAATAGCCAACTTACGCACATTTCCTTGTGTCTCAATACTCGAGGGCAAAGGTCGTCTGGGGCTTCATGGTGCCTGGTTTGATATTTCAACGGGTGAGTTGTGGGTTCTCGACGCAGAAACGGGAGATTTCTTGCGACCAGACATAAAAAGCCCAGAGAAACAGGATTGATAAATTAACTGAATTTAGATTAATTGTGAAATTATTGCGTAAAAACAGCGAGATAAAAGAAATAATTTGTTCGATTTTTTGATATCGAAGTTTGCAAAATCCCGATAGACTTCATCCCTTCAGGCCTGACGCCGTTCGCAGTTTTTTCTCAGGCTGGCATTCAATAATTTGGAGGGGTCTTGATGGCCAAAGATTCTGGCAAAACCTCAGGTGTGAAAAAAAGCGCTGCCAAAAAAGCTTCGACGCCGAAATCGGCTGGCAAAGCAGGTCGGCCACCCAAATCAGCATCGAAAAGCCGCAAGGCCGCAGCGCCAGATGGTGCCGAGCTCCTAAAATATTACCGGGATATGTTGATGATCCGCCGTTTCGAGGAAAAAGCGGGCCAGCTTTACGGTATGGGACTGATCGGCGGTTTTTGCCACCTTTATATCGGTCAGGAGGCCGTCGTCACAGGCTTGATGGCTGCCGCGTCCAGCGATGACTCTGTTATCACAACCTACCGCGACCACGGCCACATGCTGGCCTGCGGCATGGACCCAAAAGGCGTGATGGCTGAGCTAACCGGCAGAAGCGGTGGGTATTCCAGAGGCAAGGGCGGCTCCATGCACATGTTCAGTGTGGAGAAAAATTTCTATGGCGGGCACGGGATCGTCGGGGCCAATGTGCCCATTGGTACCGGCCTGGCCTTCGCTGAAGCCTACAAGGGTACCAGTAACGCCGTCATGGCATTCTTTGGCGACGGTGCTTCCAATCAGGGCCAGGTCTACGAAGCCTTTAATATGGCTGAGCTTTGGAAGCTGCCCATTATCTATGTCATCGAAAACAATCAATATGCGATGGGCACGGCCCTGAAGCGGTCATCGGCCCAACCGGATTTGCATCGCCGCGGTGAAAGTTTTGCCATCACCGGCTTGCAGGTCGACGGCATGGACGTTATGGCCGTCAAAGCAGCCGGTGAAAAAGCCATTGCCCATTGCCGTGATGGCAAAGGACCGATCATTCTTGAGATGATGACCTATCGCTATCGCGGCCATTCCATGTCCGATCCAGCCAAATATCGCACCAAGGAAGAAGTCGCCAAGGTCCGCAAGGAACGCGACCCCATCGATCATGTGCGGGATATGTTGCTGGACCTGAAAATAAGCGACGAAGTAGCGTTGAAAGCCATCGACAAGGAAGTGAAGGCCATCGTGACTGAGGCAGCCGAGTACGCCCAACACAGCCCGGAGCCTGATCCATCCGAATTGTACACCGACGTGTTAATCGAGGTTTAGAACATCATGACTGTACAAATACTAATGCCGGCTTTATCGCCGACAATGACCGAGGGCACAGTGGCACGCTGGCTCAAGGCTGAAGGCGAGACTGTAACCTCGGGTGACATCATCGCGGAGATTGAAACTGACAAGGCGACCATGGAACTGGAAGCCATTGATGATGGTATTTTGGGCAAAATCCTGATCGCCAGTGGCACGGAAGGCGTCGCGGTGAACACGCCCATCGCTGTCATCCTGGAAGAAGGGGAGGATGCCTCCGCCGCAGATGCTGTTGCATCAGCATCAGGGACAGCGCCGATTGCTGCTGAACCAACTGTTCCAGCACCTGCTGCAGAGCCTGCAGCTTCCGTTCCAGCGGCACCAGTCGCTGTGGCACCACCCGCCGAAAATATTCCCGTTGGTACGGAGATGGTTTCCATGACTGTGCGCGAAGCCTTGCGCGATGCCATGGCAGAAGAAATGCGCCGTGACGACGCTGTCTTTTTGATGGGTGAAGAAGTCGCCCAGTATCAGGGCGCCTATAAAGTCAGTCAGGGATTGCTGGACGAATTCGGTGCCCGCCGGGTGATCGACACACCGATTACCGAACACGGCTTTGCTGGTGTCGGTGTTGGTGCTGCCTATGGTGGGCTGAAACCCATTGTTGAATTCATGACTTTTAACTTCGCCATGCAGGCCATTGACCACATCATCAACTCGGCAGCCAAGACGCTTTATATGTCAGGTGGTCAGATGTCGAGCCCGATGGTTTTCCGGGGTGCCAACGGTGCGGCCTCTCGCGTCGGGGCTCAGCACTCCCAGTGTTTTGCGGCCTGGTACTCACAAATACCTGGTTTGAAAGTTGTCTCTCCATATTCGGCGGCAGACGCCAAGGGCCTTTTGAAATCTGCTATTCGCGATCCAAACCCGGTGGTTTTCCTGGAAAATGAATTGCTCTATGGCCGCTCCTTTGACGTCCCGGTTCTGGATGACTTTACAATCCCTATTGGCAAGGCAAATATCTTGCGCGAGGGAACTGACGTAACACTCGTTGCCTTTTCAATTTCCGTTGATTATGCCTTGCAGGCAGCCGATACCCTGGCAACAGAAGGTATTTCAGCTGAAGTTATTGATCTGCGTTCCCTGCGTCCGCTGGATACGGAAACCCTGGTGAACAGTGTGCGCAAGACGAACCGTATGGTCACCATTGAAGAGGGTTGGCCGCAAAATGGCATCGGCGCTGAAATCGCAGCTGTCATGATGGAACAGGCTTTTGACGATCTGGATGCGCCGGTGTTGCGGATAACGGGCAAGGATGTCCCCATGCCCTATGCCGCCAATCTAGAAAAACTGGCCTTGCCGACAGTTGACGATGTTGTTGCTGCCGCAAAATCTGTTTGTTACCGATAGGGGGAGGGGAACATGCCAATAACCATTACCATGCCCGCCCTGTCGCCGACCATGACAGAGGGCCGAATTGCGCGCTGGTTCAAAACGGAAGGCGAAGAAGTTATCGCCGGTGATGTTTTGGCCGAAATTGAAACAGACAAGGCGACCATGGAACTGGAAGCCATCGACGATGGAATTCTGGGAAAAATACTGGTTCCAGGTGAAACCGATGGGGTGGCAGTCAACACACCCATCGCCCTTGTGCTCGAAGAAGGCGAAGACGCCTCTGCCATGGATGGCTTTGTCACTTCTGCACCTGTGGCGCCAGCGGCACCGGCGCCCACGACGGAAGCTGCACCTGTTGCCGCGCCAGTGGCACCCGCCGCGGTAGCCCCTGCGGCTTCGGCAGCAGAAGGTCAACGCATCATCGCCAGTCCATTGGCCCGTCGCATTGCGACGGACAGTGGACTTGATCTGGCCCTGGTCAAAGGTTCGGGCCCGCGTGGTCGTATTGTCAAAGCCGATGTCCTGGGCGCACAAGGCACAGCGAAATCCGCACCGGCCATACCGGCGGCTCCCTCAGCACCAATTGTTATTCCGGCAACCTCAGTTGAGCCAACTGAAATTCCGTTGACCACCATGCGTAAAACCATCGCCAAACGCCTGGTCGCTGCCAAACAGGAAATCCCGCATATTTATCTGACGATCGAATGCGAACTGGATGCCTTGCTTGCGTTGCGAAAACAAGTCAACGAGCGCAAGCCAGACTCCAAGGTCTCGGTCAATGATTTTATCGTCAAGGCATCTGCCTTGGCCTTGAAAGATGTGCCAGCCGTCAATGCCAGCTGGACTGATACGGCGATGATTCAATATAACACGATTGATATTTCGATTGCTGTAGCCATCGAAGGCGGCCTGATTACGCCTATCGTCCGTAATGCCGACCTGAAAAGTCTTGTGGTAATTTCTGGCGAGGTCAAGGAACTCGCTGGTCGTGCCAAGGAAGGCAAGCTGATGCCTGAAGAATACCAGGGCGGTGGATTTTCAATCTCCAACCTTGGCATGTTTGGTATCAAGGAGTTCAGCGCTATCATCAACCCACCGCAATCCGCAATCCTGGCGGTGGGTGCTGGCGAACAACGGCCCGTCGTCAAGGACGGCGCGTTGTCTGTTGCGACGGTCATGAGCTGCACCATGAGCTGTGACCACCGGGTCGTTGATGGCGCATTGGGTGCCCAGTGGCTGGCGGCCTTCAAGGGCTATATCGAAGACCCGTTGGGCATGTTGCTGTAGCTGGCACTTAAGGAAAATTAGGAACAAGAAATGGCTGACACAGCATTTGATCTTATCGTCGTCGGTGGCGGACCAGGCGGTTATGTTGCCGCAATTCGCGCATCGCAACTGGGCCTCAAAACAGCTCTGGTAGAAGCACAGCACCTGGGCGGTATTTGCCTGAACTGGGGCTGTATCCCGACCAAGGCATTACTGAAATCAGCCGAGGTTTGGCACACGCTTCAGCGCCTTGATGAATTCGGCCTTGCGGCAGACAATATCAGCTTTGACCTCGACAAAATTGTTAAACGATCCCGGAATGTCGCCGGGCAACTAACCGGTGGCGTTAGTCATCTTCTGAAAAAGAACAAGGTCACTGTGATCGACGGCTGGGCCAAACTAAACGGACCCGGCAAATTGAATGTCGAAAAAGATGGCAAGGCTGTGGGCAGCTTCACGGCCAAACATATCATCCTGGCCACAGGCGCCCGTGCCCGCGAATTGCCGGGCCTGGAAGCAGATGGCAAATTGATCTGGACCTACCGCGAAGCCCTGGTGCCAAACATGATGCCGAAATCTTTGCTGGTTGTCGGCTCTGGTGCCATCGGGATCGAGTTCGCCAGTTTCTTCAATACCCTTGGTGCCGAGGTGACGGTCGTCGAAGTGATGGATCGGGTTTTACCCGTGGAAGATGCCGAAATTTCAGCCATGGCCCATAAGGCATTTACCAAACAAGGCATGAAGCTGCATCTCAAAACCACGGTAACCAAGCTGGATCGTGGTAAAAATAACGTCACGGCGACGCTGGATCATGGCGACGGCAAGACCAGCCAAATCACTACGGACCGTGTCATCATGGCCGTTGGCATCACCGGCAATGTGGAAAATATCGGACTGGAAACAGCAGGCGTGAAAGCGGACCGTGGACATATCGCAGTAAATGGCTATGCAGAAACCGGCGTGCCGGGGCTTTATGCAATTGGTGATGTAGCCGGCCCACCCTGGCTTGCCCACAAAGCCAGCCATGAAGGTATCGTCTGTGTTGAAAAAATCGCCGGCGTGAAAGATGTTCATCCCTTTGATAATTCCAACATACCTGGATGCACTTATTGTTCCCCGCAGGTCGCCAGTGTTGGTTTAACCGAAGCTGGCGCAACGGAAAAAGGGCACAAGGTTCGGGTCGGACGCTTCCCGCTGATGGCGAACGGCAAGGCCATTGCCCTGGGCGAGCCTGACGGCATGATAAAGACAGTGTTCGATGACAAAACCGGCGAACTACTTGGTGCTCACATGATCGGTGCTGAAGTCACAGAGATGATCCAGGGTTATACAATTGCCCGAACGTTGGAGACAACCGAGGCGGAATTAGTCCACACGGTTTTCCCACATCCAACTGTTTCCGAAGCCATGCATGAATCAGTTCTTGATTCTCTGAACCGGGCGATACACTTTTAGACTATGACAAATATTGAACCCATAAAGGCGAAAGATCAAATTCTACGTAAGCCGGACTGGATCCGGGTCAAGGCACCTGTGTCAAAGGAATACCTTGCGACACGCGATCTGATGCGCACCCAGAAGCTTAATACTGTCTGTGAAGAGGCTGCCTGTCCGAACATTGGTGAATGTTGGTCACATGGCCATGCCACGGTGATGATCCTGGGTGAAATTTGCACGCGGGCCTGCGCCTTTTGCAATATTGCCACCGGCAAGCCCAACGCCGTTGATCCGGACGAGCCCAAAAACCTGGCCGACGCTGTTGTAGAACTGGGTCTTAAACATGTGGTGATTACATCAGTTGATCGGGATGATTTGGCCGATGGCGGTGCGTCGCAGTTTGTGGGCTGCATCGAAGAAATTCGCGCCCAATCCGACAGCATGACCATCGAAGTATTAACGCCGGATTTCATGCGCAAGGATGGTGCCCTGCGGGCTGTTGTTGAAGCCGGACCAGATGTCTTGAACCATAATCTGGAAACCGTGCCGCGCCTTTATCAAACTATCCGTCCAGGGGCTCGCTATTTCCACAGCCTGCGCCTGCTGGATCAAGCAAAGGAAGTGAACCCGAGTCAGTTCACCAAGTCAGGCATCATGGTTGGCCTTGGTGAAGAAAAAGCCGAAGTCTTGCAGGTCATGGACGACATGCGGGCAGCCGGGGTTGATTTCATTACTATCGGTCAGTATCTGCAACCAACTTTGCGCCATGCACCGGTGGACCGTTTTGTTACACCGGACGAGTTTGCCGAATATGCCACGGCGGCGCGGGCCAAGGGATTTCTGATGGTCTCGGCGACACCACTAACGCGGTCGTCTTATTTTGCCGGTGATGATTTTGAACAGTTGCGAGCTAACCGCGACAAAAAACCGAGTAAGTAGTCACAGCATTAATGTCTACCCACGCAGAAAAACGACCACTGCCTTACTCGCCTGAGCAGCTGTTTGCACTGGTTGCAGATGTTGAACGATATCCCGAGTTTTTACCCTGGTGTGTCGGCGCGCGCGTGCGTAGTAATGATGGGCATTTGATCGTTGCGGACCTGGTTATAGGCTACAAAGTCTTCCGCGAACGGTTCACATCCAGGGTCAAACTCGATCATCCCGGCCGTATTGATGTGGAATATAGCGACGGCCCGTTCCGCTATCTCAACAACCACTGGAAGTTCGAACGCAACGAAGATGGCACGACGACCATCGATTTTTATGTGGACTTCGAATTCCGCTCGCGCCTGATGCAAAAAATGATTGGCGTCGTGTTCAACGAAGCCGTCAAACGCATGGTCCAGGCTTTCGAAAACCGGGCCCATGATCTCTATGGGGTTCGGTAAAGCGTTGCATAAATTGCGATGACGACGGCGCTGTTTTGTCCCATATGCAAAACAATCGGCACCCACAACGATCCGGTCTTTTCAAAACTCCAGGCAAACACAGCCCCCATCAAGGCCACCAAAACCATCAAGGGCAGGGGATAGCCCATGTGAATGACACCGAACAGGCCAGCATTCAGACCAATCGCTAAAAACATATTCAAGCGCGTGCGTAACCAGCTATAAAGCACACCCCGGAAAATCAGTTCTTCCGCGATGGGTGCGAGGAGGCCGACTGTCAACAAGACGGCAATGAAATGTGTCCAGACAAAGCCCTGGGGGGCAATCAGTTCCGGGATCAGATCGCCCGGTTTGACGTCGAGCTGTCGCTCAATGAATTCGATGGCCCCTGCCAGTAAAACACCGGCCACACCGATCAGCGCTAACATGCGCAATGATGTTTTGCCGAACCCAATCTCTTTCCACAACAGTTTTTTTCGTCGTCGCCAGCCAATTTCAACGGCACCAACAATAACCAATGTCTGAATGATTGATCCGGCAACCAATGGCCAGGGCGTTTCTTGCACATCAAAAAGCCGGGCAGATAGCAGCCAGTACAATAACGAGCCAACCAGGATCACCAGCCCCAGCAGACCTGCCAGCGAGATCAATACAAGGATAACGGTCCAGCCATCAATTGCAGGCAGGCATGACCTGATCGTCAATAGCCTCAACGGGCGCGGACGATCTGGTTCAATAATTTCAGCGCGGCCTTGACGGTCTCTTCCCGTACATTGCCGCGGCCCAAATCGCCGAAACTGCATTTTTTGTGGCGGGTATCGTAGCCCTTGCGTGCGGCGGCGATGTGTACCCGGCCCACCGGTTTGCCTGGTGTGCCGCCACCGGGGCCAGCGATACCTGTGACCGCGACGGTCGCATCGATGCTGGTCATATTCAGGGCACCTTCAGCCATTTGCCGGGCGGTATCTTCGCTGACGGCGCCTTCAACAGCCAGGGTCTGGCGATCAACACTCAATAAATCCCGTTTGGCCTGGTTGGAATAGGTCACGCAGCCGCGGTCAACAACGCTTGATGAACCTGGGATTTCTGTCAAAGCCGCCGTGATCAGACCGCCAGTGCAGGACTCTGCCAAAGCTATTTTGTAACCATTTTTACTGCAATGACTGATAACTTTCGTCGCAAGATCAATAATTTCGTCGGAGAACATGATGCGCTACCCCTGCAAAAAAGGTGTGTAGGTGACAAACAGAATATAAACCACAATGGCAAACACTGCGGCCGCAATATCATCGGCCATGACGCCCAAAGCACCCGGTACACTTCGCTCAACCGTACGGATCGGCCATGGCTTTAGCATATCGAAAAACCGGAACAAGACGAAGGCAGCGATATAGCCCTCCGCATTTTGACTGACGAACGCCAGGGTTAACCAAATCCCGGCAACCTCATCCACCACGACCATGCCAGGGTCGCCGCGACCGTCAGCTGCGATGTAGCCGGCCGTGGACCACCAGCCAATAACAAAGACCAGGGCGGTGGCGACCAAAAGCCCTTCACTGCCAAAATAGGACTGGATCACCCAGCCGAAGGGAAGGGCAGCCACTGTGCCCCAGGTGCCAGGCATTTTGGGCAACAGGCCGGACCCGAACCAGGTGGATATCCATGCAGCCGGATGATACCAGCGCAATCCTGGGGGTAAGGGGGTTAACAGTGTCATGCCGGGTATGTCATCATAATAAACACCATGGAAAATACATATAAACATATTAGCGTTGAGCCGCTTGCCCCCGCAATCGGTGCCGAGGTTTCTGGCGTCGATTTATCGCAAATCTTGTCTGACGAGGTGTTTGCAGAAATTCACAGGGCATTCCTTTCCCACATTGCTTTGTTTTTCCGCGACCAGACACTGACTTCCGGGCAACAAGTGGCATTTGCCGCGCGATTTGGCCCAATAGGTCGTTATCCCTTTGCCGAACCCGTCGACGGCAACCCCGACGTCATCGCCATCATCAAAGAAGCCCACCAAACCAGCAATTTCGGCGGTATCTGGCACACGGATACGACTTATCTGGAGAAACCGTCTCTGGGCTCGATGCTCTATGCCCGCCAGGTGCCTGCTGTCGGCGGTGATACCATGTGGTCGAACATGTATGCCGCCTATGATGCCTTGTCGGATGGGATGAAAGAAATGCTATCGTCTTTGCGCGGGATTAACAGCGCTGCCAAAAACAAGGATGCCCTGCGCATGGACCATCTGGAAGACGGCGCCATGACGGGCAAAAATGTGGAAGAGGTTGATGTGAAGATGGCTACACATCCGGTTGTCCGCACCCATCCGGAAACAGGCCGCAAATCCTTGTATATCAGCCAGGCCCACACAATTGCTTTTGAAGGCATGACGATTGCCGAAAGTACGCCGATCCTTGAATATCTCTATGCCCATGCAATCCAGGAAGAATTCACATGCCGTTTTCGCTGGACCGCAAATACTTTGGCCGTCTGGGATAACCGCTGCGGATTACATTATCCCCTGAATGATTATCACGGTCATCGCCGTGAGATGCACCGGATTACCTTGCAAGGCGACGTGCCGGTCTAAATCGGGGACTTCTCCAAGGACTTTGAAATAGATCATTGACATAATACCAATAGGTATTATATAAAAATGATACCAAAAGGTATTGTAATAGGAGGTATCAATGATTCAAAACCCGTCATCCGACTCCCAGGCCGTCTTCCGGGCTTTGGCTGATCCCACCCGACGCCAGATATTGATGCATCTAAGTACCAACGAGATGCCAATCGGTGACCTGGTCAATCAGTTCGATATCACCAGGGCCGCGGTTAAAAAACATCTGATCATCCTCGAAGAGGGGAAACTTATTTCCGTTCATCAAAAGGGACGAGAACGCATCAATCGGCTTGAACCAACGGGACTGAAAACAGTGTCTGAATGGGTCAACCACTTCAGCAGATTTTGGGATGACCGCATGTCAGACCTGAAAACAGCAATTGAAAATGAAAAGGAAAATTCAAAATGACAAACACAGTTATCTCCAAGTCGATCATCATCAAAGCTGATTGCGCCACGGTCTGGAGCTTCCTGACGGACAAGGACAAGCTGGCGCTCTGGTTCTATAGGGCCGAAGCTAATTTGGCTGATGGCGAAGATTATATGCTTGTGGGTACGGCCGCAGATGGCTCTTCGGAACAGAAATGCTGGGGCACGGTTCAGGAAATGGTGCCAACGTCCAGGCTGGTCTATACCTTCACTTTCGCGCCTTTGGCAGGCGCACTGACAACAGTTGCCTGGACCCTGGAAGAAGTTCATGGCGGCACACGATTATCCCTTAGCCATGAAGGCATCGAAGCTGCCGCAGGTGAAGCCGCCATGGGCATGCTGTTGGCATTGGACGCTGGCTGGGACAAACATATTGCCGGCCTGCGTGCCGCCATGGGTGAACTGGTGGACTAAAGCCTTATTGTCGCCGTGGCCTGGGCAGCGATGCCTTCGCCACGGCCGGTAAAGCCCATCTTTTCTGTGGTCGTGGCCTTAACACCGACGCGATCCAGGGAAATTTCCAGTATTTGTGCGATACGGCTGCGCATGGCATCCCGGTGCGGCCCAACTTTGGGACGCTCGCAGATGATCGTTAGATCCACATGGGCAATAACCCCGTCTCGCGCAGCAACCCGGTCTTTGGCGAAGGTCAGAAAAACGTCTGACGAAGCGCCTTTCCACTGGTCATCGCCGGGCGGGAAGTAATGGCCAATATCATGATCAGCCAGTCCGCCGAGTATTGCATCCGTCAGCGCGTGCAGGGCGACATCAGCATCTGAATGTCCGGCGAGGGCGAAATCGTGCGGAACGGGGACGCCACCCAATACAATGGCACCATTTTCAGGCGCATTGTCACTGAACTTGTGGGCATCGAAGCCCTGACCCGTTCTTGTGTCTTTAAGGTTCTCGCGCACCATGGCTTCCGCCCGTTCCATATCTTCTTGTGAGGTGATTTTGAAATTATCCTGACTGCCGTGAACGAGCCGCACCGCCAGTCCGGCTGCTTCGGCCAGGGCAGCATCATCCGTCAGGTTTTGGCCTGCCATTTCCTTATGCGCCGCCATTATTGTCGAGTATTTGAACCCCTGGGGCGTCAGTGCCCGCCAGAGACCCTCCCGGCTCTCAGTTGCTGTGATAACGCCCTGATCGTCCGCGCGTTTGACCGTATCGACCACTGGCAAGGCCGATATCGCACCAGCATGGTGATCGAGGGCGGCTAAAACATTCGAGATTTCACTTTTTGATACAAAAGGACGGGCGGCATCGTGGATCAGAACATGAATTGGATTGCGATCTGCCAAAGCCTCAAGCCCGAGACGAACAGAATCTTGCCGGGCATCTCCACCCGAGACAGGCGAGGGCAGTCCAAGGCCGTCCACCGCGGCTTGATAAAGCGTATTGTCGTCCGGGTGATAAACGACTTGCACGCCGGAAATGCCAGGGTGGTCCAGAAAAGCAAGAACCGTGCGCCGCAAGATGGACACACCCCCCAGCTTCAAATACTGCTTGGGTGTTTCCGTCCGCATACGGGCACCGCGTCCGGCGGCAACGATAAGGGCAAAGGCTGTCATTTCAGCAACCTACGGCGCAGTAATGACTCACGCAAGCGTGACGACACTTGAATGGTTCTGCTGGAGAACTTTCCCACATTAATTTTAGTGATTTATCTTATTGTCGGGAGGTTTTAGATGTTTGAGTCGGGGACGAACAAATTTGTATGTTCTGTAGCAGCCGTTTCAGTTTTGGCCATCAGTGTCGCTCTATCCGCAACGACTCCAGCAATTGGACAGGCAAAAAACCCTTGTGCGGCGAAGAAACCTGAGGCCAGTAATCCCCTTAACCCCTGTGCCCCCGGCCATATCAAGGCACCTGACGCAGCGCATGGATTGAACCCCAAAGCTGCCCAAAAGGCCTATGACAGCGTGAAAGGAGAAATGGCAGCTGCATTTTCGCAAACGGATGATACTTCGGCCAGCAAATATCTGAGTTGGAAACGCTATAACATAGCCCCTTACGAATCGACCGAACACGGGGACAGATACCTGAATAATTACACGAATAAAAAATCACAAGCTTATGTTAAATATGAGAAATCTGGAATTATGCCAGTAGGATCAGTGTTGGCAAAGGATAGCTTTACGGTGCTGAAAAGCGGTGAAATTTATCCGGGCCCCTTGTTCTTGATGGAAAAAATGCAAAAGGGATTCAAACCCGAATTTGGCGACTGGAAATATGTCATGTATCTGCCGGACGGCAGTTTCATTGGCGAAACCAATGGCGAGGGTGATGAAAATGTCGAATATTGTGGGGCCTGCCATGCCAGGGTTGGTCAAAGCCAGGATCATATGTTTTTTCTGCCCTTGAATTACCGGGTGAAATAGAACTGGCGATAAATCCTACCTGCGACCTCTGGTCGCTTTGAAAACATCGTTTGTTACGCCAATATACGCTCCATAGCGAAAAATTCCCTGGGTGAAGGCTCAGCCAGGGCCAGGGAGTGAATGTGTGCATAGACGATTGATTGAACCGGCGCTGCAACAGCTGAACGAAAAGGATGCGGTCTATTTCTATGATCTTGTCCGGCGTCTGGAATTTGACCCCAGAACCGAACGCTATGCCAACCTGATCTATTTGGTACTGCGGGACGCCATTCCGCTTCTGCCAACGATTCTGGAAGCCAAAACCCTGATCGATGATCTGTTCATTTTTGTGGAAAACAATCGGGTTGCCATTGAGCACCGTATCCATAGCCCCCGTTACATCGTCGATCCCGGTTTTCTGCGACCCATGGTGCTGTTGTATGTAAAGGTTATCAGTGACCGTTGCTGGGAACGTGTGGAGGCCGGTGAGGTCACGCCGGATGGGAGCAATATCTGGCGCATGAACTGGCCTTATGAAGAGGCTGAAGAAGAATTTCCTTTCGAAGAAGAGGAAGACGAAACTGTCTCCAACCTCGATGAATTGAATGACGCGCTGGCCAAACTCAAGTCAGAGTCTGAAAGCAAATGACGGAGCTGGCGTCCTTGTCATCCGACGAGGCGTCAAAGGCTGATGCAACGACTTTTTATATCCGTGGACTGACCAAAGTTTATCCCAGTGGTGAAACGGAAATTCACGCCTTGCAGGGCATTGATCTGGATTTTCACAAGGGAGAATTGATTGTTCTGCTGGGACCATCCGGCAGCGGCAAATCCACTTTTCTGAACATCATTGGTGGCCTGGATACGCCAACTGATGGGCAGGTACGGTTTCATGACACGGATCTGATCGCCCTCAACGACCGGGATTTGACCAGCTATCGGCGTGATCATATCGGTTTTGTTTTTCAATTTTATAACCTCATTCCCAGTCTGACGGCGCGTGAAAATGTCGCCCTGGTTACTGAGATTGCCGATGATCCCATGACCCCGGCCGAAGCATTGGAAATGGTCGGGTTGGGGCAACGTCTGAATCATTTTCCGGCCCAGCTGTCAGGCGGTGAACAACAACGGGTGGCCGTGGCCCGGGCCATAGCCAAACGACCGCAAGTCCTGTTGTGTGATGAACCCACTGGCGCCCTCGACAGCAAGACCGGCATCGGTGTGCTGGAAGCCATAGAGCGGGTAAACCGGGAACTGGGCACGACCACAGCTGTCATCACACATAACGCTGCAATTGCAGATTTCGCGGACCGGGTCGTGGTCTTTGGCGACGGTCGCGTGACTGAACAGCGCAGCAATGCGCAGCGTACACCTGTCAACGATATTCATTGGTGACGGGCAATCATGCGGGCACTGGATAAAAAACTGTTCCGTGATCTCTGGCATATTCGGGGCCAGGCTATCGCCATCGCTGTTGTCATCGCCTGCGGTGTTTCAACGGTTGTGATGTCGTTTGGGACGCTGACATCGTTGCAGGTAACCAAAAATGCCTACTATGAGCGCCAAAACTTCGCCAATGTCTTTGCCAGCCTGAAGCGGGCACCGAAATCGGTTTTGGATCATATCCGGGAAATTCCGGGTATCAAAAAGGCGGAGAGTCGCGTGGTTGCCGGTGCGACCCTGGATGTGGTCGGTATGAACGAGCCGGTTTCGGGACTACTGATTTCACTGCCGCCAGCCCTGAGCGGTGCTTTGAATAATGTCTTGCTGCGGGAAGGCCGCTGGCCGGAACCCGACCGCAAGTCGGAAATCATTCTGTCAGATGCCTTTGCCGACGCCCACAAATTGGGTCCGGGCCACACCATCAGTGCCGTAATCAATGGTTATCGCCAAAAACTGGAAATTGTCGGTGTCGGCATGTCGCCGGAATATATTTATGCCATGGGACCGGGCGCCCTGATGCCCGATGACAAGCGGTTCGGTGTGCTGTGGTTGAACAGAAAAGCTATGGCGGCGGCATTTGATCTCGACGATGCCTTCAACGACGTTGTTCTGACATTGTTTCCTTCGGCTGCTACGGAAAAGGTTATTGCCGAACTTGATCGTATTCTTGAGCCCTATGGAGGTGCCGGGGCAATCGCGCGCAAGGACCAGGTTTCCAACGCCTACATTGCCAACGAAATGAAGCAACTTGATGCCATGGGTCGCATCGTGCCGCCCATTTTCCTGGCAGTTGCCGCGTTCCTGCTAAATGTCGTGATTTCGCGCATTATTGCGACAGAAAGGGAACAAATTGGCCTCTTTAAGGCCTTTGGCTACAGTAATGCCGCTATCGGAGGGCATTACCTGAAGTTGGTGCTGATGATCGCCGTAATCGGCGTGTTGCTTGGCTTTGGCACGGGTGCCTGGTTTGGCCGGGCCATCACGACGCTTTACGGCGAATTCTTTCGCTTTCCGGTGTTGTATTTCCATCTGGACTACCAGGTTTTCGCGGTCGCCGCCCTGGTTTCCCTCGGTGCCGCTGCAGGTGGTGCCCTGACGGCCATCCGCAAAGCCGTCGTCCTGGCCCCGGCTGTTGCCATGCAACCTGCACCACCAACGGTTTACGGGCGCGGCGTCCTTGCAGCCCTTGGCCTGACTCGTTTGTTGAGCCAGCCTACCCTGATGATTTTCCGCCATATCGGGCGCTGGCCACTGCGGACCGGGTTAACAATGCTGGGAATTTCCATGTCGGTGGCAATCCTCGTGGCCTCTTTGTTCTTTTACGATGCGATCGAGCATATGATCGAATCTATTTTCCATAACGGCCAACGGCAGGACGTAACCGTTGTCTTCAATGAAGCCACCACCCCCCGAAGCATTACTGAAATCCGCGCCATGCCTGGCGTCCTGTATGCCGAACCCTGGCGGGCCATTGCAGTAAAACTGCACAAGGGCAGCAAAACAGAACGCGCCGGGATCACTGGTCTTGAAACACACACTATCCTGCACCGGGTCCTGGACCTGGACCTGACACCGATTTCAATGCCTGACCATGGCCTTGTTCTTTCAACCACTTTGGCGAAGAAGCTGGACGTGGTGCGGGGCGACCGCGTTACGGTTGAGGCACTTCAGGGGCGTCGATATACGCGGGAAGTACCGGTAACGGCACTGGTTGAGGAATATATTGGCGCACCTGCCTATATGCAGTTGAAGGCCCTTAATCGTTTGATGGGGGAGGGCGATTTACGTTCTGGCGCCTATTTGCAGATTGATGCGGCACGCGCAGATCAGCTGTACCGTCAATTGAAAGACACGCCCGGCGTTGCCGGCGTAACCCTGCAAACCGCAGCCTTAATTACATTTCGAAATACAATGGCAGAAACCCTTGATATTATGATGTCATTTTACGTTCTGTTTGGCGGAATAATCGCTTTTGGCGTGGTCTATAACAGTGCCCGGATATCGCTGTCTGAACGGGGCAGGGAACTGGCTTCCCTGCGTGTGTTAGGCTTCACGCGAGGCGAAGTGTCCTACATCCTTCTGGGAGAATTGGGTATCTTGACACTGGCGGCACTGCTGCCGGGCTGTGTTCTTGGTTTGGGGCTTGCTCATCTTATGACGGCCAGCATGCAAACAGACCTGTTTCGTATTCCCATGTTCATCGAAACATCAACCTATGCCACATCTGTACTGACCGTTATCATCGCATCTGTGCTGTCCGGCCTTATTGTGCGCCGCCGTATCGATAATTTTGACCTGATTGCCGTTTTGAAGACGAGGGAATGACCATGGGCATACAAAAAAAATCAAATTGGCTGAGGCGATTTGTCTATCTGGTTCTGATCATCGTCGTTGGTGGCAGTCTTGCCGTTGCCTTCCAGCCCAAGCCAGTTGCCGTCGACCTGGAACCGGTTGAAGTGGGGCCCATGAGGGTCACTATTGATGCGGAAGGAAAAACGCGGGTCAAGCATGTCTATGTCGTGTCATCTCCTGTCTCTGGCAGGAAACTGCGGGTACCGGTCGAAATCGGGGACAAAGTCGAAGCGGGGAAAACCCTGTTGGCGGCCATTGAACCCAGTGACCCTGCCTTTCTGGATGTACGCTCACACGCGCAGGCAGAAGCCACAGTCAAGGCGGCGCAGGCCGGTCGGGCGTTGGCCAATGCTGAACTGAAGCGGATTGAAGCAGAGCTGGACTTCGCGCGAGCGGATTTGGCCCGGGCAGATGCCCTGGTCAAGCGGGGCACGATTTCCAGAAGGGCCCTGGAGCGCAACCAACTAACTGTCAAAACGACTGAAGCGGCTGTTTCAACGGCCAAAGCTGCGCTGCGTGTACGCGATTATGAGCTTCAAAGCGCCCGTGCCCGATTAATTGATCCGGGCAGCACCGCAAGTCGGGCAGCCAACTGTTGTGTTCAGGTAAAGGCACCCGTCAATGGCCAGGTTTTGCATATCATGCAAAAGAGCGAGAGTGTTGTCGCGGCTGGAGCGCCGTTGCTGGAGATTGGCGACCCGAAAAATCTGGAAATCGTTGTGGATTTGCTATCCTCGGACGCCGTGCGTGTCACTGTTGGTGATGCCGTGCTGATCGAAGGCTGGGGTGGTGAAAAAGCGCTAAACGGCGTCGTGCGTCGGGTTGAGCCAACAGGTTTCACCAAAACTTCCGCTTTGGGCATAGAAGAACAACGCGTCAATGTGCTGGTCGACTTTGAAGGTGAAGCAGCTGCCTGGCAACGCCTGGGACATGGCTTTCGGGTCGAAACCAGAATAGTGGTCTGGCGCGCGCCTGAAGTTCTTCGTGTGCCCATGAGTGCCTTGTTCCGGGAAGGGGACAATTGGGCCGTCTATTCGGTTGTCGATAAGAGGGTCGAGCTGAAGCCCTTGAAGATCGAACACGTCAACGGGCTTTGGGCAGAAGTAACCTCGGGGCTGGTCGCAGGAGACCAGGTTATTGTCCATCCTGGCGACCTGATCGAAAATGGTGTTGAAGTCATTGCGCGAGGGCGGTGAGGAAGCATAAAGAAGTCTGAACTTGTGTATTCCGAACCATACAAGGAGTAGTGCAGTTGAGTAAAAAACGCGTTTTCCACTATACAGATTACAAAAGTCCCTACGCCTACCTGGCAGTTCAGCTTGCCTATGATCTGGAGAAGGATTTTGATCTGGAGGTCGTTTGGCGGCCCTATACGTTGGATATTCCTTCATTTCTGGGCTCGGTAGAGGAGCGTTCAGAGACGCAATGGCGCAAGGTGAAATATGCCTACATGGACATGCGCCGCTTCGCCAACAAACGTAATCTTACAATCAAGGGGCCGCGCAAGGTGTACGATTCCCGCCCGGCCAATATCGGCATGCTATATGCCCAAAATCACGGCCCGGAAGTCTTCAGGGCTTACAATGATGCCGTCTTCTATCGCTTCTGGAACCATATTCTTGAAATTGATGATGTCGACGCCATCGAAGCCGTGCTGGCCGAAGTCGGTGCCAATTCAGACGGGTATCGCCCCTTTCTGCAAGGCGAAGGCCTCATAATTCATGACGATCTGAAGGCCGAAGCTGATCAACAGGGCATCTTTGGTGTCCCGTCGTTCGTCCATGAGGGTGAAATATTTTGGGGTTGCGACCGCGTCGATCTGCTGCGGGAAAAACTTGAAGAGTAAGAGATCAGGGCCGGATATTTATTGGCACAAGCCGCGGGACCTTTGCTTGCCTGGCTGATCGCAATCACATAGTATCTGCCCAAATTTTCAGCATTTTCCATTATTGCAAATAGAATAGTCATGTCCACATCTGAAATTAGTCCTGTATCTGATATCCAGAGCCAATTGAAGCCCATTCAGGTAGGCCCTGTAACGATCACAGATCCTGTTTTGCTTGCCCCCATGTCAGGCGTGTCTGATTTGCCGTTTCGCAAGCTGGTGTCTGGCTATGGCGCGGGGCTGGTGATGTCTGAAATGATCGCCAGTCAGGCCATGATCTATCAGAACAAGCGCACGATGAAGATGGCAACCACCAGCGCAGATGAATATCCCATGGCGGTCCAGCTGGCGGGAACCCAGCCTGAATTGATGGCAGAAGCCGCTCGATTGAACGCTGATCGTGGTGCCACCATCATCGACATCAACATGGGCTGTCCGGCTCGGAAAGTTGTAAATGGCTATGCCGGGTCCGCCTTGATGAAGGATCTTAAACTGGCTGGTGCCATTCTGGATGCCGTGGTTAAAGCCGTTGATTTGCCGGTTACCCTGAAAATGCGCACGGGCTGGGACGATGACACCCGCAACGCACCCGAGCTTGCACGGATCGCCGAGGACAGCGGTATACAGATGCTGACTGTGCATGGACGTACACGTTGTCAAATGTATCGCGGCCATGCGGACTGGCGTTTTATCCGAACGGTCAAGGAAGTGACGTCACTGCCTTTGATTGCAAACGGTGACATTGTTCAGGTCGAAGATGCGGCGGAGTGTTTGCGACAATCAGGTGCTGATGGCGTGATGATCGGTCGCGGGACCTACGGCCGTCCCTGGTTTCCCAATCAGGTCGCGCACTATCTTAAAACCGGGGAACATCTGCCAGGACCGGGTTTGCAGGAAATGTACGATACGGTCAGCGGTCACTATGAAGATATGCTGGAACATTATGGTCTTGTCATCGGCAATCGTGCGTCACGTAAACATGTTGGCTGGTACACCAAAGGCTTGCCGGATTCGGCAGTGTTCCGCAATGGTGTGAACAATGCCGACGATCCGAAAGAGGTGCGCCGCCTGTTCGATGAATATTTCCAGGGACTGTTGGAACTGGAAGCTGCCTGATGGTCGCCAAAGTTACAGCGATCCCGACGTCAGATGTAGAAGACCTGCCTTCCGAAACTATTCTTTTTGCCCTGCCAGACCCTGTTTTGGTGATGGATGAGGCTGGATATATTCGTTTCGTCAATCCGGCAACAGAACAGTTTTTTGGCGCAGGCCGGACCTTCATTTGCAGTCAGACCCTGGCCGAACTTGTCCATTACGACAGCCCCTTGAATGCCCTTGCCAATCAGGTCCGGGAACAGGAAATCAGTGTTGCAGAGCACGGCGTTGAGCTTTCCACCCCACGTACCGGGACGCAGCACGTCGACATGCAGGGCGTGCCCCTGAACGAGCGACCTGGTTGGGTGTTGATTACCTTGCAGCGACGCAGTATGGCAGAAACCATGGACCGTCAACTCAATCATCAGGGCGCGGCCCGGTCTGTGATGGGGATGGCTGCGGTACTGGCCCACGAAATCAAAAACCCCCTGTCTGGTATTCGCGGTGCAGCGCAATTGATCGAGCAAAATGTCCGGCCCGAGGATCAGGAGCTGACGCGTTTGATTTGTGATGAAACCGACCGGATCTGTGGCATCGTTGATGATATGGACAAATTCTCGGATGAACGCGCCCTGGAACGCGGCGCGGTTAACATCCACGAAGTCCTCGATCATATCCGGCGTCTGGGTGAAAATGGCTTTGCAAAAGGCATGCGATTTGTTGCCCGGTTCGACCCGTCTCTGCCACCGGTTCTCGGCAACAGGGACAAACTATTGCAAGCCCTGCTTAACCTGGTGAAGAATGCTGCGGAGGCGATCGGGACCGAGGGCGGCGGTGAAATTACCCTGGGCACTGCCTATCGCCAAGGCGTTCGCATTGCAGTACCCGGCAGTTTGGATCGGGTAAACCTGCCTCTTGAAGTTTCCATCCAGGACAACGGCAAGGGTATTTCCGACGAACTTCGCCACCATCTGTTTGAAGCCTTTGTGACCAACAAGCCTGGTGGTACCGGACTGGGGTTGGCTCTGGTGGCAAAAACGGTTCGTGATCACGGTGGTATCATCGAATTTGAATCACAGCCGAAAAAAACCTCCTTCCGTTTGCGCCTGCCTATGTGCCCTCCCGGCACACCATTTGATCAGGTCGACGAGGATTTATCATGACCGATAAGGTAATCCTTGTTGCCGATGATGACCGGGCCATCCGCACTGTCCTGGAGCAAGCCCTGGGACGCAGTGGTTATGATGTGCGCACAACAGACAATGCGTCGACCTTGTGGCGTTGGGTTTCCGAAGGTGAAGGCGATCTGGTTATCACCGACGTGGTGATGCCAGACGGCAATGGCCTGGACCTGCTGCCGCAAATGCGCAAGGCCCGGCCTGAACTGCCAATCCTGGTCATGAGCGCCCAAAACAACATGATGACGGCAATCAAGGCCGCCGAACGGGGCGCCTATGAATATTTACCCAAGCCCTTTGATCTGATCGAATTGGCCGGTGTTGTTGAACGCGCCCTGAATACCCCCAAAGGTGTCGTTGAAAGCAAAGAAAACACAGACGAGGAAATGCCGCTGATCGGTCGTTCCGCTGCCATGCAGGAAATTTATCGGTTGCTGGCACGTCTTATGAGCACTGATCTTACTGTTTTGATCAGCGGTGAATCCGGCACAGGTAAGGAACTGGTTGCCAAAGCCTTGCATGATTATGGCAAGCGTAAGCGCGGCCCCTTTGTGGCCGTTAACATGGCGGCTATTCCGCGCGAGCTGATCGAAAGCGAATTGTTTGGCCACGAAAAAGGTGCTTTCACCGGGGCAAATAATCGTGGTGTCGGGCGTTTCGAGCAGGCCGAATCCGGCACCTTGTTCCTGGATGAAATCGGCGATATGCCAGTTGAAGCCCAAACCCGGTTATTACGTGTCTTGCAGCAGGGCGAATACACCACAGTTGGCGGGCGGGTACCTATTCGGACTGATGTACGTATTGTGGCTGCGACCAATCGAAATCTGCGCCAGTTGGTGCGACAGGGGTTGTTCCGGGAAGACTTGTTTTACCGCCTGAACGTTGTCCCCCTGCGGTTGCCGTCTCTGCGTGACAGGGCTGAGGACATTGCCGATCTTGCCAGGCATTTCCTCTCGCAGGCAGCTGAAGAGGGTTTGCCTCTCAAAAATTTGACGTCAGAAGCCTTCAATGAACTCAGTCAGTATGCCTGGCCGGGTAACGTGCGAGAGTTGGAGAACCTGATCCGCAGGCTGGCTGCACTTTACGCTGAAGATACCATCGATGTGGGTGTCATTCGTTCGGAGCTTGCCGAGGCCAACGCAACGCCTCATGATATTGCCGGTCTGGATAACGAAAGTCTGGGAGAGGCGGTCGAGCGCCATCTGAACAAATATTTTGCAGCCCATTCTGATGGTCTGCCGCCAGATGGCCTCTATGACCGCATCCTGCACGAGATTGAGCGACCGCTTATTTCCATCACCCTGGAGTCTACCCGGGGCAATCAGATCAAGGCTGCCGGTCTTTTAGGCTTGAACAGAAACACATTACGTAAGAAAATTCGCGAGTTGGATATTCCGGTTATACGCTCAGGGAAATAACCGGTTTCTGTCCTCGTCCTGAAAAATGTACCCTGATGAAACAATCTGATTGTGCATTTGTAATTTAGCGTCATTTGAGTTTTCCTGCAGCCCACCAGAAACAGAGGTGTTGTGAAATGCACCAATTGTTACGCTCCGGATTCCTTGCATCGCTATCCCTGTGCCTGTTTGTTGCACCTGGATTTGCTGCACCAAATTCAGAGGCTGTGGTCAAAAGTCACCTGGGCATGAAATTGACCGCCCTGGCCGTTCATGAAAACACCAAATTTGATACCAATATTCTTGAGCAAGCTGACGCAATCCAAAAGCTGACGAGAGCGCTGGACCGGATTTATACCCGGTCGCCTTTCAATGTCAGCAAGATCGAAGCGTTGAAACGCAGTGGCAAAGTTCTGATCATTTATGATCCGAATTTTCCTGATCCGGCCAAGGTGACAGCCTCGATTTTGGCGGCGGTTTTTTTACCCCAATATGCTGATATGAGCGGCAGGGAGGTGGATAAAAAGAGCTTTGTCGTTGTCGTCAGCCGCAATGGCATCAATTGGCCGTTGGATGAATTGGCTGGCGTGCTGGTGCATGAACTGGCCGGGCACGGGACACAACATCTTTTTGATCGATTTGAAAACATGCGCCCTGTTGAACGGGAATGCGAGGCTTGGATGTATGAAGAGCAGGCTTATCAGGACCTGAAGCTTGATAAACATTCCAGGGCCATGATCGATTTCCGCAAACAGCTGGAAGGATCTGATGGGCAAAACGGACATTGCACAGATTTTAAAAGGTATGTCTTAAAACATGTGCCATCATTATTACAATTGTGGGAGCGCCTGAACCCGGATGTACCAAAGCTTTTGGTCGTACTGGAAGACTATATGGCCCATTTACGCAGAAGCGGCGTGACAATATCTGCAGCATCTGCCCGCAAGGAAGAATTGTTTCGGGAGGGCACCCCGGAACAGCAATACCAGATTGCCGTTAATTTCCTGAAAGGACGGATGGGCGTTAAACAAAATCTGGCCACAGCTGCCAGCTGGTTTTATCGGGCGGCTCAAGGCGGTCACAGGGACGCACAATACGCCCTGGGTATGATGCTGGGGCGTGGCACAGGCACGCGTCGAAATTTTGCCAAAGCGTATATGTGGCTTAACCTGGCAGGATCGAAAGGGCATCATCAAGCCTTGGTCAATAAACTGAAACTTGAAAAAAACATGTCGCCTCAGCAACTGAACGAAGCCAAAACATTGCTGAAATTATGGCAAGATAAATACCAGGCGAAATAACCCCGTTATCAGCTCAATCGTTTTTCCATAAAAACACTGACCGGGTCGGGTAAATAATCGCCAAAAGGCGGAATATCGACATAGCCCGCTCGATGATAAAGCCCGATAGCCTGCGGCTGATGTATCCCTGTTTCCAGACGGACCCAATCGAGTTTGGCGTCCCGGGCCTGGTCTTCAAGAGCGGATAACAACTGTTTGCCGAGGCTCAGGCCGCGGGCTGCATCATCAACATACATGCGTTTGATTTCGCCCCAGTCCTGTCCTTTGCAAAACAAGCCAACGCAACCACATATCTTGCCATCCAGTCTGGCGACCAGAAACGTAACGTCCGGTGTCATCAGACTATCTATACTAGCCATGTGATTGCTCTCCGCTGGATAGAGGGCAGCCGCGTATGCGTCACTGGCTTCCAGCAGGGCAATCACTTCCGGCTGATCAGGGGATTCGATGGCGATGGTAATTTTTTGCATAGTCTATCCTGAGCGCAGGTACGATACCGCCGCATCGCGTTCAAACAGGTATAACAATACGCGCAAGGCCGGGCCACGTTTGCCGTCAAGTTCCGGTTCCATTTCCAGAATCAGTTTGGCGTCATCACGGGCGGCGGCCAGCAAGTCAGCATGAACAGAAAGGTCGGCCAGATGGAACGCCGGCAGGCCACTTTGTTTGGTGCCCAAAACTTCACCCGCCCCACGCAGTTCCAGGTCCTTCTCGGCGATCAAAAAACCATCTTCGGTTTCCCGCATGATCTCGATCCGGGCCTTTGCGGTTTCGCCCAGTGGATTAGTGTAGAGCAACAAACATGTGCCAGGGCGATTGCCGCGCCCGATGCGACCGCGCAACTGATGCAATTGGGCGAGGCCAAACCGCTCGGCATGTTCGATCACCATGACGGTGGCCTCGGGCACATCAACCCCAACTTCAATGACAGTCGTCGCCACCAGCACATCCAGCTTGCCACTGGAAAAATCTGCCATAACGGCATCTTTTTGCGGCCCTTTAAGGCGTCCGTGGATCAACCCGACGCGATCACCCATCAGTCCTGACAGGTGGGCGAAGCGTTCTTCCGCAGCTGCAAGATCAACCAGATCAGATTCTTCAACCAAAGGGCAGACCCAATAAACACGGGCACCATCATCAACCGCCCGACGCACCCCTTCGGCAACCTGATCCAGGCGTTCCAGCGGCAGGGCGCGGGTATCAACCGGAGCCCGCCCTGGTGGTTTTTCATCCAGGCGAGAGACTTCCATGTCTCCATAGGCTGTCAAAGTCAGTGTGCGTGGAATCGGCGTTGCCGTCATGACCAATAGATCAGGTGCGGCTTCAGTTGCTTTGGCCGACAGGGCCAGGCGTTGATGGACCCCGAAGCGGTGCTGCTCGTCGATGACCGCGAAAGCCAAATCCTTGAAGGCAACTGTTTCCTGGAAGACGGCATGGGTGCCTACCAGAATATCGATTGCGCCGCTCTCCAGTTCGGCAAGCTTTGCCTCACGGGGTTTGCCTTTGTCGCGGCCTGTTAGAACCTCCATGCGCACCCCGGCGGCATCAGCCAGGGGTTTGAGGGACTGATAATGTTGGCGGGCCAGGATTTCTGTTGGTGCCATAAGCACAGCCTGTCGGCCTTCCTCGACGGCATTCAGCATGGCCAGCAAGGCAACAATGGTTTTGCCGCTGCCAACGTCACCTTGTAGCAGTCGCAACATCCGGTGAGGCTCGGCCATATCGGAGACAATTTCTGCCACACTGCGCTCCTGCGCGCCGGTCAAGGGCCAGGGCAGGCTTTCGCGGACTTGTCGTTGCAGGCGTTGATCACCACGCGTGACGCGGCCAGGTCGTCGACGCAGGGATTTACGCACCAGTGCCAGGGCCAGTTGATTGGCCAACAGTTCATCATAAGCCAGGCGGCTGCGGGCAAGTGTAGCTGGTTCAAGGTCTTGCAGGCTTTGGGGATGGTGGGCGGCCAGCAGGGATGTTTTCCAGTCGTTCCAGCCCCGCGCTGCACGATAAGGCTCGTTAATCCATTCGGGCAAGTCCGGTACGTACTCAAGTGCGCCCCTTACGGCCTTCCCCATGGTTTTGGTAGTTAAACCAGCGGTCAGGGGGAAGACGGGTTCGACTGTCTTGATACTGTCGGCATCTTCAACTGTTACAATATGATCCGGGTGGTTCATCTGGGCCGTATCGTTAAAAAACTCGATTTTGCCACTGATGACGCGAACTTCACCCTCTGGCAGGGTTTTCTCTAAATAATCCGTATGGGCATGAAAGAAAACCAGCGAAATATCCCCGCTTTCGTCAAAGCAGGTCACACGATAGGGCTGTCGGCGATTCTGCGGTTTGCTATGGCTACCGACGGTGACAGTCAGGGTGACAATCTGGCCTTCCATGGCTTCGGCAATCAAAGGGCTGAAGCGGCGGTCGATCAAACCCGCCGGCAAGTGCCAGAACAGGTCCAGGATGCGCTCGCCGGCGACTTTTTCAATCAATTTGGCAATGCGGGGCCCGACACCGGCAAGACTGGTGACAGGGGTAAATAGTGAGAAAAGTATTTCCGGGCGCATGATGGGATCAGAATAACTTATGCCCCCATGTGGTGCCATGCCTGAGCAGAATTTGAGGACTGATCGAATATTTATTCACCACAGGCTGACAATCAGGTCACGGCAAGCTATATCAATTGCACCCCCGCCCCGGACTCCGTGGCGGGCTGTTGCCGTTGGAGAGAAGCATGAATACAGCTCATTCAGAAGATGTTGAAGCTCGCCGTAAACGCCTGCGTTTTCGCAGCCAATACCGGGGTATGAAGGAAATGGATTTGTTGATGGGCAGTTTTGCCGACGCCCATATCGACGAATTTGGTCATGAGCAGCTGGATTTCTATGAGGCCCTGCTTGATGCAGATGACCTGGATGTTTGGGGCTGGATCACCGGCAAGCCTGCGCCCGATGAATTTGACACCCCGGTCCTGCAGATGATCCGCGACTTCAAGTTCTACGAGCACAATAATTGAAAAACCTCGCCAAACTGCTGTCGGGCCCGAAACGGGTCAAGGTTGGCTCCGCACCGGAAGGTTATGACGCGCTTTTACTATCCGAAGCGGCGACCAGAACCGGTGGTGTGTTGCATATCGCCCGCGATGACGCTCGCATGTCTCAGTTGGCAACGACGTTGGCCTTTTTTAGTCCAAAAACCCAAATCATTGAATTTCCAGCCTGGGATTGTCTGCCTTATGATCGGGTTTCGCCCAATCCAACCCTGGCCGGCAAACGAATGGATGCCTTGTGGCATCTGGCAACATTGGACAAGATGCCTAAAGCCGGGCGAATCATTCTGACGACGGTAAATGGTGCCCTGCAACGTGTGCCTGCGCGGGACGTTGTGGCGTCCGCAAGCTTCAAGTCATCTGTCGGCGATGAAATCAATGTTGATGGTCTGCTGGCCTATCTGGCACGGGATGGCTTCGCCCGCACCAGCACCGTGCGCGAGCCAGGCGAATATGCCGTCCGGGGTGGGATCATTGATATTTACCCACCCGGTGATGAAAGTCCCCTGAGGCTGGATTTGTTTGGCGATCAGCTGGAAAGTGTGCGGCGGTTTGATCCGCTGACCCAGCTGACCTTATCGAAAGAAAATAGTTTTTCCCTGGAACCGGTCAGCGAGATATTTCTCGATGCACAGAGCATTGCCCGCTTCAGGGCAGGCTACGGCCAGCGCTTTGGGGCCACAGCCGGGGTTGATGACCCCATGTATGAAGCAGTGTCGTCCGGTCGCAAGCATATGGGCATGGAACATTGGCTACCGCTGTTTCATGAACGACTTGAGACTTTGTTCGATTATGTTCCTGATGCTGCGATCACCATGGACCATCATGATGATGACGCCCGTGACGCCAGGCTGGAAGCAATTCAGGATTATTATGAAGCCCGCAAGATCGGTGAAGCGGCGGGTGAGGGTGAAGTCCTGGGTGGCGGTGCTGTCTACCGGGCGCTTGAGCCAGACGAGCTGCAAATGTCGGCAGCGGAATGGGATGAAGTACTGGGCTTGCGGCCTGTGGCGACCTTTTCACCTTTTGCGGTGCCGGAGGGGGAAGCACAAAATCGGGTTCAGGTGATTGATGCTGCGGGCCGACAGGGCAGGGACTTCGCCCCGGAACGATCCCAACCCAATCAAAATGTCTTTGATGCCGTCGCATCCCATGTCAGTGATCTGAAGAAACAAAACAAGCGCGTCATCATTGCTGGATATTCGGAAGGTTCAGCGGAGCGCCTCGGTGGTGTTCTTAAAGATCATGATATAACCAATCTCGTGCATGTTGAAAACTGGGGCCAGGCCCTGGCGATTGAAGACGTACATGTGGCACTGGCTGTGGTCGGACTTGAACATGGTTTCGAGACGACAGACCTCGCGATCATCGGGGAGCAAGATATCCTCGGCGATCGTCTTGTTCGGGCTCCCAAACGCGCCCGCAAATCCGAAAACTTCATCGCTGAGGCATCGACCTTGTCGCCGGGCGATTTTGTCGTCCATCTGGAGCACGGCATCGGTCGGTTTGAAAGCCTGGAAACTGTGGATGTTGGTGGGGCTCTACATGACTGCGTTCTGCTGATCTATGCCGGCAATGACAAACTATATTTACCCGTCGAAAATATTGAAGTCATTTCCCGTTATGGCTCGGAAGACAGCGAGGCTGTCCTTGATAAACTGGGTGGCTCCGGCTGGCAGGCCCGAAAGTCCCGTGCCACCAAACGCATCAAGGATATGGCGGATCAACTGATCAAGATCGCTGCCGAACGTGAATTAAAGGAAGGTGAAAAGATGGCGCCGCCGACAGGACTCTATGATGAGTTCTGTGCTCGCTTTCCTTATCACGAAACAGAAGATCAGCAGAATACCATCTCCGACGTCCTGGAAGACATGGCATCGGGGCGGCCCATGGATCGCCTTGTGTGCGGCGATGTTGGTTTTGGTAAAACCGAGGTTGCCTTGCGCACAGCCTTTGTCGCAGTGATGTCTGGCCGGCAAGTCGCCATGATCGCGCCAACGACACTGCTGACGCGTCAACACTTCAAGACCTTCAGCGAACGCTTTGCAGGATGGCCTGTGAACATCGCCCAGCTATCGCGCTTTGTCTCGGCAAAGGATATGAAAGAAAACAAACGCAGGTTGGAAGCTGGTGATGTGGATATCATTATCGGTACCCACGCCCTGTTGGCCAAAGATGTGAAGTTCAGCAATCTGGGTCTTGTTCTTGTCGACGAGGAACAGCACTTTGGTGTGGCCCATAAGGAACGTCTGAAAAGCCTGCGCAGTGATGTGCATGTGTTGACCCTGACAGCCACGCCGATCCCCAGAACCTTGCAGATGGCTTTTACAGGTGTGCGGGAACTTAGCCTGATTGCGACACCACCTGTCGACCGGCTGGCTGTGCGAACGTTTATATTGCCGTTTGATCCGGTTGTGGTGCGCGAAGCGATCTTGCGGGAACATTATCGTGGCGGGCAAACTTTTTATGTCTGCCCGCGTCTGAACGACATCGACGAGGTGACGAACTACATCAAGGAGAATATCCCGGAAGTCAAAACAGCCGTTGCCCATGGCCGCATGACACCTGGTGATCTTGACCGGGTGATGAACGCTTTTTACGACGGGGCCATCGATGTCCTGATCTCCACCAACATTGTTGAATCCGGGCTGGATATACCGACCGCCAACACCTTGATCATTCACCGTGCCGATATGTTTGGCCTGTCCCAGCTTTATCAATTACGGGGACGGGTCGGGCGATCCAAAATACGTGGCTATGCCTATTTGACCATCCCGGCCAAACGCATTCCAACCGAAGCCGCTGACAAACGTTTGAAAGTCATGCAGTCCCTGGATGGCTTGGGGGCCGGCTTCAGTCTGGCCAGCCATGATCTGGATATTCGCGGGGCTGGAAACTTGTTGGGGGAAGAACAGTCCGGCCATATCCGCGAGGTTGGTGTTGAACTTTATCAACAGATGCTGGAAGAAGCCGTGGCTACAGCGCGCAGCACCGCCGACGGCACCGGTGATCAAATGGATGCATCAGACTGGACACCACAACTTAACCTGGGTGCGTCCGTGTTGATCCCGGAAAACTATGTAGCAGACCTTGATGTCCGCATGGGCCTATATCGTCGTTTGTCGAAACTGGATGGCCGTGCTGAAATTGATGGATTTGCAGCGGAACTCATCGACCGTTTTGGAAAACTGCCCGAGGAAGTCGAAAGCCTGTTGGCGATTGTTACCATCAAACAACTTTGCAAACCGGCCGCCGTATCCAAACTGGATGCCGGTGCCAAGGGTTGCACCGTGACGTTCCGGGATGGCGCTGTCCTGAACCCGGCTGGCCTGGTGGATTTCATTTCCAAACAGGCCGGGACGGCAAAATTGCGCCCGGATCAAAAACTGGTTTACCGACGCGACTGGGAAATACCTGAGACGCGTGTTTCAGGTGTGAAACATTTGCTCACACGCCTGGCCGAGATCAACGGGCAGGGGTAGACGGGTCAGGCCTTCAGGAAACCGTCATCGAAGGTCACATCTTCCAGGCCGATAAACCGCGCATGGCGGTTTAATTCTGACATCAGTTTTTTCTCGCGACCTTTGGTGTATTTGATGCCGGGCTCCAGCCACAGGCCGGTGACGTGCAGGCGGTTGTCGCTACGCTGGCCTTTCATGTCGATACGACCGATCAGCTTGTCTTTTTCCAGCAATGGAAATACGTAGTAGCCATATTTGCGCTTGGCTTCAGGGACAAATATTTCGATGCGATAGTCAAAATTGAACAACCGTTGCAGCCGCTTTCGATCCCGGATCAGTGGATCGAACGGACTTAGAACGCGAATGCGGTCCGATGGTTCAGACAAGCCTTCGAATTCATCAACAAGGGCAGGGCGGGCGAACACGGGTTTTGCTGCACTGCCGTCTGCACTCTCCACAGTGAGTTCAATCAGGTCCTGACCCGCATTCGCGTTACACCATGCCTTGGCTTCTGCGGCATTAATTGATCCCCAATAAGCCGCCAGTTCACCGGATGTGGCAAAGCCCAGACGGTCAAGCGCTGTACGACAAGCCCAGTCGACGAATGCGTCATGTTCGCTTTGTTCGTCAGACAAGACGTGGTCCGGGATAACCCTGGTGGACAGGTCATATACTTTCTGGAAACCGTCCCGCCGGGTGATGGATAAATCTCCCGTGCGCCAAAGAAATTCGAGCGCCGTCTTGGATGGATGCCATTCCCACCAACCGTTTTTTTCTTTTTTACGCTGGCTATCCTTTGGCTTCAGGTCTCGGGACATGGTCGGCCCGGTCTGATCAACATGGGATTTCACCTGGTCCATCATGTCTTCAAAGCTGATAGTCTTGCCGCCGGATTTGGTTTTGGGCCGCTGTTGGCGCCAACGTTCGCGTAAGCGTTCTTCCGCGCGGATAAAACGCTGCTGCCAATGCGGGTAAAATTCTGTCGGAATGAGGGACGCATCATGGGTCCAGTGTTCAAACAGATGCCGGTCCTCTTCCAGTAACTGGCGCAAGTGTTCCGGCTGGTAATTCTGGTTGCGGGCAAACAGGATCATATGGTGGGCCCGCTCGACCGAGCGAATGCTGTCGATCTGCACGAACCCCAATTGCTGGATCAGGTCACGTAGATCGGCCTTGTCAAAGGGAAGGTGCGGCACGGCACACAAACCCTGGCGTGCCATGAAGATACGCCGGGCCTGCGCATTCGTTATTTGGTGTTCGGAAATCGGTCGTCAGCCCACGGCCCCGACACCAATTTTCACTTTGGTGCGGACTTCATAGTCGTTCACATACATGGTGTGCGTAATCAGGCCAGTATCTTCCTGCCACATATGCAGGTGAAAAGCAGGTGGTTCCATGACGATATTCACGGGCGTGTCCGGCACGGGGTTCAGCGCGATCTGATGGGCAGAACTTGGGCAGACGCTGAGCGTTGTGCCGCCCCAGTTGACGATGACAGGTCTGTGCAGATGACCACCAGCCACGCGAACGACTTGGGGATGCTTGCGAATAACGGCTTCAATGCCAGCCTTGTCCTCGTATCCATATTTGTCCATGGGGGCAAGGCCACTGGTAAAAGGCGGGTGATGCAGGAAAACCAGGGTCGACCGGTCTGGCTCTGCCGTCAGGGTTTTGTCCAGCCAGTCCAGACGCTCGGTACACATGGTGCCGATGATCTTTTTGGCGATACGGGTGTCCCCACAAACGATACGGATGGGATAGTCTTCCAGGACATATTGCAAAAAACCATCCTGCGGCAGGTAGTCATGATCGTGAAAAACCGGCACCAGGTTTTCCCGGGAATCATGGTTTCCGCACAACAGATAATAAGGCATCTCGAGTTTTTCGAGAATTTCCCGCAATCTCACATATTCAGATGTTTGGGCTTTGTCGACCAGATCGCCGGTTGCGACGACAATGTCGGGCCTTGGGCTAACCGTATTCAGACGGGCGACGCATCGTTCTAAATGCTCGGCAGTCTGATAATGCAAGTCAGTCCCGACGCCTGGGTCGGAAACATGCAAATCACTGATCTGGGCGATAACAAATGCCATGGGCAAACAGGTCCTTGTACCGTTACGTCAGGGGTCTCCGCATAAGATGCAAAGACCCCTCAATTAAATATAGGAACGATATCAGACGCGTTCAATAACGGCGGCAATCCCTTGCCCGACGCCAATACACATGGTGGCGAGGGCGCGTTTGCCGCCGGTGTGCTCCAACTGATACATGGCCGTTGTGGCCAGGCGGGCACCCGACATGCCCAAGGGGTGACCAAGGGCAATTGCCCCGCCCAATGGATTTACGCGGGCGTCATCATCTTCCAGACCCCAGTCGCGGGTAACAGCCAGGCCTTGAGCTGCAAAGGCCTCGTTCAACTCGATTATGTCCAGATCATCGAACTTCAGGCCGAGACGCGCCAGCAACTTGTGGGAGGCAGGCGCTGGTCCAAATCCCATGATGCGGGGAGCCACACCGGCATGACCCATGGCCAGAATGCGCGCACGAGGTGTCAAACCATGTTTTTTGGCGGCTTCTTCCGAGGCAATGATCAAGGCGCAGGCCCCGTCGTTTACACCTGAGGCGTTGCCAGCTGTGACTGTGCCACCTTCCTTGAACGGTGTACCCAACTTGGCCAAGGCCTCCAGAGACGTCTCGCGGGGGTGTTCATCCGAAGAGACGACCACGTCGTCGCCCTTCCGTTTGGGGATGATTACCGGCACAATTTCCTGTTCAAGGCGGCCATTTTTTTGTGCCTCGGCGGCTTTGTGTTGGCTGCGAAAGGCGAAGGCATCCTGGGATTCTCGTGTGATCTGGAATTCCTCGGCTACGTTTTCAGCCGTTTCCGGCATGGAATCTACGCCATATTGCTTTTTCATGAGCGGGTTAATGAAACGCCAGCCAATAGTGGTATCGAATATTTCAGCCCGACGGGAAAAGGCGCTGTCGGCCTTGGGCAGGATCATGGGCGCGCGGCTCATGCTTTCTGACCCACCAGCAATGCAGATGTCGGCTTCACCTGCTTTGATAGCGCGTGCTGCCTGGCCCACAGCCTCAAGACCGGAGCCGCACAAGCGATTGACGGTGACGCCGGAGACTTCGACCGGCAATCCGGCCAGCAGGGATGCCATACGGGCAATGTTGCGATTATCTTCGCCAGCCTGGTTGGCAGCACCATAAAAAACATCGTCAATCTCAGCCCACTGCACATTTTCATTGCGACGCATCAGTTCTTTCAAGGGTAGCGAGGCCAGGTCGTCGGCACGAACACTTGATAATGCGCCACCATAACGGCCAATGGGGGTTCGAACGGCATCACAGATAAAAGCTTCAGTCATCGGTATTTCCTCAAAACGGGGGGATTTCAGAATATTGCCAAGGTATAAAATGCGTGTCACTGGACATAATTGGGGGACAGATCAACAATACCGCTCTGTTGCCGTTGCGGCAATGACGCCAGTGCACAAGTTACAGTGAAACATCAGCCCCCAAGGATAGTTCCATGTCAAAAGTATATGCCTTTGAAGGCCTTGTCCCGGTGATCAAGCCCGGTGCCTTCGTCCACCCCGATGCTGTGTTGATTGGAGACGTGGTCATCGGAACGCGTTGTTTTATCGGCCCATGCGCCGTGTTACGCGGTGATTTTGGCCGCATCGAAATTCATGACGGGGCCAATGTTCAGGATAATTGCGTCATACACTCATTTCCAGGGCGGTCTGTGGTGGTCGAAGAAGACGGCCATATCGGCCATGCGGCGGTCCTGCATGCCTGCACCATCAAACGCAATGCGCTTGTCGGCATGAATGCCACAGTGATGGATAACGCCATCGTTGGGGACTCAGCCTTTGTTGCCGCCAATTCCTTTGTCAAAGCCGGGTTTGAAGTCCCGGACCGGACTTTGGTGGCCGGTGTACCCGCCAAAATCATCAAGGAGATGGGGGAGGTGGAGATTAAATGGAAGTCTTCAGCAACAGCTGAATATCAGAAACTGGCGCAGCGTTGCCTGGCTACGATGAAGGCGGTTGAAGCCTTGTCTGAAGAAGAGCCTAACCGTCCCAAGGCTGCCGAAATGGAACATGTAAAGCCGATGAGTGAGATGAAAGGCTAAATCAGAAATGCCACTGCCACTGATGCCAGCAAGAGAATTGCAAAACTGATATTTATCCTGCGGCTGGTTTTTTCATCCTGGAAAAAGCGTTGCAAGGCGTTACCTGCCAGCAACCAAGCCAGGTTGAAGGCACCTGCAAGACCTGTCAAAACCAGGACTTCAAGTATGCTTGAGGCGATGGCGTCACCGGGCAAAAGGTCAAATCCGGCAAACACGGCCGTAAAAGATGCATAGGCCTTTGGGTTGGTCAGGTTGAGCACAATGCCCGAGAAATATCCAGGTGCTTTGTCGGTGCTTCCGGGTTGTTGGACCGGCGGTGCATTGGCGATCTTCCAGGCCAGCCAGACCATATAAATGATGGCGATTGCCGTCAAAACCTGGCCAGCATGCGGGATTGCTGTGACCGCTGCCAGAATGCCGGACGCCACTAATGAGGCGACGATGGCGACACCGGTCCATAATCCAAAATAGAAACGCAAAGCAGCTTTGACAGAAAAAGCGGCCCCGGCTGCAGCCATGCTTAAAGTCGCAGGCCCCGGACTGCCACACAGAGCCAGGGCTGCCAGAAAGTATCCGGCAAGATCACCCAAATCAGTCTTTGTCCTCGGCTTGCTCGACGGCTTTACCCAAAGCTTCAAAGGGCAACAAAACACATTCATGACGGCTTTTGAATTCAGCCACGGGACCGAAGGTGGTTACGGTTGACCAGGGGTCATCACCTGAAACTTCCGCGCCCTTTTTCAAAAGTGCTTCCAGTTTGTCGCGGGCAGGCGCAATTGAATCTGTATCTGTCCCAATAGCATCGCGGGCAACCAGTGAAGCTGAGGCTTCACATAACATGCAGCCACGCACCCGGTGACCAACGGCCATGATTTTGCCGTCCGCAACATTTACGTCGAGTGTGACCCGGTCACCGCACAGCGGATTATCAAGGGTCACTGTCGCGTCTGGATTTTCCAGGCGTTGTGCACCGGTTTTGGATTTGGCCAGGGTGACAATCTCATCCTGGTACATGTCATTCGAAGTCGTAGGCGTGGAAGTCATAGGCATTCAATATATTGGAAGGGGGTCAGGTCAGTTTCTTGATGGCGGCATCAAGACCGTTCAGCAATGCGTCAACATCAGCCTGGTTGTTATAAAACGTCAAGCTGGCCCGTGTTGTACCAGTGACGTCGAAAAAGTCCATAAGGGGTTGGGCACAATGATGTCCGCCACGCAGGGCAACGCCGTGAGAATCCAGGATTTGGCAAACGTCATGCGGATGGATGCCATCGACGGTGAAAGAAATAACCGGCAAACGTGACTGGGTGCCTTGAGGCCCGATAATGCGAATGCGACCGTCGGCGATATCAGCCAAACCGGAAAGAGTTTGTTCAGCCAGTTTCGCCACATGCAAGGTTGCTTCCGGTGTGTCGACTTCTGTTAGCCAGCGTGTCGCAGCGCCCAGGCCGACAGCCTGCGCTATGGGCGGCGTGCCGGCTTCGAATTTATGGGGCGGTTCGGCAAAAATAGTATCTTCCAAAGTCACGGTCCGGATCATCTCGCCACCACCCATAAAGGGGGGCAAGGCGTCCAGCAATTCCCGGTGGGCCCAAAGAATGCCGATGCCATTGGGCGCATACATCTTGTGGCCGGAAAAAGCATAAAAATCGACACCGAGGGCCTGCACATCAATGGGGCCGTGCGGTACGCGTTGGGCACCATCTATCAGGACCTTTGCACCCACGGCTTTTGCAGCCTCAACAATCCGATAGATTTCCGTGTCCGCACCGGTGACGTTCGAGACATGCGTGACGGCAACCAATTTGCATTTGTCCGTGATGACATCATCAAGTTTGTCGAGATCGAGGCGTCCATCCGTCGTCGCCGGAATTACTTTCAGGACAATGCCTGAGCGTTGCCGCAATAACTGCCAGGGCACAATATTGCTGTGGTGCTCCAACATAGATATGACGATTTCGTCGCCTGGTTTCAGACCTTGCCCAAAACTATGAGCCACCAGATTGATGGCACTCGTGGTCCCTGAGGTGAAAACAACTTCGGAGGCATCGGCCGCATTGATAAAGCGGGCGACATCCAGACGGGCATTTTCATAGGCCTCGGTGGCCGCTTCAGCCAGGTAATGAATACCACGCAGCACATTGGCGCGGTGGGCAATTTCATGGCGCTCCACTGCATCCAGGACAGCATTAGGTATTTGTGCTGTTGCTGAATTATCCAGATAATGCAATGGCTTACCATGCACAGTTCGATCCAGAATCGGGAATTGGCTGCGAAGGGCGTCAACGTCAAAACTCATCAATTCTTGTCCTGTTCTTCATAGGCTTGCAGGGCCTGAGGTGTATCCAGATCAAGCAATATAGCATTGTCTTCCATGGCCACCTCGCAAGTATCTGCTGCGTGTTCGCCGATTAAATGACGGGCGCCAACATCACCGGCGATGTTACGCATCTCGTCAAAAAGCGAAGCCGACCACAATACCGGATTGCCACGCTTGCCCTGAAATGTCGGCACGCAAATAGACCGGCCTTCTTCATCGTCAAATGCCGCAATCAATTTATCAATGTGACGTGCAGATACGGCGGGCATATCGCCCAGACAAATCACAACTCCATCAATATCTGAAGGCAAGGCATTCAGGCCCGCTTTCAGGGAGGTACTCATGCCCTCCGCATAATCGTTATTATGGGTGAAGCCGACGTCACATCCCTTTAACACGTCATGTACACCATCCGGTTCATGGCCTGTGACGACAAGAACGAGATCGGCGGCGGATTGAAGGGCAGCATCGACGCAGTGACGGACCAGGGCCACACCACCAGATCTTGCCAGCATCTTGTTTTGTGCCCCCATGCGGCGCGATTGCCCTGCGGCTAAAACCAGGGCTGCAATCCGCGGCATATGAGGTGGCGCATTTTCATCTGCCGGTGTGCTGCCATCCCGAGGCTGGGGCCGCGACGTGATTTCTTTCAGCAATCCCCCGGCACCCATATACATCAAATCGGCTTTGCTGACGGACAACCCGGCACACAGGCGTTGCAATACCCAGTCAAATCCGTTGAGCTTTGGCGAGCGCGCACAGCCTGGCAATCCAATGATCGGCACCTGGCCTTTTTTGCCTAAAAGCAAAAGATTTCCGGGATCAACAGGCATGCCAAAATGCTCGATCTCGCCACCTGCGGCCAGCAGGCCTGCGGGAATAACGTCACGGCGATCAACAATGGCTGAGGCACCAAAGACCAGGACGACATCGACGTCCATCGCCAGTATTTCCTGGATGGCCGACGATACCGCTTGTGCCGTGTGATCGCATTGCATTGAGGCAGTCAGACTGCTTCCCAGGTTTTCCAGGCGGGTTCGGGTAACAGCAATCGATTTTTCCACGACCTTGTCTTTGGTTTCAGCCAGGCGGGTGAGAACAATACCGACGTTCATCGCTTTAAACGGCGCAACCCGAACCAGAGGACCGTCTCCGGTCGCAATGGCAACGCCCGCGTCTACGGCCGCCTGGGGTGCTGAAAAAGGAATGATTTTGACCGTGGCCAACATCTGACCGGCTTCGACCAAACTATATGGTGACAGCGTGGCGATTGTCAGGGATTCATCCATGCGATTGAGAATATCAACACGTTCCCGGTCAATAACCGCGACGCCGCGTGTTTGGGCATAAAGATTACAACGCCCCGTAAAAGGGGCCGTAAGGCGTGCGCCATCGCCACAGGCCGCACTTGCAACGGTTTCACTTGCCGTATCTTCGTCAACGTCGCCAACTTCCAGTCTTATGCCGATGACACTTTCTATGGCTTCTGCCTGTAAAGTCGTGATGTCTTCAGCAGACAAGCAGCGTCCTTTTTTGAAGGCCACATCACCTGATTTTACTGAATGGGCGAGAATACAGCCTTCAGCTTCGAAAAGGGGGATGTCGCCAAAAAACATGCTAACTAACCTGAAGTTCGAAGGGTTTCTGTGACTTGACCTAGGATCGAAACAGCAATTTCCGCAGGAGATTTTGCGCCAATATTTAGCCCCACAGGACCGTGAATGCGGTCCGTGCTTTTCTGATCGAAACCCATTTCCGTCAGTCGTTCCAGACGAGACGCATGGGTTCTGTTGCTGCCCAAAGAGCCGATATAAAACGCGTCTGACTTCAAGGCAACTTCAAGGGCAGGGTCATCAAGCTTGGGGTCATGTGTCAAGGTGACGACGGCCGTACGGGCATCCAGGCCAAAGTCGGCCAAGGCATCATCCGGCCATTCTGAACTCAACTCAACACCCGGAAAACGCTCCTCACTGGCAAAGGACCGTCTGGGGTCAACAACCGTTACGCCGTAGCCCGCCAGTTCCGCCATGCGGGCCAGGGGTTGGGCGATGTGAACTGCACCGACAATGATCATACGCAGGGCCGGGTTATAGACGTTCAGGAACACTGGCCCATCATCTGTTTCAATAGTTCTGGACTTGTCGGACCGCAAGGCTGCGGCGATTTCTTCGGCCAGTTCCGATTCTGTCGCCTGCAATGAAGCCAGTTGGGAGGCTTCGACAAGTCGTTCTTTTCCGCTTTGCAAATTTGTCAGCAAGACCGCAGCACGTTTTTCCGCACGGACTTTCAATACGGCGGCAAGTGTTTCGCTTTTCATTTAATCCAGCCGTTCCACATAGACTTGCACCTTGCCACCGCAGGCCAGGCCCACTTCCCAAGCCTGGTCGTTGCTGACGCCAAAATCCAAAACCCGGGCAGGGGCACCGTCGATGACTTCCATGGCCTCCTTGACCACTGCACCCTCGATGCATCCGCCTGAAACTGATCCCACCATGGCACCTGTGCCGTCAACAATAAGTTGACTGCCAACGGGCCGCGGGCTGGAGCCCCAGGTATGCACGACAGTTGCAATGGCCACGTCGCGTCCGTCTTTTTTCCAGGCGGCGGCTGTTTCCAGCACATCATCGGGCCACGACTGAATATTATGGCCAGGGTCACTGGTTTGTCCGCTCATGCCACACTCCTTTGAAAACTGCTGAGGCTTTCCTCTTTGCGGATCTGTTCCTTGCCCAACACATCAGCAAGATCGGCCAATGAAGTCAGATTATGAACAGTACGGAAATCATCTACATGCGGAAGAATTGCCTTGATCCCCATAGATTTGGGCTCGAAGCCATCAAAACGCAACAGGGGATTTAACCAGATCAAGCGGCGGCTGGATTTGTGCAGGCGCTCCATCTCGGCATCCAGATCAACACCGGCATCCCGATCAAGGCCGTCCGAGATAAACAGAACAACGGCTCCCTGACCCAGCACACGCCGCGACCAGGTGGCATTAAATTCTTTCAGGGTGACGCCAATCCGCGTACCACCAGACCAGTCTTCTACCTGTTCGGTAATTTGCTCGACCGCGATGTCGACATCCCGTTGCCTCAAAAAGCGCGTGATATTTGTCAGACGGGTGCCAAAGACAAAGGAATGTACCCGGTCGCGATCATTGGTGATGGCATGCACAAAGTGCAACAGCATACGCGAATAACGGCTCATGGAACCGGATATGTCACACAGGATAACCAGGGGCGGATGACGTCGCGCGCGCTTGCGAAATTGTAACGGTATAACGGCCCCACCTGAACGTAGCCCGGCGCGTAATGTGGCACGCATATCAACCCGATGGCCCCGGCTGTCTGGTTTGAAGCGGCGTGTGGGCACATTCATGATCGGCAGGCGCATGTTGGCCACTACGCGTTTAGCCTCCGCCAATTCATCGGCACTCATCGTCTCGAAATCCATACTTTGCAGAACCTCACGGGCCGATGCCGACCCTTGCGAATCAATTTCGATCTCGCCGGGGTTCATGTCGCGTTCACGCTCGTCTTCATTGCCCTGAAACAAAGCATCGCGCAAACGCTGACTGGGAGCAGGGGCTTCGAACTCGCCACCACCGCCACCCATGGAAGGCAGCATCAGGGACATCATCTTGTTCAACATGTCCGGGTTGCGCCAGAAAATATGAAAGGCCTGATCAAACATCTCACGCTGATCCCGACGATTGACAAAGACGCTGTGCAGGGCCCAGTAAAAATCTTCACGCCTGGTGATCCCGGCGATCTCGACTGCCTTGATGGCGTCGATGACCTTACCCGGCCCAATCGGCAATCCGGCCACACGCAAGGCCCGGCCAAAATACATGATGTTGTCAGCCAGTTTGCCGACGATAGGATCGTTATCAAGGTCAGTCATAGCGCTGTAATCGGCTTAACCACCCGCCTGGGCGATTTCGAGGTTGACTTGTTCGAGAATGCGGGCGGCTTCTGAGCCCTGAATTTTGGAGATATCATCCTGGTATTTCAGCAAGACACCGAGAGTGTCGTTGATCGTGGCAGGGTCCAGGGCCAGTTTGTCGAGCTGGATCAGGGCTGTGGACCAGTCGATGGTCTCGGCAATACCAGGCAATTTGAAGAGGTCATTTTTGCGCAGTTCCTGAACAAACGCGACGACTTGTTTAGCCAGTTTCTCGCCGGCATTGGGAACCTTTAGCGCCAGGATCTCCAATTCGCGCTCGGCGTTAGGGTAATCGACCCAATAATAGAGGCAGCGCCGCTTCAGGGCGTCGTGAATTTCCCGGGTGCGGTTTGAGGTGATAATGACCAAAGGTGGTTCAGCGGCCTTGCGGGTACCGATCTCCGGGATAGTTATCTGATATTCGGACAGAACCTCCAACAGATAAGCTTCAAAGGGCTCGTCCGTACGATCCAGTTCATCAATCAACAAGACAGGCGGTCCGGCTTCGTCAGGTGTCAAAGCCTGTAAGAGCGGGCGTTCAATCAGGAATTTTTCTGAAAAGACATCTTTGCCGAGGTCAGCCCGGTTGGTGGCACCTTCGGCTTCCGCCATGCGGATTTCGATCATCTGACCGGCGTAATTCCATTCGTAGACGGCAGAGGCCACATCAAGGCCTTCATAACATTGCAATCTGATCAGTTTGCGGCCCAGGGTATCTGCCAGCACCTTGGCGATCTCGGTTTTGCCAACGCCGGCTTCGCCCTCCAGGAACAAGGGGCGGCCCATGCTCAGGCTGAGGTAAAGCGTTGTTGCCAGACTGCGGTCGGCCACATAATTGCCGTGGTGCAGCAGTTTTTCTGTGTCGTCAATGGAAGTGGGCAGGGTCATGATTATACGTGCGATTCTGAAATAGTAACATTATTTGTATCAAGAAGTTCGTAAAACAAAAAGGGGGGAGGCGAACCTCCCCCCGATCTTGTGCGTTCGGAAACCTTAACCGCAGGCTTCGACCGCGCGTTTGGCCATAACCTTGACCAGATTGGCGCGATATTCAGCACCGGCGTGGATATCCACATTCATGTGGTCAACCGGGATCTGAACACCGTCGACAGCACTGGCTGAGAAATTCTCGTTCAGGGCGGCTTCGAGTTTCGGTCCCCGATGGGCCACAGATGTGGCACCGGTAACAGCAACACGTACACCACCAGCCGTCTTGGCCACAAACACCCCGACGAGAGCGAAGCGCGATGCAGGCTGCTTGAACTTCATGTAGGCAGCCGAAGTTGGTGCCGGGAAGGATACCGAGGTGATAATCTCGTCTTCTTCCAGAGCTGTCTCGAACATGCCGACAATAAAGTCATCAGCCGCAATCTGGCGTTTGTTCGTGGTAATCGTCGCACCCAGAGCCAGAATGGCCGCTGGATAGTCCGCCGCAGGATCATTGTTGGCCAAAGAGCCACCAATTGTGCCCGCATTGCGAACCTGACGGTCACCAATGTCACCCGCCATAGCGGCAAGGGCAGGGATCGCGCCCTGAACGTCCGCAGAGGCTGCCACTTCGGCATGGGTCGTCGTGGCACCGATGGAGACGGAACCACCACTAACCGTGATGCCTTTGAGATCGGCAATGCCACCAAGATCAACAAGGTCTGACGGTGATGCCAGGCGTTGTTTCATGGTTGCCAGCAAGGTCTGGCCACCGGCCAGATACTTGCCATCATCAGCCCCGCCGAGTGCGGAGGCTGCGTCGGCTACACTGCCGGGACGGTGATAATCAAAACCGTACATATTCAGGTCCTCCTTATTCAGCCGCCTGGCAGGCTTGCCAGACTTTTTCTTGGGTTGCAGGCATATCGATCATGGCACCGCCGCAGGCGTCTGTGATCGCGTTGATCACCGCAGGTGGCGAGGCAATGGCACCGGCTTCACCAGCACCCTTGACCCCAAGCGGGTTCAGCGGTGACGGTGTCGAGGTGGTACCGACGTTGAAGTTCGGCAGGTTGTCGGCCCGTGGCATGGTGTAATCCATGTAGGAACCGGTCACCAACTGACCGTTTTCGTCGTAGTTCGCGCCTTCAAGCATGGCCTGGCCTACGCCCTGGCCAATACCACCGTGAACCTGACCTTCCACAATCATCGGATTGATGATGGTGCCGAAGTCATCGACTGCTGTGTAGTTGACGATCTCGGTTTCACCCGTTGTCGGATCAATCTCAACTTCACAGATATGCACACCAGCCGGGAACGAGAAGTTCAGCGGATCGTAGAAGGCTTGCTCGTGCAAACCGGGCTCTACACCCTCCGGATAGTTGTGCGGCACATAAGCGGTGAAAGCGACTTCGGCGATGTTCATCACCTTGTCGGTGCCAGCCACAGTGAAGTTGCCGCCAGCAAATTCGATGTCGTCTTCAGCAGCCTCGAGACAATGGGCAGCGATTTTTTTGCCCTTCTCGACGATCTTGTCCGCTGCCTTGACGATAGCAGAACCACCAACGGCGATTGAACGTGAACCATAAGTGCCCATACCAAATGGACCCTTGTCGGTATCGCCTTCAACAATTTCGATGTTTTCGATCGGTACACCAAGTTTTTCTGATATCACCTGGGCAAAGGCTGTTTCGTGGCCCTGACCATGGTTGTGGGTACCTGTCATGACTGTGACGCTGCCTGTGGCGTTAAAGCGGATATCCGCTGATTCCCACAGTCCAACGCCGCCACCCAAGGCGCCAACCGCTGCTGACGGTGCAATACCGCAAGCTTCGATGTAGGACGAATAACCCAGGCCACGGCGTTTGCCACGACTTTCACTATCTGCCCGACGGGCGGCAAAACCACCCACATCGGCCATATCACAGGCTTTATCAAGGCTCGCCCCGTAATCACCGATGTCGTACTGGTGGACAACAGGCGTTTGGTAAGGAAAAGCATCTGGCTGGATGTAATTGCGCCGACGCAGATCTGCCGGATCAATGTTCATCTCACGGGCAGCCGTTTCAACCACACGCTCCAAAAGATATGTTGCTTCCGGACGACCAGCGCCGCGATAGGCGTCTACTGGTGCTGTGTTGGTGAACACGCCTTGTACATCACAATAGATGGCCGGGGTCGTGTAGGTTCCCGCCAGCAATGTGGCATACATATAGGTCGGTACAGCCGAAGCAAATGTCGACAGATAGGAGCCTAGGTTCGCTTTGGTGTTGACCCTGAGACCGAGGAACTTGCCATCCGCATCCAGAGCCAACTCAGCCTTGGAGACGTGATCGCGGCCGTGGGCGTCACACAGGAAGCTTTCCGAGCGTTTTGCGGTCCATTTGATTGGACGACCAACCTTGCGGGTGGCCCAGGTGCAAACGACTTCTTCAGCATAGATAAAGATCTTGGAGCCAAAACCGCCACCAACATCTGGCGCAATAACGCGAAGTTTATGCTCAGGTGCCACGCCATTGAATGCGGACATGACCAGTCGATGCACATGCGGGTTTTGCGAAGTTACATGAAGCGTCCAGTCGCCGGTGCCCTTATTGAATTGGGCCAGGCAAGCACGAGGCTCCATGGCATTTGGAATAACCCGGTTGTTGACGATCTCGATCGTTGTCGTATGAGCGGCATTGGCAAAGGCAGCATCTGTTGCAGATGCATCGCCAATTTCCCAATCATAACACATGTTTCCGGGAGCTTCTTCATGTATCGTCGTAGCGTGGTTCAAGGCTTTGCCGGTGCCGATAACGGCTGGCAATTCTTCGTAATCAACTTCAACCATCTCGGCAGCAGAATCTGCCTGGGCCTGGGTTTCGGCAACAACAAGCGCCACATGGTCACCAACGTAGTTTACTTTGCCCATGGCCAAGGCGTGGTGTACTGGTGAGTTATGGGCTTCAACGCCGTTTTTACCCGCAATGTTCCAGCCACAAATCAGTGGGCCAACACCGTCAGCAGCCAGTTCTTCACCCGTCAGGATCGCAACCACACCGTCCGCAGCTGCAGCCGCTGTACTGTTGATGCCATTGATTTTGGCGTGAGCATGAGGTGAACGAACAAAGGCCGCATAAGTTTGGCCAAAGACGTTGATGTCATCCGTATAATTTCCGTTTCCGGTTAGGAAACGCTGGTCTTCCGTGCGCCGTACGGCGGCGCCAATTCCTGTTTCAGTCACAATCAGCCTCCCATCCGTTCTGCGCCATCCTTGATCGATTTGACGATGTTATGATAACCGGTGCAGCGGCAGATGTTGCCATCCAGCTGCTCACGGATCGTCGCTTCGTCGAGGTTTTTCATGTTGTTTGCCAGATCAACGGCACTCATCACCATGCCCGGTGTGCAAAAACCGCACTGCAAGCCGTGATTTTCCTTGAAAGCTGCCTGCATCGGGTGCAATTCCTCCCCGGAAGCCAAGCCTTCAATGGTCGTGACGTCTGCCCCTTCGGCCTGCACGGCCAGAGTGGAGCAGGATTTGACTGATTTGCCATTCACGTGCACCACACAGGCGCCGCACTGGCTGGTGTCGCACCCGACATGGGTACCGGTCAGTCCGATATGATCGCGGATATAATGAACAAGCAAGGTGCGTGATTCAACGTCTGCTGAAACAGCTTTGCCGTTCACCGTCATGGAAACGGTGGGCATTGGTATTCCTCCCCAAACTGCCAAGGCTTAGCCGGATTGGAATGACCCCACCCGGTGCAGTTCTTTTGACTGCACGCCTATCGTTATCGGGTAGTTTCACGGGCAAACCTTGTTCCGTCAAGACAGAAACGCACTGAAGAACGAAATGGTGATGGGTAAATACTATTGAATCACGGTTCAGGCGCTCTGGATTGCTTTCTCTGGCAAATTCACGGTCACTACAGTGCCTGACACCGACTACACTATTTATTTCCAGGCGCAATCAAGTTTATTCGCCAACAAATCTGAAACAGGGTTTTCAAGAGGTAACTGGAAATAAGCTTGATAATATATGATCAATATCATATATATTACTCAATATATTATAAGGATCATATTAAAATGCCATACAGCGCCGGACACAAGGCTGATACCAGACAGAGAATCATAGCTTCTGCCGCCGATCTTCTCCGATCTGAAGGCATTGCTGGCACCGGTATCGCAAAAGTCATGAAACATGCAGGACTTACGCATGGCGGTTTTTATGCTCATTTTAATTCGAAGAATGACCTTGTCTCCGCAGCTTTTGAAGAAGCAGTGCTGGATGCGGGCCGAAAATTGACTGAGGGTCTGGAAGGTATCGAGAAACAGGAGCGGCTTGCTCATTATATCGGGCGTTATCTCAGTCGTGTTCATCGCGACAATCCTGAACTAGGTTGCCCGCTGGCAGCCCTTGGGTCGGAATTGTCGCGTGGGGACGAGGGCGCCAGGCAGGGTTTCGAGCGCGGTCTGCGCCGACTGGTATCGGGCCTGGACAAGCTGTTACCGGTAGAGCTCATCAATGCACATACGGCCAACGCAGCGGATGATGAACTTTTTCTTGCCGTTATGTCGATGATGGTCGGTGGATTGATGTTGTCGAGGGCCGTCGGGGATCAAGATTATTCTGATCACATCTTACGTTCAACACGGCGGGCAGCCGTGGAATTGCTTCATAAACCCGTCAATGCAGGAGATATACAATGAGTTTGCTTGGCAGGCTGTTACTTAGTCTGATTGCCGCGCTGTGGCGCCCCGCTGTCAACATGATGGAGCGATCATTCATACCCATTCGCATTTGGCCCCATGACCTTGATTTGAATCTTCACGCGAATAATGGTCGCATCCTGACAATTGCAGATGTTGGTCGCCTGGACATGGCATTGCGGACGGGATTGATCGTCAAATGTTTCAAACGCGGTTGGAAGCCGGTTGTTGCATCGACGACCGTCCGTTATCGAAAATCACTTCTGCCCTTCAGGCGATATGAACTGCAAAGTCGTATTCTGACCTGGGATGAAAAGTGGGTCTATTTTGAGCACCGGTTTGTCCGTCACGGAGAAGTAGCCGTTATCATTTATGTTCGTGGTGGTTTCGTTAGTCCGCAAGGCGTGGTCCCACCGGAAAAAATCAATGCCTTGATGGGCATGGACATGAAAGCCCCTGAACAGCCTGAATGGCTGAAGCAATGGCAGGCCGCGGAGCAAGGAATGCGTGAGGCTGCCTGAACACCATAATATTCGGCAAGCTGAATATTTAACCCCTTTTACGATAACAGCTGTGGTACTTTATGCACATTTTCCGTTATTATACTTGACGTAAGACTACTGATGTCTCGGGGGGAGCATTTGCGATGGTATTTGGCCTGTTTAGCGGCGAAAAAGAACCTTTGAAGTCATCGCTTTCGCAAGATGTCTTTATGGTTGAATTCGAAGCGACCATGAAAACATTTGGTATAGTGTCTGAAAAAGGTGACAAAGCGAAAGATTACGACAACGTAGAGGCCACTGCAATTTTCCTGTTTGAACAGGTTATGAAGGTGGCTGTATCCGCCAAAACAATAAATTCCAAACGTGATCTTGAAGCCGCAGCAACGTTGGGCATCGTTCTTATCCATTGTCTGGGCCGGAACGCTGGTATGAGCAAGACTCAACTTCAGTTCCTGATGGGCAAGGTACCACAGTTTGTCCTGACCCGGACGCTGGATCCAGAGCAAAATACCGGCGCCGGAAAAGCGATTACCAAAGCCATTATCCAATACGCACACAAAATCGGCCAAAAAAGATTTCGCTTTAATGTTGAGGCCGTTGAAGAAAATGTGATCCAATTTCTTGTGCAGAAAAAACCTGAATTTTATGCCAATCTGGCAGGCGATATTGGCCGGTTCGTCTGAATCTGAAGCTATTTTTGAGTTTTAAACTATGTCTGGCTGTTGCTTTCTTCACCAGCCTGAGCCGCATAGATCGACGTATAACCCTGTGACCAATCCGGTGGGATCTGGCAGGGTCGTGGATCATGTTCGGCCCACTTAACGGCTTCGCCCCGCACGACCTTGAATGCATGGGAAGACGGATCCGGGTGTGGTGTATAGGGTTTGGCATCGCTTGATGAATAACAGTTCAGTAACAAAGGCCTTGGTTTTGGTGATTTGCTGGATGGCGAATAATGCAGGGTTCGGCAGTTATGGATGGTGATTGAACCCGCAGCACCCAATAAATATTCAGCCTTTGACATATCAATTGTGGCAGCATCGCGATCATTCAGGCAGCCATTCCAGTCACCATTGTCGGCATATTGATCGTAAAGCTGCTGATTGTGACTGCCGGGTAAAACGGCCAGCGGTCCGTTTTCCATATTTGTATCTTCAAGATAACAGCCAATTGTGAAGACGTTATAATTGGTATGCGGGAAAAACTGTATATCCTGGTGCCATTTGACAGTGTCGGTTTCATCGAACCATTTAAAATTGAGTTTTGAATGGTGATAAATGACATTAGGGCCAGCAATATCCGCCGCAACGTCAGCCATCAGACCTGAAGCAAACCGCCAGTAGGCATTATGTTGGTCATCCGGAGATTTCAAACGTCTGAGAACAGGACTTTCACTGGAATGACCGGGACCAATGTCAAATTTCCGGCCAGAGTCTGTTTCTGCCCGGCTTTGATCCAGGAAACTGTCAGTCACGGCTACAAGTTCGGCCAGTAAATCGGCAGGCACCAGACTTTCAACGCTTACATAGCCCTGTTCGAAATAATGCTCACGTTGCGCCTGGCTGAGGACCCGGGCGGGATGGGAGAGAATTTCTTCAGGTGACATTGAAATGGCCTTCCGACTTAAATGATTGTCGGCAGAGCCTGAATGACAAATCTGAAGGCGTCAAGCCTGGGCATGCTCCAGCTTTTCTTCTGCCGCCAGCCAACGGGCTTCGGCTTCTTCTTTCAATTTGTCGGTTTTGCCTTTTTTGATCATGAGATCGTTTAAGCGGTTCTTGTCTTCATCATAAAGCTTTGGATCCGCCAAGGCGCTTTCCAGCTTTTGGCTTTCTGCTGCCAGGTCTTGCACGCGTTTCTCAGCCTTTTGCACGTCTTTGCGCAAGCCAGACAACGCTTGACGGGCGGCGGCGGCTTCACGGCGGGCATCTTTGCGCGACCCACGGTGATGCTTCTCGACCGAGCGTTCCTCTTTTGCTTCCTGTTTGGTTTTGCCAGCACCCCGAGCCGACAAGGCGGCTTTTCGGTAGTCTTCGACATCGCCATCCCAGGTTTTTACAGTGCCGTCTTCCACCAGCCACAGTCGGTCAACGCAGGTCTCGATCAAATGCCGGTCGTGGCTAATCAAAAGAACCGCGCCATCATAGGCATTAATCGCCTGGATCAGCGCTTCACGACTATCCACATCCAGGTGGTTGGTCGGCTCATCCAGAATTAAAATGTGTGGGGCCTTGAAGCTGGCCAGTGCCAACAGCAAACGAGCTTTCTCGCCACCTGACAGCTTTTCAACCGGCGTATCGGCCTTGTCAAATCCAAACCCAAAGGACCCCAATCGGGCCCGGACTTTCGATTCTGGCTGGCCTTCCATCATATCCATGAGGTGGGCTAATGCAGATTGACCCGGGGTCAGTTCTTCCAGCTGATGCTGGGCGAAGAAACCGACTTCCAGTTTACGATGGGCTCGGCGCCTGCCGGTTTCCAGCTTCAAACGACCGGCCAGGACCTTGGCGAGGGTCGATTTACCGTTGCCATTGGCCCCCAACAAGGCGATCCGGTCGTCCGGATCCATGCGCAGGTTCAAATCAGACAAGATTGGCAGGCCAGGTTCGTACCCGGCTGAGGCCTCTTCAATCTGGATCAAAGGCGGTGATGCACCTTCCGGATTTGGAAAATTTATTTCCGTGACATTGTCTTCCATGACCGCCGCAATGGGCTTCATCTTCTCCAGCGCCTTGAGGCGACTTTGGGCTTGGCGGGCCTTGCTGGCCTTGTAGCGAAAACGCTCAACAAAGGCCTCCATGTGGCGCATTTGCGCCTGTTGGCGGGCGTGCATTTTGGACTGGATGGTCAATTTTTCACGGCGAAGACGTTCAAACTCGTCATAACCACCGGTGTAGAGTGTCAGACGATTGTCATGCAGGTGCAATATGCGGTTTACCGACCCATTCAGCAGATCTCTGTCGTGGCTGACGATGAGAACGGTGTGTTCGTAGGATTTGAGATAGTTTTCCAGCCACAGGGCGGCTTCCAGGTCCAGGTGGTTTGTCGGCTCGTCCAGCAACAATAAATCTGGCTCAGAGAACAGGACGGCGGCCAGTGCCACACGCATGCGCCAACCGCCAGAAAACTCGGACAGGCTGCGCTTTTGTGTTTCAGCGTCAAATCCAAGGCCTGACAGGATGGAGCCCCCGCGTGCCGGCGCGGAATGGGCATCAATATCGGACAAACGCTCATGCACATAGGCGATGCGGCCCGGATCGGTGGCTGTGTCAGCTTCTTCCAGCAAGGCAGCGCGTTCAACGTCTGCGGCAAGGACAAAATCCAGTAAAGTCTGGCTGCCAGATGGCGCTTCCTGAGAGACCGCTGCCACACGGGCTGTACTACGGACAGATATCGAACCACTTTCAGGCTCGGTTTCCTGCATGATCAGACGCAGCAATGTCGTCTTGCCGGTACCATTGCGGCCAACGAGGCCAACACGGGATCCTGCCGGAATATGTGCGGTCGCATTTTCCAGCAGCAATCGACCTGCGATGCGATGATGAAGGTTATTAATATGTATCATGACGGCGGGGTCTTAACACGCCATTGGGTCAAGGGGAAGGGGAGGGCCAACAAGGTTCCGCATCCCAAGCGTCAAGCTTTATATTATACACGAACCAAGACACATAAGTTATTGTATCAGTACAATAAACTTTGAAGGTATCTAAAAACACAACTTGCCAGATGATTGTCGGCCAGGGCATTGTTCTGCCGGGAAATTCACATGCGGAGGGGCAAAATGCGATTACATGATTTTACTGGTTCGGGAAATGGTCATAAAGTTCGGCTGCTATTGTCCAATCTGGGACAAAAATATGAGCTGGTTGAGCATAATATCCTGACCGGAGAAACCCATACGCCTGAATTCCTGACCCTGAATCCGGGCGGTAAAATTCCTGTTCTGGAAACAGATGAAGGCAAATATCTGCCTGAATCCAATGCCATCCTCTGGTTTCTGGCAGAAGGGACCGAATTCATGCCAAAAGATGCCTGGTCCAGGGCTGAGGCCCTGCGCTGGATGTTTTTTGAACAATACAGCCATGAGCCATTCATCGCTGTCGCCCGGTTCTGGCTGCACTATGTAGAGATGACACCGGACCAACAGTCTCAGTTGGCAGAAAAGCAAACGCGAGGCTATCAGGCCCTGGATGTGATGGAACAACACCTGCTGAAACATGACTGGTTCGCTGGAGATGCTTATTCAATCGCGGATATTTCCCTCTTCGGCTATACCCATGTCGCCCATGAGGGCGGCTTTGATCTGGCTAAGTATCCGGGTATCAGAGCCTGGCTAGAGCGTGTTGGTGCTCAAGCCGGGCATATAATAATGGAACCACATTGATTTGTGGTCAGGGATGCTTGCGCAAAGGCTCTGTGGGCGCTATAACCCGCGCAAATTCAACGAATTTTCCCCATCGAACACTTCAAATGAAACTTCCAAACCAGCGAGTAACATCAAATGGCTCTCGAACGCACATTTTCTATCGTTAAGCCCGACGCCACACGCCGCAATCTGACAGGTGCCGTGGTTGCCAAACTGGAAGAAGGCGGCCTGCGCGTCGTTGCTTCCAAGCGCATCCAGATGACTAAAGATCAGGCCGAAGGTTTTTATGCCGTGCACAAGGAACGCCCGTTCTATGGCGAACTGGTTGCTTTCATGACTTCAGGTCCGGTTGTCGTTCAGGTTCTGGAAGGCGAAAACGCCATCGCCCGCAACCGTGAAATCATGGGCGCCACAAACCCGGAAGAAGCTGCAGAAGGCACAATCCGCAAATTGTACGCCGAGAACATCGAAGCCAACTCGGTACACGGGTCAGACGCCCCTGAAACCGCAGCAGAAGAAATCAAGTACTTCTTCAGCGACGACGAAATCGTCGGATAAGGCACGCCAATATATTTTGGGGAAGGCCGGATTTATTCCGGCCTTTTTCATTTGGCGGGTTCTTTGATGGCGGTCCGTTCGCCAACAACTTCCACCCGACCCTCGGCAATCAAACGAAGGGCTTGTGGATAGCAGCGATGTTCAGATTCCAGAATACGGGCGGCCAGGGCGTCTGCGTCGTCGCTCGGTAAGACCGGTACGGATTCCTGGACAATAATCGGTCCGGAATCCATATCGGGTACAACAAAATGTACCGTACAGCCTGAAACCTTTACACCGGCCTCCAGGGCTTGTTCATGCACATGCAGTCCCTTGAAGGCAGGCAGCAATGACGGGTGTATATTGACCAGGCGATCACGCCAGCGATTGACAAAGCCTGCGGTCAGAATGCGCATGAAGCCTGCCAGGCAAATCAATTCAGCCCCGGACTGTACAATGGCAGCCTGCAAAGCGGTTTCGAACGCCTCACGATCGGCAAATTCCTTGTGATTGACCACTGTTGTCGCAATATCGGCCTGTGCTGCGCGTTCCAGCGCAAAAACGTCGGGAATATTGGAAATGACGGTCACTATTTCCGCCGGGAAATCTGCCTGGGCGCAGACGTCGATCAAGGCCTGTAAATTGGAACCTCGCCCGGAAACGAGAACAGCGACCTTCAACATCAGAGCACGATGTCCGAAACAATCGTTGCGGGCTCACCTGCCTGGGTTGGGCGTATCTCGCCGACCCGGTAAACCGTCTCTCCGGCAGCTTCCAGAACGGCTCTGGCGGCGGCTTCTTCGTCCGCTGAAACGACAGCGATCATGCCAATGCCAAGGTTGAAGGTTCGCGCCAGCTCCTGGTTCTCGATGCCACCGCGCAGGGCAAGCCAGCCAAACAGATTGGGAATAGTCCATGACTTGCCGTCGATGTGGGCTGTCAGACCGTCAGGCAGGACACGTGGGATATTTTCCAATAGCCCACCACCTGTAATGTGAGCAAAAGCATGCACTTTGCCAGCTTTCACCAGATCGAGGCAGCTTTTGACATAGATCCGCGTCGGTGTGAGTAAAGCCTCACCCAAACTTGTGCTGTCATCCCATGGGGCAGGGGCGTCATATCCAATGCCGGAGATATCAACAACCTGGCGTACCAGCGAAAACCCGTTGGAATGCAAGCCACTTGAGGCCAGTCCCAAAATAACATCACCCGCCTGAACATTTTCGCCTGTCAGCGCCTGGCCGCGTTCAACCGCACCAACCGAAAAACCGGCCAGATCATATTCTCCTGGCTGATACAGACCTGGCATTTCTGCTGTTTCACCGCCGATCAAGGCGCATCCAGCCTGTAAACAACCGTCAGCGATGCCGCGAACAACATCCGTTGCCGCCTCAACACTCAGTTTGCCCGTGGCAAAATAATCCAGAAAAAACAAAGGCTCAGCACCCTGAACCACCAGATCGTTGACACACATGGCAACGAGATCAATACCAACTGTATCGTGGCGTCCAACCGCATTGGCCACCAATAGCTTGGTACCAACGCCGTCATTGGCGGCAACAAGGACCGGATCGGTGTAACCTGCCGCCTTGAGGTCGAAAAAGCCACCAAATCCGCCCAAACCTGCATCCGCACCAGGCCGGCTGGTCGATTTGGCCAGCGGAGCGATCTGGCGGACCAGTTCATTCCCCGCTTCAATATCAACACCAGCGTCCTGATAAGACAGACCGGAAGAGCCCGAAACATTGCTGTTGTTGTCTGGAGACGTGTTCGACGGTGCTTCTGACGACGTTTTCGAGGCCCAGGGACCTTTTTCCACTGTCATGTTGTTGCCGCTATCCTTGACGATAAGTTATGCTGCGCCTGAGCGGCAACATGACCGAATCGTCGCCGCAAATCAATCCTGTGCAGGCCTTGATCGGCCTCCACGCCGCAAAAAACAAGAAATGGCTACATGGGCAACCGCTTTACCTACCTGAATCACATGCAATATCGGGTTTTCCTGCTGTTTCTGTCTGTCATGGGTCTGTTTTTCGTGCTTCAGAACGTTTCGGCTCAGGCACAGGCCGTTGACATGGTCAAATCTGTGTATTCGGTGCGCGGGGTGAAGGTTGATGCCAATGCAGACACGGCCGCAGCGGCACAGAAAATAGCCTTGGCTGATGGGCAGAACATCGCAGCCGAAAAACTCTTGAAGCGGATAACGCCGCTCAATCGACATGCCGACTTACCTGAAGCTGACAGTTCATACGTCTCCAATCTGGTGCAAAGTATGGAGGTTCTGAGTGAAAAAAGATCCTCTACCCGCTATCTGGCCGAACTGGTGTTCAACTTCCGACGTGGTGCTGTACGCCGCTTGCTGAGAAATCTGGCTATTCCATTTTCTGAAACCATGAGTAAACCTGTCTTGATCTTGCCTATATATGACCGGGCCGGGGCTGCAAATTTATGGGATGATCCAAATCCATGGCGCGATGCCTGGCAGAATATGGATAACAGCAACAGATTTGTGCCTTTGATTGTGCCAAAAGGCGGGCTGCACGACATGGGTGCGATCAGCGTTGATCAGGCTGTGAATGCTGATGCCGGGCGCTTGGCGGCAATTGCGGCGCGTTACGAGGTTGAGACGGTCATTATCGTCCATGCCATTCAGCGACGAAACCTGGCCAGCGGAACTGATCAACTGAATGTGGCCATACAGCGTTTTAGTTCGACTGAAGACAGCACCGTTATCGAAAGCTTTAAGGGCAAGGCTGGCGAAACTCTGGCTGATCTTATGGAAAACGCTGCAAGTGGCGTCGCCAGTCTGATCGAGGAAAACTGGAAGCTGGCAACCCGATTGGGTTTTTCCGAACGTGGTCCTCTGAGTGTTCATCTAAAGCTGTCGAACCTGGCGGACTGGATCACGCTCAAACGTCGACTGGAATCCATTGCTGCGGTCGACCAGGTTGAATTGAGAGAGCTTACCCGGAATTCTGCTCAGGTCTTTCTGCATCACCTCGGCGATGAAAGTGCCTTGATGGTTGCCTTGACGCAAAGTGATTTGTCCCTGAAGCAAGAAGAAGGGTTTTGGGTCCTTCAAGCGACGAAGTAGGTGCCCCAAGAAATTCAAATGCTTGTCGAATGAATACTAAAGTCGCTGGAGGTGTATTTAATGATTGCGGTTGAATGTATATATCCAGTAGAGCCGTACAACTTGTTATGTCACGGACACTAGATTGGAATTGGGGGAAGGGACGTTATGACTGAAGAAGGGCGGATTCGATTCTGGCTCATTGGCGGTGGCGTCATAGCCCTTTTGCTTTATTTGCTTCGGGGCATATTATTACCTTTTGTGGCTGGTTTGGCCGTCGCCTATTTCCTTGATCCGGCAGTCGACAAACTTGAAGCTCGCGGCCTGAACCGCACACTCGCCACGTTCATTGTCACCGCCCTGTTTTTCACCGTTCTGATTGTCGTCGTCATCCTGTTGTTTCCAATATTGCAATCACAGATCATTGGCTTTGCCAACAACGTCCCGGCCTACGTTGAACGATTACGACTAATCATCTGGCCTTTGTTTGAGGAAGCGGGTGCCGCTCTCAACCTAGCGGGCATAGCGGTTCCGGATTCGTCCGAAGTCCGCGACGCCGCTGTTGGATTTGCCGGTGAAGCGGCTGCCTGGCTTGGCGGGGTTCTGCGCCGCTTTTGGAGCGGCGGTCTGGCCTTGTTCAGTGTTGTCTCGCTGCTGTTCATTACACCTATTGTCGCCTTTTACCTTTTGCGCGATTGGGACAACATGATTGACCGCGTCGACGGTTTGTTGCCACGCGACAGCGCCTCCGTGATCCGCGAACAATTACTGTTAATCGATCAAGCCATTGCCGGATTTGTTCGGGGGCAAGCGACTGTGGCCATGACACTTGGCATAATTTACGGTCTGGGCTGGTCCATTGCCGGACTGGAATTCGGTTTGATTCTTGGCCTTGGAACTGGTGTTCTGGCGTTTATTCCCTATGTCGGTGCCGCACTTGGTTTTGTTTTCGCCTTGATGGTGGCCTTCGCCCAGTTTGGTCCGGATTTTGTCCCACTGGCCATGATTATTGGCACGTTCGCATTTGGCCAAACTCTGGACGCCAGTTTCCTGACACCCAAACTGGTTGGTGGCCGGGTTGGCTTGCATCCGGTCTGGGTGATTTTCGCCTTGATGGCTGGTGGCACCCTGTTTGGTTTCCTTGGTGTCTTGATTGCCGTACCGACCGGGGCTGCCATCGGCGTTCTGGTGCGCTATGCAGCTTCGCGTTATCGCGACAGCCGTTATTTCGTCAAGAATAATGAAATCAAGCTTGAGGATTCGACTTCGTGAATCTGGCACGCCAACTACCTTTTGATTTTTCGCCGCGCCCCGCCTTGGGGCTGGATGATTTTATGGTGGTTCCGGGGAATGCCGATGCTGTTGCCTGGTTGGACCGTCAGGTGGATTGGCCCAATGGCATGTTGGCAATTTACGGTCCGGTTGGCTGCGGCAAGACGCACCTGGCACATGTCTGGCAATCCATGTCAGGGGCGCAAATTTACGATGCCGCTGATCTGAATGAAGAAACAGCCTTTCAGTGGATCAAGGCACAGCCGGTTCGGCCCGGATTGATCCTCGAAGGTGCCGACAGGTCCGTCAACGAAGCTGCCTTGTTTCATCTTTACAACATGATTGTTCAGGCTGAAGGCTCGCTGTTGCTGACAGGTGCTGACGCCCCGGCGCGCTGGCCGGTTCGGCTTCCTGATCTGGCATCCCGTTTGGCGGTCGTCACAGCAGTGGAATTGGCACCGCCAGATGATGATCTGTTTGCTGCTTTATTGATCAAGCAATTTTCGGATCGCCAGATCAATGTTGCTTCAGATGTCATTACCTATCTGGTTGCCAGGCTGGAGCGGTCTTTTGAAATGGCCCGCCTGGTTGTGCGTGAATTGGATCAGGCTGCCCTTGCCGGACAACGCAACGTCACAAAACCGCTGGCGCGGCAAGTGCTGCAACAACTGGAATCTCGGGAACAGGATATTTAGGTTATGGATCTTGGCATCAAGGGGAAGAAGGCGCTGATTTGTGCCGCGAGTAAAGGCCTGGGGCGGGGCTGCGCCATGTCGCTGGCAAAGGACGGCGTTGACGTAACAATCACCGCTCGTACTTTGGGGCCACTGGAAGCCACCGCCGAGGAAATTCGCCAGGCAACAGGTGTTTCTGTGACCGCCGTTGCAGGAGATATCACAACGGAGGAGGGACGCGCCGCTGCCCTGGAAGCCGCTGGTGATATCGATATTTTGATCAACAACGCAGGTGGTCCACCGCCCGGAAATTTTCGCGACTGGACGCGCGATGACTGGATCAAGGCAATCGATGCCAACATGTTGACTGCTATCGAGCTGATCAAGGCAACCGTTGATCCCATGATCGAGCGCAAATTTGGTCGCATCGTCAATATTACCTCCAGCGCCGTAAAGGCACCGATTGATATTCTGGGCCTGTCCAATGGTGCGCGGACAGGTCTCACCGGATTTGTGGCCGGTATTGCCCGCACAACGGCACAGCACAACGTCACCATGAACAATCTGTTACCCGGTCGTTTCGATACGGATCGCCTGCGCAGTACAGAGACAGCAGCAGCGAAAGGTCGGGGTATTACACTTGAGGAACAAATGGCCGAACGGGCCGCCAGCATACCCGCTGGCCGTTTCGGGACACCCTCGGAATTTGGCGATGCCTGCGCTTATCTTTGTAGCGCTCAAGCCGGGTTTGTTACCGGTCAAAATTTCCTGATTGATGGTGGTCTCTATCCAGGTACTTTCTAGATCAGAACAATTTTCCAGGGGAATGAAAATGAAAAAACTGCCTCTCTTGATGACCGGCTTGTTGATGACCGCTTTGGCCTTCAGTTTTGTGGTTGGCATTAGCCAAACGGTACGGGCCGGGCATGGTGGCGTACTCCAGACGTGGTACACCCTGGATAATAAATCCAAGGTTCAGGTCTATAAATGTGGTGAGAAAATTTGTGGCAAATTTATCTGGCTGAAAGAGCCTTTGACAGAAGAAGGCAAGCCAAAGGTCGATATTAACAATGAAGATGAAAGTGTCCGCGGCAAGCCGATTATTGGTCTGGTGATGCTGAACGGTTTTGTCGAGGACGCGGAAACGGCCCACGCCTGGACCGCCGGGACGATTTATGATCCGGAAAACGGCAAGACTTATTCTTCGAAAATGACTCTGAATGATGACGGCACACTGACCGTACGGGGTTATGTTGGCTTACCAATTTTCGGGCGTAGCCAGGAATGGGTGAAGGTAGATTAGAAATGGCAAAAATCGACACTATTGAAAAACTGAGAGAAATCTATACCGCAGCTTCACCGCGTGCGGTCGCCAAACAGATCACACGGATAGACCCGCACGCAGAAAAGTTCATCGCCGCATCACCGTTTTTGGTGATGTCGACATATGGGCCAGACGGCTTGTGCGATATTTCTCCGAAAGGTGATGCTGCTGGTTTTGTTGCCGTGCTCGACGACAAGACCCTCGCCATACCGGATCGTCGTGGTAACAACCGCCTGGACGGACTGACCAACCTTATCAGCAACCCGGCTATTGGCCTGATCTTCTTTTTGCCTGGCATGAATGAGACACTGCGTGTTCAGGGCACGGCTGAAATTCGTGATGACCAGGACCTGCTGGAACGCTTTGTAGAAAACGGCAAAACTCCTGCGTCGGTGACGGTGATTAAGGTTAGTGAACTTTATTTCCATTGCGCCAAAGCGCTGATGCGCTCAAACCTTTGGGACCCGGCCAATTATATCAACCGAGATATGTTTCCCAGCATTGGCCAGATCATCAAAGACCAGGCCGAACTGGATATCGTGGCTGAGAGTCAGGAAGAAATGATTGAGCATTACAAGAACACAATGGACTAGGTCGAGGTCAGACCATGTCATTTGAAGTCTGGTTCTCATTTGTGCTGGCCACCTCAGCCCTGCTTGCTGTGCCGGGGCCAACGGTCATGCTGGTCGTTAGCTACGCTCTTGGCAGGGGGCGTTCAGCGGCATGGGCTACTGTTCCCGGTGTGACGCTTGGCGATTTTACCGCCATGACAATTTCCCTGCTGGGCGCGGGTGCCATTCTCGCCACATCTGCAACCCTGTTTACGATTCTGAAATTCTGCGGTGCTGCCTATCTGATCTGGCTTGGCCTCAAGCTTTGGCGCAGTGAGGCGCACCTGGATGAGGTGCCGAAGGCCAACGCTGGCCTATCCAGGAAATCGATGTTCTGGAACGCCTGGATGGTGACCACCCTGAACCCAAAGGGCATTGTATTTTTTGTCGCCTTCGTTCCCCAATTTGTGAATGTATCACAAGAAACCTTGCCGCAATTTGTCATTCTCGAGGCCACCTTTCTGGTGTTGGCTTTCGTCAATATTTTGCTCTGGGCTTTGCTCGCGTCGAAACTGCGTGATCGCTTCAAACAACCCCGTACACTGCAACTGGCCAATCGAACAGGGGCAGCATTTCTGATCGGTGCCGGGTTGCTGACAGCGACAGTCCGTCGGGGTGCCTGAAACTACTGCTTTACCCGTTTCACCTTTTGGTGCTCAATAGCGGTAATCACAGGGAGAAATTTCATGTCACCTCAACTCAATGTCGCCTGCTTGCAAAATTGCGCCGGAACGGATGTTCAGCAAAACCTTAGGGATTTGCGGGTCATGATCGATAGCGCCCGCGCGGATGGTGCTGACCTCGTCTGCCTGCCGGAATATGGAACTTGTCTGGGTGTGGACGGGGCGGAATTTGTTGTTGGTGCCAATGTGGAAGAAAGCCATCCGGCCCTGGTGTATCTGTCCGACCTGGCAAAGGAAACCGGTGTCTGGATACTGATCGGCTCCATGGCAGTCAATGCCCCCGGCGGCAAGATCGTTAACCGCTCTTTGTTGCTCAATGATCTGGGCGACGTGGTCTCGCGCTACGACAAGATTCATCTCTTTGATGTTGATCTGGCCAATGGTGAAACCTATCGCGAAAGTGCCACCATTCAGCCTGGTGACCGGGCTGTGGTCGCCGATACCCCCTGGGGCGGCATTGGCCTGACGGTTTGTTATGACGTGCGCTTTCCCCAGCTATATCGTTCACTGGCCCGTGGTGGAGCCGGCATTATCACGGTACCCGCCGCCTTTGCCCGCACGACCGGTGAAGCGCATTGGCATGTTCTGTTGCGCAGTCGTGCCATTGAAACCGGTTGCTTTATCGTCGCCCCATGCCAAACCGGCCTGCATGGTACCTCGGAAAGTTATGGCCATTCCCTGATCATTGATCCCTGGGGCAAGGTTCTGGCCGACGCTGGCCCTGACGTCGGAGTAGTTTCGGCCACCCTTGATCTGTCCCAGATCGAAAAATGCCGCAGCATGGTCCCGGCCCTGCAGCATGACCGGCCCTACCTTGAGGTCGAAGCCGGTCGAAGCAGTCAGGCCGCAGAGTAGTATTCGAGCTAATCCGGGATTCCCATTGGGTGCGCGTGATCAGTGCCTGATGCTCAGGCTTTTCCGGCTCCAACGGGTAAGGTGAAGTGAAACCGGGAGCCCTCGCCGGGTGTGCTTTCAATCCAGAACTGACCGCCATTATTCTCAATCAGCTCCTTGCAAAGAGGAAGACCCAAGCCCGTCCCCATTTCACCGGAGGTTCCCTGTGTTGAGGTGTTTTGGCCAAATTCAAATACCACATTGATCTGCTCTTCCGACATTCCCACACCGGTGTCACGGATCGTAAACTGAATATCATGACCACGTTTGGTCGTAGACATCTCTATTGAACCATTGTGCGGCGTGAACTTGATACTGTTTGCCAACAGATTGCGGATCACCGTCATGACGGCACGTTTATCCGCGAATGCATCAAATTCCTCGACGTTGTTTTTGATCTGTATGTCCTTCGCTTCTGCAACAGATGTCAGAAGGCTCCTGCATTCTTCTGATACGTTTCTGACCGCGAACCTTTCCGGTTCGGGACCGCCTTTGTCAGCATGCAAACGTGCCCACTCCAGCAGATTTTCAAGGAGAGAGAACACTTGCTTTCCTGCTTTGTTGGCATCGCCTGCAAACTCGACCATTTCTTCTTTGGAGAATTTTTCCGGATGTTTTGAAATTAACTCGGTACTCCAGAATATTGCCTGAAACGGACTTCTCAGATCATGGGCGATGATGGAAAAAATCCTGTTTTTAGTCTCAACTTCTGCTTCAAGCTTTCGTTGGAGCGACTCTCCGAAAACCACTTCCTGCTTCAACCTGTTGCTCATCCGATAATAACGCTGGGCAACAAACACCGAAACAGTGAGCAAAAGCAGGAACCCGGCGAGCCACTGGTAGAGCCAAAGAGGGATGTTCTCTTCGGCATCGAACATAAATCCGTCCAGTGTGAAATCTGGTTTCAACATTCCCGCCTTGGCAAAAGTGTCGCCAATGTGTTGCCAACGGGATTTACTCATATAACCAATATCGATGATATCTTCACCAAGCAGGGTGTTTGTGGATTGTGCTTCAAAGCTCAAGGCCAAACGATCTGAGCGGGGACTGTATTTTTGAAGAATGAGATCAATCACTTCATCGTGGTGCAGGCGAGCATATTCCCACCCACGACGCAAAGCATCTCTCATGGAGATGACAATCTGATTTTGCTTCGTCGCGTAATCCTTTGAGGTGAACAATGTGTCACCATAAAAATTGATCTTCAGATCACGCGGGTTGAAAATTATATAGGGAATTTTCAGTTTTGAAGCTTCATAATTTTCAACTGACAAGTATGCCGTTGCGGCATCAATGCCACTGGGGTCATTTTTTCCAATATTGATTATAGAGCCGGTGTGCGGAACAATTTTGACCTTGTCCAGTCGCACCCCGGATAATTTAAGGTATGCCGACAATTCCGCAGCGTGGGTCTCACTCATGAGAACCTTGCCCTCAAGATCATGGACAGTTTTAATATCGCCATCCCGTCGCGCAATAATGGCAAATGGCGAATGCTGGTAAATTGCGCTGATCGCCACGACAGGGGTGCCGTTACTGTAGTCAATTAATAGAGATGAATTCCCGATCCCGAATTCTGCCCCACCCTTGATTACGGCGTGAACGGGATCAATGGTTGGGCCGCCCTCAATGAGGCTCACATCAAGTCCAGCCTCTCGAAAGTAACCCTGTTCAATAGCGGCGTAGAGTCCCGCAAATTGATATTGGTGATACCATTTCAGTTGCACGCGAACAGGCACTAATTCTTTCTGTTCGGCATCGGCAGCATTTGTTGAAACAACATTAAAAAAAATAAGAAGAATGGAGAGCAAGCCTGTTGTCGCATGTCTCATTGTAATTCATCACCTCGGTTCGTGCGTGTGTCTTTGTAATCTCCCCAGGAGGAAATAAATACAAAGTAATTCTACCGCGTCATATGGACCTTTTACAACGATGGGTTTTAATGAGTTTACCCGATGTTTTTCGACGTTCAGGCTTTCGATTCTGCCTCTGCCATCTCTCGTAACCTGAAGCGTTGCAGCTTGCCGGTTTCTGTGCGGGGCATGTCGGTCATGAATTCGATAGCGCGGGGGTATTTGTAGGGTGCGATCTGGGCCTTCACATAATCTTGCAAGGTTTTTGCCAGAGCCGGGCCAGCTTCTGAAGGTTCGCGTAACATGACATAGGCTTTAACGATGTGACCACGCTCGGGGTGAGGGGCTGCAACAACACCGCATTCCGCGACCTTGGCATGTTCCAGCAAACAGGCCTCGACCTCTGGGCCTGAAATATTATAGCCAGCCGAAATGATCATATCGTCGTTACGGGCCTGGAACCAGAAAATGCCATTTTCATCCCGCATATAACTGTCGCCGGTAACGTTCCAGCCATCCTGCACATAGGCGGCCTGGCGTTCGGCGTTGTCGAGATAACGACAACCAGTAGGGCCCTTTACAGCCAAACGACCGACTTCACCGTCGGGCACATCTTTGCCGTTGTCGTCGATAATCTTGCCCTGAAAACCGGGGATGGGCAGACCAGTGGCTCCTGGCACGATGTCGTCATGTGCAGCAGAGATAAAGATGTGCAGCATTTCAGTTGAACCAAGGCCGTCGATTGTTTTGATCCCGGTCGCATTCTGCCAACCCTGATAAGTCGGCAAGGGCAGGGTTTCACCCGCGGAAACGGATTTTGTCAGGGAGCTGATATCGTATTTATCAACGAGGTCTGTCATGACGCGGAAAGCTGTTGGTGCTGTGAAGCAGATCGTTGCCTTGTGCTTCTCGATAATTCCCATCAGGGCTTCAGGTGCAGGGCCTTCACACAGAGCGGTTGACGACCCGGCATGCATGGCGAAGGTCACCAATGCCCCAAGGCCAAAGGTAAAGGCGACGGGGGGAGAGCCGCAGAAGATATCTTCCGGCGTGGGCTTCAGCACATAACGCGAAAAGGTGTCGCAGATGGCCAGAATGTCGCGATGAAAATGCATGCAGCCTTTTGCGGGGCCGGTGGTACCTGAGGTAAAGGCAATCAGACAAACGTCATCAGCGGCCGTATCCACATTATCGAAGGTTGTCGGCTTGTTCGCCATCAACTGGTCAAGGTTACCATTGCCGGGTTTTTGGCCGAGATTACTGAAATAGATCGCGTTTTCAAAAGTCGTGGATTGAGCAATGGTTTTTTCCATCTCATCCTTCAAATGGTCGCAACAGAATCCGACTTTGACCACGGCCTTTTCAGTGATGTAGGTAAGTTCCTTGGCGCGTAGCAAAGGCATGGTGGCGACACCAATGGCCCCCACTTTCATGACCGCCAGCCAGATTGCCACATACATGGGATTGTTGGGTGCCCGCATGAAGACGCGATTACCTGCGACAATACCAAGATCGTCAACCAGCACATGGGCAATCTGATTAGCTTTGGCCAGCAGATCATTGTAAGTCCAGGTTGTGTCTTCAAAATGGATGACCGGGCGATCTCCATATTTTTTCGCCTGCTTGTCGAGTAATTCAACGGCGCAGTTCATCTGTGCCGGATAGGCCGCCAGTTCGGGCACGCTTTGCCAGTCCATGTCCGGCCACTGGTCCTGTGGCGGCAGACTGATCTTGCCAAAATCATCGACGTGAGCGGAAACCCCCTTGGGGCCCTGATCAACATTGGACATTTCAGGCATTCTCCAGTTTTTCGTATGACGGAATATCAGGTGTCAGGCTGACGGAATTGGACGGCGGCGTCGATCGACCATCCGGGGCAACAGCCCGCACATGGTAGGTGTATTTCAAACCACCCAGGGCGAGCGGATCGATATAACGTGGTTTTTTGACAGCTTCGATACAGGTGACCTTGCCGTCTTCTTCGGCGCGGTAGATGTCATAAATCCGGGTGGCGTCATTTGAAGGTGCTTGCCAGTTGAGGATCACCCGACCGCGTTCATCGACTTCGCCTGTCAAACTTGCCGCTGCATCACCCCAGACCGGGTTTATGCCATCGGGATCATCAGCCGGCGCCTGGTTCATGCCCTTGGGCCAAAGGAAACAGTTTACTTCCTTAAAGGCACCATCAAGCTGTTTGCAGACATTGCAATAAATGCATTTGACGATGTCATCGCTGCGACCAGCCGCGACCTTGTTGGTCCAGTCAGGATCTGCCAGCAACTGTCGGGCCATGCCGATGATATCGGCCTTGCCTGTTTGCAAGAGCATTTCCGCATCCTGCGGATCACTGATCTTGCCGACAGAGACAACAGGCACATCAAAGCCGTGACCGTTGATATATTCCTTGATGGCGGCAGGCAGGTGGGCATTGGGCATGGCAGGGTACCAATCCCCCGGCATGCAGCGGTCGCCGGAATATCCCGTGTAGGGATAAAGCGGCTGGCCTTCACGTGGCACAGCATCTTCGAACTTGCCACCAACCGACAGAGAAATGTAATCCACACCCAGTTGCGCCATGCGCAGGGCAATGGGTTTGGCGTCTTCAATGGTGTAGCCATCCCGCACAACTTCTTCGGCAAGGAAACGCACTCCAACGGCAAAATCATTGCCCACGGACTTGCGGATTTCTGCCATCACGCGACCAAACAGGCGCAGGCGGCCTTCCAGGGTTTTGCCGCTGTATTCATCCTTGCGGTGATTGTGGCGCGACAAAAAGGACATCAGGGTATAGGCGTGGGCTGAATGAATTTCGACGCCGTCATATCCGGCTTCACGGGCGCGAATCGCAGCCCGGCCAAAATCAGAGATGATGTCTTCGATCTGATCCGTATCCAGCATGTCCACTGTCTGACGCCAGCCTGAACGGGCGACTTTCATGAAGTGGATAATTTGCGGCACGATCTTTGAATCACTGATGCCGTGCACACGGTCTGTCAGTTTCCGATGCCCCGGAATAAATTTGTCGTCGGACAGGCGCAACAAGGGTCCGGACTTGCTGGAATGAACGGCGCAAGCTTCAACAACAATCAAACCAACACCACCACGGGCAAAACCGGCATAACGATCTATGACGGCGTCGTTCACAAACCCGTCTTCGCCCGACAGGCGCGTGACCATGGCCGGAACCAGCACCCGGTTGGGCAAGGTGATTTGATTTATTTTGAGAGGCTCAAGAAGTTTCATGTTGCCAGGACTCGCCCATTTTCTGTCACGAAAATCACCTCATGCTTTCATTAGTTGCGTGGCAATAACAATCTTTTGCACGTCTGTTGTGCCTTCATAAATTCGCATGGCGCGAATTTCCCGGTAGAGGCGCTCAACGGGCGTGCCCACCAGAACACCCATGCCACCGAACAATTGTACTGCATGATCGATGACGACCTGGGCTGCTTCTGTGGCATACATTTTTGCCATGGCTGCTTCGCGTGTGACGCGGTCGGCGACGCAATCACGTGTCCAGGCTGCGCGATAGATCAACAAGGCTGAGGCATCGATTTCAGTTGCCATATCGGCGAGCTTGCCTTGCGTGAACTGGAAATTGCTGAGGGGCTGGCCAAAGACCTGGCGGTCTTTTGTCCGGGCAACAGCTTCGTCCAGGGCGCGGCGGGCAAATCCAAGTGACGCGGCGCCGACTGTCGAGCGGAAAATGTCCAGGTTCGACATGGCAACCTTGAAGCCTTCTCCGAGTTTGCCCAGCATCTTTGATTTGGGGACGCGGCAGTTGGTCATGGAAATGGTGCCAAGAGGATGAGGCGCTATGACGTCCAGACTTTCGACAAGCTCGAACCCGGGCGTATCTGCATCGAGGACAAAACACGTCAGGCCGCGGGCACCATCGTCAGATGTGCGCACAAACATGCAGTAAAAATCGGCAATTCCTGCGTTGGAAATGAATGTCTTGGTGCCGTTGAGAATATAGTCATCGCCATCTTCCACAGCCGAGGACGTCAGGGCGCCGGCGTCAGAACCGGCACCTGGTTCCGTCAGCGCAAAGGCAGGAATTATCTCACCCTTCAGAACGCCAGGCAGATATTGCGCTTTCAGTTCTGCAGATCCGAACATTGTAATTGCCCCTGATCCCAGACCCTGCATGGCAAAGGCGAAATCGGCCAAACCAGTGGTTCGAGCCAGTGTTTCACGACAGATGCACAGCGAGCGGACATCCAGACTTTCGTGCGCACCACCATATTCTGCGGGAACGGCATACTGGAGAAACCCGGCTTCACCCAGCATGCGGACGAACCTCTTGCTCAGGGCATTGACGTCGTCTTCGTCATCTTCAAACGGCTTGATTTCTTTTTCGGTCCAGGCGTCGAGAAGGTTGGCGAGATCGCGGTGGTGATCTTCGAGGAAGGGCCAGTCGAGGTAAGATTTATCAGGCACGGTATTTTTCTTTCCGGTTTATTCTGTCGCAGATTTGACGGAGGATTTCAGTTGCCCAAGCAAGCGCAACAATTCATTCATTTCTTCCCGGTCCAGTCCGGACATCATGTTCGCGACCCAGGATTCATGTTCGGGGACCATTTTTTGAAAGGCGTCTTTGCCGAGGGCTGTCAGACGAACCAACTGGGTTCGCCGGTCTCCGGGTGCCGGTTTGCGGGAGACAAAACCCTCCTGCACCAGTCGGTCAACGAGGCCAGTTATGTTGCCGTTGGAGACCATGAGCTGGCTGGACAACTGGCCCATGGTCATGTCGCCGGAGGCCCGGTCGAGCTGAGCCATGATATCAAAGCGGGGCAGGGTTGTTTCAAAGTTCTGACGCAAGCCAGATCGCACATGTTGTTCGATCATGGTTGAACAGGTCAGCAAACGCAGCCAGACGCGCAGCTCGGGCTTGTCCTCGGCTTGCAGGGAAGATTCAAAATCCAGTTTGTTATTGCCGGTCAATTGTTCGGACATTACATGACCTCTCCGCCAGCGACGGCAATCGATTGCCCGTTAATTGATGATGACGATGGAAGCGCCAGCCAACCCACAGCCTGGGCAACTTCGTCCGGTTGCACCAGTCGGCCTTGTGGGTTCAGTGAGGCAAGCTCTGCATAAGCCTCTTCTTCGGTCCGACCAGCTTTGGTGACCATTGTATCGATGGTTCGAGCAGCGATGTCTGTTTCGGTAAAGCCGGGGCAGACAGAATTGAAAGTGACACCGGACCTGGCATATTCCGTCGCCAGGGCGCGGGTCAGTCCGATCACGCCATGTTTCGAAGCGACATAAGGAGCCACATAACTGTAGCCGATCATCCCGGCAGTTGAGGCGACATTGATCACTCGACCGGACTTTGCTTCCAGCATGGCGGGTAAAACAGCCTGGGTCAGGAGGAAGGGGCCCGTGAGGTTGATATCCAGCAACGATTGCCAGCGTTTGATGTCTGTTTTCATGAACGGTGCACTGGTTGCCGCTCCGGCATTATTCACCAGGATCGACACAGGGCCGAATGATTGAGAAGCTTCTGTCATCACCCGGCTGATTGCCTCAGCGTCTGTGACATCAAAGACGAAGGTTTGAACATCAACGTCGCAGCCGTTTTCAATATTGGCCTTTACGGTGTTCAGGGCATCGACGTCTCGGCCAGTGATGGAAAGGTTTGCGCCAAGGGTCGCCAGTTCAGTGGCAATCGATGCACCAATACCGCGAGAGGCACCAGTGACAAAAGCATGTTGGCCGCGCAGCGGGTTCGCCCGTGTCGGTAATTGTTCATCGCTGTTTGAAATGTCGGTCTCCCTCGCCTGAGCGTTTCAACAGCCGCAATGGAATGGCTGCTAAAATATACTTTAAGCTTAAAGTATTTGTGGCTCAAAAGGCAAGAGAAATCAGGTTTGTCGAAAGCCCCGGAATGTGATGTCTTTCTCGTAATAGAGGTTCTGAATCACTGATTTAGTGTCTGAAAGCTTGTCTGCGAAATAACTTTCAGCCAATTGGGTATTGGCATCGGCCAACAAGGCATGAAAGTCATCATCCGGGATATCAGTGAAATTCACGGCCAATAAATCAGAATTTAGGTGCTTTTCCTCGTAGAAATCCCGCGAATCTTTTAACAGACCGCGATTTATGGCCTCAAAAAACAACGGTGATCCGGGGTAGGGGGTGACCGGCCGGATGGTGCGCTGTTGACCACCGTCATTATATTCCTTCAGGAAATCGACGCTCTTTTGCAAGGTATCAGGTGTATCGCCCAAATTGCCGAAGATGATATTCAGACCGGTATGGATGCCCAGATCGCGGGTTGTGCTGACCCCATCTATTATCTGGTCGTAATTCAGCCCCTTTTTCATATTCTTGAGGACTTCATTATCGACCGATTCAATGCCGTAGTTGATGAAGACACAGCCAGCTTCTTTCATCAGATTCAAAACATCCGGCTTGGCGTAATTCAAACGACCAGAGCAATTCCATTTTATCTTGAGCCCGGATTTGATGATGGCTTCGCAAACTTCGACCGTTCGCGGCGTCGAGCACATCAGCAGGTCATCCGAAAAGACAATATAGCTGATGCCAAAGTCGACTTGCAGATATCGCATTTCTTCAATGATGGCCTCAGGATTGCGGGCCCGAAAGCCTGGATCCATGCGATAACAGAAAGTGCATTTGAAGGTACAACCGCGCCCGGACATCATCGGCAGCAGAAAATCGGAATTATCGCAACCAGGTTCCCGCATCATGCGATAGTTTTCGATAGGGAAAAGGTCATAGGCAGGCCAGGCAATGCTGTCGACATCTTCAATCACACCGCGCCGCGGATTGATATTGACCTTGTTGCCGTCTTTCCAGGCAATGCCCAGGATGCTCGCCAGGGATTTTTTGTTTTCAAAGGCTTCAAACAATTCAACGGTGGTTTCTTCGCCTTCTCCCATGACGACGACATCGGCGCCGGTCTTTTCCATGAAATATTCTGGGTCCGGTGTCGGGCCGTATCCGCCAATAACATAAGTCGGCCGTTTTTTTGACTGATTGACGGCCTCAGACAGCGACAATAGTTTTTTGTACTGGTAATAACCGGCAATAACGCTGATGCCGATGACGTCATAGACATTTTCATCAAGATATTTTGTCAGATGCTCGTCGGGCCAATGGTGCAAATCCTGGCTGTAGACATCAACGTCATAGCCCTGATTGCGCAAAACAGCGGCCACATAGGCCAGGCCTTGCGGAAACCAGTGCACATAGCTGTCATTGTCATACACCACCAACAATATTCGCATTAGGTATTTTCCTTGCAACGGTCCGGCGATAGCCGGTCGACATGAAATGTGATTTGAGAGCCGTTCGCAAAAACTAATGCAAAGACCTTTGCGGAGTGTTAACTGGCAGCATAGTTCCTATATATTGGGTAACGACTTCTACGAACCCACAATTCAGGTGCTCAGATATGGCAGGCGTTGTTCCCGATAGTATCTCTCTGTCTTCGACATCCAGCACTGGCAATGCTGACGTCAGTCATACTTTTGCGCAAGAAGAGCTCAATGGTCAGCGCCTTGCGCTGAAGGGCCGCATATTTACCTTGATTCCAATTGCCGTGTTGCTCTTTTTCGTAACACCCATGCCGGATGTATTCTATTTTCATAGTCTGATTGCCGTATTTGGACTTCTTGGCGTCGCCGGGTATCTCTGGCAGCGCCATCCCGCTTACAAAGGTTGGCATCAGCATCTTTTTGCAGCCTCTGACTTCGCCCTGTTGACGGTTATTCTGATCATCCCGAACCCGATCGCCACGCTGGAATACCCGCCGCAACTGACTTATCACCTGAACAACAGTATTTACCTCTATGTCGTGTTGATTGGACTGGCTTTTTCCTATCGACCGGCAACGGTGGTGATCGGTGGGATTACCGGGGCCATTTGTTGGGGGATCGCTCTGCTCTGGATGCTGTCGCTGCCAGATACGCTTTCAATCCTGAATGTTCCTGAAGCCAAATTGATTGCTGATCCTTTTGGATACCTGAGCAATATCAAGTACATAGACTTGGGCGTAAGATTGCAGGAAGTCGTTATGTTTCTGATTTGCGCCGGACTTGTCGCGACAATTGTCATGCGCTCAAGGCGATTGGTCTATCGACAGGCAAAAGCAGAACAAGATCGTTATTTTGTCAGGGAGGCACTTGGTAAATATGTTCCGGCCAGCGTCGCCAATGCCATCATTCAGGATCGCGGTGCCCTGGAGCCCCAACGTCAAACAGCCACAATGCTGTTTGTCGATATTGAAGGATTTACCAGCATGGTGGAACGCATGGATCCGGCGGATGTCCTGGCCATGCTAAATGCCTGGTTTGCACAAGCCGGCAAGGTCATTGTGGACCAGGGCGGCGTGATCAACCAGTTTCAGGGTGATGCGATACTGGCAACGTTCAATTTGCCAGTCGAAGACCCGGACCACGCGAGTGCGGCCATTCGATCTGCTCTTGGTATCCGACTAGCGGCGGAGCATTCAGTTTTTGCAGGACATCAGCTGGGCTGCCGAATTGGCATTGCAACCGGCGACGTTATCGCCGGTTCTGTCGGCAGTGGTCAACAACTGGCTTATACCGTGCATGGCGACGCAGTCAATTTGGCCGCCAGGCTGGAACAAATGAACAAGGAAACCGGCACACGAATTTTGATTGCAGAAAGAACTGCTGAAGCCTGCGGCGATGAATTTGAGCTTGAAGCAATTGGTGAAACGCCGGTCCGGGGCAGGGCAGATGCCAAGGTGTTCACTGTATTGTAGATAGTCGGGAACTTTGTTTGTGCTGCTCATGCTTTGACAAGAAAATAACACGACCAAATGAAAATCCTTTGCTGCCTTTGCTTTTCAGGGCCGGTCCATGTCGCTACAATTCGGGTAAATTTTACGGTACAGGTAAGAAATGTCTGATCAGACAGTTTTTGAGAGTTCGGGTGATGAGTTTACTGGAGCTGATTTGGACTCGGCTTTTACCATTCATTTCCTCAGCCAGGCAGAAAAGAAAACCGGGTGACAGGCGGAAAAGTGAATTCTCCCAGGGAAAATACGTTGCATTTATTGGAATCAATTCTTGATTCCATGAACGAAGGTTTTATGGCCTGGAGCGAGGACTATAAACTTGTTGCCTGGAACCAGTTGTTTCTCGATTACTGGCATTACCCTGAGGAATTAATGAAAGTTGGCTTGCCGCTGCTGGATGTTCTGGAATACCAGGTGTCCCTGGGCACCTATGGCGATCCTGGTGACAATGCGCGTGAGTTAGCAAAAAGTCATATGGCAACAGTTATGGCTGATTTTGATAAGTCCGCCACGCCAGACGGGTATGAGACAATCACTAAATCGCCAAGCGGCCACTGGCTGCATATGCGAAGAAGACTGGTTGATGGCTTCGGGTTCTTGACTTTGGCATCTGATGTAACTGAAAAAATTGTGGCTGAACGTGCAGCAGAATTGATGCACGACAATATCAACAGTTTTCCCGATAGCATCATTATGTTAGATGCTGATGATCGAGTAACTTTCACCAACAACCGCTACCACGAAATTTATCCTTTTTCGCCAGATAAAGAAAAAATCATCGGGTGCACCCTCGAACAACTCGCCAGAATGACTCTGGATAGTGGGACCGTAGAACACCCGTTAGCTGCGACAGACCCTGAAGCCTGGGTTCAGGAGAGAATTGCTGAGCGTCAGAACCTGGGCATTAGCGAACTTCAGTCACGTCGAAAAGATGGCCGCATATACGCGATCAAACAGAACCGGGATGAAAAAAACGGTTCGATCATTGTTACGTCGGATATTACCGATCAGATTAATGCGGAAGAAGCACTGCAGGAAGCCAAAGATACCCTGGAAGCCAGGGTGGAAGAACGCACCCGCGAATTACAGCAAGAAATCTTGCAACGTGAGATCGCTTCTCGTGCCAAATCCGAGTTCCTTGCCAACATGAGCCATGAACTCAGAACGCCTTTGAATGCCATTATCGGTTTTTCGGAAGTCATGTTGCGGGAAGTAAAGGGGCCCCTCGGTAATGCGAGCTATCAGGAATATGCCAAGGCCATTAATGAAGCTGGTGACCACCTTCTGGACTTGATCAACGATGTGCTGGATCTGGCCAAGGTCGAGGCGGGACAGTGGGAGCTTTATGAGGAAGAAATTGATCTGCAACGCCTTGTCGACTGGGCCGGACGTATGGTCTCTGAACAAGCCGCCAGCCGTCAACTGGTCGTGGTTTCCAATATCTCCACCGGCGACGATGCCCCGGATGTTGTCTATGCTGACGAGCGCGCATTGCGCCAAATCCTGCTGAATTTGTTATCCAATGCGGTCAAATTTACTGACCCTGGAGGACGCATCGAAATATCAAGAGAAACAAACGCCGAAGATTATCTGATTATTTCAATCACTGACAACGGAATGGGTATTGCCGACAGAGACCTGGAGCGCGTGATGGAGCAATTCAGTCAGGCAGCCTCTACTGATACCAGGGATCACGAAGGCACCGGATTGGGTCTACCTCTGGTCCGTAAACTTGTGGAGCTTCATGACGGCAAGTTCGTCTTGAGCAGCAAACTAGGCATCGGGACGACGGTATCTGTCTGTTTACCACCGGAGAGGCGCGTCAGGCAAGGAAACTTGCCTGGCCGGACTTGAACGCCCTTAATCAGACTTTTTCATCCTTATTCCGGCTTATTCCAGCTTATTCAGACCAGGCAAACAATATTGCCGCAACCACAACAACCAGGCCGGTTGCCCACACCCAGGTCGGCAGGCCACCAGAATTAGGCGCGGTATCAGCTGAAGCACTTGCTGGTGCGCCAGCATCTGATTGCTCAGCCACATCTGTCTCTGGAACTTCAGGGGCCATGTGGCTGGCAAAAGCCGTAAAAAATTCATCGGCCATTTTGGCGGCCGTTGCATCCACAAGGCGAGAGCCCAATTGGGCCAATTTGCCGCCAACGCTGGCCTTGGCTGTGTATTTCAGAACGGTGTTGTCGCCATCATCAGTAAGTGTGACAACTGCACTGCCTTTACCAAAACCCGCAACCCCCCCCTGACCCTCACCGTTGATGGTATAACCATTTGGTGCGTCGATCTCTGACAAGGTGACCTTGCCCTTGAATTTGGCCTTTACCGGACCGACCTTGGCGATCACGACAGCCGTCATCTCAGTGTCGGAAGTTTTTTCGATACTTTCACAGCCTGAGATACAGGCTTTCAGGACGCTGGCATCATTGAGAGCATCCCAGACCTGTTGCCGTGGCGCTGCGATCTGATGTTCTCCGGACATTTCCATAATAGTACTTCCTGAAAGGTAGGTGCCGTAACGGGCGTGGCGGTCAGGGTAGCAATTCAAAGACAGAAGAATTTCTGTAGAATACAAATTTACCCAGGCCATTTTTAGGGAATAATTTACGAGAGTTCCATAGAAAGATGGCAATATAACAGGAAAACCTGGAACATTCGGCCTCGCCGGGGCTGGAACCAACAGTCGAGGGTTTTATATTATCTATCTACAATGAGCAAAATGAGCAGTGTAAATGTCCACAACCTTGATCAGATCAACCCTTGATGTCGCCATCTGGTTTATAGAACGGGCCGAATCAGCCGGGGGCCTGTTAAATCCGGGGCGTATGCATTGTTTGCTGTATCTGGCCCAGGCGCGCTGGGCATCGCAGACCCAGGGCCGAAAACTGATGCCGGCGACCTTCATCGCGACAGGCCGCGAACCGCTGGAGCCGACCATCTATCATATATTTGAAGGCGGACACCCCGGTGTTGATTCGATATATCCAACGGGCAGGGCGGAAGTCTTCTTGCACGAAATCTGGGACCGCTATGGTGAAAAGCCGGTCGACGACATTCGGCGGTCAATCGAAGGCGATGCCGCCTACACCAAGGTCCTGACCCAGGGTCGGAATTCAGAAATCATGATCAGAGCCATGACGCTGGCCTATGGCGGAACCTTGCCCGCAGCCGGCAAAGAGCCCGCTAAAGTGATTGACGGCGACCAGCCGGACAAACCGTATTACACACAGTCCGGCAAGCGCGCCGTCAAATGGGTTCCAGGCATGAAGCGTAGCTGAAGCGATTCCGGTAATACCGAAATCGCCCTGGCTTCATATCTTCCATATTTTGCAACGGGTTCCGAGCACCAGGTGTTTCAATAAAAATTGGAAACACTCTAGTCCCGATGCACGGCAAAGGGGCCAAAGGCCTGCATTGTTGCCATCAATTCGATGGTATTCACGTTCACATGTGCCGGCATCATGGTGGCCCAATATACTGTCTCAGCGACGTCTTCCGGTGCCATTGGCTTCATGCCCTTGTAGACATCTGAAGCCTTGCCTTCGTCACCGTCAAATCGCACGACAGAGAATTCTGTTTCTGCCATGCCAGGTTCAACGCAGGTCACCCTGACATTTTTGCCAACCAGGTCTGCCCGTAAATTCAGGGAAAACTGGTGCACAAAAGCCTTTGTCGCGCCATAAACGTTGCCGCCGGGGTAGGGGTAAGTACCGGCAACTGATCCCAGATTGACGATATGACCGCGATCCCTGGCAACCATACCCGGTAATACTGCCCGTGTTACGCAGACCAAACCATTGATGTTGGTGGAGATCATGGTGTTCCAGTCGCTCATTTCAGCCGTATCGGCACCACCCATGCCCATAGCCAGGCCGGCATTGTTGACCAGAATAGTAATATCGCTGAATTCGGCAGGCAGGCTTTCGACCGCAGCAAAAACGGCATCCTGGTCCTGAATGTCAAAATTCAGGGTATGGGCGTTATCGCCAATTTCTTCTTTCAAAGCCGCAAGGCGGTCAGCGCGGCGACCGGTTAAAATAACCTTTGCGCCATCACTGGCATATTTGCGTGCCATAGCGGCGCCAAAACCGGCTGTTGCCCCGGTAATTAATACTGTTTGACCGGCTGCATTACTCATGCGTCGATACTCCCCGTCGATGTTTGGTTGATAAGGTTAAAATGAATGATATCAGGCTGTCAGTTTTTCTTTTGCAATTTGCCACAAAGCTTCCAGCTGTTCCAGTGACGCCGTTTCTGGCTTGCCGTGATGGGCCTTGGCCATGGACTCCATAAGTCGAAAACGTGTTTCAAAGCGTGTATTTGCAGTTCTCAGTGAAGTTTCTACATCAAGTCCATAGTGACGCCCGATATTCACCAGAGAAAACATTACATCGCCAAATTCAGCATCGATTCTGGATTTATCGGCATTTTGCTCGACCTCGTCGTTTAACTCGCCGACTTCTTCTTCCAGTTTGTCCAGTGCTCCTGTGACGTCAGGCCAGTCAAAACCGATGCGCGTGGCCCGTTTTTGCAGCTTCTGGGCGCGCATCAGGGCAGGGAAGCCTGCCGTGATGTCATCGAGGACACTGGATTCCCGGTTTTTGGCCTTTGCCTTGGCTTCCCGTTCGGCGGCCTTTGTTGTTTCCCAGGCGACATTCTGCGCCTCCGCATCTTCAATGCTCATGTCACCAAAGACATGTGGGTGCCGGTCCAGCATCTTGTCCGAGATCGAATTGGCAATGTCGTTGAAATCAAACAGATTTTTCTCACTGGCGATCTGGGCATAGAAAACGACCTGGAACAACAAATCACCCAGTTCATTGCGTAATTCGGCCATATCACCATCCGCAATCGTTTCAGCCACTTCATAGGCTTCTTCGATGGTGTAGGGCGCGATTGTCTCAAGGGATTGTTCACGGTCCCACGGACAGCCCGTTACCGGATCTCTCAGTTGCGCCATGATTTCCAGCAAGCGGTTAATCGGTGGCGTCGTTTCGTCAGATTGATTTGTCATGCCGGATTATGGCCTGGCATTTTGCGGGCGGGCAATAGACAGGCAGAAATCAACTGTGTTTCTTTAAGAAGAGAACGACAGGCAAGGGCGGTGATCAAAAAGCACATGTTTATCGAGGGACAGTTCTCCACATACAAAAACGGCATAATGTGTATTATCAGAAATTATGATGGTATATTTGCAGGCAATGTTAGCTGCTTGTAAGGGTTTTTAACCTACCTATGATATCAGTTTACTCCCTGATATCATTTGAAAACTTGTATTCCATCGCAATTCACCACCGGGTATTCACGCCAATATGACTGCTTCTTTTGAAAATATACCTAAAGCCACTCATCGATGGAGCGGAGAATTTGCTGACACTGAACTTGAAAACAAGTTTCAGGTCTATATGCGCCCGACACGCATCTCGCACCTTCAATACATCGCCTTCCTGGCGGCCAGTATTTTTGTGCTGCTGATCATTCCTGAATATTTTCGCCTGGGCCAGGCACCTGAATTTATCTGGTTGGCGCTGGCCAGAGTGTCGCTGGCTTCAGTTTTTGTTACCTGTGCGCTTGCAGTTCGACGTTTTGATACTTTTATCGATGAATTTGCTTTTCTTTGCCAACTGGTCATCCCGATCGCATTAACGCTGTTTGACTTTCTCAAAGGTGGCGAAATTATGTATATCGGGAATATGATGCTGGTGATCCTTGTATCGTACATCTTTGTGCCCAATCGCATGGTTTACACTCTTGCGGCATGTTCCCTGGGCACATTGTTGGCAGCCTTTTCGCTGGCGCTGTTCCATCAACACCCAACGTCAACATTGATCCAGATCTATATTATGCTGGTGGTCTCGAACCTGTTTGGTTATGTGGCAATGCAGCGCTTTAACTCGGTGCGTCGGCGGGAATATATCTCGTACATGACGGAAAGACAGGGCCATGAAGCACTCCGCGCCGAGGTCGAAAGACGCATGGCAACAGAGGATGGATTGCGCCTCGCTTTGTCCGATGCCGACTATGCGTCAAAACAAAAAACCGGTGCCCTGGATGACCTCAGTCACGAATTAAGGACGCCCCTGAATGCCATTATCGGATATTCAGAAAGTATAAAAAGAGAGATATTCGGTCCGCTCGAGAATGCCCAATATCAGGAATATATCTCCATAATTCATAACAGTGGCAATCACTTGCTGGACCTTATTACCAACATGCTTGACCACTCCAAAGCCGAATCCGGTACGGTTGAATTGATTGAAACCACTGTGGATGTCGAAAAACTGGTGAACGGTGTTTTACCCATGGTGGGTTCCCTCGCCCGCGAGGCTGAGGTCACTGTCACAGCCAAATCACTTACAGCTGTTCCTGTGATCAAGATAGACGAACAAAAGGTTCGCCAAATTCTGCTCAATTTGCTGTCGAACGCCCTGAAATTCACTCCCGCCGGTGGATCTGTTGAGTTAATTGTCGATGTTGCTGAGAATAACTCGGTGATACTTGCTGTTAAAGACAATGGTGTCGGCATTCCGAAAGAAGACCTGGAAAAGGTCTTTAAGCCCTTTGAACAATCAATGGCCCATGGCGTACGCGGAGAATCCGGAACCGGACTTGGCCTGTCGTTATCCATGCGTCTGGCGAAACTTCATGGCGGCTATATTTCACTGGAGAGCAAGGTCAACGAAGGATCAATTTTTACCCTGATCCTGCCAGAAGCGCGAAATATGTCGGCTAATCAAACCGCTTAAGTGACTTCTATCACCATACCATCATAAGCTGGTTCAACGCCTTTGGGTAAATCCCGACACAAAGTGGCATAGTCCATCTCATGGTTCATATGCGTGAGGATTGCCCGCCGGGGGCGGATTTTGGCGATCCATTCCAGGGAAAGGTCCAGATGAGCATGTGTGGGATGCGGCGCCTGGCGCAGTGCTTGCACAATCAGGGTATCAACGCCTGCCAGTGTTTCAAGTGCCTGTGGTGGCAAATTAATGAGGTCTGTTGAATAGGCAACATCGCCGATCCTGTAGCCCGTCGAGGGCATGTGGCCATGATCCTGTTCATATGGCTGAATTTCCATATCTCCCACCTGAAAACTGCCACTCAGTTCGTGGTCGACAAAGAATGGCGCATAAAGTTTGTCTTCGGCCGCAAAAGCATAAGCAAAGTTTCGCTTTAGCATCTTGAAGGTCGCCGCACTGGCGTAAACCGGATAGGCATGCCGGTTAACTCGATACAAAGTCCGCATATCGTCAATGCCGTGGCTATGGTCAGCATGGGCATGGGTGTAAAGAACAGCATCGAATTCTGAAATGTTATTATTCAGCAATTGCTGGCGTAAATCAGGTGTGGTGTCGATCAGAACACGGTTGGGCCCGTGCTCCACGACGATAGATGATCGCAGGCGGCGGTTTTTTGATTCTGTCGGGTCACAGGTACCCCAGTCCGGGCCAATGCGCGGCACACCGCCGGAAGCACCACATCCCAGGACTGTGACGCGCGTCGTGCAGGTCATGTGGGAGAAGGTACCTTTGCAAACAGGCGAAAGAAATTATCGCCTGTAATCTGGTGCAGTTCGGTCGGGTCTATGCCTTTGATCTCGGCGACCTTAGCGGCTGTGTCTGCCACAAAGGATGGCTCGTTACGTTTGCCGCGATGTGGAATGGGTGCGAGGAACGGTGCATCCGTTTCCACCAGCAAGGACGAAAGTGGCAATTGCCCAACGGCTTCTTGTAGTTCGATGGCCTTTTTGAATGTGACAATGCCGGAAATGGAGATCATCAGACCCATCTCAACAGACTTCTGGGCCAATTCCAGGCTGGAGCTAAAACAATGGATAAGACCGGTAAAGGTCCCCTTCCCCATTTCTTCTGTCAAGATTTCCAGGGTGTCATCATCGGCATCACGGGTATGAACGATCACCGGCAATCCGGTCTCGCGTGCGGCCTGGATATGGGCACGAAAGCAGTCTCGCTGCGCGTCGCGCGGGCTGTGTTCGTAAAAATAATCAAGCCCGGTTTCCCCAATGCCGACCACCTTGTCATGCTGGCTCAGCTCGATCAGGCGATCTTTTGTCAAACCAATATGATGCTCGGCTTCATGGGGGTGCACACCAACCGAGCAAAAGACATCGTCATAGCGTTCGGCAATGCGGCGCACACCTGGAAATCTTTCCAGATGGGTTGAGATCGTCAACATTCGCCCGACACCCTTTGCCCGTGCCCGGTCGATGATTTCATCCAGTTCTTCGGAGAAATCGTCAAAATCCAGATGACAATGAGAATCGACTAGCATTATTAATCCTGTGGTCTTTTGTGATGGATTGTTATTGAGCTTGATCCGGCTCCACAAAACGTGGAAAGACCGGTTCGGGTTTATCCAAAGCAATGCCAGATTCAAGTGCGCCTTCTGCACCCAGGGCTGCAAACGTTCTGGCTTGTTCAGACTGCTTCAGCTGATCAAGTATTTTGGCGGCAGATTGCGGCACAATGGGCTGGGCCAGTATGGCAAGATTGCGAATAACTTCTGCCAGAACGTACAAAACAGTGGCCATGCGTTCGGGGTCTGTTTTTTTCAGGCCCCAGGGTGCCTGGGCGTCGACATAACGATTGGCTTCCGCTACCACACGCCATTGTACCTCGAGCGCACGGTGGATGCTTTGGCGATCATATTCGTCACGCAACTTGTCCAGCAAATCGTAGGCTTGCTGCAGCATGGCTTTGTCGTCGTCATTGAACGCCTGCGGTGTCGGGATCTCGGCGTCACAATTCTTGAAGACCATCGACAACACACGTTGTGACAGGTTGCCAAAATCATTGGCAAGATCAGCGTTTGTCCGCTGGATCATGGCACTACGGGAATAATCCCCGTCATTGCCGAAGGGCACTTCGCGCATCAGGAAATAACGCACCGGATCAAGGCCAAATTCTGCAACCATATCCAAAGGATCAATCGCATTGCCCAGCGATTTTGATATCTTTTCACCTTCATTGGTCCACCAGCCATGGGCAAAGACCCGCTTTGGTGGCGCCAAGCCAGCCGCCATCAGGAAAGCCGGCCAGTAAACAGCGTGGAAGCGCAGGATATCCTTGCCAACCATATGCACATCGGCTGGCCAGAACGCCTGATAACTGTCGCTATCCGTATCAGGATAACCAACGGCGGTAATGTAGTTGGTTAAAGCATCCAGCCAGACATACATGATGTGTTTGTCGTCGCCGGGTACAGGCACACCCCAATTGAAACTGGTGCGTGAAACAGACAGATCTCTTAAGCCGCCGCGTACAAAACTTACGACTTCATTGCGGCGGGTTTCGGGCAAGATGAAATCCGGATTGGCCTCATAGAATTCCAGCAATCTGTCGCCCCAGGCTGACAGGCGGAAGAAATAGCTGGGCTCTTCAACCCATTCGACTTCAGCGCCAGTGGGGGCCAGTTTTTTGCCATCAGTGCCCTTAACCAGTTCGTCCTCACCATAAAAGGCTTCGTCGCGCACCGAATACCATCCGGAGTAGCTGTCCAGATAGATATCACCAGCTTCCAATAATGCATTCCAGATGGCTTGCGTGGCTTTGGTGTGGCGGGGTTCGGTGGTGCGGATGAAGTCATCATTGCTGAAGTTCATGACACCGGCCAGATCACGGAAATTTTGTGAGACTTCATCCGTAAAGGTCTGTGGGTCTTTGCCAGCAGCAGCGGCAGATTTTTCGACCTTCTGGCCATGTTCGTCAGTTCCCGTCAGGAAGTTGACATTATAGCCGTCCAGGCGCTTGAACCGGGCCAGAACATCGCAGGCCAGTGTTGTATAGGCATGTCCGATGTGCGGTGCATCATTGACGTAGTAAATGGGGGTCGTGATGTAAAAATTTTTGCGATCAGACATACCGGTTCGTTCCTGAAAAAATAACTGTTCCTGCCAAACAAGGGACAACTATATCCGGGCCGCTTTTTCCAAAATGGCAAAAACGTTTAACAAGACTTGTTTTCGATCCAGATAGACGCTGTCAGCTCTGCTGGCGAGGCGGCTTATCTTTTCCCATACCTCAATCCATTGATCAAGGCTTCGGCGGGATGAGAGGTTTTGCGAAAGTTGACCATCGCCGTCAACGATATCCAAAGGTGCCTGTCCCAGGGCCGCATGGCGGATCATGCGAGCCAGCCACCAGTCCAGCAAGGCCATGAAGGCCCGGGCCTGTTCGGTGGCATCTTTGCGAGCCATTTTGTCAGCAAATTTGTGCAGGGCCGGAATATCGAGATCGGGTAAGGGCTTCAACAGACCTATCAGGTCTTCGTACAGGCCGTGCCCACCGCTTTCCAGCAGCTCCAGCGCCCGGCCAGGACTGCCGTCTGCCAGGCGTGCCAGTGATAACAAGCCTTGATGATCAGCCTCGGGTGATCGGGCTTGTAGAAGGGACACGACTTCGTCTTCATTCAGAGGCTTCAACGGCAATGTTCGACAGCGTGAACGGATCGTGGGCAACAGGCGTCCGGGATTATGGGCAACCAGAATTAACAAGGAGCGCTCGGGCGGCTCCTCAAGGGTTTTCAGCAAGGCATTGGCGGCGTTGGTGTTCATTTCATCAACGGCATCCACGATAACAACCCGCCAGGCCCCCTTCTCAGCCGTCACATTAAAAATCTTGATGGCGGCTCGTACATCATCAACGACGATTTCCGTGCGCATCTTTTTGGTTTTAGGGTTTTCCGTGAAAACAACGTGTCGCAATCCGGGATGAGCCAGTTGGGCCACAAGGGATACCGCGGGGCTATCTTCTGCGGTTTCCAGATTTTCTGGCGGCGGTGGTGCGCCAAACAGGCCGGCTTCTTCAGCAGCGCCGGATTGGGCCAGCACAAATCGAGCGATGCGATAAGCGAAAGTTGCCTTGCCTACGCCTTTTGCCCCGGTAATCAACCATGCATGAGGCATACGGCCTGAATTCCAGGCACTCAGAAATGTTTGTTCAGCGGCGCTATGGCCTGCAAGTGACAGGTTTATCCATGGGGCGTAGGGATCTTCTTCGACTATTTGATCTGCTTTGGCCACGGGTTCAAACCTTCAGCCGATCCTGGACGACGGCACGGATCTGATCAAATACGTCATCAGCATCGCCGGCTGCATCCACAACGCAACATCTATCGGGGGCATTTTTGGCAATTTCCAAAAATCCCTGGCGCAGGCGCTGATGAAATTCGATATCCATACGCTCATACCGGTCCTCGCCCCCAGATCGGGAGATTGCGCGGCTCAATCCAACTTCAGTTTCAAGGTCAAGAATAATCGTCAAGTCAGTGTTAAAGCTTGATAAAATGGTATCATATATTGTCTGTATCTGATCTATCCCAAGGCCATGGCCATAGCCTTGATAGGCCATGGTCGAATCAGCAAAGCGATCTGAGATAACCCACTTTCCGGCTTCCAAGGCAGGTTTAACCACCTTCTCCACGTGATCGCGACGAGCTGCAAAATGTAACAATGTCTCCGTCATGGCGTCCCAGCGGGCAACGTCACCATTGACCAGCAGGTCGCGGATTTGCTCAGCCCCTTCCGAACCACCGGGCTCCCGCGTGGTCAAGACGTCGATATTACGGTCATTTAGCCAGTTTTTCAGACTCTTGATCTGGGTGGTCTTGCCAGCCCCCTCGCCGCCTTCCAGGGTGATGAATTTCCCACGCTCAGGCTGACCAGTTGTCACTTTGACGGCGCACCCCAGGCGAGATAACTGAAAGCAGCGCCGAGGCGACCAAACAGACCGAGTTGCGCCACATCACCGCCCGCCAGCAATGGGACCCTGATTTCATCTGTTTCCGGTGCCCGGATGACGATTTGCCCGACTTCCTGGCCTTTTTTGATGGGGGCAGGCACTGGTTCAATCAGCTCGATACTGACCTTCATTTTTTTACGTGCCTTGCGGGCCAGGGTCAGGGTCATGTCATTTTCAATGACGAGCGGTACCCTGCCTTCCGCGCCCAACCAAACGGCGGCGTCGACGACTTTGTCCCCTGCCCGGAAAAGATCATAATTGCCAAACTCCCGAAATCCCCAGTCCAACAACCGTTCAGATTCGCGTGACCGCTGCTTTACGCTGCCCAAACCATTGACCACCAGGATCAAACGACGCCCCTTACGGACGGCTGAAGAAACCAGGCCATAGCCAGATTCCTCTGTGTGACCGGTTTTCAACCCATCAGCGCCATCATAGCGATAGAGCAATGGATTGCGGTTTCCTTGCCGTATACCATTGTAAGTGAAGGTTTTTTCCGAAAATATTGGATAATACTGCGGGAATTTTTCAATCAGTTGCAGGGCTACCTTGGATAAATCCCTTGTCGACATGCGTTGTTCCGGGTGTGGCCAGCCGGTGGCATTGGCAAATGTGCTGTTTTGAAGCCCGATTTCTGTGCCACGGGTCGTCATTTGTTCGGCAAAAGCCGTTTCGCTGCTAGCCAAGCCTTCCGCCACTACGATACAGGCGTCATTACCGGATTGTACGATTATACCACGCAGTAAATCCTTGACCGGCACCCGGGTGTTCACACCCACAAACATTTTGGAGCCGCCCATACGCCAGGCTTTTTCGCTGACGGGGAAAGTGTCATCCATTGCCAGGCTGCCGTCAGCAAGCCGTTCGTACAACATCAGTATGGTCATCAACTTGCTCATGGATGCCGGCGCCATGGCGATATCCGCTTCCTTTTCCAGCAAGACACGCCCGGTTTGCTGGTCGATCAGGATCGCATATTTGGCAGTTGTTTCGAAGGCCTGGGCACTGGTACCCACAAGCAGGAATATGCCCACAACTATCGCTGCCATCCACCCTGAAAACCTGTTCATCATTTCACTCATCAGCCTTCTTTTCCGACGTTTCCTGCTACCGACCTGCAAGTATTTGGTCTGCAAGCACACGGTGGAGGTTTGATCGGACATAAATATGTCAAAAATCAGTCAATTCGAATATTTTCAGTCTATTACGATTCTGGCAAGCTTATATCCGCTGTCGATCATACCATCCAGTGTTTGATCGGCTGTTTCAACCGTGGCCATGGGACCGATACGAACGCGAAAATACTCCAACCCATCGACCCGAACCGAGGTGATCTCTGTGGGCCCCACGCCGTTGAGTTGGGCTTGTAATTTGAGGGCATTTTCATAGAGCCGAAAGGCACCCGCCTGGATGAAAACCGACGGATTGCCTGGTACCGCCGTTTGCCTGACGCCGTCAGAAGGTGAAACCGGTCCTGCCGGTATATTTGCAGCCGTTTTCACATCTTCTGCCGGGGCTGTTGCCATACCGGCGGGGGGCGGTAATTCTTCGACCGAGACCTCGCCCTGTGGAACGGCTTTGACGGCCTTGCGTTCTTCATCCGTAATTTTTGAGCGCGCCAACACCCGCCTGGTGTCAGATGGAGAAGCAATAACTTCCACTCTAACCTTTGCCGTTCCCTGTTTGTGGAAACCAAGCAATTGTGCGCCGCGGCGAGAAATATCGATAATGCGGCCATTCACAAATGGGCCACGGTCATTGAGCCGCAAGACAAGTGCGCGGCCATTTTCCAGGTTGGTGACACGCACATAGACGGGCATCGGCAGCGTTTTGTGTGCCGCCGTCAGCTCGTTCATATCATAAATTTCGCCATTGGCCGTTCGACGCCCGTGAAAAGGGTCGCCGTACCAGGAGGCGATGCCGGTTTTGTCGTAATCCGGATCTTCTTTTGGATAGTAGCGCACGCCGGCCACATCATAGGGCTGGCCAACCTTATAGACACCGCCACTGCCGATGGGGACACCATTTGCCCCTTTGCCCGGCACCTCTCGGGCTGTCGTCTCAAGAGGGGTTTTTTCGTCTGTCTGGGACTTGATGACAGTCTTTGCAGCATGGATTGCCAATTGGGTTTCGGCGCAACTTGCCAAAACCAGTGCAAACAAGCCCAGAACCACTGGCTGCATAAACCGGGCCCGACGGTTGGTCGTTGCTGCGAATTGGTTAACGACAGGCATTGTGATGTATTCCCCAGGGTGACAGCATGGCCTCAAAACACCTTGATCTTGTATATTCCAGACATTATAGCGGAAGATGTTGTGTATTAGGACCCCTAAAGCGATTTGGTTTAATTCGAAATCGCCTCGTTTCATCTATACATGCCTTGCAAGGCCCTGCGGTCACCTGGTTTCAGAACAAGACTGAAAAGCTCTAATTGATACCGCCGATACGATCAGCCAGATACCCGACAGTCAGGGCAAAATAGGTTGACCGATTCCAGTGTAAAATTGAGCGATAATTACCGTATACCAAATAAGCCGGGCTGGCCTTCCCTTTGGCCGGTAAGACAAGCGAAGCCTTCAGGTCGCGTTTTGGTAGATCACCACCATCGGCCCGTCGGACACCGCGTTTCTGCCATTCACTCAAACGCATTGCCTGGCTGTCCTTGGCACGTGATCCCTTGTTTGCCAAAGAAAGATCAAAGCCCTCTGGTAATTTGACTTTGCGCCCCCAGGTCTGGCTGTCGTTCCAGCCGACACTGGAAAGATAATTGGCGGCCGAAGCAAAAACATCGGCTTTGGTGCCCCAAAGATCGCGTCGCCCATCACCATCGGCATCGATGGCGTAGGCCTTGAAACTGGAAGGCATGAACTGGGACTGGCCCATGGCTCCGGCCCACGATCCAGTCATGTCCTTGGCCTTGATGTGTCCCTGATCCAGAATTTCCAGTGCATTTAACAACTCACCCCGGAAATATTTACTGCGTCGCCCGTCATAGGCCAGCGTTGCCAAGGCAGAGATGACGTTAAATCCACCACTGATACGCCCAAAATCGGTCTCAACGCCCCATAAAGCCACAATAAAGCGAGGCTGTACGCCAAATTTCTTGCCAACCTTTTCCAGGGCTTCGCGGTTTTCGGCCAGCTTTTTGCGGCCCTTTTTGATGCGCACTGTTGACCCCACCCGACTGAGATATTGTTTGAAAGTCAGGGTGAATTCCGGCTGCTTTCGATCCAGTTCGATAATACGAGGGATAGGTTTGACGCCCTTGAAGGCTGTATCAAATATAGCTTTGTCGACACCACGGGCGGTCGCATCCTTGCGGACCCCTTCGACCCAGTCTGAAAACTTTTGAGATTGCGCCAAAACCGGTGATGCTGAAATACATACAGCCGCCAGCATTGTCACCAGTATTGATACCTTGGCCACACCTGGCCGCTTAACAAAAATCTTACCCACATTGTCCCCCAAATTCAGGCGCGTCACCGAGATCATGTGACTTAAGACTATAAGTGCCACAACAATTGGGCAGGTCGCAATGTGTGAGACAAAAAAATGGCGAGGTTCCCGTCGTTTCAAGAAGCGGGAAACAATTGATTTGTCCGGTCTAACAGGCGATAGACAACAAGAGCTGTCCATTCGCGAATACCCTCCGACAAGCTCACAAGGCCAGCCCGCAGATTAAACCGCAGTCCAAAACCAAACTGACCGGCAGTTCTGTAATCCACAGGCCAAGCCTGGACAGGCCAGCCTGCTTTGCGGAAAACACCCATGGCCCGCGGCATATGACGGGCTGATGTGACAAGCAACCAGACCTCTCCCTGTTCAGGGTTGATTACTGGCAGGGTCTTGCCGGCATTTTCCCAGGTATTTCGGGCATGTCGTTCGAAATAAACCCGCGAGGTGTCAAAGCCTAAATCGCCAAAAATCTTTTCAGCGATATCAGCCTCGCTGACAACTGATCCCTGTAAGGCCGATGAGCCACCCGTAAATACAAGCCGGGCCGCAGGATACTGTCGCGCCAACGTCACAAAAGCTGTAAGGCGTTCTGCATTGGCATTCAGCGATGGTTGCTGACGTGCGATCGAGAGAAAACTTTGCGTGGCTCCCCCCAGGACGATGATGCCGTCTACCTTTAAGATTTGATCAGGCTTTCCTGCAAACCGGTTTTCCAGAGGGACCATCAACCAATTGCCAATCGGCAAAAGAGCGACAATCAGAAAACCTGCGACAGAAAGCACGACCAGATATTTTCCCGCGCGGGCAAATCGTGTCCACATCAGGACAGTGCCCACGATCAACCCGAACAGCAATAAATTGCCAGGGTCCAACAAGGGAGAAAAAACTTTTGAAACAAAATGGTAGAACATTGGCAAAGACTGAATTTTCTATCGTTCGCTGGGGCGTTTCCGGATTAAACGGAATCGCACTGGAGATGCACCTTACACCGTGATATCCCTTTTCCGGAACAGGTGAGAGATATTCAACATCAGCAAACTTCTTCCGAAGGGGCGACAGGTAAACCAAAATGAATACGTCGGTCCATCAGGAAGTTCTGTTTGCCAACGAAGCCTTTTATCTGGCCTTCGCTAACAACGATTTTGATGCGATGGATAATCTCTGGTCCCGGGAGTTTGATGTACTGTGTACGCATCCTGGCTGGACAGCCTTAAGTGGGCGCGATGTGGTTATCGAAAGCTGGCGGGCAATTTTGGCAAACGATAAAGAAGCCGAGGTAGAGTGCTGGAACCCGGTTGCCCATGTCTATGAGGGGTTTGCCCTCATTACCTGCCATGAGTTGATAGACGGTAACGCACTTTCCGTCACCAATGCCTTTGTCCGGGAAAATGGGCGATGGTGCATGGTTCATCATCATGCGGGTCCGATGGCAACACCACCTCCGCGACCATCAGATCAGAACCCGACAAAGTCAGGGTCCCTGCACTAAACCCGTTTTGACAATATATTGCCCGTCATATTACCTGTCTGGCGAAACAAAAAAGGCGGCGTCCTGTTACAGACGCCGCCTTGATTGCTTTTGCTGAAGCCAGACTTCAGCAACGACACTTCTTATTTCAGCGTGATAACCACACGACGATTCAGGCTTTCGCGCTCACCATCTTTGGTACTAATCGCTGGCTCTTCTTCGCCAACAGACATGACGCTCACGCGATCACTTGAAATACCCCAATCGGCAAGGGCAGCGATAACAGCTTTGGCGCGCTTACCGGAAAGGATAGCGTTATACCGGTTCTTGCCAGCCTTATCTGCATGGGCACGCAAGACAATCGGACCAGAAGTCCGGGTTTGTGCGGCACGTACGGCGCGAACAATAACTTTTTCAGCATCACCGACGATCTTTGAGCTGTCAAAGTCAAAGTAGACAACAAACGGACCAGGAATTGGTGCTGGCATTGCTTTTTTCTTGGGCTTTGCCTTGGGCGCTGGTGCAGCTTTTTTCGGTGCTGGTGCAGCTTTTGCCATTGGCTTTGGCGCGTAAAGTGTTTTGTCGACACTCTCCATGGCCATTTCAAATGCATGACGACAGAGAGCAATGTCTGCGGGCTGGTGGTTTTCTTCCTGCTCTTCAACCCAACAATCAAACATGGCTTGTGCCTTGCCTGCATCATAAGGTGCGCGCAACCTGGCGCCATCGCGCAAGGCAGATGTCAGCCAGTAGCGACCAGCTTCAAGATCAGGCAGCGAATCGGCTGGTAGACGATCGTGGTTGGCAAGAACTTCCGGCAGAACCTGCTGGTTGTTGCCTGCGGCGATTGCTTTGGTGGCAAACAGATTTGCGTTGCCCCAATCTACCTCCGCAGCTTCTTCTTCAACCAGATTCGCATATTCCAGTTTCAAAGCGCGTGCGAACGCGGTGCTCGGCTTCATAGCCATGATGGCACCGTGATCCGGTGTTGAACAGGCGGACAGTAAAACGGCTGCCCCGACTGCAATAAGTGTTCCTTGTAGTGCTTTTTTCAAAGTTGCCTCCCTGAAAGAAATTTGACCAACCCCTTATATATACAAACGAAATTCGGTTAGTGGTCCCTTCCCCGAAACCACATTCCGTTTGATCTCCTGTAATATGAGCTTCATTGGCTCGACATTCAACATCTCAGTTCATTGAAGAATAGGGTTTTTTTGTAGAAATTTGCACAGTACCCGACTTAATAGGATAAAGCCCTGAAGTGATTCATACTTTGAGATTCTCCGACCAAAGAAAGTCTCAAAATATGCAGCAATTACTTGGCAAGGCCTTATCCACACCGTTAGGAGAG
>Ga0233449_1000059_pt1 | contig 160601 bp, 139 predicted proteins | sample SI_124_October20_FD_183012 | JGI IMG/M metagenome (GOLD analysis project Ga0233449, IMG submission 183012) | Seawater microbial communities from Saanich Inlet, British Columbia, Canada - SI_124_October2016_200_MG | ecosystem: Environmental > Aquatic > Marine > Inlet | place: Canada: British...
AAGTTTACCACTGGTAATTGGAAAGATTTTAAAAAGGAACCAAAAGCACTAATTATCCCTTCCTTTCACATGGATAGTAAATTAGAAGCTCAATCAACAGAAGCACTTAAGAAAAACAAAATGGCAGATTTTGTAGAATCTCATTCTACAGAGTTGATGGCATTGCGTTTTCCTTTGGAAGAAATCGTATCTAATTATCAAAATTTGATGGATGCACACCCATCTACTGCAATTCTAACCAAAACTATTGCTGATACCACCTACGTGGGATTAGTTGTAATAGATCGGTCACCTTTAGTTGATGCAATAAAGACATTAGATCCAGACTTTCAGTCCAAGGACAAGTTAGTTTGCGAACACTTGACTCAAGTCTTTAATCCCAATAAGGTTCGTGATATTGTACCAGTACCTAATGGTGAAGAGTGTATAGTAAGTATTGACGCACTTGTAATTCGAGATAGTGACGGTGCGTCTGCTTTTCGAGTATCCCGTGTTATTAATTCTACAGGAAAGAATATTAAGATTTCTTCTAGAAAGCCACACATAACTGCTATGCTATCTCACGGTTCTAAACCGACAGATTCTGGTAGTTTTGTTTTCTTAGAAGAAGGTGTTCGTATAATTCCATTCGCGATGACTGTTGCTACGATAAGTAAGTGGGTTTAAAAATTGGTTTATCAGGACGAGTTTGCTAAGCAAACTCGTCCTGATAACCAGTAACTTATTCTAAGAAAATCTTGCAAAGATTTTCTTAGATTAAAAATTGGTTTATATAAAATAATTTTTAAACTAACTTTTTTGATTTTAGATGTCTAATTTACAAGGTCTGACCCAAACATACCTGTTCCTGTTCTAGTTAATGCGGATTTTAGACAACCAATTCCATTACTCTTACATTGTCCCATACTACCATAACACCAGTTTGCAAAACCTGTTTGATCATTCACAATTCTAGTTGAAGGCATTGTATAGAAATTTCTATCACTCATATTTTGTCCCCATAAATCTGTAGGATCTGGAACTATTCTTTTTAAAAACTTTGTTCTCATCTCGTTTTTAACTTCATTTATTGGGCAATTCTGTGGTCTATCTGGATTCTTATAATAATCATTCAAAGTAAAATTCATAAATGGATTTTCATCAGTTGGTTTATAACATGATTTTTCTGCAAGTGTATTTGAATTCTTAATTTTATTATTAGAATCGGAAAGTGTAAATGATTCATTTGAATTGTCTATTCCATTTGTTCTTCCTAAAAAGAAAGATGTCATTAACATAACAACCGAAAATGTTAAATAAGTGTGATTTCTACCCGTAAAGATAATAATAATTGCATAATATATAGCAAGTCTAGCAAGTGCATTTATTTTTTCTAAACCTGTTAGATTATTACTTGGGAAGAATTGATATGGTTTTTCTAATAATACATATATATCATTGTACCATATTTTAGTCATATTAGATATTATTAGATAATAAGTTTCAACATGAAATTAATTGATTATTCTTGGATTTGATTCATCTAAACTTTCAACAATCAAATTATTTGCAATAAAATTAGAATTATTTTTTAAAATAAAGTTATAATAAATAATCTTATCTAATTTTTTATCATTCATTTGTAAATATTCATTACTACTTTTACATTGTTTAATAAATGGTAAATTAATATCTACTAATCTTTTAAAATCGCCATTTGGTAGTTTTATTTTATGATACGGAGATACATATGTATCATATTTTGGATAGTTTTCTTTTAATGAATGTGCTGGTATTATATAAGGTATATTTGTTTTTACAAAAATAGTTGTTTCCCATTTATGTACTTTCATAATTTCAACTTCTTGATTATTTTCATCATATATTATATCATGATCTTCTAATTCTTCTATTAATACTTCCCCACTTGGTGTACTAATTAAAGTACCTGGCATAAAACACGGTAATTTATCTTTCATGTCACCAACTATAATACCACAAAATGTAATCTTTTTATCTAATGATCTTACTGAAAACTCATCTTGGTTCTTTAATTCTATAATCATTTTTACAATAGATTTGGTATTACATATAGATTTAAAATTAACTGTTTCTAATCCATTAATAGATATTTCAGATGTTGGTTCAACCCCAAGAAATAAATTTAATTTAGTATTAGATGTACCTTCTTTATTTTTAAATATTAATTTATCTAGTTGAACATTACAAGAAACATGCATATCAATATAATTTACTCGTGGTCTAAATGTATATATATTATAAAAGTCACTATCAATATTATTTTTTGTAATTAATACATTTTTATAATAATGAATATATTTTTCAGATTTCTCATCTACTTTCACTATACCATTATAATCATCAAAGTTATATATATTAATTAATTGGTCATCATATATAATAATTCTACCTGGTCCAAATACTAATTCTGATTTTTTATTAGTAATCGGTAAACTTTTATTAAATAGTAATTCAAAAGTAGGTTTGATTTTATAAATATATACTTCTGCTTTTTCAATAGTTGTATTAAAAAGTAATACAATAAAATGATTATAGAATATGTCAAAACTTATCAAATTATCATCTGTAAATGAAATCAAAGTAGTACAAGTATCAATATCATATATTACTATTTCCTTTTTATATGATTCGACAACTAAATAATTATTAAATAGTTTCATTTTTTTAATTTCATCTTTGAATATTATTTTTTTCATATTATCAATCATATTAGATTCATCTAAATTAACAATATATATAATATAATTTGTTTGATCGAATGTTACAAAAACCAAAGCATTTTTGTGTGTTTTAGAACTATATTCACTACGTGATAATAATGATTCTGTATTACTATTACATATAAAAAATTCGGTTAAATTTTCTTTACTTGTATTACTAATAATATATGGAACTAATTTATTGTCATGTGTATTAATAATATGTAATGATGAATCAATATTATTATGTGTTTTCGTTAATATAATTAATATAGGGTTAACATAAATAATTTTTTTAATATTCTTAATATTATTTGTTTTAAGTTCTGCAATCATGTTATTTGATAATAAATCTGTTACTAATATCGATTTTTCGTTATTTTCAATCAAGTATCTTCTTGTAAATGATTGGTTATAGTCATTTATTTTTAGAATCCTGCCATTACTATAACTTGGTAAATTTATTTTAATAGGTAATAGTTCAAATGTTATATCTACATTTTCAATTGGTTTTGTTACAATACCGTTAATATTATTATTATCAATATAAGGGAAAAAAGTTTGATAATCATGTAATAATTGTGAATTAACTAATATATCATTTGTTTGTGACATTAGATTTATTTGATAATTCTGTTTTTTACTATTGATATTCTTAATATACCCTAATATTTCAATATCTGAGCTTGTATTTATTTCAATGAGTGAATCATGATTTAATATTTCTAAAATTATTATACCGTCTTCTTTCCATAGGATTAAACTTTCATTATCATTTATTTTAATTTTAAATGTGCTACCCATTACTGCTTTTAAATAAATAAAAATATTTTGTTCCTCAATAAAAATAAAATTTATTTTTAATTTATTAAAATTTTTATTTGATATATCTAATTCATTTGAAATTAAAATATAATCAAGTTTCAAATCTTTTTCTACTAACTTAAATTCTTCCTGAGTTACTTGATTATATTCAAATGAACTATATAAATTAGTGTTATAATGTGGGTCTATTAAATCTGAAACAGTTGATGTATATCCAACTAGTAAAGAATGAGTTGTTTCATTTAATTTATGAGTAGTTAATTTACCATTTTCAATAAATATAGGACTTTTATATCTTCCTTGTAAAATATTATCATTTGAAACATTGAATCCATATCCTGTTAAATTACTTTGTATATAAAATCGAATAGGTAAATCAATATATTTATATAAACCATCAACTTTAAAAATAATTCTATTGTTAACTATATTTATATTTGTAATTTTACCAATATTTGATATTTTAGCAAACTCAATAAAAATACTATTTTGATTTAATGCATATATGTGAATTATATTATTTTTAAAATCGGATAATAATAAATACGAGTTAGAAAAACATATTTTTTCAATATCAGATACTTCTATCTTTTGTTTTAAATTTAATTTACCGTCAAATATTTCTACAAATTCATGAGATATTACAGTTATCTCATCATTTGGAAATATAAAAGATTCAATAGTCAAACAATCCTTCTGTTCTTTTAAAATAACTTGATAGCTATCTAAATTTACTATATAAAGATGTTTATTATTACTTACAAATAAATAATTACTTGTTATTGAAAATAATAAAGTTGTATCTGATAGTTGTATTTTTACGACATTCTCTATTTTAATTTCATTTTCATATATTTTTAAATTGTATATAACAAGGTAGTTAATCTCATTTATAATACTATTTTGTAAAATATATAATTTATCATTAATATACGTTGTATAGTAGTTTCCTTTCAAGCTTTCTAATATTAATTTATTTTCTAACTCAAATTTATTATCAGAATTATAAATATAAATAATAGGATAACCAACTTTATTAAATCCAGTTATACATAGTTTTTTATTCATTACAAAATAACTATATCCAAAATGATTGACATTGTCATCGTCAGAAGTATAAAGAATATCTAATTTCTGAAAGTCCGAATTAAGTATTAGTATTTTATTATCATCATTAACAAATAATAGATCATTAATAAATTGATTATCAGACTTTATATTAGTAATATTCATTCCATTTAATCTATTATTTTTTTGCATATCAAATGAACTTAATGATTTTAAATTAATTTTTTTAATTTTATTTGGGAATAATTTTATAAATTTAAGGTTATTTTCCATATAAGTTCACAGAGAAAAAATATATTAGAATATTTAAAAATTATAGTGAAATAAAAATTGATTAATATAAATACTAATATTACATATATTATAAAATAATATATGAAAATTAAACTTGTATATGAAAGTAATTATAATTTTTTAACAAAAACAGAATGGGTTAATCTAATAACATTCTTAATTTCAAAGATTGAATCTACAAATATAGGTTCTATGTTAATTAATCAATTAAATCATTATTCTGATATGGGCCATATAGTAACAATTAAAAATTATTCACCACATATTACTAATCAATACCCACATATTAAAATAAATACTACTAATGGCTATTTTAGAAATACTATTTATATTCCAGATATACCATATTTTATTAATGTTCCAGTTTTTAATAAGGAATTAATTGAATTACAAACTGAAACTATAATACATGAACTATTAAATTCAACTCCACTCGCTACTAATTTAGATAATGATTTTGTTAATTCATTTTCTAAATTTGAATACCAGCCATATGTAATAACTTTATTTCATGAATTAGTTCATTGTTTGAGATCTTTTAATAATATTGCATCCGACGGTATGTTAGAAGAATACTCAACTATATATGGAATTCAAGGTAATACATTGATAATAGATGGTAATATAATAACTGAGAATAGTTTTAGAAAAGAAATTGGTTTAATGCCAAGACTATCACATGGATCTTCAGATGATTATATTTATAAGGTAACAAGAGATAAAGATTATTCAAATCAGTTTTTAAAAGAAAAGTTTTATCAATTTATTTAAAAGCAGTTTTGTTTATACCGTTTTCACATTTCAAATACCGATTTTAATATTTGATTGAAAATTTAAATTTACATTTTCATATGGATAACCAATAGGATTACATAAAAATGGTATTCCATATATTGTAACATTAGATGGTGTATGAGTGTGTCCGTATATCCAACATTTTATTTTATCCTTTTTGGTTTCAATCAATTCATCCATATCACAACAAAACCATTGATTATATGGTAACAACATTTCGTGTTTATATTTTACATCAGTTAATGAATCGGAAGGCACATGATGTGTTATAACAACACAATTATTATTATTTTGTAAAGCATCTTCTAAAAAATCAACACTTAACATATTTAATCTATTGTATTCAATATAATCGAAATGAGGAATTTTATATACATCATTTATTTTATATTCAGGATTTGTAATTTTAGACCATAATGTAGTACCAATAAAACAATAACCATCAAACAATTCATAACTGTTATTCAAAAAACTAATATTATTAAATTTATTAAAATATTCTTTTAGAAAATCATTTGTTTCTTCTATCGTTTTTGTTTCATTATAATATTCATGATTTCCTGTAATAACAAATGTTTTTTTGAAATTTTTGCTTATAAATTCCATAAAAATATTATAATTTAATTGATATGGATTACCTATATCCCCTGCTAATATACATATTTCGTCAATGCCAGATGGAATTTTCATAATAAATTGTTCTATTTTATTTGATTCAATAAATTCTAAATGTAAATCTGATAAATACCGGATATTGTGATTCATTATAGTATTATTACCTACTTTAATTGAAGATAACGTTAATTTTTACTCTTAGAAAAGTGTAGCTTAAAGTTATGCTTTCTTTATATACAATGTCAGAATTGAATATTAAATTAAGATCAAAAGAAGAAAAATGTAAAATAGTTATAGATATTGTAAAAAAATTAAAATATTTCAAAGGTAGTAATGGGCAAATAGTTAATTTATACAATAAAGAATTTTCATATTATCAAGAATTAACAGATTTATTTAATAATTATATCAAATGTGATGAAATAAATAAAGATAATGTTGATCTAAATGGAATAATTAGATTTAATGAGATTGGTCTAAATGTAGAATATATACTACCAATAACGTATAAAAATGAACCACTATTTGTAATGCGTTCAAAAATTAAAGGGAATTAGTTACTAGTATAGTACCAAGTTCATTTCTAACTTCTTCAAGACATTTACCTAATAAATTAGATCCATATTTATGGATGTCATTTAATTCGAGCGCAGTTTTGTATTATGCCCATACTTTATCATACTTAGATACTTCATATATTTTTTTTAATTCTGATGTTCTAAATATCTAAAAGTGTAAAGTCATTTGTTGTATATATTTTATTTATCTTTGGATTATTTAGTTGATAAATACGTTTATCCATTGTGTAAATTTTTATATTTTTTATTGATTTTAATTTTCCGAGTCCAAATAAAATATTGCCATCATTGTCATCTGAACCGAACCCCATGCCACCAATTAAATTTTCTTTATAAAATTTTTTAGTTCCAGAGTCTAATACAATTTTTGCATTGGCAAATTTTCTATTTTTCTGCAGTCTTACTGTAACATAATTATTATTTAAATAATTTTTATTTATGTAAGCATTGACTGGACCACTCATATTAATCCATAGAACATCTTTTATTCCATCTTGATTAATATCAACATACATTGGAGTTTGACCAAAATAACTATTGTTATAATCAAACGATCTTTCAAATTTACCATTTATATTTTGATACAGGTAGCTCGGCTGTGGAAAAATATGGTGTTGTGGAAATAACACAGTATTTTGCGCAAAAAGTAAATCCATATTACCATTCATATTTGTATCCGCAAATATAGCACCCCATCCAAAACCATTACCATCTATACCCATTTCTGAACTTTTTTCAACAAAATTGTAATTTTTTTTGTTTATTAATAAAACGTGTTTAAAATCTTGTTTTTGATTTTTCTTAATATCTCCTAATGAAAGTTTATTTTTTTTGGTATCTTTGCCGATATTAGTTAAAAATAAATCAGGATAGCCATCATTATTTATATCACCAATTGCAAGACCCATCCAATTTCCTTTTCCTATGTGTGTAAATTTATTTTTAAATTTTCCCTTGTGATTCATCAATATTTCAACTTCGCCTGAATCATGCGCTAATACTAAATCTAACCACCCACTTTTATTTAAATCAACAAATGCCGATGTAAAAGTATTTAATTGCAACCCACCTGCATTTGTTTCTTTAGTAACATCAATAAATTTTATTTTATTTCCAGATGATATATTTTTTAAAAGTATATTTTTTCTTCCATGTTTTATATCATTAAATACAGATCCCCTATATTTATAAATATGTGTAAAATAACTAATATACATATCTGTCAATCCATCATTGTTGTAATCTCCTACCGTGATAGAAAATGGTAATTTGTCTAATGGACCTACCAATATTTGTTTTTCAAATATATACCCTCCTTTATTAATATATAACATAACACCATCTTCTCTTCCGACTATTAAATCATCTTTGCCATCATTATTAATATCAAATGATACTGCGCAATATGTACTAGTTTTTTTCCCCCTAATTAAATTTGTTTTGCCAATCATATCAACAAATTGTTTTTTATTATTATCATATAATAATAGTGCATCATTTTGAAAATCGCCGCCACCAACAAAAATATGATTCATACCATTAATATTAATTGTCGCTGATCCTGAAAATCCCCACCCTTTTTTATGTGTGGGGATATAATTTGATTTAACACTCTTATTTTTTGGCATTATTATACTTTTTGTATAATCATATATTGGGTCTGGTGCATTTGATGTATAAAAACTAATAATAGATATTATGAATGGTAAAATTGAATACATTATTTTTTGTTTGTTTGTATAATCATTGTTATCTTTAACAAAATAATACACATAAATTGATAATAATATTCCAACAAATATATATCCAAAATTTTCAAATATAGATTTGGCAAACATCGGGTTTGAAACCATAATTTGATCTTCATTCTTATTTTCTTCATTACTATTTTCTTCATTACTATTTTCTTCATTACTATTTTCTTCATTTTTACTTTTTGTTTGTTCTTCCCTATTTTTTGAGGTTTTATTCATTATATAATATAATATATATTATATAATGAATAATATATATTATATAATTCTTATAGTAATATTAATAATATATTTTGTTAATCAGAACAATAATAACAATAATAACAATAATAACAATAATAACAATAATAACAATGATAACAATGATAACAATGATAACATTTATGGAGACATAAAAAGTCGCGAATATACAAAAATGATGTATCCATTTATACAAAAATATAACAAAAACAATTATAATTATATATTAGACAAAAATATAAATGTAAAAAATAGCAATAAAAATATTTATTTTGAATTAAAAGATTCTTCATTTTTTTCGCATAAAAAAAAATTATGTAAGACAATACGAAAATATAATGATTATTTGCATATTATTCCTAAAACATATATTTTGCCTGAAGAATATAAAATATATAAAAATAAATGTAAAGGGAAGAAAATGATTTTTAAATCAAATACTCAAAGACAAGAAGGATTATATGTTACAAATAATATACAACCCTATAATATAATTATAAATGAAAAATTTATTGTTGTGCAAGATTTCTTATTCGATTGCTTAAAATATAACGATTATAAAATTACGGCGAGAATATGGGTCGTTGTCAAATGCCATAATAATAATATAAATATATTTATTTATAAAAACGGAATGGTTTATTATTCTGCGATTGATAATAATATTGCATCATTTTATGATTCAACAAAATTGTATGATTATGGTTATCCCATGACTATAAATGAAATCGAAAAGAAATTAAAAATTAATTTGTTTGAAAAATTTTTAAAACCATTAAAATTATTTTCAAATATTTTAAAAAATGAATTGCCTTTTTATCAACCAAATGATAACAATGATTATTATGAATTATTTGGTATAGATTTACATATCACATCAAAATTAGAATGCTTTATTTTAGAAATAAATTGTGTACCGGGAATGAAACCACATAATAATATTGATAAAAAGGTGAGAAATCATATGTTAAGTGGATATGTTGATATAATACATGGCAAATACAATGATTCTTTTTATTATATATAAGGAAATCGCATTTATAAATTTATTGCATATTTATTAATATATTTACAAATTGATAAAAACCAAAAGAAAATAGTAATCTTCCCATTATATCAATAAATAAATTTTTTCGCCTTCCCTTTCCCATTAAAAATCCACCAAATAGTAGCGCCAAAATATAGATCAAATATATTATTTTTTTTGGATTTTCATTTTCTTTTTGCACAATAATACAATAAATTATCAAAAATCCCAATAAATGTAAAATTCCACTTTCATTAAATTTTTTCTTATATTTTGAATTTTTATTTATATAAAAAGATAAAATTATGAAAAATGATGCAAATAATGTATATAATTGTGATATTTTAAATAAAGTTAAAATTATTGGTACCCAAACTATAAACACAACTACCCATCGTAGTGGTTCTTGTTTATCATAAAATGATACTGATCTATTTGGAGGATAAAAATAGGATAGTCCTAAATTCGGAAATATTTCTGTCAATATTGACAATATTGTTGATAAATATAATGGATTATACATAAATAGTTAGTATTATATATTATATACATAATAAAAAATATAGGATGTTACATGAATTACTATATTATTACGAATTATGGTAATAATTATAGTATTATTATTGACATGACATTATCCATAATTTAAAAACAAACCGAAATATGTAAAAAGCAGTTTCGTTTAAAAGAAGTTTTGTTTTACTATATAATGAAATATGTATCATGGGTAGAAAAGAATAGACCTAATAATATTAATGAAATATGTCATCAAGATGAGGTTAAAGAGGGATTAAGAAACTTTATAGAAAATAAGAATATACCTCATTTACTATTTTTTGGACCATCTGGGTCAGGTAAGACATCAACAATTATTGCAATGGCGAAAGAAATATTCGGAGTACATTACCAAGATAGAATCAAAGAATTAAATGCATCTGATGAAAGAGGTATTAATGTTGTTAGAGAAAAAATTAAGAATTATGCACAGGAATCTATTAATAGTAATGATACAAAAACGCACGGGCTTCCACCGTGGAAGATTATTATTTTAGATGAAGCAGATAATATGACATCTGAATCCCAATATGCTTTAAGAAGAATCATGGAAGAATATTCAAAAATTACAAGATTTTGTATAATTTGCAACTATCATCATAAAATAATAGATCCAATTGTATCAAGGTGTTCTTTATTTCGTTTTAAACCGATACCCGCACTTGAAATAAAAAATCAGTTAAAATTTATTTGTAAAAAAGAGAAAATGAAATGTGATATAGCCGTTATTAATAAAATAAGTGAATACTCAAGAGGAGACTTAAGAAAAGCAATTAATTTCTTACAAAGAGGTTATAATTGTTTCGGAAATGAAATTAGTTCCATGATAATCGATGAAATTTCTGGTATTGTAGACGAAAAAAAATTAACCAAATTTTTAAATGATTGTATAGCTAAGAAGGAATCTGATGTTTTAGAATTTATAAATTATATATATACATCAGGGTATTCTGTAGTTAATCAAGTTTTAGTATTACATAATTTAATATTAAAATCTACTAAATTATCAAGCCAAGAGAAATCAGAAATTATTTTCATTCTTGTAAATATTGATCAAAACTTGATTAAAGGGTGTGATGAGATTACACAATTATACAAATTATCATATTTTATAATGTTTAAGAAAAGTAATTTAAAAACCTAACTGATTTAAAACTAATAATGGATTATAATCTCCCTTGGGTAGAAAAATATAGACCCCGTAAATTATCAGAAATTGTCGGTCAAGACAAGATTATTACATCTCTCACACAAATGTTTAATGGTGGTTCATTTCCACATTTGTTATTTTATGGCGGTTCTGGGTCAGGAAAAACATCAACCATTTTAGCTATTCTGAATGATTATTATGGTACAAAGAAAAAATTAATGGTAATGAGATTAGATGCATCTGATGATAGGGGTATTAATTCTGTTAGAGAAGAAATTAAAGGTTTTGCAGAAAAGAAAAACTATTTTATTAAGGGTATTAAATTAATTATTTTAGATGAAGCTGACTCCATGACATTTGATGCACAATTTGCATTAAGAAGAATAATAGAGAAATATTCTTCGAGTACAAGATTTTGTTTAATATGTAATTATGATAATAAAATTATCCCTGCAATTAAATCACGTTGTGCAGAATTTAAATTTAATCCTATATCTCAAGATCATATTATAATGAAATTAAAAAATGTTGCAGATAGTGAAAAATTAAATTATGACGAGTCTGCATTTCAAGTATTGAGTAATATAGCAAAAGGAGATTTAAGGAAAGCTATTAATTTAATGCAGTCTGCTTCTTCAGGCAAAGATGATATGAAACAGTTGAATACTGAATTATGTTATAATATTGCAGGATATCCAAAACCAGATGAAATTAAGAAAATTACTGATATATTACTTGATAGTTCAAAGACTTTAGAAATTGCATCTAAAAAATTTAGAAAATATGTTACAGATAACGGGTATTCTATTTCTATTATATTAAAAGAAATTATTGAGGATATTATATATAGAATAAGTCAGGATTTAATTGACCCAAAGAATTATTGTTATATATTATCAGATTTGTCTAATTTAGAAAGTAAAGTATCTAAATCAACATTCGGTGATATATATCTTACAATGCTTATATCTATTTTCAAACGATAAATAGCAAATCTACGTGATTTCTTAACAATACTATGTAAAGTGAAGAAACGCTATTAACAGTTAGATATCAAACAATACTACGTAAAGTTTGATATATAACCAGAAACTTATTCTATTCACCGAAGGTGAATCGAATAAAAATTGAATAATGAAGACATTTAAGTGTATAAATTAAATTGCATGTCGTCTCAACTTAATAACGCCAGTAATTCAACCGTTTCTAACGGTAGTACCCCCCTTACTAGATCTTCTAGTAGTACCCAGAACTCCGGTTCGCACATTTTCCCTATTCTTGAGGGATTAGCAAAAACCCATACCATGTCTCCTGATATGATTGGTCCAAATGGTGATGGATGTCACTCAACACTTGGCTATCAGCCAAAAATGTTAGAACAACTTGCTTCTAACACACTTGAGTTGAAGTACCGTCTAGTTGGTAATGATCCTGAAACAATTAACAGGATTGTAGAGTCACAATGGCATCGTGTTGTTGATACACTCGAATCATTGAATGAATCAGATAGACATGAACAGATTACCCTGCTTTTTAAGCTTGCCTTCTTTTGTCGTGCAATCCGATGCCAAGGAGGACGTTCTCGTGTTCAGTTTTATGCCATGTTCAAAAAGCTTCGTACTGAGTTTCCCAGAGAAGCTTTGTCTCTTGTCTCATTAATTCCCCACTACGGATGCTTTCAAGATATTGATCAATTAGTAACTGATTTTAATCTCATTGGTGATAAGGAAATGAGTAGATCACTACTTGGTGTTTATGTAGATTTTCTGACGGAAGATTTATCACGTCTATTGGGTAGTTCTTTAACAATGATATCACTCGGTGACATTCATACTAAGATTGATACTCTAAACAAGGGACTTAAGAAGATGACCACATCGGAACTTTCACATATTGTTGGTCGTCTTCCTACTGGACAGTTTAGTCTTGCTGCAAAGTGGCTAAAGCGTGAAGGTAAGAAGAATAGTTCACACCGCGATGATCTCATCTGTCTAATGTTCCCAACGATTAACCGCACTATGCCCAAGAGCATGGAGTATGGTCGTATGGTTCTTAGAAAGTGCACAACTGCATTATCTCAATGTCTTAATGTCGTTGAACAATACATGACTGAAGTAATTCCAACACGTAGTTGGGGTCATATCAACTTTAAGAATGTACCTTCAGTTGCTACAACCAGGTATCGTTTAGCATTTGCTAACAAAACAAAGGAAGGACTCGAACGTTCTGAAAGAGAAGACCGTAGAATGTGTGCTCAAAACATTCTAACTGCAGTTATGGATGGAAAGATTAATGGTGCACAGTCCGACTTAAAAGTTCTTGCAGATTTGATTTGGTCCGAACTGCTTTCTTGTACCAATATGAGTGATGCTGAAATCGCACTCGTTAATTGCCAATGGACTAAGATGGTCGAGTTCGTTAATCAGCTGATTGAAGAGACTCTTGAAAAAGACCGCCTTCTTCGCCACGATGCAATTGATGCCGGTGATACTGTCCCTGCACCAATCCGTGACCCACGTGCAGTAATTCCTGTAGTTGATGTATCAAACTCAATGGTTGGTGCAAATGTAATGCAGTATGCAATTGCTATGGGAATTGTATGCGGCACCATTAGTTCTATTCCAGGTAAGCTAATTACATTTTCTGAAAAGCCAGAGGTTTTCTCGTTCGATCCTAAGGCTGATATTTTTGATATTTTCAGAAAGATTAAAGGATGTAACTGGGGTTATAATACAAACTTGGATGCCACATACAAGTTACTTCTTGGCGAAATGACAGCAGCTCGTGATTCCGGAAAGTCTATTTCTACTGATTTCTCTACTCTTATTGTAACCGATGGAGGTTTTGATCATATGGTATGTTATGAACCTCAACGTAACCAAAGAGATCGAATGATTGGTGGTTCATATTCATCATTCCAACAACGACAAGAAGTTGCATTTACTCAAGCAGGGTTTGGTGTACCACTTATTGTATATTGGAATATGGCATGTAGAAATGCCGGATTTCCTGCTCAATCTTCAACCGTTGGCGTCAAGCTAGTTGCTGGTTTCTCTCAAACAGTAATGGTTGAAGTGATGACAGGCGACTATAGTACAACGATTGATGAAACAACCGGTGCTGTTAAAGTAGCGGTAACTCCACTTGATAGTTTTATGAAGACCATGAACCATGAATCATTTGATCATGTCCGCGATACACTTGTTGAATTATGGAACCGTCAGAAAGGTCATGTACATGCACCAATTCATCCTGAAGAAGTGTCTGGTATGAAAAGTCAATCATATGATGAAATCATAGCTGATTTGGAGCAGAAGATTGAAGTTGTGACAAGTCAAAAGGAGAACGAACAGAAAGCTCGTAAGATTGAAGAGCTGATAACCCAATTGTCAGCACTAGAATCAATCTAATGACTCGTTCAAAAATTATTTTATATTATTTTAATTAGATTATTCTAAATTTTTGCTTTGCAAATATTAATATACTATGTAAGTTGAAATAAAAATTCGTTCTTTTATATTGCCATTACCTATTACCATTACTTCGTAAAAGGTAATGGTAATAAGCAATTAAATGTTTTTAACCGTTAGTGCACATCTTTAATCGAAGATTAAAGACGTGGAATAAAAATTGATAATTAATGTTTCTTTTAATAATACTATTATCTAATGGCATTATTAGAAGAAATAGAACATAATTTTAATCAATTAGATTCGTACCAGTCCATAAATCATCAAACTAATTACATTGTAAAGTTTAATTATTTAGATGCAGACTTTGAAGTTATTATAGACAAAGACCTTAATTATATTTATGTTAAATCATTGTTAACTAATACAGATTTTATAAACATAATTTTAGTTAAGAAAAGAAAATTATCAATGGTAATCCCAACAATTAAAGATAATTATTCGTTGAAGGCAGACGTAGATATAATTAGATCAACTGCAGATACGTTTGGACTTTTTAGATCAAGAGAAATGTTTGACAAAAGTAATTGTGACTATGAACTATTACGCAAGCAACTAATTAACTCAGAGATTACTTCGCATGTAAAGATAGCATCTATTCCGAAAGAACTTTTATATAGTAAGAAACAAATCATTGAGATGCTAATTAAAGAAATCAAAAAGGTAAATACAAATAAAGAACACTTGCACTATATAACACCAGGTGAAAAAGATTACACATTTTACATGTATCTAAATGTGAATGACATCAATAATAATAATTTTCATATAAAACTATTGTTGAATGTTGATCCAGAGATTCATCCATATTATCCGCCAACAATCCGATATTTAGAACCAGTTGCTAAAAAATCATTTATATACAATATGTCAAACTTAAATATTTTAAAATTAGAAAATTGGAATCCAATTATTAATATGGACTGGTTAATTACAAACCTAGCAGATAGTATCAAAGATTTTATACAAGAATATATAGTTGATGCGAAAGAACTTGACATGACGCCACTTGATAAAGAATTAATTCAATTTTCTTCTTTAATTAGTGAAGAAATATATGAACATCTTAATATTGAATTGAAACATATTAAATTCTCTCTGAAGGATAAAAAAGATAGTAATAATAAGTATTGGAATTCAGGCGTTGGTTATGGACATCGTGGTATAGAAGAATGGGATGTATCAAAGTATGTCAAAGAGCAAGAAATAAAGGATGTATCTATAGGTGAATCATTGGATCGAATTCATAAGATGATATGCGCCGATGATAATTATAGTGTTAAACTTGCTAATTCTAGTATAATTAAATTTTTAGGAACAATGATTTGTAACAGTACATTGCTCGAAATCAATAAAAGAACTAAACTTTTTCAAAAATCAATGGACCTGACAAAAGTTATATATGGAAAATTAGGTGACACTTTAATTGAATGGGAAATGAATATTCATAATAGTCTAGAAGTGTTTCGCAAAGATATATCCATGTTATTATCTAGTATTGAAGATGATCAATTAGAATTCTACTTGTCTATTATATCTCTTGCCGATTATATTAAATCTATAGTTATCAGCAACAATATGCAAGTTGTGTTAAATGAAAAGAGACTATTTGCAGCATCAGATGTTATTACAATTGATAAATCAGTAAAAGATGAGTACTTTGAAATGATTAAAAGCGAACAAGATAAAATATTTTCAGATTATATTATTCAAAGTAATCATTCTTATAGTAAATACAAAACAACTTCACTTAATCCAAAGTCAATTATGAGAATATCATCTGAATTTTCTTCAATGAGAAAAAATTTACCAAATAATTGGGATACTAGTATTGTAGTTCGCGCTTGTTCAGACAATTTAAATCTTTTTTCATTTGTAATTGTAGGACCAAAAGATACACCATATCATAATGGAATATTTGAATTTCACACATATTTTCCGAATGATTATCCAAATAAAGAACCAAATGTTCTGTTAGCTACCACAGGTAATGGATCAGTCCGATTTAATCCTAATCTATATAATTGTGGCAAAGTATGCTTATCACTTCTCGGAACATGGTCAGGTCAAGATGGTGAATCATGGAATAAAGATACATCAACCTTTTTACAAGTATTAGTTTCTATTCAATCATTAATTTTGGTAGAAAACCCATATTTTAATGAACCCGGGTGGGAGAGACAAATGCATACACAAGAAGGGAAAAAGAAATCATTCGAATATACTGATAATATTAGATTACAAAATTTAAGATGGGCAATTGTTGACAAGTTTAGAAATCCACCATCTGGGTTTGAAACATTGACTCTTAATCATTTTAGATTAAAGAAAGATGAAATTCTAGAAGTAGTTAATTCGTGGATAGATGAAACAGTTAATTATAAGCCCAAAATGACAATTCTTCGTGATGAGCTACTTTCTATTTATAAAGAGTTAGAACACCCAACTGTAGAACAAGCAACTGTAGAAGAAGCAACTGTAGAACAAGCAACGGTAGAAAAAGAAGTTGGCGAACAACCTAAGGTCGAACAAGCAACTGTAGAAGAAGCAATTGTAGAACAAGCAACGGTCGAACAAGCAACTGTAGAACAAGCAACGGTAGAAAAAGAAGTTGGCGAACAACCTACGGGTCCTCTTCTAACGCTTATGGTGCTACTAAAATTAGACAATTTATCACCTGAAGAATATGAAATACAATCACAACTGGCACAAGAAGTAAAAGATCTTTCTTCTGAAGAACTCCATCAACTAGCACTAAAATTAGAAGATCCGCCATTAGACGATGAAGATTGGGCAAAAATAAAAGTAGAAGCAGAAGAACTACCAAAGGATGAACTACATTTACATTCACTGGATATAAAAGAATTATCAGCTGAAGAGCAGCAGTTTGAATACCCAATATATAAAGAACCACCATTAACAGAAGAAGATGAAGATTGGGAAAAAATGAAAGTAGAAACAGAAGAACTATCAAAGGATGAACTACATTTACATTCACTGGATATAGAAGAACTATCAGCTGAAGAGCTATCATCTGAATACCCAATATATAAAGAACCACCATTAACAGATATAACTGAAGTAAATCTAGATGATATAAACATCTCATCTGGCAGTTTACCTATTACAACTATGTTATCAGATAATTTATCTAGTGATAAAATGTCAACTAAAGGTTTTAAGGGTGTCTTTATAGACTTGACAACTAAAGGAATATTAGTTTCTACATTAAGTAAATTGAAATTATTAAAATAAATCGTAATTACACAATTAATCTTATGATTTGTGTACCAAATATATGGTAACATTTAATTTATAAAATATTGATTATTTAAATTTTATATATAGTGTATAATAATATATGAATATATGTTTACTAGGTGATTGTGAATCAGGTAAAAGTAGTTTCGTTAATCGTCTTGATAATAAAGAATATAATAAGCCATCTAAAACAATTGGCGTAGATCACGTTATTGTTTATAAAAAGGATATTAAAATGAAACTATGGGAATTATCAGGTAATATAAAATTTAATGAAATTACAAGACATTATTATGATCAAAAAGATGTATTTTTAATATTTTTTGATATTAATAATATTAATAGTTTTAAAAATATAGAATATTGGATACAACAAATAAATTCAAAAACTCAATCTAATAATAATAAAATACTTTTAATAGGCAATAAGATAGATTTAGAAAGACGCTTTGATATAATTGAGTTAAATACGATTTGTAACAAGTATTTGATTAATTATGTAGATATTTCAATAAAACGTAATATAAATATAGATAGATGTTTTGATGAAATTTATAGATTGTATCGTAAAGAAACTATTAATAATATTCCAAATATAAATCGTAGTCGTATAAGTTCAAATAATCAACCAACGCATGATAATTATATTAGACTTGAAGATACAGATGAACATCAAACCAATAAAAGTTTTTTATGTTGGTTAAAATCGCTTTGTTGTTTTAGAAAAGTATAATAAAACTTTTTAGTTAAATGCAAGTTATTATATATCTTATTTTAATATGATTATTAATTCCAAAGATTATTTTAATGAAAATATCAAAGTTAGAAAAACATATAAAATTAAAGTTGTTGATAATAATTCGGATCAAGATAAAATGATTAGTTATTTTGAATATTTTATTAATTTTAAAAATAAATATAAAATAGTTTGTTTAGATTTTGAATTTAATTCATCCCCAACAGGAAAAAAAATAGCATTATTCCAAATAAACTTAGAATCAGATTTGAACGAAGCTATGATATATTTGTTCTATCCACCCGATCTAAATACAAAACAATTAGATATTTTAATAAAATTGTTAACAAAAGAAGATATCAAGAAAGTATTACATGGTGCCGAATCATTAGACATACCTTATTTATTTAAGAATATTTTTACAACTCATAAATTGAGAACAAGTTTTTGTAATAATTTGTTTGATACTAGATATTTATGCGAATATTATCACCTTGAGAATAATATTGATAATAAGTGCAAAATTTATTCTATTTTGAGAGAAATGAAAGTAATAAATGATACGCAATTAAATATGTTAATAAAAAATGACGAAGAAATGGGCCCTATCTATTTAATTGATATTGATGTTAATAAATTAAATGAACCAAGTTCAAAAAATACAATGTTATATTGTGTATTTGATGTATTATATTTAGCAAGATTATTAGAAAAGTTTCCTAATAAGGACACATATACAAAACTAATACCTGAACTAACATGTTTTAATTACATTGATAAATATGAGAATATATTTACAGTTCCATTTTCTGAACTAGTTGGAGGAGTAAATAATTTTTATTTAAAACTGAATAATGGGTCACATATTAAATTAATAGATATTTATGAAATGTATTATAATGTGGTAGATGATAAAGACAAAATTTTGTCAAAATTAATGAAGATAAATTATTTTAAAAAATTTATTGGAACTTTTATTAAATTTGTAATTTATAAAACCATATTAAAAAAATATATTATTTGGGAGAATAATAAAAATGTTACAAATATATTAAAAGAATTTAATAGATTAGAAATACAATTCTCAAAAATAAATTTGAGTAAACATTTTGAACAATTTTTTAAGGTATTAAGAAGTAATCTTAAAGAAACAATATTAGAAAATAATTATATGTAAATAATAAATTAGATATAATAATTATAATAGATTTTTTCTAATAACTATTATATGGATACTTACAAAACTAAATATGAAAAATACAATTCAAAGAATTCTATAGATAATATTTACAAAAGTAAATATGAAAAATACAAAACTAAATATTTAACTTTAAAATCAGCTCTCAAGTCTGCTAACGGCGGAGCAGGCGAACAACAACAAAAACCAAAAACAACATTAATTGGAAACCAAAAGTTTACTAGAGATTTAATGCCATTTACGTTCCAATACATGACTATACGCGAAATTTATAATACATGTATAACTAATTCTCAAACATGTATAGGTATTAGTTGGAGTAAAGTATTAGAAAATAATGGTATACCCCATGAAAATGTAATTGTAACTCCGGAGGATAGACTTAAATTTGGTCAATTCTGTCCTATTTTAAAGGATACCGACAAAGAAAGAAAACAACAACAAGATTATTGTATCATATTTTTTAAACATATGGAAAAACTCAAAAGAACTGATGCTGATATTCATACTGCAGTTCGTGCATGGAATACTAATAAAGAAGCAGCGATAGAAAGTTATGGTCATATTAAAGATTGGGATACCTCTGCAGTTACCAATATGGCTAATTTATTCTCCACGGCTATCTTTAACGAAGACCTAAGTTCCTGGGATGTGAGCAGCGTGACTACTATGAGTTATATGTTCAGCGGTGCCAAAAACTTCACGTCTGATTTGAGTGAATGGAATGTGAGCAGTGTGCGGAATATGGGGTATATGTTCAGTGGTGCCACGTCCTTCACATCTGATTTGAGTCGATGGAATGTAAGCAGCGTGACTTATATGGGGGGTATGTTCGATGATGCCACATCCTTCATATCTGATTTGAACTCATGGGATACCAGCAGCGTGACTTATATGAAGTATATGTTCAAAGGTGCCACATCCTTCACATCTGATTTGAGTAAATGGGATGTAAGCAACGTGACTGATATGGGGAATATGTTCGATCGTGCCATAACCTTCAACTCTGATTTGAGCTCCTGGGATGTGAGCAGTGTGACTGATATGGCGCATATGTTCAGAGGTGCCACATCCTTCAACTCTGATTTGAGTGGATGGGATGTGAGTAGTGTAACTGATATGAAGATGATGTTCAGTAATGCCAGATCCTTCACATCTGATTTGAGCTCCTGGGATGTGAGCAGTGTGACTGATATGGCGCATATGTTCAGAAGTGCCGCATCCTTCAACTCTGATTTGAGTGGATGGGATGTGAGCAACGTGACTAATATGGCGCATATGTTCTTACGTGCCACATCCTTCAACTCTGATTTGAGCTCCTGGAATGTGAGCAGTGTGACTGATATGGCGGGGATGTTCTATGGTGCCACATCCTTCACATCTGATTTGAGCTCCTGGAATGTCAGGACATTCCAGACCGTGATTGATATGATGTCGATGTTCGATAATACTCCAGCTATGTTAGTAAAGCCTGTTTGGTATATAAAATAGGTATAATTAATAGATAACTTAATAATTATTATAATAGAAAATTTCTAATAATTATTATATGGATATGTTTTTTGATGTCGTTTCTCTACCTCTGATTTGATATCCTGAAATATGTGCAGGTGACTAATATACAGTGAATGTTCCATAATAATCCAGCCATGTTGTAGAAGCCTATCAGGTTGTGGTATTTAAATTCTACATTCCTCTTATAAAAATTGAAGATATAAATTACTTATAATATGATAAGAATTTATTATGTCTCACACCAGTAAAAATACTGAAAATAATAGTGTAGTACTACCATCAAATAATACTACATGGATACTTAATCCTACAGTACCAACATTAAATAATAATACAGAAAAAACTAATACAATATGTGAATATTGCATGGTAATTTTATTAATTATTAGTGTCATGGGGATAATAGGCGCTGCATTGGCATATATTATATTAGCGATCATGTATCTTGTTCAAGATTATGATATTGCAAATGAATGTAAAGATTCATCGCTGTGGGCGTATGTTCTAACTGCTGTTATTCTTGCATTATTCCGTTCTAATGCAAAACCTAATGATACAAAGAAAGATAATAATATGGGTGTATTAATATGTTTGGGTCTCATTGAATGCGGATTAGCTATTTGGGGCGGCATTGAGCTTTGGGAAAAATCATGTAGTGATCTAAGTGATACTAACTTGTGGAAAATAGGATTAGTTACATTTATTCTTCAAGTAATTTGTGCAACAGTATTCTTAGTCGTTATGCCTATTGTAATGTATTGTATTGTTTTTAAAGATTCGAAACAATATAATACACCAGCTCTGTCGATTGATGTAGTTTAAATTATTTTATTATTACATCCTCATTCTTTTCTTAAAATAAAAATTGGATTGCATATTCAAGGTTTCACGAAGTGATTTCTTGAATAAAGCAATTTAACAGTTAGATATCGAAACTTTTTGATAAATAAAAATTGATAATTAATATTTAAAGAAATATATAGTATACAAATAAGAATGTCAGAAAACGCCCAAGAACAGAACAATAAGAAGTTTGTGCGCAAAGAAGGTAGAACTTTACTAGTTAAAGCAAAAGAAGGATCAGTTATTGATCCAACATGGTTCGAATCAATCGATGGTATTATAGAAAATGGTGTATCTGCACCATCAAAGACTAATTCATATTTTATTACATTTACAGATTCAGTTAAATCTCTAGAGGCCTTTAAGAGTCTACAAAAAGACCATGGTGATACAATTATGATTAAATTTGCACATTATCGTGTATTTTTTACAATGGAAGGTCTAACCGATGAAACTGATTATAATGAAATTAAAAAGTTACATACTGATTTTGTACAAACACATACTAATTCCGAAGTTTTATATTATAAACTTTATAGAAATCAAAAATATTTAGGATGCGGTGATTTAACTATTGATACTAAAGATGCACTAGACATCCTTTTAAGTAAAGATGGTAATAAAGAATTTGATCTAGGTGATGGAAAGACTGGTACTTTCTACCGTTACACTAGAAAAGGTAAGACTGATGATTTCCAATCAGCTACTGTTGAAACTGCTTAAATTATTATTTTATTATTTTATTAATTATTCATAATTAATAAATTAATTGTTTTTACGACGGACTATTAATATTATATAATGGTCTTCATTGATTCGATGTGTTGAACTAATAAGTTGTTTTCCAAATATTAACTTGAAATATGTCATATATTTATTTTTTATTCAATTCATTTATTAACTCAAAAATTCTATCTAATTTTTCTTCAATTTGTATTAATATTAATGGTAGATTATCATTATAATTTTCTTCCATTAATTTATCAACTTCTTTTAACCATAATTTATTTTTTTCATCATCACATGATGCGCCTAATACAAATACAGATTCGCATATAAATTTTAAATAATCTTTTAATTCAGTTGTCCATGATTTATCAGAAAGAAGTTCTACAATAACTTGTATATTAATCTTTTCTGACATTTTTTCTCTCTTTTTTTCTGGTATTAATATTAATAACCTCTTACTAATCTCGACCATAACTTCTGCGATGGGAACAAAGTTGTTTTCACTAATTTCCTCTTTTAACATATCATAAAATGCTTTTTTCATAGTATTAACTACTTCAAAACTTAGTTTTGTATATGCATCATTTAATGTATTATAAACTTCTTCGTAATTATTAACAAAATATTCAACATCAAAGTTAGGATCAAAAAATTTAACATTTCCTAATACTTCACGTTTTTGTATATTTAGTTCATTAATACATATTTCTTTATCTTCATTAGATAACTTTTCATCTGCGTTGATTTTTTCAATATGTTTACATCTATTATAATATGAAATTATAATAGACTCAACCATTCTTGATTTATCACTGTCTTTCCATTGGTTAAAGATTAGTTGATAGTTTTGTAAAAGTAACCATAGTTTATCAATATCTTTAGAATCATCAAGTAGATTAATTCTTTTAACAACTTCAAGTGACCACTCTAACATACTTTGGTCTAATTGATGTAACTCTTTTCCTAATAGCTCCTCTTGATAGTATGTAATTAAGTATGCCGTAATTAATACTCTTGAATTTAACTTAAAATCTTTTTTATATTGTTTAAAACAATTAATATAATTATTAGATACACTGACAATATGAGGTTGTCTAATATATTTAGTAAAGTCAGCGAATGGTGTGGTTTTTCCTTTACTTGATAGTTCCAAGTTCTTAAAGGTTGTATTTTGTTTTAATACATTATTTTTTCTAACTTGTCTTTGAATTCTTCGAGCATGAATATCTTTTTTCATCATAGTAACAGATAATTTGCACTTGGGTGTTTTATCACTCATCTATAACAGATTAGATAATATATTTATAAAATAAACTAAATATATTTAATTAAAATAATTAATATTTAGATCCCGCCAATAGAACCACGAAGTTCCCTATCTTTAGAAAGATCAAAGTTCTTATGGTCATATCTTTCAAATTGTCTATCGCCAATTTCTTTTAGATTAATTGGCTTATCTTTACGTAGTGGAATATCAAATTTATTAATCTCGGTATATTTATTCGCAGTATATTGATTTGATTGGTCCTGTTTCGTAGAATTGACATCGTGTTCTAATTTTTGTTTATCGGTAGGTGATTCATCACTATCAATAATAATTTGTGAAATATCATATTTTTTACGCAATGCGTCAGAACTGAGAACAAATTTAGCAATCTTTAAAAGCTTAACATTCCAACGTTCTTCTTCATCTAAATGCGTACCATTTAAAATTTTCTCTTGATAATATTTAATATTATCCTTATAGTTTTTTAGTATATCTTTTTTACTTGATCCAAAATCTACATTTAAGACTTTATATAAATCTTCAAAATTTTTTGATTCCATTATTAATTTAAATATTTATATTTTACTTTGAACTAATTATAATTAGTTCAAAGTAAAATAATAATCTATACATTTATTCTTTTTAGTATTCCAGACGTTGATACGTTATTTTTACCATATGGAAATGTTATCATAATATCCATATCAATTGCTGCCTGATAGTGCGAACTCCAACTCCCCATCTCACCTGCATATACAACATGGTCTATATTGTGATTATGAATAAAGTCTCTTGATAAATTACCAAATTTACTTTCATAAAATGGTGCGGGTGAAATAACCTTATCCACTATCTTTATATTTTCTAACATTATTGTTCGTTCTTCCAATGTTAAAATTGGTATTCTTTTATATGATTCAACACACGAATCATGCAGAACACCTACAATTAAATAGTTCCCGTGAGATTTTGCTTTTTTAAAAAAATCAATGTGTCCTGGATGTAACAAATCAAATGTTCCATCAACATATATTATTTTTTGTTTTTTATGATCAACTATATGATATGTGATAAGATTGACTAAATCTGGATTGTATGTTATATCATTTATTTGTTTACCATAACAACCGAGTTCTATATTTTTTTCAAGTATATCCTGTAAATCTATATTCGCAAATAGTCTATAATCTAAAATCCAAAAATTTCCTTTACTTGGTAATTTTTCTTGAGATAAACAAGCGAATTGTACTGATGTATATTTAATACACCATTCATACCAATTATGATCAAATGATGAAATAAATTTTTTAAATTTGAAACATGATATAATATTTCGTAAATTTTCTTTTGCAGCAATAGATATCGTATTAAAATCAGGTTTGATCTCAATATTAACAGTAAAATTACAATCTACCAATTCTTTTAAATCAGATAAACGATTTACAATAAAATTATTTCCTTTCCATCTTATTTTATTAATATCACAGTAATTAACTTCTTCTACTTTTTTATTAATTGAATTTAATCGTAATAAAGTGATATCATGATAAATTATCCACTGTTCATCCTTTGTAATCATAATATCAATTTCAACGCCTAAATATTTTTGACAATTAATTGTCTCGATAATTGAACCTAAAGTATTTTCTGGATAATAATCCGAAATTCCTCTATGACACATTAACATTATACTAATAAATTATATAAGTTATTTTTAAATTGGTTGTTAAAAATAAATTAAATTTGTATTTATAAAATAATTAGTTTATTAATCTCTTGCATCTATGATGGTAGATACAATATCGATTGCTTCGATAAGATGATTATTAGATATTCTCGCATTATAACCAGATGAATCACACCTGGAACACTTGGCCCAAACTTCTGTTTGGTTTGAAAACTCTTTTAAGGTACTATTTGCACTACATGTTGGACACTTAATCATGGTAACTTTATTACCACGATTGTATCTATTGTCGTGCTGCGTATGTGCTACTCGCTTATTATTACTATTGTTTCTTTGACGGCCCATAAATTATATTATCTTATTTATATATTTTATTTTTCAATATTTATCTTTACACTTTTTAATCGTACTACGTAATTTATTTAGAATTTACTTTATCTAGAACAATTAGATAGAAAGATAATTTACCATCTGGTCTAAAAAAAGAGTGTATGTATGATTTAGGAGTTAATTCTAATATTTTTTTAAAGTCATAATTATAAGGAACTCTTATAGCTACAATTGATTTAGATAATAGAGGTTTTATAATTTGGTTAATTGGGACTGAATCCAAATACATATTCATAAGTTTAATTTCTTTGTAATTCTTACCACCCCATGGTGGGTCAAAAAATATAACATCTTGATTTAATTTATCACCAACATCAAGATAATCACTACAATGAATATCAACTTTATCTTTTATATCATAAACACGTAAGTTATTTTCAAGTATATCACAATGAAGTTTAACAATTTCAACCGCATTAATTCTATCAAAATATTTAGCAAAAGCAAAAATAGATCCACCCATATTAGATGTTGCATCAGTTATAACTGCATTTTTATTTGGTACATAACTTCTAATAATTTTGGCCAATTCATCTGCTGAATTAGGATAAAATATACTATAGATACCAATATTACTTAACTGTAATTTAGAGTAATCCATATTATCTTTTTTAGGAAACATTTTTTTCCAAGTTTTTTCGTTATATGGAATTAATTTAGGTTCAACTTCTGGTACAAAGTTTTGTCTTCTTTTTTCTATATGTTCTGGAAGAAACCCGTTATAACTTTGAACTTTTCTAGTTGAAAAATAAGTTCGATTTTTATACATATTAAATTGTATGATATTTTAATTTTATTATTTAATTAAAAATATTTAAATATATTTAAGTACTAGCTTATTATTACATAAAAATTTTGCACCTTCAATATTATTATTTACTAAATTATCAACTAATAAATTAATTAATTTATTATTATCTTGTTTAACTAAGATTAATGGTGAAATATAATATTCATTAGATATATTACCGCCCCCAGTCTGATTCTGTGAGAATATAACATCATTTAATGATAACATATTTTTGTATGATATTCGGTAGTCATGGTCAAATAGTTTAATATTATTAGCAATTAGATAGTTCTTATACTCTAAAAAGTCCATTTATTATATTAAATTAGAATATAATTTAAAATAATTGAAATAAATATTTAAGAAAAAAGTATCATTTAAGATAATGTTACTAGAGAAAGATCATACAAAAATCAAAAAGTTATTTAACAGTATTAACAAGCATGACGAATTTGAAATTATGTTTAATAACTTTAAAAGTGATAATAAGCTTTCATTGAATAAATTTGTAAATGTTTTAAAGTATCTTAAATGGAGAAGTGATAAAGATAATTTGCCTATTACAAATAAAGATTCATTGGATATAATTTATACTGAAGACTATAATAAAAATAATATAAATACATCGTATCGAGTGTCTATCAATAATAATGAGCATATTAATAAATTCTTGAGTCTTGTGTATTTGAGAAAAAATCATATTATTTACTCAATATTAATGACTCAATTTATTAATGATCCAAATTTTATTTTTATGAAAAAAGTTAAAGATCCAATTAAAGTTATTAATATTAATGAATATGATATTAGAATTCGTGTTGCATCAGAATTAGAGATTGATAATCAGTTTATTAATAATCTAGCTAATTTACCATTAACACAGGCTGATAAAATAATATTTAGATACAAGAACAGAGTATCACTAGTACTTATAGATACACCTTCTGAAAAATTAACAATTGATTTAACAGTTGTAAAGACAGCAGATAATCCAAATAATATATCAAATGGCAATAAAACATTTGAGTTAGAGATTGATTATATGTCTTCAAATAAATTGTCTGATAAAACTCTAACAATGATATTAAATGAGGTTGAAAATATTAAAAAGGTATTAGAAGAGACATCAGAACTTGCAGATAAAGATGAATTAAAACTTGTAGAGAAAAAGTATAAAGATTTAGTGTACGGGTCAAATAATGATTCATTCAAGAATCTATATAGTATGCAACCTATATCTGCAGAAGTACAACACATTGTTGATAAAATACCAAACAGATATTCAGTAACTGACAAAGCCGATGGTGATAAGTATGTTTTATTTGTATATAATAGTAATACTTATTTAATTTCAACAAATTTGGTAGTAAAGAAATTACCAAACAAGTTAAAAGGGTTTGATAATACGATAATTGAAGGTGAGTTAATCCATTTAACAAGTGTTAACAAGTATATGTTCATGTCTTTCGACTGTATCTTTTATAAAGGTGATGATATGAGACCTGTACTATTGTTAAAAGATAGATTAACTAAATTATATGATATAACAAATAGTCTAACAAAAATCGATTATAAATACAATGAATTTAAAATTCAGAGTGGTAAAGGGTTTGACATTAGTCAACAAAAAAAGTTTTATCAAACTGAAATCGAGAAGTTTTTTAATAGTATAAATAGTTTAATTAGTAAGACTAAAGTAAATGATATAATATTTCATCCCAAATTATTTATTTTCCCAACAGGCGGTTCTGATTCAGAAGTATTTTTATTTTCATATTTACTATGGTATAATTGTACTAAGAATGAAAAAATCAAGTGTCCTTATAAATTAGATGGAATTATATATACAGGTATTGAACAAAAATATACACGAGATAGAAGAGAGCATAAGTATCCCATTTATAAATTTAAACCACCAGAAATGAATTCCCTAGATGTTTATATTGAGTTTCAAAAAAATACAGATTTAGGAACCCCTTTAGATATATTTGATAATTCTTTGCCTGATAAAATAGAGAATCAATATTTTAGAGTAACAAATTTTTATGTAGGTGATACGGTGGGTACAAAAGAAGTACCGGTTCCATTTATGAAAGAAGATGATAACCACGAAGCCTTTTTACCAATAACTAAGGGACAAGTTAGAGATATAGAAGGTAATATTGTACAAAGTAACACGGTAATTGAAGTAGTGTATAATAATGATCCTTTAACGCCACATAAATATAGGTGGCAAGTATTAAGAACAAGATGGGATAAAACAGATAGTGTATTAAGATTTAATAAAAGGTATGGAAATTTTAAGGATATTGCTATAAATGTTTGGAAATCGATGACTGAAGCTGTTACAATTAAAGAAATCAAAAATCTATCAAATCCAGAAACATATATGTTTCAAAAGAAACAACTCGAAGCGCGAATTAATTCTTCTATTATTGTGTCAGACCGTAAACAAGATAAATATTATCAAAAGATTACTAATTTAGCAAAGATAATGAGAGAGTATCATAATTGGTTAAAGTCGGTACTTATTTATACTTATTGTCAAGAAATACAAGAAAAGAAAAATTCAACAAAAAGACGTTCATCTGTTTTAGATATCGGATGTGGTCGTGCAGGTGATATAATGAAAATGTATCATGCAAGAGTAGGATACTATGTAGGTGTTGATATATCATATGAAGATATTCATTCTGCAACAGATGGTGCAATAGCTAGATATAATAATATGAAGAGTAAATTTCCAGGATTTGGACAAGTTCATTACTTGCAAGCAGATGGAGGAGTTCTATTTAATTCTAAAGAACAAGAGAAGACTATACCTAAGATGACCAAAGAAAACAAGACTTTACTAGATAAAATTTTTAGTAAGAAAAATCAATTTGATGTAATAAATTCATCATTTGCATTACATTATCTTTTTGGTAATAATTTAACAGTTAATAATTTAGTTGAAAATATTAAGAATAATCTTAAAATTGGTGGTTTTATTGTTTTGGAAATGTTTGATAGTGATAAAGTGATGAAATTGTTAGGTGATAGTGATAGATTTACTTCGTATTATACAGATGACGAAGGCAAGAAAATTAAGTGTTGGGAAATTATAAAGAAATTTGATGGTAAATTAGAAGATAAACCCGGATACTCTATTGATGTACACATGAGTTGGTTCATGGAAGAAGGTAAGTATGCTGAAGAATATTTAGTTTCGAATAAACTATTAGTATCAACAATGAAAAAAGCAGGGTGTTTATTAGTAGATTCTGAATCATTTGGAAATGTATATGAAATAAATAGACCATATTTCAATGAAACAATTGAATATGAAGAAAATCCTAAAAATAAACAGTTTTATGAAAAAGTAGCAAAATTCTATGATAATCTGTCTGGAGCTGACAAAGAAAGTAAAGTATTCTCATTCTTAAACAAGTATTTTGTATTTAAGCGCGTTGAATAGAATTCATTTATTAAATAAAAATTGATTTAAAAAAATTAATATAATATATTCCTATGGTAATGACGACTATTAATAAAACTCAAGAAACTTATTCCCCAAAAATTATAACTAGTAATATTAAATTAATTCCGAATATAGGTAATGTAATACCATATAATGATATTATGGAACAATTATTTGGCGGTATTATTAATGATATTCCTAGAATGGAATTACTAAATAAAGGTTATATTATAAATGGCTATGAAAATGATTCCGTAGTTTATTTCATTTTATCAAAATTTAAAGATTACCTAACTCTATGTGCAAAAAGAATTAATTTTAAAAATAATTGTATTTGCCCAATAAATTTCTATTATTGCACTTCTCTATTAACTGATATTGAAACTGAACAAAGTGATACATATAATCGTATATTTAAACTTCTTGATGATTTCAAAGTATTTATAACAAACAAAAATGATATACATTCCAATATTATTATAAACCTATTTTGGGGTGAAATGTTTAAGGGTGTTGTTACAAGTTATAATGATGAACCATTTATGATAACATTAAAATTTCAAAAAGCAACTGGATATCCATTTATCATTAATATTTCCGAAGATCATGGAAACTTTAAAAATATGTTATCTTTATCTTCGACCGATACTATTAGAGAAAATGAATTTGAAAGAATATATAGTTCATGGTGTCAAGATGTGTTAATGGAAAATGCAGATACATACATAATGTATTGTTTAGAACAAATAACTGGATCAGTAGATTTATCTAAATTTATATTAACATCTCATAATAATAAATCTGAATTTGTTATTAAGATTGATGATTTGAATAATATTATAAATTTTAAAAATAATAATAAAATGAAAGAATATATTGAATTATTTAAAACAATATATGCCAATAGTTCTATTTTCAATATTGAAAATAACATTGTTACATTAAACTTTGAAGGATTTAATAAATACCTATTAAATTTGGAAACATCGTTTTTGTTAACGTTTGAAGATAAAGAAAGAGTAAATACACTTTACTATAATGTAATGGATGAATTAGTTAATTCTTATAAAAGACTATACTCATACTCAAAAATTAATTAATTTATCTAAGTAAAATTTCTACATATGGAATTACATAAGAGTAGAAAGTAGGAACATACATTGAATTAAGTCTATATAGGTATGGGTCATAATACCAATGGGAAATAGGATAATTTCCATTAGGCATGTATCTTTGAACTGATTTTTTATTATATTTAGGTGAATCATCTAAATCAAAATCTTCATCAGCATCAAATTCAAAATTATCTTCAATATCAGAATCATCTGAACTATCTTTTGCCTTTTTGGATGTTTTTGCCTTTTTGGTGTCTTTTGTTTTCTTGGCAGTTTTTGTCTTCTTGGAATCTTTTGCCTTTTTGGCACCTCCTGTTTGTGCTTTAACATTTATTTTATTCTGAAAATCAGTTATATTTTTTTGTATATTTTTATATGCATTCATTTCATCTTTAACTGTATAAGGTTCAATGGAAAAATTAATTTCATCATTTAATTTATCTTCTTTTACTTTAAAACTATAGTATTTACCTTTGCCAGAGCCTCCTTTTTGAATTGTAAATAAAAATTTAGGAACATTATTGTTAAAATGTTCTGATAAACTCGTGTAGAGTAATTTACCAGCTTCTATAGAATTTTTAGCTTTAATTGATTTTTCAAAACTTCCTTCAATATAAGGATTTACCATTATATATGTGTTAACCATTTATATATTATTATAGATTTTTTTTATATATAATATTTCTAAAACTAAATTTTTAAAATATTATTTGTTTTATTATAAATCTTAAATGTATAATACGTTTGAACGGATAGTAATAATTTATTTCAAATTTAAACGATTTCTCTTTAAAGAAATTTCAACAATTTATTTAATATATGGTAAAGATTATAGAACTAAAGACGACCCAGTCCTCAGCCATAAAAATCTTAGTTGATACATTAAATTCATTATTAACTGATGTAAATATTACCTTTTACCCAGAACATGATGATGATAAAGAATACGATTCAGATGAATCTGAATATGAAGATGATAGCGAATCATCTGATAATAACGGATCGAATTCGACTAAGAAGAATAAAGCAAGTAAAAGAGGTGGTATTGTTATAAAAGAAGTTAATAAAACAATAACTGTATTAGTTTATTGTAAACTAGATGGTTTTGAAGAGTACAAGTATAATTATCATAAAAGTAAATTAATGATAGGTGTTAAGTTACCTAATTTATTAAAATGTTTAAAATGCATGACACACTTTGATACAATGTCATGGATAATAGAAGAAGAAGACATGAATAAATTAATTGTTATACTAGAGAGTACTGAAAGAAATGAAAAGAAGATTTTCAAGTTAAATCTTATGGATTTAGATGATGAAAAATATGAGATTGAACCAGTCCAATTTCCATATTGTATTACAATGCCTTCTCAAGATTTCCACAAATACTGCAAGGATATGGCATCAGTAATGGCAAGTAAGATGGATATTAAATGTACATCAAGTATGGTTTTCTTATCTGGTAAAAGTGATATTGGTTCGGTTGATTTCCAGGTAGGTGAAACTATAGGTGGTTTACAAATAGATGTAAATACAGATAAAAATGAAATAGTTCAAGGTAATTTTGAACTTAAATATTTGACTATTTTTACCAAATGTACAAATCTATGTAATGAAGTCAAGTTATTTTTAAAGAATGATTACGCACTAGTAGTACGTTATCAAGTTGCTGCGTTGGGTGAAATTAAATTGGTATTATCACCAAGTGAGCCTGAAATTTAAACAGTAATATCAGGCATATGTGCAATGTAAATGATATCTAAACCCCATTTGTTTAGGATATCTTTACATAAAAGTGTGAGACTATTATTTTCACTACTTTTATTCCAAATTTTAATAACAGAAGAATTATTTTTTTTAAGACATGCTGACAATCCAATGATATCACCATCAATACTACTTAATGTTTCAGTTACCATGTGTAGTGATAAATCATTCCATAATTCTTGTGCTGAACTTTCAGCTACTTTGAAAGACCAACATCCGCCGTGTTTATTATTTGGATCTTCCCAAATAGGTACGATATCGTTTTTCATTATAAAGAAATGTTTATTATTAATTGAACCTAATTCATCCCAATTATTATAAAGTTTCCAGTATTCTTCAATAGTATTTATAGTATAAAGTTTTTCATAGCCTGTTATCGTCCAGTCTTCTTTGATACTGTGATACCAGATATCCCATTTATTATCAAATTTTGCTTCCATTTAATATATAAATATAAAACATACTTAAATACTTTTTGATATTTATATAATAAATGATATCTAAATATTTTTTAAAACTTAATAGTTTTTGTATTAATTACTTAAATTTTTCACTAATTAATGCAAGAGATTTATATACTGTAAATTTTAAAACTAAGATTATAGGAATTGTAAGTAAAGACGAATTAAATAATAATACATATATAATGAACGTTATAAATATAGTACCTTATTTATTTACATTTTATATTATGCTATTGTTAAATATAAAATATATTTATAAAAGGGATGATATAATTAGTTATTCTAAAACAAATGTTAATAAAATAATACCCTTATTATTATCAATAAAATTAGAGAAGAATAATAACATTATAATTGATTTGAAAGATATTTTTAGTACATATGAAAATAATGTTCCAATATATATAATTTTTAAAAATGAGAATATAGATGTAGAACTAGGTGATCAATTATATATAAAATATATTAAACAGGGAAAAATTTGCGAGAAGAACCTCGATTTTAAAAATATTAAGTTATATTTAAAAAATGAATTATTTAAATAATTTCTCATATAAAATATAATGGACGAAATAAATATATTAATAAAACATACAAGTACGAAATATTATTTAATTTTGATTGTAGGTCTATTAATTTACATGTGTTTAAATAAAACTCAAGAAAATATGATTTGTGATTTAGATAGACCTCAATATAATTATTTTTTTAATAAAAATAGTGATATGAAAGCCACCGAAATTACCTTATTGAAATCATTATTTGATAAAAACTCATTTGGAAATAATGGATACAATAAAGATAATAAAAGTCTATCTGAATATATTAAAGTTAATAATTTAGAAACTAAAAAAGATGATTTCGTAAGTGCAGTATATGATCTATTAAATAATAATAGAATATGGGAAAGTATTAATGATTATAAAGTATCATATGAATCTAAAGTTTCACAATTAAGACATATATGGTTAATTGATAAATTATTTACAGACTTGGCATGTGTTCTTAAAAAGACGGAAATTAATAAAATCAAAGAAGACTTGAAGAAAATGTTTAATGATAAACCAATTAGATTATGTAATCAAGATGAACTTAAAAACTATTGTTCCGCAGTTAGTATGAATCCAAAGATAGGTAAATTAAACTTAAATATATTAGAAGAAGAAGAATCAACTATATTAAAAACAGGAAAAATAGTTGAATCAACAAATGGTAAACCAAGTAAACAATTCAAATTAATATCAGTTAAAACAAATGTGTCTAAATTTGGAAAGGGATATTACAAAGAACCATTAAATAGAATTTTAGTTAATTTACTTGAGAAATTTGAAGAAAAATTTTCGAGAAGATTAGATAATTATGATAGAAATGATATTGTAAAGTTAGTTTTAATATATGTACCAGACTTACAAGATATGATAAATAAAAATGCATTATTGCCAAAAACAAGTTCAGATAAAAAGGACTTGGAGATTGAGCTAGATATTAATAAAGAGTTGTTTTATTTATTAAAACATCAATACAAATTAGTATCAATATATAATTTAATAAATAGTGTATTAAAAGATCCTATTGAGAAAGAGTTAGCATATAAATGTTGTTCTGATGTAAATGATAGTACGAATAAATGTTTTGATTTTGCAGAATTTCAGAAAGAATCAGATCCAATTGTATATGGTTTTAATAAATATGGTTATGCAAAAGAAAGATCATGTACTCCTGAGATTAAAAAAGATTTATTTGATTTACAATCAAAGACATTAGAAGTACGATTAAGTACTAATAAGTTTTGGAATACTATTAATATAACTGTTAAAAATAAATTCTATAAGAATTTACAAACATTATTAAATTATTTTACTGTCAAGCAAATATCGGATGATATTAGTAAACTATCAATTGCAAATATTATTAATAGTCTCAAGTATCAAAACATTAATTTAATTTTCCCTAAACAGTTTGATACAACAAAAAGCACTTATATAAATACAAGAAATAATAAACTAGTTCAAGCAATTAAATCGATCGAACTTGCGAATTCTTCATCTACTATAATTAAAATAGTTAATGCACATGGTTTAAATAATAATGATTTTAATTTTATATCATTAGGAAACAATATTAAAAAGCTAAAAGTTGGTTCTATTAATTTATTAGAAATTAGAAATTTATTATTAAATTATAGAGCAAATGAATCTTCTGTAAATCAAACAATGTCAAGAATGTTAAATTTAATTCCTAGTGAATATAATTATCATATGATAATGATTAAAGGTGCTATATTACCAAGATTTCACGACGTGGTATTAAATAAATTCTTTGATATAGTATCAAATATTAATCTGATTAAACTAAAGCCGCATGGATTAAATAAAAAACCATCTGAAGTAATTAAGTATATTGAAAAAATGTTTCCGCCAAGTAAATCTATGGATACTTGTAGTATTTATAAACCTGTATTAGAGCGTTTACGTATGAAACGTAATATTTCACCAAGTGAATATATATATTATAAACAAGAGCTTAATAAATTCTGTGATAGCAGAGATAGTTTAATAAACAAGGAACAATATATATTATATAAAGATATCGAGGGTAAACTCGTAGAAACATCTAAAAGAATTGTCAGTGATTATAATAAGAAAGATACTAAAGTATTAACAGTTCTTAATACTAATAATCAAGTTGAAATAGTAAATCTGAATGAAGATGAATTAGTTACTTATACCGGTTTAATTTTAAAGGGTACTAAACTAGAATCAATTAATAAGTTAATAACATCTGACACACTAACTGTTGTTACTTCTTTTATACTTAAAAACAACAAAGATGTTATTTCCAAATCAAAGTTACGATTAGATAAAAATATAGTAAAAGATATAGTTGTAGAAGAAACAGTTAACGATGGTGCTATACCTATAAAGGATATTTTGGGCAAAACAAAACTAGATACAAGTGTAACTGATAAAAATAAAAATTTGGTTAACTTAATTAATAATTATTTTGATTTTGATAAATAAATTATATCATAAATTATCTAAAAGAAAACTTATAATTACTATTAAATATGGAAATTATAAATTTACTTATACTCGTAATAGTTTATTACACATTATATTGTTTGGAATTTTATCAAAAAATTTTACTTTTATTTGGATCATGTATGGGTGTATCATTCTTTATAAATTATAATCTTTTTGAAGAAAATAAAGATGAGAACTTAATTTATTATATGTTAGATTATATAGTGCATATATTTACATATATATATAATTTTATAATTGATATGTCTAATACCTTATTTCAATTTACTATAGTATCTACATGTTACGGTGTATTAGAAGATATTAATAGTTATTATTTAGTAGGGCGAAATAGAATATTTCAAAAATTAAGCAAAGTTGCATTTAATAGCTTTTTACAACTTCAAAGTTCTAAATTAAATAGACCACCAATTACCAGAGTTCAAGAGAATGTACCAATTACCAGAGTTCAAGAGAATGTACCAATTACCAGAGTTCAAGAGAATGTACCAATTACCAGAGTTCAAGAGAATGTACCAATTACCAGAGTTCAAGAGAATGTGTCAGATACATATATGCAAAATAGGAATCCGTTTACGTCTTTGCAAAATATGTCTCCATACATTCCTATTCAAAATAAAAGTAATGTAAAAGATAATGATACTTTTAAAGATTCCATTGAAATTAATACCTTTTTAGATGGACTAATTAATAAGAAAATTAGTTAAGAAAATAAGATAATAACCTGTAAAAACCATTTTTTAATCATTTTATAAAAAAATTGATTAAAAAATAATATATAAAAAGGTATATACCCTAATTATAATGTCTTTAGTTGAATACAATGATATAAAAAAATTAATCAAAATATATTTTGATCAGCCTAAAATTCTGTATCAACATTTATTTTCATCATACAACCAACTAGTAGAAGAAATTATTCCTTTTTCATTAGTAAAAGAAAATAATTATTTCTATGAAAACGTTGAGAATAATGAAAATTTCTTACATGGTTTTAGATGTAAGAATGTTAGAATTAAACCAGTTATATTTGAAAATAATCCAAATCAAATAATATTTCCTAGTGAAGCTAGAAAGAATCACTTGAATTATTTTGCAACAGTTTATGCGGATGTTGAGCAGATAGTTGAGAAAAGAAATATCGTAACAGGCGAAAGAACGATAAATGTAGTAGCATCAACAGGTGAAAATGATCCAATTGCGATTGCGAAGATTCCTGTCATGGTAAAATCAAAATATTGTTCTACAACAATTAAAAAGGATCTTCATGGTGAATGCAAATATGATCCAGGAGGATACTTTATTGTAAATGGGCAAGAAAAAGTAGTAATATCGATAGAAAAAATGGTTGACAATAAATTCTTAGTATTTATTAAGAAAGATTCAAGTTTTCCTAGCGGATTCTTCCATATATGTCAAATTAATTCTAAATCCAACGATTGGTCTGATAATTTGCAAATTCTATCTCTTAAAGAAAAGAAAGATGGAACTTTAACAATTAGCACATCGCAATTAGCTGATATACCAATCGTTATCTTTTTTAGAGCACTCGGATTAGAGTCAGACCAAGATATAATTGCAAACTGTTGTTATAATTTAGATGATATTAATATTATTAACAAAATTAAAATATCACTCGATTTTCCTACAGATGATGAAGGTAATCAGATAAGAACAAAGGAACAAGCAATTGAATACTTAATTACTAAATTAAGAAGAAACAGACGTTTTAGTCAAATTGATGAAGATTTAGCAAAGATTCAGAAGAAGATATTCTTACAGAAGATTTTTAGAGAAGATTTACTACCACACGAAGGTGAAGATGTTCCATTAAAAATACGAGTACTAGGTCAAATGGTTAATAAATTATTTAATGTTATACTTGGTAGAACAGAACGTGATGATAGAGATGCACTACAAAATAAGCGAATTGAAACACCAGGTGTATTAATAGGTCAATTGTTTAGACAAAATTGGAAAAAGTTACTAAATGAAATTGGTAAAAATTTCAAAAAGAAGAATCAATCTGATATTACACCAGTATCTGTTATTAATCAAATTAAACCAAATGTAATTGAACAAGGTATTAAAACTGCTTTATCAACAGGTATTTGGGGAATGAACAAGACTAAAAAAGGTGTTGCACAATCACTACAAAGATTGTCGTGGTTTGTGGCAGTATCTATATTAAGACGTGTAATGACACCAACACCAGATGCTGCTACGTCAAGTGTAACTTCTATTCGTCATATAACCAACCTGCAGTTCCAGTTTTTATGTCTTACTAAAGATTCACATGTTTTACTAAATGATAGATATACATCAAAACCAATTAGTATGATAACTGAATCTGATAAAGTTGTATCTTTACAAAAAGATATGACAGAAGAACCAACTAAAATTTTTAATTATTTTGAACGTATGGCGGATGATGTCATGATGATTAAGACAATTAGTGGTCGAGAAATAAAGGCTACTAAAGATCATCCATTTTTAGTCAAAAGAAATAACGAATTTGAATGGATACAAGTAAAAGAGTTAACAATGAATGATCTTGTTGTAATTAGAAATTGTGATGAATACATTGAAGAAGATGACTCTGATATAAAAAAGATTAATATTAATAGTGAAGATATCCAACCAACCTATATGAAAAATTTGATGGAATTAGGATATATTTCAAATATTGATAATAAAAATTATTTGGTATTAGATATCAAGAAGCAAAAAATATTAGCACGATTAATTGCTTCATTAAATACAGATGGTCATATTAGTATTACAGAAGATAAATACTATGCTACATCCTTTAACTTGGGTGAAGAACAAGATATTTTTGATATTAATGATGATATTGCAAGATTAGGATTTGGCGGCGGTAATATAGCAAGAAAGACTACCAAATTAGTTGACAAGTACTCAAATAGAGAAACAATTTTTAAAACTTGGAGATTAGATAAAGGCGGATCTTTTGCAAATCTAATTACTTTCCTTGGTGGATTTGATGGAAATAAAACCAATGCTAAAAAATATGTACCTGACTGGATTAAAAATTCATCCAATATAGTTAAAAGAGAATACTTGTCTGGATTACAAGGCGGTGATGGTTGTAGACTATCCGTTCAAAGTAATAATGGGTATGATAAATTAGCTCTCGGTGAATTTAAACAAACATGTATTGAAGAAACACTTGACTCAACACTTGAATATATGGAAGATATTTCAAATCTATTCAACCGGTTTGATATTAAAGCAACTGTGCATAGTAAAGATAAAGAAACTAACGAAGATACAGATGTCAGTAAGAGCGAAGTTGTTATTAGATTTAGTCAAACTACTGAAAACTTGGAAAGATTAGTAAGTAAAATTGGATATCGTTACTGCGAAGAAAAAAGAAGAACATCTGCTATACCACTTGAATACAGTAAAATTAGAGAATTTAATAGAAAAATGATAGGTGAAAATAAAGATAATGTTGTTAGACTTTATCAAGAAGGTAAAAAACCGGCTGAGATTGAGAAAATAACAGGAGTTAGTTATAATTTTGTTACAAAGACTTTGCGCCAACTAAAAGAAGATAGAATTAGTAATACACGTTCAATCTCACAAATATCTTATGATGATTTACTTAAAAATAGTTTACCTAATGGATGTATTGCAGTACCTATTCATGAAATAATTAATTGTGAACCTGAGATGGTGTATGACTTTACTACATGTTCCGATAATCATAATTTTATTGCAAATTCTTTTGTAACTCATAATTGCCCAGTAGAGACTCCGGAGGGTCAGAAGATTGGAATCGTTAAAAGTCTATCAATGACATCAACAATTACTAGTCAAAACGAGAGTCAGCGTGAAATTATTAAAACTGCGTTAGTCATGTATAAGAATACCAAGAACCCAGTTGACGTAGATCTATTGGAATTAAATAATTGGGGTAAAGTTTATCATAATGGATCTTGGTTGGCAGTTACTAAAGATATATATGGATTATACAAATTTCTAAAACAGAAACGCCAAGAAAGTTATATTGATAAGTATACTTCAATCTATTTAGATTTTCATAAGAAAGAGTTGTGTATTTTCTCGGATGGTGGAAGATTAATTAGACCGATTCTAATTGTAGATAATAACAAAGTTAATATGACATCTGAAGTATTAAAGGAAGTTAATTCTCAACAGAAAACAAATGAAAAAACTAAATCATGGAATATCTTACTAGAAAAGTTTCCAAACCTATTTGAGTATGAAGATATTGAATCGTCTAATTTTTTGATGATTGCAGAAACTCCATATGACTTGGTTAATAATCAAGAAAAAATAGATAAAAAGGTAGAACACAAAGATTCTGATATGGTAAATAGATATGGAGATTATAGATTTGTCAATTATACTCATTGTGATATTCACCCATGGTTAATGCTTGGTACTGTTTCATCAAGTATTCCATTCAGTAATCATAATTATGCGACAAGAAATATTATTTTCTTTTCCCAAGCAAAACAATCAATTGGTGTTTATCTAACAAGTTATAAAGATAGAATGGATATTTCTCAAATTCTATACCATCCACAACTACCACTAGTAACAACAGAAGGAATGCATGTTAATAATTCTCTTGATTTGCCATTCGGTGAAAATGTTGTTGTTGCTATTATGAGTTATATGGGATATAATCAAGAAGATTCAGTTGTTTTCAATGAATCTGCGATTAAAAGAGGATTATTCAGAGCAGATACTCTTAAGAAAGAACATAGTGAAGTTGTTAAAAATCCATCTACATCACAAGATGATATCTTTATTAAACCAGACCCTAATAAAGTAACTGGAATGAAACAAGGAAATTATAGTAAATTAAATGATAAAGGGTTTGCTTCTGAAGAAACAGAAATTAAAAATCAAGATATTATTATTGGAAAAGTATCACCTATTCAACCTACCGGTAATAATAACAAAGTATACAAGGATAACTCTGTATCTTTCAAATCTAATGTTGATGGTGTTATTGACCGCGTACATACTGGTATCTATAACAATGATGGTTATGAAATGTACAATGTTAGAATCCGAATGGAACGTGAACCTGTTGTGGGTGATAAATTTACGAATAGGCACGGTCAAAAAGGAACTTTGGGTATTCTATTACCTCAAAAAGACATGCCGTTTACTGAAGAAGGAATGGTACCCGACTTGATCATGAACCCACATTCAATTCCATCCCGTATGACTGTAGCACAGTTAATTGAAAGTATGGCATCCAAGGTTGGTGCGATATCTGGCGAGTTCATAGATGGAACACCATTTAATAATTATGATGTAACTCAACTTCCTGAAATTTTAGAAAAATTAGGATACCAACCACATGGTACAGAGACAATGTATTGTGGTATTACAGGCAAGAAGATGCAAGCTGAAATATTTATTGGCCCTACCTATTATATGAGATTAAAACACATGGTCTTGGATAAAGTTCATTCCAGAAGTATTGGTCCAAGACAAGCACTAACTCGTCAACCATTGGAAGGTCGTTCCAGAGATGGTGGTTTGAAAGTAGGTGAGATGGAGAAAGATGCCATGGTAGCACATGGTGTAGGGCAGTTCTTAAAGGAACGTATGATGGAAACATCTGATATTACAAAAGTCCACGTATGCGACGAATGTGGAAGATTTGCAAGTAAAGTGTTTGATAAAGATTATTATTATTGTCAAGGATGTAATAATTCAACAAAAATATCTGCAGTATCAATGCCTTATGCATGCAAGCTAATGTTCCAAGAAATTACGAGTGTAAATATTCTACCAAGGATCAGAACCAAACAATCTGTGTACGAATCAAATGTTTAGATATACTTAATTTATTAAAATAACTTTTTAATTATTACATTAAATATAATAATTAAAATGCGAATTTTCTCGAGAGCCGGACTCGAACCGACGACCAAAGGATTTACAGTCCTCTACTCTACCAACTGAGCTATCCCGAGTAGTTATATTACTAAATGTTATATTATATGTTATATTGAAACGCATAAAAATTGATTAATTCTGTTATTATTCTTAAAATAAAGATGCTAATGCAATCTCAATTATATACACGCGTGTCTACTGCAAACCAAGGCTTTGACAGTCTAAGTATGCAAAATACAATCTGTTTAAATTATTTAAATACCAAAGGTATTACACTATCTGGTTCATACCAAGAAGTTTCTTCCGCATACAACGGACCTCAAAAAATTTTAAATACATTGTTAAATAATTCATCTAATTGTAATCTATTTGTCTTAAATGTTTCCAGATTCTCGAGAAACGTAACTAATGGTATTAACTTTATAAAAATCGCGCAAAAGAATAACATTAATATACATTTTATTGAAGAAAATTTGGATTCAAATAATGTAACACATCACCATAATATTAGAGTCAAACTATCAGAAGCTGAGCTTGAATCAGAAACTCTTTCTAGACGAATTAATAGTAGAATTGCAATCTTAAAACCAACTGGTTATAAATTTGGTGTAGCACCATTTGGTAATCAAGCAACTATTAATCCTACTAGTGGATTACGAAGTTTTCATTCTGATTCAAATGAAACAAGAATCATTAATTTCATCGTTCAAGCTAGAGAAGGAGTGTCATGTAAAATACTAAATAATAAGTTAAAACTAATTGATCCTACTGCTGATCCTATCTTCTTCTTTGATAACGAAACTAAAATTAGTTATTTTGATAAACCTGGAACATTAACATTCTCTGAAATTGCTAATATCTTAAATGATTATGATATTAATAAGAGAGGTAATACTTGGACAGGAGCCAGTGTTAATAATGTATACAATCAACGATATTCATATCAAGGAAATGGTAATAATTCTGTAGAACAAAGAATAGGGCATATGTCACTTAATATTTAATTTAAACATCTGTTGTTTTTTTATCTTTTCGTGGGCCTCTGTTACTTGTTCTCTTAAGGTTAACTCTTTCTACAACAGGTCTTGAATTTATAATATGTTCTGTCATAGTATCTGCTTTTGTTTTATCTTTTACAATATCATTTAGTGCTTTTTGTATACTAAGCTTGTTCAATGGCGCTTTCGTCTTTGATACATTCTTTCTTAATGTACCGTTAGTAACTGCTAATTCTTTCTCGCCAACATCTTCTAGGAAACTTAGAATATATGCTTCATATTGTTTTTTATCATTCAATAATTCTTTTGATTTAGCGCGCATGGTTCTTATTTCATCATCTATTTCTAACCACTTTAAGACTCTATTCTTAAAGTCGGCAGTAACTTTTTCTTGAATGTTTTTATCGTCTTGGGGATTGTTATCTGACATATTATAATATATTAGATAAAAATTCCTTAAACATGTTTATTGTAGATTGTGTTTATTGTAGATTGTGTTTATTGTAGATTGTGTTTATTGTAGATTGTGTTTATTGTAGATTGTGTTTAACATAGTGCTTTAATATTATTATCTGGTTCATAAGTTGAGTTATTCCAAGGTGATACATTAAATTTAGGGTTAGCAATAGTACCTCTAATATCATGACTTGCATTTTTAAGAGATTGTCCAACAGTATCAACGCCAATGACATACTTTTCGGTATTAATTAATTTATCATTATCTAATTTATTTTTGGCTTGTGTAAAATCAGTATCGAACCATTCATCATTTACTTCTTTTGGTAAATAATTTTTACTATCATATTTTTTTAAATAATTTTTATTGAAATCAACAGTATTGATATTTGTTCCTTCAGGGATTGGTCTACCAAATGCATTTTGTAAATTAGCACCACCGTCTGTTTCAGTGGGTTTGAAAGAATGTGGTTGTGTTTCACCTCTCTCTTCTTCGGGTTCTGATTCGTTCATCTTAAGTTCTTCTTCAACTTCAGATACAATTCCTCTTTCTTCATTCTCTTCACTAACATTATTTTCGTGTGCGACTTGTTCAAGTACGTTTTCTTCTTCACTTTCTACAGACTTATTATCACTAGATAGTATATCAGATGTAATTTCTTCTAATGTACCTGTGTTCTTAATTGTCTTCTTTGGTGAAGTTAGATAATAAATAGCAAATCCGATTACAACAAGTAATAGGATGTGAGATAATTGACTATTTCTAAGCATATATAAATAATATAGAAAAAAATTTAATGTAAAATTTTAAAGTATTATTTTAACTTCTTAATTAATAATAGTCTAAATCATCTGAAGACTCTGAATTAAATATATATTTTGTTTTAATATAAATTTTTCTTATATTAATTTTATTATTTTCTATATTAACGCCTTTAATTTTTACTACATCACCTTCATCCAAGTATTTTAATCCAACTTCATCACCCTGACATGACTTGATTAAAGCATCTATTGAACCATTTTTTATATATATAATATATTCATTTGCATCTTCATTATAAGTATTTAATATTAATTGATTATTAATAAATTTAAATGATTTAATTGTTATATATTTTGAAATTGTATTTGATTTATTCATATAATTTATTTTTATTTTAAATTTTATAACTAAACTAATTTATTTTCTTAATTAATTATAATGAATCACACAAGTCCGAATTTACATGAACTAGTATATGATAACAATACCCAAAAAGTTTCTAAATTCTTAAAATCTATTGATAGTCCGGAAAATATTATTAATTCACATAATGAACTTGGCAAAACTCCTCTACATATTGCTGTTAAAAATAATAATCAAGACATCGCTAATATTCTAATTAAATTTGGTGCAGATACTAAGATTGTTGATAATAAAGGACAACATATTGTATGGGTACCTGAACAGAAAGGGGGTAATAAAATTATCGGTAAACGATTTGTGTAAATATAATTGACATATTGAACATACGTTTTAATTATATCAAATAAAAATTAAATCAAATATCAAAAAAGGTATATATAATTGACATATTGAACATACGTTTTAATTATATCAAATAAAAATTAAATCAACTATCAAAAAGGGTATATATAATTGGAAAGTGTAAAGAAAAATTGGAAAGTGTAAAGAAAAATTGGAAAGTGTAACGAAAAAATTTCAATTTTTCGTTTAAATAAAAATTGATATTTTTATTTAAACGCAAAGTGATTATTATTATTAGTTTAAATGAGTTTAGATAGTATTGAAAATAAATACTTATCAATGTCCGATTGCGATATTGACAAATTATTACTTGGTGTTGACTTGAACATTGATGATACTGTTGTAGATAATAGAAATAATTGTTCTGCGTGTCAAAGTGAGCAACTAGTAATAAATCAAAATGGTGAATGTATATGTAATGAGTGTGGGGTTGTTAATAGTGAATTATACGATGAAATGCCTGAATTTAATAATGATTTAGAAGGAGCTTCGCGATACGGGTGTCCATCTAATTATTTTTATCCAAAATCTGCGTTAGGTACAAAATTTAGCACTCGTGGATATAGTAGAATTAGTAATATACAAAGACAAGGACAAATGCCTTATCGCGAGAAGAGTTTACTAGAAATTTTAACAAAAATTCAGAAGAAATGTAAGACTTATGGAATTACACAAACAATTGTAGATAGTGCTAAAATTTTATATAAGAAGGTTTCTGATTGTAAACATACAAATGGAAATAGAGTTGGTAAGAATCGAATAATGAGATGTATCAATCTACGTGCGATGATTGCAGCGTGTGTTTTCTATGCTTGTAAATTACAAGGGGAACCTCGTAGTCCAAAAGAAATTGCAGATATTTATGATTTAGAAATTAAAAATGTTAATAAAGGATGTCGTAGATTTTTAGAATTTATTGATCTAGATAGTTTAAATACTGAATTTAGTAGTTCTAAATCATCAGATTTCATTGAAAGATTTGCGGGTAAGATGACATTAGATGCGCAATATATTAAAATAGCAAAAGATATTTCAAATAATATTCACAAATTAGATATTGCATCAACACACGAACCACCTTCAGTTGCAGCAGGATGTATTCTACTTGTAGCGGTTATGTATCATTTAGAAATAACTAAGAAACAAATTTCAGAAGTATTTAAAATATCTGATGTAACCATTTCTAAAACATATAGAAGAATTTATCCTTTCCACAATATTGTAATGAATAATAATATAACTGAATTAGTACTACAAAAACGTAGTACTATTCCAAAGAAGAAAATTGAAATGACAGAAGATAATCTTGTTATTAAGAAAGATTTAACTAAAAAAATCAAAGAGAAAACTAAAAAAAGTAAAAAATGTTTGAGTGAATCAGATGATTCTTCGGATGATTCAGATATTGAAGTATAATATTAGATTAATATTTTATCTATAATTTCATCAATATATTCAAATGTATCAACTTTAAAGTTTTTATCTATTAGTTTCGAATACTTGACTTTAATTTCATCTAAATCTTTTTTGTTTTCAAGAGGTACATATATTTGTTTAATACCTGCTCTTTTAGCACCAATTAATTTATAATTTAACCCACCAATTTTGGTGATTTTTCCAGTTAACTCAACTTCGCCGGTCATTGCGACATCGTTTTTAATTTTCTTATTTAATAATCTAGATATGAAAGCAGTTGTAAATGCACATCCTGCACTTGGTCCATCCTTTGGTGTTGATGTTGAAGGTGTATGAATATGGAATCCATATTTAAAATCCTTATTCAGATGATCATTTATATCTTTAATATGTTTATACTTGTCTAAATTTCTCATTATATATTGAGTTGCTGCAGTATATGAACAATTCACTGATTCTTTCATCACATCACCTTGTTTACCTGTTAATTTAAGTTCAAATTCATTAGTAGCAGATGATGCATTAACGAATACTTGAATAGGGATTATACCACCACTTCCTCCGGTTGTAGCATAAAGACCATTTATAATACCTACTTCAGGATTTAAATGCATTTCAGTATTATCACTAATAGGTGATTTAAGAATATCTTTTATAACTTTCTCTGTTAAATTTATTACTTTCCTATTTTTTGCAAATAATCCTTTTTTGCAAATCTTATCTAAATTTAACGTTAATAATATTTCTTCTATTTTTCTTTTAATACTTCGTACGCCGGCTTCCATAGTATAGTTTTCAATAATATATTCGATCATATCATTTGTTATTTTAATATCAATATCATCAAAACCTATACTCTTTTTTAATTCAGGTAATGTAAAAGTTTTAATAATCTCTATTTTATCATTAATAGTATATGGTGATACATTTATTTCTTTAATTCTATCTAATAAAATGGAATCTACTAATGATGAATCATTGTATGAAAACATCATAATAACTTTATCTAATGGGAAATCTACACCTTGAAAAAATCTATCTTGAAATGTATTGTTCATATTTGGATCAGTTAAATGAATTAAAATAGAAGTGATTTCATTGACATGTCCGTGTTTACTACATGCCTTATCTAATTCATCAAAATATAAAATACATCTTGATTTGCCCATTTCAGCCATCTTTTTTATAATCATTCCTGGTTGTGAACCTGAGTATGTATACCCATGTCCATGTAGAATTTCACCATCATTTTGACCACCTAAAGTTATTTGAGCAAATGGAATATCTAATGCTTCTGAAACACTTTTTGCTAATAATGTTTTACCTACGCCAGGTGGTCCTACTAATCCAAAACTTGTACCCTGACTACTTGGATTTGATATCCATTTACCAATAACTTGTAATAAAGATTTTTTAGCTTCATCGTGACCATAAGATGAATTTTCAAGTTTATCTTCTACATTTTTTATATACTCTAATGCTTTAGTATCATTTTGCTTTAAATTCTTAAAGAACATATCTTCGCCACTTGATGACCACGGATAATTAAGAATATTTTTAACGAATGTTAGCTGTTTGAAATATTCATTATTAAATGATTTCATTTCTTCTATTTTTTCCATTGCTAAAGTTTTTACATTTGCAGGTATTGATTTATTAGTAACAAGTTGTTTCGTATAATCAACATCCTCAATACTTAGTGCTTTAACTTTATCAATTTGATTTTTAATACTTGTTGAACTTCTCTTTAATTTCATTTGTAAATAATAACCTAAATTATCATAAAAAAGATTATATATACTTTTTGTTTGATTCTTCTTTTCTTTTAATAATCCTAATAAAATACCGGCAATATCATTATTTTCTTCGTCGCCTAATAGTAATAAAAATATGATATTAAACATGGTCTTAAGATCAGTTGATTTTGATAGAAATTCTTTCATTAAATTAAGAATAGTATGATTAACTATTTCTATAAATTTAGAATACATATTATAAAAGTAGTCATTATACTCTTTTGGTGACATACAATAAATATTTCCTAAATAATCATATCTTAAAAATTGTTTCAAAAATTTACCATCTAAATCTTTATTATTTTCTTCAATATATGAAACTATCTCATTTTTTTTATTATACAAGTATGGACTATTAATTTGACTGGATTTTAGATTAATATTCACTAAATCATTATTAAATAGAAATCCAAGTCTAACTATATTTTTATTTATTTTAATGAACAAGTATCTTTCCATTTCTAAATGGTCGTTGTTTTTAAATTTATCTGGTTTTTCAAATTTATAGTTGTTATTTCCGAAATCAATATTGTAATCAGATACATCTATTTGTTGTATAGAAATAATAGTAACTAAACTATCAATATCTTTTAAAAATAATGTATCTGTCTTATCAATTAAATTAACCTTAATCTCTCCAATATATACATTTAATGTATCAAATAGATTTCCATATCCATATTTCTCAATTAATTTATTTATCGATACGTTAAATTCATCTAGTGGTTTAGAATCTATACCAAGTATATCATTATCAGGTATATTTTTAAAATATTCATTGAGCTTGTCAAAGTTATCGTATATTGCACTATCTTTATCATCACCTGAAATATCAGTTGAATCTGTTTCGTCAGCAGTATCAACTTCTATATTAATAAACTCATTATACTTTGAATTTATATTTTTACTTATTTCTAACAGATTAGACAAAACGATATTTCTTTCATTATAATCAATAAAATTATTTTTATACAAATTACTAATATGGAATTGCAAATTTTTTACAGAGTTGCAAATCTCAGAATATCTTTTTTGAAGTATAAACAATTTCATTTTCTGATTGTTAAAACTAATCATAATTATATTATTTTTGAAAATTTAATTAAATTATTTATTTTTGATTCGTTTGTATTATATAACTATGTGTATTATTTAGGTAGAGACAATGGGTACTTTTAATTTATATAGTATATTTTAAATTAAACATACGTGCATATAAATTGATTTAAACAAACTGAGAACGCACTTAAAAGAATCCGTAGTGAGTTTAATTTAAAAATAAAATATTAACATAGATTATATAAATGTCCGTTAGTTCTAAGAAAATTACCAAGAACCAAAAAACCGCCCCTGTCAAAGAAGTTGAATCTACTATTGTACAAAAAGCTGGGAGTAAAACTACCAAAACTACCAAAGCTACCGAAAATGTAGATACTACTGTTACTAAAGCTACTAAAGCTACTAAAGCTACAAAGGCTGCTACACCTGTACAAACAGCAGGCGCCAAAACCACTGCCAAAACCACCGCCAAAACCACTGCCAAAACCACTGCCAAAACCACTGCCAAAACCGCTACTAAAACCACTGCCAAAACCGCTACTAAAACTTCTACTAAGAAAATCGATGTAGTTGAAGATGATTCTACTATCCACAAGAATGTTCGTTCTTTCAAGGTTATGTTACCTGATGCCGAAGCATTTATCGGAAGATTTACCGGTCTTACCCCATATCAAGCCGCAAACAAGGCGCTTTCTAAATACTACCGTGAAAACAAGAAGCCAAAAGCTGATATTCAATTTAGCATTAGAGAATCTACCAGAGGAAGCAAGCGTTCTACTTATACCTACAAAGGTGCAAGACAAAAGCTTGATGAACCTGTAAAATACACTATTTCTAACGAAAACGGTGAAAGTAGAGATATCATTAAGAACTTCAAGAATAAACTTACCAAGGTAAAGAAGAGTGAACTTGCCGCCCTAGAATAGATATATTATAACTATTTATTTATTTAATTTATTAATATAAGATTAATAAATTAAATTATGTATTATTTAATTAGATAAAGCTTTGTGTAAAGCAAATATAGCAGCAGTAATTAAGGCGGCTAATTTTGGGTCTTGTCCGGCACCTCCTTGGTATAATAAGACAAAGATAAGAGCCCATTGAACCATTTCGTTCTTGGTTAATTCGACAAATTGAGGGGGTGCAGCAGGAAATCCTCCGAAGGCACCAACACCGGTAGCAAGTGCTAACATAATATTCTTAGATGAATATTGCATAACTATATATTAAAGATAGATTATAAAAATTTAAAGTTTTTTTAAAGTTTTATTTTTAAAAGTTCTATATATTATTTCTAATTTTTTATTATATCTTCGCATAATTTATTTAAATTAATGATTTCTTCTTTATAGTTTATGGAATTCTTAGTATTATCACATGTATTATTCATCATTTCTAAATATTTACTTACTATTTTAGATAACATAGTTGATTGTTTTTCATTTATATCTAAATTATGGTTCTCTAATTCTTCTTTCAGAAATAAACATAATTGAATTAATTCGTCTTTATCATTTTCTTTAAAAAGTTCTTTGATATATTCTATTTTTTCATCTATGTCTATATTATTTATGGAACCATTAATTAGTAAATCGGTAATTTTATTCAAACATTCGCGTTGAAAGTCTGTTATATTTTTTGTCATATAGAAATCAATTTTATTTTGTAAAAATTCTAACTTCTCTTTTTTAATAGTTTCTTCAATATTTAACTCATTATTATCATCTAACTTATTATTAAAAAAATCTGGTTTTTCTTCAATATTACCACTTTGTAAGACTGTAAAATATTCTTCATCAATCTTTTGATCCAATTTAATTAACTCTTGTATACTTTTTTCTCTTAAAGTATCTAATTCTGATAATAAATAAGTAATCGTATCATCCTTTTTGCTTTTTGCCATTAAATTATTATTTTTAATATTATTTAATATCGTTTCTATCCTAATTTCTATCTTGTAAAATAAATGGGCTTTCACTCTTGATTGCTCATCAATTTCCTTAAAATCATTTGCTTCTTTTATTATATCATCTATGTTTTTAATACTTTGATTAATATTTCTTATTAATATATCATTCGACTGTCCTGAATGTTTATCCTCTATAGATATATTTATTAAACCATTAATATCAACTTTAAATGTAATATTAATTATTGGTACACCAACTTTTGAAATCTTATTAAATACAAACTCACCCATTAAAAAATTATTAGTTGCAATTGTGCGCTCACCTTGATATACTTTTATTATTACCTCTTCCTCGCCTGGGGTATCAATTGTATACTTTTGACTTCTGGTTACAGGCAATGGAGTATTCTTTGGTATTATAATTGAAAAGTTCCCTTCTGCAGTTTCAATTCCTAAAGATAATGGTAGATTATCAACTAGTATAATATCATCATTACTTAATTCACCTTGTATAAATGCACCATAATAACACGCACCTAATGCTACTACATTATGTAATTGATTATGAATAATAGGATCTAACCCCAACTCATTTGATAGTAACTCTTGAACTACTTCTAGTTTTGATGTACCACCTACTAATATCAATTTGTCTATATTTAAATCTTTTTTAAAAGGAGTTAATTTTCTTCTTATTCTATCTAATATATTTTTTGATATAATTTTAAATTTTTGTTTATCTAAATTATAAACTAAATCAACACGTTTATTTGTTATAATACCATCTATTTCTGTAATATTAGTGTAAAAGTTTTTAATTTCTATTTGACATGAATCAACCCATGATAACTTTTCTTTAGCTTTATTACATTTGTATAAAAGTTGGATTAATTTTGTCTGACTTATTAATAAATCTTTATTTACAACCTTATAGTTGGTCTTAAATTCCGACAAACAATCGTTGTAAATTGCATTTGTAAAATCATTGCCACCTAAATCATTCACACCAACTGAATCAATTGTTTCAAAAAAATTATCATCAATTTCCAATAATGTCATATCCAATGTTCCACCCCCGATATCAACTACTAATATCTTGCATTCTTCCATATTATTTAGACCATATGCAAATGCTGCTGCAGTAGGTTCATTTATTAGTCTTAACACTTTAAAGCCAACATTTTCTGCAATTGACATTAATAATTTTCTTTGATTATCATTAAAATTAGATGGTACTGTTAACACACTATTAAATACTGTATTTGGAAATCTAGTATCTAATAATTCTTTTAAATGATTAAAGAATATGGTAATTATATCTATATCTGTTAGTGTTTTATTATTATAGTCAAACTCAAATCCCGACCCAATCTTTGTTTTAAAATTTGACACTATCATTTTACTATTACCATCTAATTCAATTGGTATATAGTTTCCACATGATATTTTGGTATCAAAGAATATTTTAGTAGGGATTGTATCTTTGATAGAGTCTTTAAAAATTTCAGGGTTTTTTTTATAAAAACTTATTACGGTATTAGTTGTTCCAAAATCTATGCCAATAGTTAAAGTGTTATATTTTGACTCCATTTAATAATATATTATAATAGGATTACTTTTTAATTCATTTAATTAAACAATTTAATTAAATTAATTACTTTTTCTTTTCTGTTTTAAATCTTAGTATTTTTTTCCATATAAATAAACTTATTAGAGATATTACCATAGTTCCAAGAATATAGGTGGGTTTATTATCTTCAATATTAGTTACTCTATCTTCTATTTTTTTAATTTTTAGATTAAATTCTTTTTTGGTTACATATTCATTATTTAGTGTTTTAATAAGTACATTAAATTTTTTCTTATCAACAAAGTTATCATTTGATAAATATGTTTTTGAATTAATGTTTATTTCTCTCTCACTTATTACTGAATTTATAATTGTATTTATATGAGTTAAGAATTGATAGTAAAATTCTAAATCAAGCTCTTTCAAATCAGAATAATTATGTGTTTTCTCTAATTTATTAATTATATCATAGTTTGTTATTTTTATCTTTTTTAATTTATTAACTGTATCTAATACTTCTTTTTGTATTTTTGAAAAATTATTATAATTATCAGTTAAATATACAGTAGAATTAAATCTATCTATTATCTTATAAATTAAATGACATAGTTTATCAACTTGTCCAATTAAACATTTACCGATATTTACATTTTTTAAATTTATTTTTAACTCCAAAATCTTTATATTATCAATTGTTAACCAAGTTAATATTAATGGATTATAGATTTCATTTTTATATTTTAATAACTCATTTTTTAAATTTAAATGAGACTTTACTAAATTATCAAATTTATTTTGATGGATATTAAAAATATTTACATGTATATTTATATTTTTTGATAATAATTCTTCACTCAAATGTTCAAATAATTCTAAAAAATCTTTGAAATTTCTTTTTAGACTATCCTTATTCTCATTTATTAACCCTATATTTTCATAATTATTTAATTTTAACTCTTTTAATAAATTGCTTAATTTTCTTAATTCATCACAACATTCTAGATTTAATATATGTCTCAATGCTTTTAGTTGGGACTCTAATCTTTTTTCATGAATATTATCTAGATGTGGGCACTTTAGTTTAAGTCTCTCTAATTCTTTTAAATTATCATAAATATTATCTCTTTCTAATAACAATACTTCATTTCTTGATTCAAATATTGAAATTAACATATCTATCGATTCATACCAATTTTTTAATAAAAAATTATTAAAACTAAATAAGTGGTTTGAATCTTTACTATTAACAACTATTACCAGATAATTTAACCAATAAATTACTATAAAATATCTTAATTTTAATATTTGAATCTGGTTTAAACTACAATCTGTATACTTTGTTATTTTAAATATATTATTTGGATCTTTTATTAATAATATTATTTCTTCTTTGTTTAATTTTAACTTTGATCTTTCTAATATTAATAACCATTTTTTTTCTTGATTAGTTACATTCTTGTTAATTGAGTGATAATATGATTTAAAATAATTCCATAAACAATTTATATATGAATTTAATTCTAAATCTTTTGAATACATTTATAGTAATTTAGATTATTTTTATTCTCAAAAATAGATTAGTTATATGAAACACATGTATCAAGTTTTACTAATTTTTCAATTTGTATTGAATTGTATTTATAAATACAATTTAATATAATAAGTTTGGTGATATACATTGAAGATAATCAAGTTCTAATAATTTAGTTTTTTCTTAATGTATCAACCTCTGTTTTTAATTCTATAATTTGATTTTTTAACTCTTGAATCGAATTAATTAATATAGGGATGAATTCTGTACTATCCTCGTTTTTATACGAATCATTATATGATGTAACCTCGCATTCCGAACTCTCTTTTTTCTTACACAAATCTATATAAATTTTATTCTTATCAATAACTCTATTAGTTTCTAAATCAGATGTTGTATTAGTTATTATAATATTGTTTTCAACCTCAGAATTACAATGAGTCAATATCTGGTCTGATATCAGACCAGAATTGACTCCAGAATTAACTCCAGAACTGACTCCAGAACTGACTCCAGAACTGACTCCAGAACTGACTCCAGAACTGACTCCAGAACTAGATTTAGAATTGACTTCAGAACTGACTGGAGAACTGACTCCAGAACTAGATTTAGAACTGACTTCAGAACTGACTCCAGAACTAACTCCAGAACTGACTTCAGAACTGACTTCAGAACTGACTTCAGAACTGACTTCAGAACTGACTCCAGAGCTGACTTTATGATTAACTCCATAATTGGCTTCAAAACTAGATTTAGAACTAGATTTAGAACTAGATTTAGAACTAGATTTAGAACTAGATTTAGAACTGACTTCAGAACTGACTTCAGAGCTGACTTGAGACTGGATATGAGAACTAGATTTAGAACTGACTTCAGAACTGACTTCAGAGCTGACTTGAGACTGGATATGAGAACTCGATTGAGAACTTAATTTTTCTTGACAAGATATATCTATATAAAATTCTTTTTTATTATTAATCCCATTAATAACAGTATCAATGTAAGTTAAACATTTATAATAAATTTGTAAATTACCTTTTTTTAAATTAGGGCATTTAAATCTATTTTCAAATTTAGAAATTATTTTATTATTTTTATTTTTGACTAACACCAAGTTATTAATTGATGTTAATATACGATTATGTAAATTAATATAAGTATCTAAATAATCATTTGATAAATATGTATTATTATTTTGTAATATTATTTTATATATTACAGTACTCATTTTATCAGTTTTTGATATTAACCCATTATCAGTATTATTATTAACAGTTAGTTCTAATAATTTAATTTTATTCAATACATCCCATGTTAAATCTACGTTATTAACTATATAATTCTTATATTTTATTAGATCTATTTTATGCTCTAAATTTTTAATTATTAAAGAGTTATATGTTTTTTCATTATTTCCAAATAGTTTTATATTATTATTACATTCTTTTAATAATGAATCACGATTAACATGATTAAATAATTTTAAAAATTTTTTCATATCAGTATCCAAGTTATTAAAATTTACAAATATATTATTAATATTTTTATAGGCAGGTATATTTAATTCTTCTAATATGTTACTTAATTGTCTTAGAATATCGTTTGATTCCAAATTAAGAACATTTTTGAATGTATTCAATTGTGATCCTATATTTTTATCTGAATATTTTAATTTTATATTTTCTAACTTTTTTAAGTTGTCTTGAATAGTATCTTTATTATAAACTAATATATCATTGTTTGATTCAAATATTCTTATAACACTATTAATTGAATCTATCCAATTTATTAAAAGAATGTGTTCAAAATGAAAAATATTATCACTATTTTTAGTTTTATTTTCAACTAATAATAAATAATTTAACCAATATAATATAATAAAAAGTTTTAATTTAAGTATCTGTATTTGATTTAAACTTGTATCTACATACTTTGTTAATTTAAATATAGTATTCGGTTCATTAATAAGTCTAATAATAGTATTTCTATCCAAGTTTAAATCAGATTTTTCCAAAATACTCAACCACATACTAACTTGATTATTCTCTTTATTAAATGATTTATAATATGATTGAAAATAATCCCATAAAGTATTTATATATAAATCTATTATTAGCTTTTTGTTATTTGTATACATTTATAGTATTTTAGATTTTTTATTCAAATATTTACAAATATTTATTCTGAAACCATACAATCATTTCGTTATAATTATTATTTTCCTTCTTAGTCTTCATTGTATCTAAATTATAAACAACTAAACTACAATCTATTTTGAATGGTTGTCCATAATTTTTTATAGCATATAAATTTTCGTTCCAATCTGACATCCATCTTATATAACTTTTATCTACGTCTAAATAATTCTCTGTCATATTATTCCAAACATATCCATAACCACATCGCAGATGGCATATCTTAGGTTTATCTAATTCTAATGGTAAATTAATAAATGATGGCATAACTTTTACTTTATTATCTTTATAAATTTTATGATTAGAAATCGACCAGTGAATTTTATTATTTCTATAAACATTATCAATTATTCCGAGACATTTATTATCTACAAACCAATCGTCGCCATCTAAAAATATTATAATATCATTATCATTACATTTACTATATTTTAAATATCTATTATATCCAGCATACATTCTTTTATTATTCTGTATTAGATCCACATTGAAACTTGTTTTAATAATATTTAATTTCGGTTCAGACTTATCATCGATAATAGTAATATTAATTAACTCTTTTGGATAATCTTGTAGCTCAATTGATTTTATGCATTTATCTAAATATTTTTGACAATTGTATACAGGGATTATAATTTCAAATTGATTCATTATTATTATAAGTTTGCTAAATTTTTAAATTAGTTATAATAATAACTTAATAACTATTATGTCTGAAATATTTCATTTTGAAAATATTAAAAATAATATTGATTTTAAACTAGAATGGGAAAACGAGGTACTTACCGAATTTAAATCATATCAATTTATTAAGAATTTAAAACACACAAGTGGGAATTATACATTACCACTTAATTATATTGCTTATCCATGGGCTCTTTTAATTGATTATTATATAATTAAATATAAAAATATTTATCCTTCTTTCTATCACTTTATAAAAGAAATTGGATTAATTGACCAACTGTATACTATTAAGAATAATTGTATTACAGTTGTTCAATCATATCATTTTAAAAAATATTTAAATGACTTTAAGAAAATAGGGATCAAGTATATATTTTCACCGCATATTACCAAAAATGATTTCTTACAAATATTCTATAAACATAATATAGTTGTTTTTCCATATTATATATTTCCATCTATTACATCAAAAAATAAGTTAGATAAAGATATTTTATATAATTTTGTTGGAAATACTAATTATTCAATTGATAGACCTACTTCTATAAGAAATAATATAGTTCAATTAAATCACCCAGATAACTGTTATGTAAAAAAACTAGACGAATGGCATTTTAACAATTCAATATATTGTAATCAATTAAATTTATTAAAAAACGATGATGATATTAGCAATAATGATATTAGTAATAATAAATTATCTAGAGAAGATGAATATAGACATATAATGGGATCATCTATATTTTCTATATGTCCACTAGGTATTGGTCCTAATTCAATTAGATTATGGGAATCATTTACTTATAATACAATACCTGTATCTATATCTGACGATTTATGGTTTCCATTTTATATGGACGTAAAATGGGACCATCTAATTATTAATATAAAAGAACATGATTATAAAAATATACTTGAATTAAATAATATTAAAAAAGAACAAATTGCCGATTATCAAGAAAATATAGAAACATTTTATGATACATATTTTACAGAAGATTCTTTTGGCAGTATTATGTTAGATGCATTTAAACCATATGATAAAATTAATTTATTAATGCCATGGTTCAATCATGACGATACAAACTCGTTGCGATATCAAGAAATTCATATATGCTTAGAAAAAAATTTGCAGAATAACAAAATTAAGCAAATAATATTTTTTTATGAAGTTGATGATGTAAAAAATATAAATTATGATCTATATAATAATCCAAAAATCAAGATTATTCCTGTAATAACTCAAAATAAGCGTGAAATATCATTTAATCGAATTGTAAGATTTGCAAATGAAAATCTAATAAATGAAATATGCATAATATCAAATAATGATATTTATTTTGACAATACATTAAATAATATAAGTAAATTAGACTTTTATAAATATAATTATTTTATATCATTAACAAGAAAAAACTGTGATAATTATTTGGACAATAAAGATAATATGTGGAAACCACATTCTGGTTCACAAGATAGTTGGATATTTGTTTCGCCTATAAAGTTAATGAATAATGAGATAAATCTAGGCTGGGTTCAATGCGATAATATTATTTCTGAAAGTTACCATTCTCTTGGATATAATGTAATAAATCCACATTATTCAATAAACTCTTGGCATTTACATAAATTTAATATTACTAATTTTCTATTAGACAATTTTAATTACAATTATAAATTTAAAATGAGAAAGATACCTTTAAAGTCAATAAGTGATATAATAGATTCGAGTGTTTCTAATGAATACCTAATTTTTGAAAATATAGATACAAATATTGATACAAATACAAATGTTAATACAAATATTAATACAAATAATAGAATAAATATATCAAAATTAGGTAGATTAAAAGAAAAATGGTTAAAAAAGATTTAGGAAAGAGTATATTTATGTTAATAAATGACTAAATTAATTGTTAGTTATTGCAATAATAAATACCCTGAAAATTATGGTGGGGTTGCTAGGTTTGATTATTGTTTATCATTAATTTTTCCAAATAGAATCTTTTTTAAAGGACCAGAAGATATAAATTTATTATTAGATTTTTGTAAAGAAAATAATAAAGAAGATTATATTATAATTACTGACAATCATTTATCATCACAAATACCAGATGAAATTCCATTAATCGTTGTTCATCATGGCGTTGCACGTACACACTTGGAAAGAGAACCAAATTGGGATATTAAATGGAAGAACTTGTGTGTATATGGACAAGATTTAATGTTTCATTTAAGATCACCAAAAAATACAGTATTTGTTTCACCCACCATATTTTGTAAGAATGAATTTGGTAGAATATATGGTAAAATGTATAATACATATAAAAATATATATATAACACATGCAAGTGAATTAGATGAACTCGTATATAAAACAACATTTAATAAAAAACCAATTATTGTCGGTAATTGGATACAAGATTCAAAAGGAAAACATCTAATTGAAGAACTTAAAATGTTATTACCGGAGTTTGAATTTAAACCGTTAGAACTAGATTTTAAAAATAAAACAATAGAAGAATATAATAAAGAAAAACAAGATTATTATATGTCTGGTGATATATACTTATGTTTATCATTAGTTGAAGGCTGTTCTTATTCCTTACTAGATGCAATGTTAACTAACCTATTAATAGTATCTACAGATGTTGGTATAATGGAAAACGAAGTAAATAAGAGAACATTTGTAGATTTATCTTGGAATAATTTAGATGTAAATTTAATATGTAATAAAATTAAATATATATGGGAAAATAAAAAAGATTATTTTAATAAATCTCGAGAAGAATATTTTAAAATAACATCATGGGATAGATGGAAAAAAGAATGGAATAATGTAATAAACTATTCTCTTCTTGTCCACGCAACAAATAGTTCTGGAATGATTTGTCCACCTACAGACCAGTTAATATAAGTTGGTGTATCACAACATCTAAAATATTTCATCAAATATTTTGATAATTCACCTTTTGTAATTACTCTACTTTGTTGTGTTTTGTAAACAACCTGAAGTTTTTTTGCGTACTCTTCATCGGTATCTAGTATACTACTGTAAATAGTTTCTGGTTTAATAGTTGTTGTTGATATAGAATCATCATGTATATATAATTTGTTTGTTATATTTCTTTCATGAATAAATTTAATTAATCTACCATATGCAGTTCCTATAACTTTACCTGTATTTGTACCCATATGATGAATAGTTCCTCTGTCTATATATACAGAATCGAACTTTCGATTACCTAATATATTAAATACAGTAATCCAATAATTTTCATCCTCGTTCCAATCTCCTAAATCACTAATTGGATCATCGCCCATATGACTAATACCAATAAAATTAGGATCAATTTGAGACCATCTATCAATATCTTCTTGATGGTCAATAGATGCACCAATTACTAGAATTGTAGCTTTTCCAACCCTTTCCATAAAATTAGTATCTCGAGTTTCTTTTAATACTTGTCTTACAATGTCATCTTCTTCAGTACTTTTCATAGATTCTTCAATTGCATGTCTAAATGCAGGATCTTCATTTGGAAATGATGCACCTCCTTTATTTATATTATTACGCAGTGAAATATATTTATTTTTATACTTTAAATACTTGGAATAGTAATCCATATATAAATACGTGTATATTTTTATTTTAAGAAAATCGATAAATTTCATAGAAATCACGTAGTTAAATGATGCGTTTCACCTTTGGTGAATCGATAAGTTACTCGTCCTGATAAACCAATTTTTATAACCTAGTGAATTTCTCTATTCACCTTTGGTGAAAAGATTCACTAGATTCTAACGGTTAAAAAGTGAAACGAAAATCATAAAACTACGTTTTATGATTTTCGTTACACTTTCCAATTTTTATATATTAATATTTAATAAATAATACTCTTTTTTATAAACAGAATAGTAATTATACTTTATTAACTCATTATTAAATGAAGTATAAACATTATCAAAATCAATCGAATTTGCATAATTTACACAAGTGCGAATTGCACAATTTAAATTCGATATATTTATTGTAAATTTTTTATCAAATAGGTAGTTATATCTAATACAAACATTATTACTTTTTTCATTTGTAATTTCTATTTGTATTTTTGGATATTTTTCTTCAGGGTTTATTGGCATAATTAATACGCTGTCATTATACTTTATTTTTAATATACCAGTATCAATATCAGGATATGTTTCTATATCAAATAATTTATCATTTGATATATCATTCGCACTTTTGTGAATTATACTAATAATACCAGTAATCCATTTTTTTAGATTAATTGTTAATATTATTTTTCGATTACATAACGTTGTTAATTCTGATATTTCTAAACTAGTTAATCCACTTGTATAATTATTTTTAAAATGTTCTATTTGATTAAAGTAATATAATTCTCTTGATTTATAAAAATCATTATTCTTTTCCTTAAAGTTCCAATAATTATATTTATTATCATGTGTTAATTGATTTACTTGTAATTGATTATTTTGATTATTTAATTTAATATGATTAGACCTATTAATGCTAACATTGTGTTTTTTACATCTATCTTCTAGATCTCTATCTTCACGTCCCCAATTAAAAAAATTATTATTAAAACCATTTATTTTAATAAATGTATCTTTATTACAACTAAATACACCACCTAGACAATAGTCATAACCATATATGTGATTAATTTCATTTTCATTAGGGTATGTAAAGTTAGTAGATAATTGTGGATAAGTATCAGCATCATTAAATACAAAGTATTGATAAAATTTTTTTAAAATATCAAATCCTATATTGCATGTGACACCTTTATTCCAATTCCCAAATTGATTTTGTTCGATAACCCAAATATCGGCATCTAGATTATGATATTGAATATATTTATTAAGATTACTAATAGTTTCTTCTAAATGTTGATATCTATTTCTAAAAGGTATCAAATATGCGATATTCAAAGAACTTTTATCTATGTATGTTTCAATATATGGTTTCATATAATTATCAGAATATAAGTTATCTTCAATTGTTGTATCAACAATTCCAATCCATTTGAGATATCTATTTTTTTTAAAATAATCAATTAAACTCTTTTCAATATTATCATTAAAATCTGCAGTATATTTTTTTTTAATAATACATGGTCCTAATTTATTTAATAGATTAATTTTATATGAAGTTATATCATATAATTGTAAAATACATTTATCATTTATATTACCTAATTGTAAACAATTTTTAATATCAGAAGAGTGAATTAAGAATATTCCTTGTATATTATCATAAGCATTAAATACATGCAAGTATTTATTCCAGTTAATATTATAATATGTTAAATAATTTGCACTTTTGTGATTCATATTATAGTATTTTTTATTTTCTTAAATTGTTTCTATTAAAAGTCTCAAGCTTAGAAATACCTTTGAGTATTGCTAAATCTTGAACAGCATTATTTGGTAATCTAGAATACCATTCTTGATATTGTGGTAAATATTTAGTAAAATAAATAAAACCATAATAACCAACACCAGTAAATGATGATAGTAGTACAAGTATGCCGATTACAAGTAATATCTTTTGTAAAAGAGATCTTTTTTTTGGTTTCTTAACTGGATTCTCACCTAGTTCATCAGGATATTCATCAGGATATTCATCAGGATATTCATCAGGATATTCATCAGGATATTCATCAGGATATTCATCAGCATATTTAGAAGTATGTTTAGACTTTCTTCTAATACGTGAACTAGATATTAAAATTATACCACCAACTATACCAATAATTGCTAAAAAGAAAATGAGTTGTTTACTCATTGTTCCATCGGGTGATACATAATTGTATCTACTTGCCAAGTTTCCATATTGGGAAATAAATCTTTGAGTTAAAAGACTAGACATTAATATATTAAATTTAGAAAATAATTTATATATTTCATTAATAATGATTAATTTATTACACTATAAAAATATTTATTTTTCTGACCAACTTTTTATTTCACAAAATGATTTATTAGACGATTTCCGAAATATTGGAATTAAAAATAATCATTCTATTAATCCGGAAATCAATAATCTATATAATGAATCCAAATCAATAGACTTGTTAAAATTAATATCAGATAAAGTATTTTTCTTTCAGGATGATCCTAATATAAAGAATTCATCAATAAAGAATATGTTATATCAAAATAAGTTATTTTACCAGGATTTCTATAAAAATTCTAATATTGAATCTTATTTATATCGATTAATAAATGAAAATGTGAATAGAACATTAATTTTTTTTACAGAAGGTAAATGTAATGAATTTGCTCACAAAAATAATATGAATAATATAACACTACCTCAAAAAATAGAACTAATAAATAATTTAGATAATGATATTGTATATTTATCATCTAATATTATTTTAATAAGACATCAAGTTTATTTGCCTTGGTTATGGACATGTAGAGATAATCCATTTGAAAATTTAAAGAATTTAAGTAATTCATATAATAATATTAAAACGTATTATCTAAAAAATAAATGGAATTTTATGAATTGATCAGTCTTTTAACTTAATCTTGCCTTTATTGCTAATTTTTCCTGCATATTTACCTTTTGAATCATTTGTGGATAAATAATAGAGTTTCCTATTTTCTATATTTTTTAATAAACGCGTGTCTTCAAAATTAATTATTTCATATCCAATATCAATTGTTGATTTTTCATCAGGGGAATCATCTGTTAATATCTTTGGAGATGGTTCTATAAATTTTGTAGGTGCTTTTTTTAGATTATCGAGTTGTTTAGTTAAAAAATTAATTTTATTATTTCTTTCATCTAATTGTCTTGTTAACCCTGCTACAAGTGATACTTTTTTTAAATTATCTAATTCATCTGTTAATTCAGTATTTTTATTCTGAATATTGTTAATATCATTATTTTTATTATTTATTTCTTCGTCGAGTGCAAGTATGTGTGTTTTGATTATATCTAACCAGTTTATTATATCTGTTGTCATTGAAATTATATATAGATATTGTTTTAAGTCAAATATATATTTTCTTTATAAATATATATGTTCTATTTAATTCGCGCACATGGAAAAATTGATGATACACCATTTGAAATTCCAAAAGGCTATGGGTTTATAACATTGGCGGAAGCTGGTACTAGTAGACAGTCGAATGAAAACAATTTTTTATTAGAAAAACTTAACAAAATACTCGAAAAAATTAGTTATTACAATAATAAAATTTTAAATAGCGTAAATGAATATGAAAAGAAAGAATATGCTAATAAAAAAAGAACTTTTACTTTTTTATTGAAAAGTATACTGTTGCCATTTTCAAATGAAAATATAAAAATATTTTTAACATCTATTGAAAATGAATTAGATAAAGACAATGGTGATATCCAAACTTTGAAAATCGAAGGAGTTTCAAAATATGTAAATGATATGAATAACTTTATTGATTTTGTCGAAAGTTGTTTTAAAGATATATCTAAAATTAAAAATTGTGATAGCAATAAAGAAAAAAAAGAGGTAATTACCCGATGGAAAACTAATATCGAACATATAAAATACTTTTCAGAAAAAAGTATTATGTCTAATAGTAATTTAAATTTTCACGGTACTTATAGTTATGAAAATGATGATGACAATTCTAAAAACAAAGTTGGTATTACGAGATCAGGTGTAATTGCACTTTCTGATTTATCGAATGAAAAAAATAATATTATTAAATACAAGGTCCCTAGATTTTCTGTAAAAAATAAAGATGGCACAGATTATAGTTTAGGATTTGATTATTATTATATTGATAGTTTCGGTAGAATTAAAAATTTTGATATAATAAATCTGAATGAGGATTATACATGCGACGAGTTATTAGAAAAATGTAAATATATTAAATTAAATAAGGATGCCGTTAGAACTTTTAATGACAAATATAATGACAAATATAAAGATAAAGAACCACTTAACAAAGAATCCATAAAAATGTTAATATGTAAAAACGTATTATTTTTTTATAATTTTAAACGAAGTATTTTTAAAACAAATACAGGTGTTAATAATAAAATAAATGATGCTTTATCAAATAGTATTAATAATATTTATACTAAATATACAGAATATTATAATAGGAAATTGGAAGGTAAAATTATAACACCTAGAATGTTAAGACATGCTGCAAAAGAATTATATAGATTAGAAATAAAATATGCTTTTGAAAACTACAAGTGTTTATCGCGAATGAACATTTCCGATTTAGTAAGTGGCGACAATCCAATTCTACCAAAAGGAGTATATATAATTACTAGTTGTCGTAAAGGACATTCTGCAATTGAGAAATATTCAGATGATGATACTATCTTTCTTAATACATGGGAATCCTTGATAGAATTATAAGTTTTCCGTTAAACCAGTAACTTATTCTAAGAAAAATTGGCTGGACTATCTATTCAAGGTTTCACAAAGTGATTTCTTGAATAGCACCATTGTTTACACATAGTGTAAACAAACATAAATAAAAATTGGAAAGTGTAAAGAAAAATTTTAATTTTTTATTTCACTTTTTAACAGTTAGATATATAAAAATTGATATAATATATATTAATTAAACAAGTTTAATTATTATATATGGAAATAACCGAAGATACGATTAAAAAACTAGATGCAGAATCTGATAAAATTTATAAAGAAAGATGTGATATTATTAAAGTTATAGATAAAGATATAGATAATTTAAAAGAATCAATTAGATTATCTAAAATTTGGACAAATTTTAAATATAATAAATGTCAGTATACACCTGAAGTTTATCATATGATAAAAAAATATATTTAATTTATGATGAGTTTGTTTGGTCTAAAGCCCATTTCTTATTAATTTTAGTATTTGAAATTACTCTAGAATCATCCCATTCTTTTAAATTGAGTGGATATCCTTCTGTATTTGTTGGGCATACTTTGCATGAACCACTGCTAATACATACAGGTGGTCTTGATTGAGGTATTTGCCATTTATCAGTATTTAAAAGTGTATATTCATTATTCCATTCATTTGCAATTTTATCACCTATAGGTTCGTAATAATTAGCAGGTAAATCAGAATATTTCATATCATTTTGTCTATCTTTTACATCAGCGACCTTTTTAGGTCTACCAATAGATCTGAGTTTTTCTAAAGATTTAATTAATTCATCTGTTGTTACTGTACCTGATATTAATTTAGCATTAATATTTTCGACATCATCTCTTTCAATAATTTTATTCTCTAATAATTCAGCAATTAATATACTCATATATTTTTTAGCAAATGGTGATTTGTCATCTTTAATATTTTTAGATGAAATCTCTTGTTTTAATTTAGCAATGGTATCTTGTAATTCTCTTCTCATTTTAGAGACTTCAAATTCACAATTAACTGTTGATTTATCACTGTACGTTTGTAATTTTTGTTTTATTTCGTTTTCTAATCTTTGTTTTTTATCAATAGTTTCCTCTCCATTGCGGTCTTCTTCACGGGAATCTTGACGGGAATCTCCCCGGGAATCTTGACGAGAATCTTGACGAGAATCTTGACGGGAATCTCCCCGGGAATCTTGACGAGACTCTTGACGGGAATCTTGACGAGAATCTTGACGAGAATCTTGACGAGAATCTCCACGGGAATCTTGACGAGAATCTCCACGGGATTCTTCACGAGAATCTTGACGAGATTCTTCACGAGAATCTTGACGAGAATCTCCACTGGATTCTTGACGATTTTCTTTACGAGATTCAATACGTTTACTTAATTCATCTTCAACTTGTGTCATATCAATACCTAATTTTTGAGATTCCGTACTAGATTTCTTCTTAGTTTCTTTTTTATCTTCTAATTCATCTTTAGATTTTTTAATTATATCAGATAGAGGATCTAAACTTTTCTTAGCACCTGTTGTATTTATATTTTCTTTAAGACCTTTAGAAGCTTTAGTAAAATCTAAATCAATATCCATATCTAAATCAAATAATTTAGCATCCGAATCAATCATTGTTTCTTTTAAATCAGTCATATTCTCATTCGATTTACTAACAGTAAGACATTCTAATGAGAATATACCAACTAATATTACACATACCAATGACATTATTTCTAAATTTGATAGTTGTTTAGTAGGGACTACTTTTAGAACTGCATATATAATTCCTGCAAATATTGTATATTTTACATAATTTTTAATATCTGTATTTTCCATTATATGATAAAGTAGAAAAAATAATAATTATTTTTAAATAATAATTATTTTTCTAAACATTTTTTAGATTGGTCGTAATAAACATTTACCTGTTATTACAACAAATAAAGGAAGTATTATAAATATAACAGAAACACCATTATTATTAATAACTTCACTTAATCCCGGAATTTTATTTAAAAGTTCAGAACTAGATTTGATATCAGTATATAGCATTAATCCAAGTAATAATAATAAAGATTTCATTAATGGTTTATCTATAATTTTATATAGTTTAATTTTTTCTTTCTTAATTATATTATTTAAAATATCAAATAATAATTGTAGAATTAGACCTGATGCAACAAATAATACTTTTCTAATAATTGGATTTTCTGAATATTGAAAGAGTCGTGGTAGTCCAAAGTAAACTCCTGTGGCTAAATATATTATATTAACTAATTGATTCATAAAACTTATATATATATTTGAGATAAAATATTATAATATAATATAAAATTTATTTCTTTCTTAAAATCGTTAAAAATAGTATAACTATAATTAAAACTAGATTTAATGAATACATAATAAATAGAATACTAATATATGGATAAATTTTATCACTAAATTCGCTGAATATTGGATTTAAAATTTCTTCTTTTAATGTTTTTTTATTGTCATCTTTTTTGATTTCAATAACAATTTTATCTATAAAATCTTTTGTTAATTTATCAATCATTAATTTAAACTATATTTTAAAAATAAGAAATTAAACTCTATTATATTGTAACAATATTAGGTTGTTTCAAAAATTTTACTTCGCCTGGATTTTTAGTTTTCTTAATATTTTTTACTTGTGTATAGCAAATTTTTACTTTCTTTGAATTTATATATTTACTATTATTTTTAACCAACCCTGCCGCATATAATATTTCAGTATCAGATATATCTATTTTATCAACAATGCAATGACATGAACTATAGTCTAATAGATGAAACCACCAGTCTTCTTTGTCCGCGTCGTCAATTAATTCATGATTTTCTTTTGCATTTTGACCTATTCTAAATACAATTTGTTTTTCGAATTCGTCTTGTAAAATGACTTCTTTCATTAATATAAATGTTAAATAAGTATTTAAATATTTAAATATTTAAAAAATTTGATTTAAAAATCCTATATAAAGCTTTCTCTTGTACTAATATAAGATGTCACTAAATAGTAAATATTACTCTGAAGATATCAATTCGATTGAACGAATTGATTTTTCTATATTGACTAACACTGATGTAAAAAAATACTCAGCTGTTAGTAAAGATCCATTTGGAATTAATATTGCAGAATCATATGATAACTATGAACCCAAAAAAGGGGGTTTAGTAGATTTACGGTTAGGTACATGTGATATGTACCTACCCTGTACAACATGTGGTTTAGATTCATTAGAGTGTCCGGGTCATTTTGGTCATACTGAATTAGCAGAACCTGTTTATCACTTTGGTTTTATGAATTATTTAAAAACTATATTACAGTGTATATGTTTAAAATGCACAAATATTATAATTGATAAAGATAAAGATATAATAAAGAAAATAAGTAGTAAAAGAGAAAAATATAGATTGAAAGAACTTCGCGAGATAACTAAAAATATTAAATATTGCTATCATTGCGGTAGTCCGGTTCCTGTAGTGTCAAGAGAAATTAAAGAACAAAATGCATCAGTAAGAATGAAACTAGAAAGAGAAGTTGGTGCTATTATTGTAGATGACCAAACAGGAGAATCAAATGAATCAAAGAAAAAAATTATTGAATACCTATCACCTAGAAGTTGTTATAATATTTTAAGAAATATATCTGATGAAGATTGTTTTGTACTTGGATTTAATCCCAAGATTTCAAGACCTGAAGATTTTATCTGTATTAGATTTCCAATCCCACCAGTAATTATTAGACCTACTGCAAAGATTGATTTCATGTCTAGTTCAACAATGGAAGATTCACTAACTTTAAAAATAGCTGATATTATTTCAAACAATATTAGAATTAGAAATCAAATAGATAAAGAAACACTTGGAACTGATTTAACAAGTTATAATCAAGATATCCATACATTACTACAATATCATATCTCAACCTATTTCGACAATGATGCAAGTAGTCTTCCAACAGCAAAGTTTAAAGCATCAGAAAAACCAATTAAATCTATTTCGGAAAGAATTAAAGGAAAAGCTGGGCGTATTAGAACAAATCTGATGGGTAAGCGTGTTGATTTTAGTGCACGTTCAGTTATTACGAGTGATCCATATATTGGAATTGACGAAGTAGGTGTACCAAAACGTGTTGCTATAGATTTAACAATTCCAGAAGAAGTTACACCTAATAATATTAAACACTTGACAAAATTAGTTAAGAATGGAAAAAACATATATCCAGGTGCTAATTATGTTCATCGTATAAATTATATTGATGGCAAGCAAATTAATCAAAAGATTGATTTGACACGTAGAAAAAAAGATATCAAGTTAGTATATGGCGATGTTGTAAACAGACATATTATTGATGGCGATTATGTATTATTCAATCGTCAACCTACACTTCATAAACCTTCTATGATGGGGCATAGAATTCATGTTCTAGATAGAGACGGCGTAGATACTTTTAGAATGAATGTATCTGTAACAAAACCATATAATGCTGATTTCGATGGTGATGAGATGAATATTCATTTGGCACAATCTATTCAAGCTAGAAATGAGTTGGCAAGGATTGCAAATGTAAAATATAATATTATTAGTGCAAAAGATTCGAACCCTATTATTGGATGCGTACAAGATCCATTAGTTGGTGCATATGTCTTAACAACCGCAACAAATAAGATTGATTACAATTCTGTATGTAATATTCTATGCAGTACTACAAGTAAGAGTAAATATAATATTAAAAAGGGGGCAAGTTTAAATGGACACGAATTTTTTAGTCATATAATTCCCGATGGAATTAATGCAATTAAGAAAAAAGATGGTAAAATTAGTTTTCAAATAAAAGATGGAATTCTATTAAAAGGTATTTTAGATAATGCATCCCTTTCTACTAAAAAGAATTCTATAATTCATTTTATTTGGGATAAATTTGGACCTGATAAAACTAGGAATTTTATTGATGACACACAACGTTTAATCTTAGAATACTTAATGTATCAAGGATTAACAATTGGTTTCAAAGATTGTTTAGTTGACAAGGAAATAAATAAGAAGTTAGTTACTATAACTGATAATAAGTTATTAGAGAACAAGTATTATATTACAAGGATGGAAAATGATTCTAATAATATATCATTAGATATCATTGAGAATTCAATGGCAAGTGAATTAATGGCAATTAATGCTAATATTGGAAGTATTTTAATGTCAACACTTAACAATGAGAATAACTTTTATAAATGTATTACATCCGGATCTAAAGGCAAACCATCGAATATTTTTCAAATGATGGGTGTTATGGGACAACTTTTAATTGTGGGTTCTCGTGTTAAGAAGTCTGTAGAACACCGAACTTTGCCTCATTTCCACAGAAATGATGATACACCTATTGCGAGAGGATTCCTAATTAATAATTTTGTAACTGGTTTAAATGGACATGAATTCTTTTTTGCAGCAGCAGCAGGACGTGAAGGATTAATTGATGGTGCTATTAAAACTGCACAAACTGGATATATCCAAAGAAGATTAGTAAAAGCATTAGAAGATTTATCAGTAAGATATGATGGAACTGTAAGAACTGCAAATGATACAATTATTCAGTATATTTATGGTCAGAATGGAATTAATCAGTTGACACAAACATCTGTTAAAATTAATTTGATTAACTATAATAATGAGGATATTGTAAAGAATCTATCTTTTGATAGTAAACAAATTAAAGAGTTAGAAACAAAGTTAAAAGTTAAGAACTTGGATAAATTTAATAAAAAGTTTATTGCAACAATGACTGACTTTAGAGATAATCTAAGAAGAATCTATAGAGTAGCAACATTAAATTATAAAACAATACAAGAAAATTTTATGATACCTGTGAATTTAAATCGTTTAACGGATGACTTTCAACAAGACAAGATTAATAAATTTGATTTGGAACCCGAATACATAATAAAGAAGATAGACTCTATTATTAATAATTTAAACAACAAATTAATTATTTATACAAAGAAAGATTCAAAATTATTCAAAGATGATGAACTAGGATTTAAATATATTTTCCAAATATCATTATATGAATATATTGCACCTGTTAAATGTATATATGAATATAAACTTGATAAAAATACATTTGATAAATTAATTGATGATATTGAAAATAATTACATCAAGTCTATTGTCGAACCCGGTGAAATGGTTGGTATTATTGCAGCCCAATCAGTTGGCGAGCCAACTTCTCAAATGAGTTTAGATAGTAAGCATAGTGCTGGTAGTGTTGGTGGCGGTGCATTACAAGGTGTGCCAAGAATTCAAGAAATTTTAGGATATAGTAAATTGATCAAGACACCACAAATGACTATATATTTTGATAAAGAAATATCTGAAGACAAAAACAAAGTAAATAGAATAAATTCATTTTTCAAGTATTTAACAATTGGTGAATTAATTGAATCTTCTGAAATATATTACCAAGTTGATGTCAACAATGAGAATGATATTTTCTTACAAGAAGATATGGTTACAAATCCTTTTTACATTAATAATCAAAAAGTTGAACTTAATAACATACCTTTTGTTTTTAGATTAAAGATGAACTTGGAGAAGATGTTGGATAAAGAAACTACATTATTAGATATTAAGACTAAATTCATAAGTTATTGGTACAATACTACAATGAATACAAAAACAATGAAGAAAGTAGAGAAGGATATATTTAGTAGAATTAATAGGATGGCCATTCTAAGTAGTAGTGATAATAACAAAGAACAGATTATTCATATTAGATTTAGTATGTCTAGTTTTGATTATTCTACCTTATCTGATTTCATGAAACTTATTCTTAATAATATATCATTGAAAGGTATTGATAATATTGTAGATACAACAATTAATCAAGAGAGAAATATTATATTTAAGAAGGATGGTAATCAACAGGTTATCAAAGAACACGTAGTAGTAACATCTGGTATTAATTTTAATGATTTAACAACATTCAAGGGAATTGATCATATAAGAACAAGATGTAATGATACGGGAATGATATATAAATTATATGGAATTGAAGCAGCAAGAAATACATTGATTCATCAATTAGTATCAACCTTTTCAGCAGCAGGTGCAACTGAATTGAATTATAATCACATGTCATTATTAGTAGATTTTATGACTCATACAGGAGATGTTACATCTATTGATAGACATGGATTAGGTAAGTTAGATATAGATCCTCTTTCTAAAGCGTCTTTCGAACAGACAATGGATCATTTTATTAAAGCGGCGGTTTTCAATGAGAAAGATTATTTAAGATCGGTATCATCAAAGATAACTGTAGGACAAGTAATCCCAGGTGGAACAGGTGCTTTCGGTTTAGTATTAGATACTAATAAATTAATTAATTCCGAATATACAGTAGACGAAACTGGTGGAAGAACTGATTTTATTGGATTGGAGTCCGAACCTCTATTAACTGATATTATTAAATATGGAATAAATGAAACTAACTTCTTTATTCCAACATCTGTATACTAATATTATAACGAATAATCATTAGTATTTACTTTATTAAACACATATGTCGATTAGTTTATAAAATTAAAATCTTAATTAGATTTTATTTTTATATTAATTATTTTATTTATATTCTGGATATAGTTCACATAATCTTTCTAAAAATAACTTTGGATTATACTCATCCGGATATATACTTTTTGTATATAATTGATGCCATGAATCTGACTCATTAACTGCAATATCTAAATTAAGTTCGGTGAACATTGTAGATAATAGATCTACTAAACTAATACGATAAGATGGATCAATAAATGTTATAATTAAATGAATTAACATAAATAAATCTTTATTTTGGTTAAAATCAATTTCACTTCCTTTAACATCGCCTTTTGTAACAAATTTTCCAAATGTTATACAAGCCCCTCCAAAATCAGCTAGAACAAATCTTGTATTATCAAAGGTTAATTCTTTAGTAGGATCAATTAACTTGTAAAATATATTATTTGCTTTTAAATCATTGTGCATAAATTCAAAATGTTTTTGTAATAATCTTAATTGACAGCTTATTTGAAATAATAATTCTATTAGAAACTTCCTGTCGTTTTCTAATCTAACATTTAACATTGTTAATTTCCTATAAATATCACCATCATATTTTTCCATCATAATTATGTTCATACCGGTGCGTGCATCCCTAAAAATATACTTGATATTTGGTGCAACTTTCGGATAAAATCTTGGTTTTTTATAAAATAATTTATTTATTAAATATAATTGCTGAAAGGCACTTAGTATTGAGTGAATTTTAATCTCTGCAATCAATGCATCATTTGATTCTGCACCTAATGAAATTTTTATTATATATTTATCTAGTTTTGAAATAGTACTCTCATATAGATAAAGTTTCCCATATGACCCATTCGCTAACATCTTTTTAAAGATAAAATGCTCAGTCGCACTTGCGTTATTTAATGTAATAATAGAGTTTCTAATAGTTGGTAGTATAATAGAATTATCTATAAAATAATCTTTAATAGTTTCAGTTATATTATTTGTCATATTTATATTATTTATTTGTAAGTTATAATTTATTTTAATCATATTAAAATAAACTATATTTTAAATTCTTATAGATTAAGATATTATTTAATATTTTATAGATAAGTCTCAATATCCTCGGGCAATTCATCAATATTCATGTTATAAAAAGTTTTCATTCTATTTATACATTTTATATCATATTGATCTTTCATTTTAACTAATGCAATTGCTACACCTTTTTTACCAAAACGACCACATCTTCCAATTCTATGGATATAAGTTTCTTTGTTTGGAGGTAGATCATAATTTATAACCAAGTTTACATGGGGAATATCAATACCACGTGAAAGTAAATCTGTTGTAATTAGAATTCTTGTTTTTCCATTTCTAAAATCTTTAACAACTTCTGTTCTTTCGACTGATGTCATCTTACCGTGTATACTTGTAATAGAAAAATTATTTTCTTCCAAACTTGTTGTTAACCATTCAACTTTTCTAATAGTATTACAAAATATAATTGCTTGTGAGGTTGAGATCAAGTTATATAGATCTAGTAATACTTCCAACTTTAAATCTTCAATTTCGACATCAATATAGAATTGTTTAATTAAATCTACAGGAATCTCATCCTTTTTTAATAGAATCTTTAAAGGTTGGTGCATAAATTCGTTAGATAGTTCAAATACATTATTTGATAGAGTTGCTGATATCAAACAAATTTGTGTTCCTGATGGGACTTTGTTAAAAATAATACCTAGTTCTTTACTGACACCTTCACTTAATATATCATCTGCTTCATCTAATGCTAATAGTTTAACATTATATATATTAATTCTGTTTTCTTGAACCATGTGATTAATCCTACCAATTGTTCCAATTACTAGATTTGTCTTTTTTAAATTACTTCTATTTTCATTTATACTAGTACCGCCAGTACATATTTCTACTTTTATTTTATTAAATTTACAAATTTCATTTGCTACCTTAAAAACTTGAGTTGCAAGTTCTCGGGTTGGTGTAATAATAATTGCTTGACATTTATCATTCTCTTCAATTTTATTTAATATTCCTAACAAGTAAGTTGCAGTTTTACCAGTACCTGACTGTGATTGAATAATACAATCTTTGCCAGTATTTATCGCCTGAATTCCTTTCACTTGAATTTTAGATGGTTTTTTAAAACCATAAATATAGACCCCTTTAATTAATTTTTCAGATAAATTTAAATTTTCAAAATTAGTTTCAGAGTTATTTTCAGAATTATATCCAGAGTTAGGTTCAGATATATTCTCAGATTTGTTTTCAAAGTTGTTTTCCATTTAATATTATAGAATTATAACCTTTAAACATATTAGTTATTCAATTATTCATACTAGTGTGATTTAATCTATTATGACAAATAATATGAATATTTATTTATATAAATGTGTGACTTATTTAACAAATGCATTCGTGTAATAAAAATTGATTATTTTACCATTACTTTATAAATGTATAGTATAATAATGAAAGTAGTTCATAGTAGTATCAAATACTATTGGAAAGATGATATCTTATCGGTATTAAAATTAAACTCTAATAAATATTCATTATTAGAAATAGAAAATAAATTAGTAAGTATGTATTCATCTACCAAAGATACTAAACCCAAGAAATATCATAAAAAAAATATGTATATTTCATATGATAAACATTTGTGGAATGTTCTAAATTATTCATCATATAGATGTAAATTAAGAATTTCTATAGTTATGAACAGTATTACAAAGTTTATAATAAATAATGATAGACCAAAAACAAAATTCTTTAGTAGCGATTTTGATTTTTATCAATTAAATAATGATGAAATCAATAGTATATTAAATAATCTTTAATGCATCAATAGCAATTTTATTTAATAAGAATGTATTTGTATCTATATCTTCATTTGTTAATGATATATTATCTCCATTAATACCGCGAAGAATATCAAGTATCTCTTCATCTATTTGTGGTTTTTCTATTGCTTTATTATATAAATTATATATCTCAATTAAATTTGGTCTATCTTTTCCATATATCTTTTTATAATTATTTTTATATTGACAAGCTAACTTGTATATTAGTGTTATATCCTCCAAACTCAATATTGGGGCTACAGTAGTTTGTTGGTTTGAAATATTATCACAGAAAGCATCAAATAATGGTAATCTAAATAAATAATAATGTAATGAATAACCACGTCCATGAATATAAAAGTTAGGACCATTTCCTAATCCATCACCATAACTTCCGGTAAACCCATCTACACTATCGACCCACAAGTACTTTAATCTATTTGTATAAAAATAATAAATTAAAGTATCCGGATCAAAATATAAAGGACCTCGTGGATCAATGGATATTATTTCACCGGTTAAAGGTTCCCAACAATACTTGTATTCAAATAATGGTTTATTTTTTATTAATGGTAAATTCATATGAATTAATGGGTCTTTCTTATTATTTCGAAATTTATGATAACTATCATTAATAGACTCATTAATTAGACAATCCTTTAATAACTTGGTAAAAATTTTACTATTCTTTTTAATTTTTCTTTTAGTATATGGATTTATGCCCTTATTGTGCCACCATGTATTTAATTCAGTCATATTAATATATTGGTCAAGTTTCCTTTAAATTATAATAATATTATATATAATGTTAAATTATACAGTATATAATGTTATAGTATTTGCATCATATACTCAACTAATAGTATATATAATAAAAATTGATTTAATATCATTTTGGAAACCAATTTTATAATATCTTAATGTCATCTAATAATACTAAAAGCTATACAACATCTTATGACCAATTTGAAGCTAGTCGTCTTACATTTACTAAACTAGAAGAAAACGACCGCTCAAAGGGACAATTAATTGCATACCCAAGATTTAACCATCCAACTCTAGGAGAAGATAAAATTCTATTTCTTCAAAGTCCTTGGATTACTATGACCACCTATGGTGTTCCAACTCTTGGTGACTATTACAGTGAAGATAAGGATAGAGCATTTGTTAAAGTACCTATTGATCTTGAAGATCCTGAAATTAAGAAAATGGCAGATGAATTTGCAAAAATTGATGCCACTTATGATACCGAAGAATTTAAGAAAGAAAATTTTGGTAAGAATGCCAAGAAGTATACTTATCAACCAACTATTCGACTTCCCCCATGTGATGAAGGCGATATTCAAAAACTTTCATACATGAAAATTAAACTTGACCTTAATTGGCCTGATAACACTGTAAAGACTGAAGTTTGGAATTCTGAACTTGTAGATGGTAAACGTGCTAGAGAACTAATGCCTGTTGAAACTGTAACTGATTTTGCCAAGCATGTTAACTACATGTCTAAATTCAGATGTCTTTTCAGACCTGTTAAGATGTGGGCTCATCAATCTAAGATGAAGGATCCGGGATATGGAATTGTTTTCAAACTTATCAAGGTAGAGGTCGAACCATCCAAGACTAATAACAATTCAGGTGTTCAAAGTTATCTACAAGGAAATGTTTTCCTCGATGATGACGAAGAGGAAACTGTAAAGGATACTGTGTTTTCTAAAGTTGAAACTACTACTAAGGCTGCATCTAAGACTGCAGCCAAGGTAGTTGATAATTCTGATTCTTCTGATGATTCAGATTCTTCAGATGATTCTGATAGTGAAGACGAACCAGTTAAAGCTACAAAGAAGCCTGTAACTAAGAAGACCAAGTCTAAGAGTAGTGCTTAAACATATGCTTAACCTAGTTGTTAGAAAAATATTTATTTAAATAGAAATTGACTATATTAATTAATTTATGCAAACTTTTAATACACCTTTAAAACTTTCAGATATTAACTTTGATAATATTGTCTATAAAGATATTAAATCTAATTCTAATAAAACTGTTATATTCTTAAAATATAAGGATAATAATACGCTTAGAAATTTAGCAATACAAACACCTAGTTTAATAAATATTAATAATCCTATAAAAAAAGGAAATCATTGGGATCTTGATGTACCACTTACTGGAAAGAAAACTGAGAAAGTTAATGAATTTGCAACTTTCTTAAATAAACTTGATCAGAAAGTTATTTATGATGCTCGAATAAATTCATCTAAATGGTTTCAAAATTTTGATACTGATGAGATGAACTATCAAGAAATAATAAGAACTTCAGATGATAAACGATTTTCAAATGGTATAGTTCGAGTTAAATTAATTAAAAATAATGATTTCCATACAATCGTACAATTAAATAATAAAACAAATATTGGTATTGATAAAATTCCTAAAAATAGTTGGGTAAAAATGATTATCGAAGTACATGCTATTTGGATTAATAAAAATGGGTTTGGTATATTCTTAAAACCTGTATTAATTTCGTTTAATCCTATTGAACTTAATAAATATAGATTTATTGAAGATAGTGAAGATGAAGTCGATGATGTAATTGATTCGGAGAACTGCGTATTTATTGCTTCTAATCATGCGAATAATAAAACTAATGATTTAGAAACGAGTAATCTACGATTGGTAAATGATAGCTTAGATATTGATGCTTCTACCAAATTTAGTTCAACGTCATCTGATAATAAACAAAATTCAACCGTCAGTTCGAGTTCTGACAATGATGATGATGATAATAATGATAATGTTGATGATACTATTCCTATTAATAATGTAAATATCTAAAGACAAATATAGAATATTACTTATATGAGTTCTGAAAAGAAAGAAGAACATAAAGATGAACACAAAGAGGACTTGTCTCTTAATAAAAAAATCTTCAAAAATATAAGAATAACTTCGCAAGAACATATGTTATTAAATTGCATAGAACAGTTTTACTCAGATGAATCAAATTCTGAAAAATTAGTTGATCTTGTAAATGGAAATATTTCAATAAGATTAATTGATTTTTTTGTAACTAATTATTCTAAAAAAAATCGTATAAATTATACAATAAAAGATGGCGAAAGTACTTCTGTATTTAATGTTCATTCATCGTATAAATCTCAACTAAAAGCATGGAATAAAAAATATTTTGATCCTTTCAGTAGAGGTGATAGAATTCCATTTTTTTTAGAGAACGATTGTTTGATCACAACAATTGGTCAACTAAATTTTTTTAAATGGTTTATTAATAATAATGTAACTGAATATATAGAAACATCTATTGATAAAATCGAACAAGATATGAATAAAAATAAAAAGAAAGTTAAAAAAATACAAACTGTAAATAAACCAAAGAAAAATATGAGAGAAAAAATAATTAAAAATTATAATATGAATACATTAAGTTGCATGGAACCTAAAAAGATAACAAAAATAGAAGTTACATTTGATTAAATTGTAAATTATTAAATTAGAATGCCTAATTTAATAATTTAGATACTATATATACAAGTCAAAAAAATTGATTATTATACTATATGAATGCTAATTCCATATAATAATGGGTAAAAACAAAAATAAGTCAAAGAAATCCACTACAAATATTGTAGAGATTCAAGAGATTGTTGAGGCACCAAAGAACTTGGCGCCTACCAAAACAGAAGCTAAATTAAGTGAAACGGTAATTCAAGAAATCGTCGACGAATCTGAAAACATTATTGAAACTGAAACAAATTCCAAGAAAAATAAGAAGACGTTTATTTTCTCAGATGAATTCAGTAAACTTGAAACTCTTAAGAAAGAAGAACTTGAATTCATGTCTGATAAGATTGAACTTTCTAAGGAACATGATGAAAAGATTAAAGATGTTAATTCACGACTTAAGAAAAATAGAACCGAACAAAAAAATATTTTTGAACGCCTTCATACACTTCATAGTAAAGAAATTAAAATTGCTTCTAAAGAAAAAAGAAAGCGAAATGGTAAAAATACTGGTGGATTTAATAAAGAACAAATTGTTCCCAAACTATTATCTAAATATCTTGAACTAGAAGATGATACCCTTTTGTCGCGCCCTAAAGTTATGCATCTACTTAGTGAGAAGTTTAAGAAAGAGAATCTTAAAGATGGACAGCAAACTATTCTTGATAAAAAGAATGCTACTAAATTAAACAAACCTGAAGGTTTTAAAATTGAATTTAAGGATAACCAAACTTTTCTAGCTGGTTTCTATAATAGTGAAACTAATGTTGATATCTAATTATTTAATTAAAATATTCTTTTAACACAGACCGTTTTGACTCTGTATCATTGTAATTCAAAACAAATTTAATTGCAAAATTAAACTCACATTTATTTATTTTATCTAACATTATAATATTTCCTTCTCGAGAAGGGACCCAATTATTATATTCAATCTTCTGGTTTCCTATTTTGAAAGATATATTTGTTCCATATATATATTCATACAATGTTATACTATGTTGATATATTATTAAATTATCTTGCCAGTCATAATTCTCTGGTAAATTAATCTTTATTATTAGGTCGCCTACTGTTTCAGAATCACAATCACCACCGCCACTAAAAATAACCCATTGTGATTTATAATTAAAAGAAAAGTCTGTATTAACATATTCATCATCTATACTACGTTTAACTGTCAATGATTCTATTGTTTTATTTATTAATTTATCCAATGTTATATCAACACTTACTCTTAACGTTTGCTCATTGTGTTTTTGTAACTCTAGTGGTAATTTTGATAAATAGGTGGCATCATCGTCATTCCATTCAGTAATATCTGTATCTGAACAAATATTGTTAAAATCATATTTCTTTATCGGAAATTCACCTGATTTAAAAAAATTAATTACTTCATTCAGATCTAAACTATTTAATACATCGCATAAATTAGTTTTTAGGTAGTCATAATTCATTTCGGTTATTTTAATTCCAAATCTTGATAAATGTTCAGTTTCTAACGTATTATTTAATATGTTATTTAGAAACTGTTGAAACATACCTTGACTATCTATATTTAACATTAAATATTCTTTTCTACTTTTATCATCGGATAATATTTCATATGCTGTTGAAATTTCTTGGAACTTAGTAATAGAAGCAATATCTTTATTTTTATCGGGATGATGCTTTTTAGCTAATCTTCTATAATTTCTTTTAATATCATTAATACTCGCAGAGGGAGTTAACTCTAATACATCATATAGATTCATTTTAATATATTTACTAACTAACCTTTACATATAAACGTAAATAATTAAATTATTTAAAAAAATATATAAATAATTTAATAATGGATAAGAATATTTTTATAAAAAATAAAAAATATAACCCAGATATAGCTACAAACTACTCTAAAAAACTTTCTGAAAGAACTACTGCTACTTATAATTTAAAAGACGAATTTATTAATAATAATAATATTACTGATAATCCAAAAGTTTATCAAGTAGATGAACCTATTTCAGATATGGATAATCTGATTAAACAACGATTGAGTGAAAGATGTAAAGAGGAAACATCTATTGTTGACAATTTAAAACCTAAGAAGAATTTTATAGACACTGTTGATCCAAATAAATTCGAAGAATATAATAATTTAAAAAATGAACAAACTAAGTACGAGTCAAAGAATATACAAGAAAATAAACAGTTTAATAATATTATGGACGATTTAAAAAATTTAGGTATAATAAAATAATAAAAATACTATAAATTTATTTAGTAATACTTTGCTAATAAGAATAAACCCATTAAAATTTAATTAAAAATAGTATAATAAAAAAACCTTTGTTTTGTTAAATGAGTGATAATCAAACAAAAATTATAAAAATTTCGGATTATTATAAAGATTTTAATTTACCTGAAAAATGTTTCAATTCTGATAATTTAAAAAATTTATTGGAGTTATCTGCGATTAATAAGATTAATCTGTTTAAAAGAAATAATAATAGCGTTAAATTAAACAACACTAAAAAAATAATAAATGAATGTACAATCCTAAAAAAAATAAAATTAAAAGAATTTACAAAAGAACTTGAAGATTTTAACTTATCTGATTCGGATATATCTATTGGTATAATAAAAACTACAAATGATAAATATATTAATAATCTCGAAAATATTGATAATATTATTAAAATAATAAATACTAAACCCGATATAGATTACCTTGATAATATATTAAATGAAGACACTGTATCTGATTCTTTTATCGAAATTTATTCTAATAATTAAATATTTTTAATAAATGACAAAACTGAATTATATTCATTTGGTCCTACATATTCCATTGCTTCATTTCCTTTTTTAACCATAATAGTAGGAAATCCTTGAATATTCCAACTTGTAACTTCTTCCTTGTTTTTATCACTATCATATGTAATAAAATTATACTTTGAATGATTCTCTTCTTGTAGTTTATTCCATGCAGGTAAAAAACCTTTACAGTGTCCACACCACTCTGCTTTAAACAAAAACACATCTTTCTTATCAGAACCACCAACTTGTTCATTAATCATAGACTGTTCTTTTTGTAGTTTTAAATATTTATTTTTATACTTTTGATAAAGGACCAAATAATCTCTTCCCATTAATTATAGTAAGATTTAAAATATTATTTAAAATTAATTTCTAAATTAAAATATATAATGAAAATAACAAGTAAAAATATGATTATAATGATGATTTTAATATTTCTAATATTTAATCAATTCTTAGGTATTGCATGGGAACTTGTAAAATCGTTCTTTTATTGTATATTATTTATGATTTTAATTGGTCAAGTTAGCCCAGAATTGTATAACTATATAATTAAAGTAATTGATTTAAATAAATTTAATATTAAAGATATTCCAAATTCTATATTGACAATTGTTAATAAATTCAAAACATTTATACCTCTTTTTCAATCAAGTACTCAAAAAAATAAGATAGAAATTAGCGACGAAATTAGTGACGAAGTTAAATAAATTACAGGTATAATGAATCAATAATAACTATATCTCGTATAAGTTTTTCTTGATAACCATCTAGTTTATTTATTAATTCGGAATTATTTGTCAAGTGTGCAATACTCTCGACATTTCGAATTAAATTTACTAGTCTTAATACATTTCGACAAAAATTACCCTCAAATGTATCATATAGATGTTGGACTTCAGCCCACTTAGATGTGCCATTGGACCATTCCATTATGACATTGAACATTGACAAGTGTACATCCCAATTTGACCAAAACTTGTAAGGCAATTTGTTATTAATCTCAGTTTCCTGGATTAACATTGTATCTACTAACTTTGATATATCCTTTAGCATAGCTTCGAAATCCTTACTTATTTCTAAATCCGATACATAGGAATCATCAACTGAACTATCAGCTATGAAGATGGATAAGAATGCAACTATCTCCGGAAACTCCAACTTGTTAAAGTATTCATTTGATATAATATATCCTAATATAATAGGATTACATTCATTTACTTCTGACACGATTCGCCCTAGTGGTGTCAAACTATAATCTTCTTCATAACTAACAATATTAGACTCTTGTAAAAATTCTAATACTGTTTTAATCTGCTCTTCAAATTTTATGTTACTGAAATTAACTTGGATTTCAATATCACTAATCCGCTGCTTTTGTAGATACCATTCTTCCAATACTAATTTATTTTTTCCAAATTCTGCTTCAAGCGACCTTTGTTGGTTTAACATTTTCTTGTGTTGTTTCTGTGGGATCTTAATAAATATACTTTGTGGTGTATTTAGTTTTAGGGCATTTATCTTATACTCGGTATAATTATCAAAATGATGCTCTAAATGTGTAAATCTTGACAAATCTTCAATTAATAGATTTAAATCTGATCTCAGATTAATTGTATTAAAATTAGATTCATTCGCTAACATTGTATTTTGTATACTTTTTGCTAGATAACTTACAACATCTTCGGTACTCGTACATGTCTTTTCTTCTTCCAACTTTTTTGATATTCGCTTCAAAACAAAAGAATAATCAATATCTAATCTTGATGATATCTTTTGTGGTGCAGATGTTACCATAATTTTGGCGTCGCGTTCTGTTGGCATATCCGATTCAGGAAGAATAATTACAGTTCCAAATGTATCAATTCCTCTTCTACCAGCTCTACCTGCCATCTGACCATATTCTTCGGGTCTTAACGGTCGTTTACCGTTACCATCGAATTTGGTAGACTGTGTAAAGATTACAGTTCGAGTTGGCATATTAACTCCCATCGCAAATGTTTCTGTAGCAATTAATACCTTGATTAGTTTTAATTCATACAGAATTTCTATGATTTCTTTTAAGATAGGAATAATACCTGAATGATGGACACCTACACCTTTCTGTGCTAGATCTAGTAAAAAGTACCATTGTTTTGTATGTTGATAAATATCTCTATATTTTAACAAATGCTTATTCCATATTTTTGTAATCTCTGCACATTCCATTGCATCTACCAAACTAAAAGGTATCTTTCTAGCAACTTCCTCTGTTAGACTCTTGTTTAATATAAATATATTTACTGGAAGAATATCAGTTCGCCTACAATAATCAATACATTCAAATAATTGATTCATATTAAATTTATGCGGAACATGCTTACCTTTGTTCATCTTCTTAATACCAGCAATTACTTTATTCCATTCACCTTCTTTCCAGGTAAGATTATCTTTTATACAATGAAGTCCTTCCTTAAAATATAAATAATGATGTAAAGGGACTGGTCTAAATGGCGTTGGGATCAAGTGGCAATTTGTATTCTTAAGATCAGTAACCCACTTTGCTAAATCTTCTGCACCTGAAATCGTAGCGGATAACATTACTAATTGGATTGATGGATCCAAATTGGTAATTATTTCTTCCCATACTTTACCGCGTTCTGGATTATTAATAAAATGAACTTCATCTAATATTACGCATTTAACAGTTTCAAGATTAAAATTCCATTCATATACCTTATCGTCGGTCTTTCGTAAAAGTGAATTTCTTAAAATTTCCGCAGTCATAATAAGTAATTTAGCGGTTGGATTAATCTTTACATCCCCTGTTAAAATACCAACATCATTAAAGTGTTCGCCGAATTCTTTAAACTTTTGATTACTCAGTGTTTTAATAGGCGATGTATATATTACTTGATTATCTTCACTCTCAGATAACCACTTTGCAATTGCATATAATGCAAGTGCAGTTTTTCCTGCACCTGTATGTGCTGTTACTAAAATATTTTCGTTTTGAGATATTGCTTTAAAACCCCACTTTTGAAAATGGTCTGGTTCATACTTGAACTTAAAATACTCTTGGGGCTCTTCACCTATATAATTCCCCTTTCTTACTATCATCTTACTATCTGTTTGTGTTAATTCTGACATAAATATATATATATTGTACTTGAGCAGTGATTATTTCAATTTTTATATATCAAACTTTACATAGTATTGTTAAGAATCACTATCAATATCGAAAGCGAAGCTTAAATAAATTGAAAATATATATAATTATTCTTTATAATTATACTAAATATGAATAATAGTATAGACATTTTGAATGATACAATTGAAAAAACAATCGATAAATGTCACTGGATTAAGAAACAGACCCCGCTTGATATTACTAATTCAGTCAATGAAGAATTAAATGAAGTGATTGATGAAATTAAAAATGATAATAATAATAATCTTGAAGAAGAGGTTGGCGACTTGTTATTTACAGTAATTTTATTAGGCAAGTTATTAGAAAAAGAAGGAAAAATATCTTTAGTCAAGTCAATAGAACGTGTTAATGAAAAAATTATTAAACGAAGCCCTCATGTATTTGGAGATAAAGTTGCAAATAGTCCAGAAGAAGCACTTGCTATATGGAATGCAATTAAATATAGAGAATATAAGAAGAAAGTATAATCAAGAAAAGATGAAATAAAATTTTTTTTAATAATAATTAATATTATATGAATATTAATACAAATAATAATACAGATACGGAATCAAAAATTTATATAAAAGATAAACCGGCAGGAATTACTAGCAAAGATTATGCAGACATAATAAAAAAAGAAAATAACTTAAAAAAGATTTGTTTTTGTGGTAGATTAGATCCAATGGCGCGCGGTCAAATGTTATTTTTAGGCGATGAATTATGCAAGAAAATGGATAACTATCGAAGTTCTCAAAAAATATATCAATTTGAAATTTGTTTTGGTTTACAGACTGATACAGATGACCCATTAGGTATTATTGAAAATTATAAAACTAAATTTGATATAGATATTATTACTAAACAACTCTTAACTTTACTTAAATCTTATAATTGTGAATTTGAACAAAATTTTCACAAATATAGTTCGATACTTATAAATGGGACACCTTATTGGTTACATACAAAAGAAAATAATTCTGTAGTTGAAAAACCGAAACATACAGTCACAATAAAACAACTTGATATCTTAGAAAAAAAGGAAACAAATTTTGAAGAATTTGTTAATCATATAATATACACTATTAAGAATATTAACATAAAACATGATTTTAGACAAGATAAAATTATTCAACAATGGGAAGAAATGATTCCATTATTTGATAAGAAAATGATATCTCTTAAATTAGAATTACATGTTACATCTGGATTTTATGTTAGACAATTTATTAGAGATCTAGCTAATCAAATTAATTTTCCATTTATGGTTTTTGACATAAATCGAACAAATATTTCTTTATAGTATATACTTTAATCAAATTTATAAAGAGGTTAAAAAAAGATTTGGATTTTTTATGTAATCTGTAAACTTTACTTTTATTTTATCAATACATCCTTCTTGTACATTTTCATGATTTCTAACTAAGAATAAATCATTTTGACCACTACCTGCGGCTCTAGACAGATACTTTCTCCAAAATATAGTTAAACCTTCGTTATTAGTATTAGTTTTTATTACAAAGCTTGTAGAGACTCTTTCATCCTCATTTCTAAATATAATTAACCAAATATATTCCAGTTGTAAATCTATACTATTCAAAGAATTTTTTAAAGCATCTAAATTACTAGCTTGATATTTTAAATAAGATTCATAATTTTCACCCAAGTGAATAAAATTTGCATCTTTAAAAAATCTTTCATCAAAAACTCCTTCAAAAGAATTAATAAATGCTGGATCATTATTTGGAATAAATTCAACAGGATTATTTATTTTTGATTTATTGGTAATTTGAATTTTCATTAATAATATATCAACTATTTAACAATAAGTTTATTCAATTTTCTTAGACACTCAGAAGCTTATATATAAAAATTGATTTATTTTACCTGTTTACATAAATATATAGTATATGTCGTATAAATATGAATTATTTGATAATAAAGCATGGTTGTATAATACAACTACATGTGAGTACCAAGAAACACAATTACCTAAACTTTTTGATTCAGATATATTAGATGAAAATTTTAATGTTATAGAATCAAAAATCCGAAATAGAGATCTTGTTGGAACATTTTCTACATCTCAAATTCAGAGATTTGGTAAGAATAAAAAAGGTAATGTTATATACCTAATACAACCTCTAGAATTAAACCTTCCTAGTTTTCTTATAGCGTACGGGGGCAAGACACTAGGCAAGATCGCAGTTAAATTTAAGTTTACTAAATGGTCTGAAAAATTACCTACTGGTGAAATAATTGAAGTCATTGGAAACTATAATAATGATAATATGGAACAAATACTAATGTATCATTTTAATGTATATCCTAAGAAAACAAGATTATTGTGTACTGATATTAATCCATTAGAAAGTGAAATTACAAGAAAAGAATATTTTGAAAATATTTTTAGTATTGATCCAGATAATTGTGAAGATATTGATGATAGTTTATCAATTGTAACAAAAGATAAGTTAACAGTTGTTGGTGTTCATATTGCTCAGCCAAATTATTGGTTAAAATTAGATGAATTAAAGTCTAAAATTAATAATCAATTCTCTACACTATATCTAAATAGTTCTAGAAAAGATTTATGGGGTGAAAATTTAACTCTAACAGCTAGTTTATCTGAAGGTGATAAGAAACCTGCGTATACAACTCTCTATTATTATGATTCTGATTATAATCTTATTAAAACAGAAGATTTTCCTTCTTGGATTATTAATAAGAAGAAATTATCATATGATAATGCACACGAACATATCCATGCAGAAGAAATAAAAGCATTTACTAATAAATTGGAGAAGATTACTGATTATCATGATCTAGTAAGTCATTGGATGATTAAAACAAATACAACAATAGGTAATAAATTTGCTGATACAAAGAAAATACCTTATCGCGTCAATATTGTAGGTGGACATTACTCTAGTAGTTTAAATGATATGTATGAATTTCTTTCTGATGAGATAAGAACAAAGTTTTTGTTAAAGAAAACCGAAGCAGCAACATATAGTAATACTGAAAACTATCATGAAACATTAAATGTTAATAATTATTGTCATTTTACATCACCTATTAGAAGATATGTAGATACTTGGATACACTTTTATATTACGTATCCATCTTTACGTGAAAGTTTATCAATTGATTGTTTAAAATTAAATAATTTAGATAATTGTACAAAAAAATTTCACAGACAAATTAATTTGGATAATACGATTACAAGGTTATTTTCAAAGAGTAATACTCATATTGTTGAAGCTTATATTTATCAGATTATTTCGAATAATACTATAGAAGTATATGTTCCACCAATTAATGACTGCGAACTTGGATTTGTAAAATTAAGACTATATAATATGAAATTTGATTATCATATTAGCAAAGTCAAAAATGATAGTTGTTTAGAATTATCAACAACTGATAAAAGTTTACAATTTACACTTGGTCATAAAATTCTAATTAATATAGATAAAATTGATGGTATTTTGCCAAAAAATAAACTTAAAATATACCCTGTAGTAAATATAATTGATTTAAAATAAATATTGGAAAGATTTCTTAACAATACTACGTAACGTTTAATATATAAATATTGAAAAGTATTTTAAATAAAATAATATTATATATAGTAATGAAAGGATTTAATAATATAGGAAATACATGTTATCTTAACGCAGGATTACAAATGCTTGTTCATAATAGAGATTTTTGTAACCTAATAATATCACTTAGTAGTAAAAGTAATATTTTGGATAAAATAGCGACGTTTATAAAAGAATATCACAATGGTACTGGGGGTGTTATTACGCCATCAATTGTAAAAACATTGGCAGCAGATCGAAATAGTATGTTTTCTGGATCTCAACAACAAGATTCATCTGAATTTATTATTTTCTTTTTAGATTATCTAAATATTGAAATTAACAAGGTATTACCAGATAATAGAAATGTACTTGATAAGATATTTGAAATTCATATGACAACTTCAACAAAGTGTAAAGTGTTATCATGTTTAACTGTAAGTAATGTTATTGAGAAACCAACATTATTGATGTTAGATGTAAATGGAGAATGTACCTCTTTGGATGAATGCTATGCATTGACTAAACAAAAAGTAAAATTAGACGGCGATGAAAAATATTTTTGTGAAAAATGTGATAAAAAAAGAATTGCATCTCAAAGAAAAGAAATTACGCACTGGCCAAATAATTTAATTGTTTGGTTGCGTAGATTTCAGCAAAATGGCAGAAGATTGTCTAAATATTCGCAAGAAATAATGATACCAATCAGTTGGAAGCAAAATTATAAATTAACAGGTATTGTTTATCACATGGGAAATTTATTTGGTGGTCATTATGTATATGCAGGTATAGTTAATAACAAATGGTATTTATTCAATGACGCGTCAGTATCTGAACTTGGATTAAATGAGTTAGCTAAAATAGTAAATAATGGATATATTTATTACTACGCCAAAGAATAACTTATTTTAAAGTAAAAATATATATAATATTAAGATGAAAGAATTTATGATAAAGAATTTAAAAAATTTAAATTTAAATATTCTGGAAGGTATACATATTAAAACACCTAAAGCACTTTTAATTCATGTACATGGCATAGGTAGTCACTTTCAAGAAGTATATAAATGTGAAGATTCGCTTGAATACAAGGATCGATTATTTAAATCAAGCGATATTAAATCATTTGCTGTAGAACTTCACGGACATGGTAAAAGTGAAGGTTTAAGATGTAGTATTGATCGATTTGATGATTTAGTAGATGATATGTATTGTTTAATTATTTATTTAAAAAATAATGGTTTTTCTAATTTGCCTATTTTTATAATAGCTGAATCAATGGGTGGTGCGGTAGCTATTAGATACAATATTAAATATCAATTTGAAACCCAAATAAAAGGATATATATTATTGAGTCCATTATGTGGGATAGATGATAGACTTAAACCCAATCCAGTTATTATAAGTATTTTAATGTGTTTGTCTCATTATATACCAACATATAAAGCATTGAATACAACAAATAAAATGAAAACTGAGTTTCATAACATGGAATATTTAGAATTAAAAGATGCATGTAAATTTTCATATCATGATAAAATGAGATTAAATACAGCACGTGAATGTTATTATATTAGTTTATGGATTAATGATTATGGTCATTTATTTAATGCACCCTTGTTTTTACTTCATGGATTATCTGATACTATTACTAACCCCGAACAATCTATTAAATTTTATAATACTGTACCAAATAAAATAAAAGATATTTATCTTCCAAAAGATAAAGACCATTCATTATTAATAAAAGAAAATGAATATGATAAACACCCATATATTATTCTAAATAAAATTCATTATTGGATAAATAAATTATTAATAGATTAGAGTTCAATTACTTTAATGACAGCTACACCACTTAATAATCCAGCTAAATGTCCAATAGTGCTTGTACCCGGTATAACTATATATATATATAACAAGTGTTGTAATACTTGTTTCAATGAATAATATATACTATTACTTTTTAAAAATTGTGTAATAAAATTCAATCCAAATAAAACAGCAGAAAATCCACAATATTGAACTTGATTAAAATATTCATTTCCTGTTATTAAATATATAATATAATGATATATTATACTTTGAATTCCAGAGAATATCATTAAATAAAATAGAACTTTCAAATATAAGATGCCATTAAACTGGTGTGGTTGATCATAATTACCAAAAAATTCTTCTAATGGAATCCCGATACTAATAAATGAAATCATATTAATTAATAAATGCTGTAATCCATTATGAAATAAATTTGATGTAATTATTCTAGTTAATTCATGATAATTATTATTATTTAAACTAGAAACTATAATAGATGAAGACAATGTTTTATAGTAATAAAGATATTGAATAATTTCAGTTAACTGAAAATGTAGTAGAAACATGAAAAAAATAAATAGTTCTGTTATCATATAATATAATATAACAAAATATCTATAAATAAAAACTCATTTAATAATATATGTATAAAATACACTACGGTGGAAATATTCAATTAGCAAATCTGAATAACATTTAGATATCAATAATTGTGTCTTTTTACTACATTTAACTACATTAATGAATTTTCATATAATAAAATCATTAATGTATAAAACTCGATTTAGACAATCAGAAGCCTGTTATTTTTACATTCGGTGAAATGGAAACATGGTGTAATATTGGTTTATGGAATAAAAATTGATTAACTTATTTTTAAACGAATAATATTAACAATAATGCCAATCATATATAAACTAGTTGGAATAAAACACGCAAGTGATAGTGATCCTATTAGGAATGAAATGTTACATCCTAATTGGGAAAATGATAAAGATAGTATTAATATTCAGTGTGTGACTGAACTTTTTATATCTCTAGGATTTTCTAGCAATATAGTAGAATTAAAATTTATTACAGATTCACAAACAATGACTCACGACAAGGATTATCCTATTACAGAACAAGATAGTAGAATCATATATGTATTTACAATGTCTCAAGAGCTGAAAGATAAATTAATTAAGATTTTTAACGAACATGGTTATGTATCTGTTAAAAAGGTAACATTTGAAAAAGAAGATTCTCAAAATAAATCTACGGAACATGCAACCACGCCCCAAGTTGTGGATAAAGAGTTATCAAAACCTATACCTGAAGATGAAATTAAAATTGATGCAACTGTAATTAGTGCATCGAATTTAGAAACACTCAGATTATTTGGAGAACATGATTTTCAAACACTATTAAATGTGTATGTTACGAACCCAGATATGTTTAAAATATTTGCATCCTATGTATCATCTGGTACTGTTGTACCAACTGTATTTGACAAGGATAACTCAATCGATTATGAAGAACAATTTGAAGAAATTAAAAAATTAAATATTGGCGCTAACGATGAAGATATAAATAGTGCATTGTCAGAATTTAATGGTCATATTAATCTAACTTTGAGATACTTATTAACAGTTAAGAGTTCAGACAGTACTTGATGATAATAGTCTAATCCTGAAGCGTTACGAATAAAATCTTTCTTTTATAATGTCAGTTAATTACAAAAATAAAATCATAAAATTTCGTAGAAATAACGTAGTCAATATTTTGCCATTACTTATTACTAAAAATAAAAATTGATAGTGATTCTTAACAATACTATGTAAAGTGATGAACACCCTATTAACAGTTAGTTCAACTTAGATTTTTTTCGAAAATCTAAGTTGAAATAAAAATTGAGTTGTCATATCGAGTTTGCTAAGCAAACTCGATTTAGACACTCAGAAGCTTATTCTTAGAAAATCTTGCAAAGATTTTCTAAGAATAAAAATTGAAATATTATGTGCTAAACCGCATATTATATTATTTTATGTCTATTATATTTAGAAATGCGAATAATAAGAAATATAAGGGTAAAGGAAAGAAACCCGTAGTACACAACAGAGAACAGAAAGGTAATTGGCAGTATAGTCATTTTCAAAAGATTCACAATGCAACTGACCAGCCTAAAATTATTCAAGGTTATGGTATGGAAGTTGGATTTGATCCTAGTAAAATTAAGGATCATATGAATCCAATTGAACCAAAAGAATCAATTATTCAGAAGAAAATAGATGAAGGTAAGAAATTAACTAGTTCTGAAAAAGTTATTATTAATAATTTTGATACCAAAAATAAGAGAAAAATGGATGCAGATATGTTAAGCATACAGAAATTTGGACTAAACGCCGAAGTATCTACACCAGACGGTAGAAACTTAAAACTAATTAAAACACTTGAACATGTTATTAAAAGTAGTAATATCAACATGATTGCTCTTATTTATTTGAAACTAAAAGATAGTCAATTTCAACTAAGTGCAACTCTTGCATCAGAATATGCACCATTATTACAAAAAATGAATGATCATATTGAGAAATTAGATATTGTTAAGCTTCAGATGACAACACTTCATTCACATCAACCACCATTAGATCAAAAGGGGTTTACAAAGCTCGATAATTTTCAAGTAGAAGTTATTAATAATATTGATAATAATATTTCAACAATTGTAGCAGCCCCTACATCATCAGGTAAATCTGTTATCTCAGGATATTCAGTTACTAAAGGTTATACATTAGTTATTGTCCCTACTGATGTATTAGCTTGGCAAATGTCTTCATACATGGGACAAATTCTAGACGCAAGTGTTCCTATTATTACACAGAGTTTTCAAACTATTCCCAAGAGAGATGAACTAGTTGAACTTGTAAATAGAAGTAAATGTTTAGTTGGAACTGCAGACGCTATTCTAAGTTTTCTTCCGTTTATTAAGGTTAAATGGGATTGGCTGATCTTCGATGAAATCCATATGATTGGTAAACCTGAAGGCTCGTCAATGGAACACATTGCTAGATTATATTCACATGTGCCATTTCTTGCATTATCAGCTACAATTGGTAATGTTGAACAACTAAAAGATTGGTTCCAATCATTAAACGAAAAGCCTGTTGAGGTTGTTACATGTGATAAACGATTCTTCAACTTGCAGCGCTATGTCTATTCAAGTCAAAGTGATACATTAGAACAATTACACCCTCTGGGTATGCTAAGCAAATCTGATTTAGAAGATCGGTCTATTCTAGACAAGTCTATTCAACCAACACCACCTGATATTTGGGACTTTGCAATCAAATTAGGTAGTATTATAAAGCTAGATGAACTATCTCCTTCCAACTATTTTTCGAGAAATGATAGAATTACATTGGATATGTCTAATTTATATTTTAAAAAATTAATTGAAAAGATGATGAAACATTATAAAGGTGCAGCTATTAAGAAGATCAACAATCTGTTTGAAGGATATCAGAAAGCTGCAGTTATAAATGAGAGTGTTGATTTGATGAAACTAATCTTCAAGTTAAAAGAAAATAACAAAGCACCTGCACTTATTTTTCAGGAAAACTCTACTTCGTGTATGAGACTTGTTAGAGACCTTTCGAAACAGATTGAAGAAGCACAAAATAACGCACACCCTGAACTTATTAATGAACGAGAGAAACTTGCTAAGAAAGCAAAGAAAGTTTTTAAAGAAAATGAAAAGAAGAAAGTTGATGATATTCCTGAGAATAAGAGAATAAAAATGATGATGCAAAATAAAGGACCACTTGTAGAAACACAAGAAGTAGTACCTATGCATGAACCACATATTGATTTTATTCTAAACAAAGACCAATTATTTACAGAAGGTCTTGTTGAAGGATGGGTTACCAAGTTAAAGAAATATTTTCCTAATACAGGAGATGAATACCATTGGTTGATTGTTATGTTGTGGAGAGGTATTGGTGTATATGTTAAAGGGCTACCCGATCCATACTTGAGATTAGTTCAAACACTGGCTTCTGCAAAAAAGCTAGCTATTGTATTCAGTGATACATCACTTGTTTTTGGCGTATCAATGCCATTTAGAACGACAGTTGTATTACGCGATATTCATACTGAAGATACACTTGACTCGATGATGTATCACCAAATGGCTGGGCGTGCAGGACGTAGAGGACTTGATAAAGAGGGTAATGTTGTATTTGCTGGGTACTCTTGGGATAGAATTAAAAATCTATCCATTAGTTCTTTTCCAATGGTTAAAGGTTCAGACACTATGATTTATAGTATTGAAGCTGCAACGAAGATTTCAAAGAGTTTAAAGATTGATGCACAATGGGATAATCTGAAAGTTAACTTTCTTCATAGTAATGTAACTAATGAAGTATCTAAAACATTTTATGATGATATCCAAGAAACAATGACTGAAGGTAATGGGTGGGACTTTGTAACATCTGACTGTATCAATCATAATAATATGGTATGGCAACTACGACACGATACTGATTGTGTTACTGCACCACTTATAATTCCTGAACTAACAAGACTATTTTCGTCAAGTGACCCGAATAAAGAGAAGGCACAAATTGATATTGCGTTGTTTCTATCTCATTTTATTAATGTAAAAGAAACAACATGTGCCAAGTTCTTATTGGCACCAGATACTTTAAACAGTCAAAAAAGTTTAGAAAGACTAAAGACTATATCTGAGAATATTGGAATTGATCTTCCTGATAGAATTGATTCTAAAGTATTTAACTCGATTGGGATGAATCGATTGATTAAACTATCAAGTGAGAAAGATATTGATAGTCTTAGAAATGATGTTATGATATTTAGTGATAAAGTAAAACACATTCAACATTACTTCTTTCACACAAAGCAAATTACAATGACAAGATTGTTAGGAAAGTTGCTTACACGAATATGGTGGATTTATCATACAAGTTCACCCCTAATGAAGTCATGGGATAAGTCTGAATCAAATGATGTATACAGAGAACTTGTCATTGATAGTGATTCTGATGAAGAGTATGAGAGTGAATCAGATGAATATGATGAGGACGAGGAGGATGAAGAGGCAGTTGCAAATGCTTAAATGCTTAAATTATTTTATGATTATACACTATATAAAAATATTATATAGTGTATAATAAATGCTAATATCTGGAAGTATCGGTATAACAATTTTAGAGAACAATAATAAAATAATAATACTGTTAGCAGATGACCATTCAAACACAACATACTGTGACAATAATAGTTTAGATTATCATATTGATATTAAAGACTTTCTAAAAAAAGAATTAGATAATGAACAACAAATTCTTCTTGAGGAAATTCCAAGGGCTGGTTTTAATTTACAAGAATTGTGGCCAAATTCGCCACATACTCAAAATTTAAAAAACTTATTCTTAGATAATAAAGAAATTAATGGTATTGATATTAGACCATATTTAATACCATTCTCTTGGGATAATTTAGAAACAGATTCGACCCCCGAATTAGCAGAGTATTCTATAATAAAATATATTAGTAAATTAAATGATTTTTTTAAATTAGAAGGTAACTTTTATAATAATATTTTTTATCCGATTATGAAAAAAGTTATTATTTATAACAATGGGTTGGGTAAAAATTTAATACATATCAAAGATAAATTTATTAAATTAAGAAAAGAGATTTATCAATTAGACAAACCAATTATTTATTATTTTAATAATAAAAGATATATACTTGAAGAAATATCAAATATATGTGATGAAATTATGGAATTTAATACTTTATTAAATGTATTTACGACTAATAAAAAATCAATTATACATGCCGGATTATTTCACTCTTTTAACATGTTAACTTGGTTAATAAATTCATATAATTTTAAGATTCTATATAAAAATGGTATAAATCAATTTCCACCCAATGAATCTAGAAATGATATTAAAGCATGCGTATATGTGCCAATAAATGTACCTAGTAATAATAAGTCTTAAAGATATATATTTATTATAAAATAATAAATATGAATGAAACTTCAAATAAGATTGTAACTAGCGTATCTATGAATACACTAAACAAATACGATAAAACAATGGTATATAAATCATATGATTGTCAACTAGATGATGTTAAAAGACAACTTGATATGCATGGGGTTGCGGTAATTCCAAATATAATAGACGGTCAAAACCTTTTTAATATGCAAACCGGTGTATGGGATACAATAGAAAAGCTAACATCATATATGGATATTCCGGTAGACAGAAATGATCCAGATACATGGGAATCTTGGTACTCTTTATTACCTGGACATGATATGTTATTACAAACGTTCTCTGTAGGTCACTCTCAGTTTATTTGGGACATTAGACAAAACCCTAAAGTAAGTGATGTATTTGCAAAAATATGGTCATGTGAACCTTCAGAATTAATTAGTAGTTTTGATGCAATGTCATTTCATGTGCCTCCTGAAATAACCGGACATGGTTGGTATGACGATGACGATTGGTATCATGTTGATGCCGCATATACTAGACCAGAATTTGAATGTGTACAAGGGTTTGTAACAGGGTTTAATATAAATGAAGGTGATGCTACACTAACTATACTAGAAGGATCTCATAAATATCATCACGATATTAAAACAGAGTTTGATATAACATCAGATAATGATTGGTTTAGATTGAATGAAGAACAATTAGACTTTTATAAGGAGAAAGGATGTAATAGGATAAATATAAAAGCATCTGCAGGTTCTTTAGTATTATGGGATAGTAGAACAGTACATTGTGGTATGAAACCATTAAAGACTCGAAAGGAACCAAATTTCCGACTAGTAACATACATGTGTATGACCCCAAGAGAATGGTGTAGTGATGAGGTATTACAAATACGACGCGATGCAGTAACTAATTTATACATGACCAGTCATTGTCCTCATAGACCAAAAATATTTCCTAAAATACCAAATGTTCATGAAGATTATATTCCTGATGTACCTGAGATGTCTAGACCAAAGTTAACAAATTTGGGTAAAAAATTATCAGGTTTTTAATTTATTTATGAAAGTTTATTAAATCTTTTAATGGACCTGATGTCCAAGACTTTGTATTACCAACAATTCGCAGTACGTGTTTGGCTCGTGTCATTGCTACGTTCAATCTTCTATAATCATGCCAGAACCCCATATTCTTAGTTCTAACAGTTGTTAAAATTACTGCATCTGCTTCCCGACCTTGAAATGAATCTACTGTATGTATATTCATATCTTTATGTAATTCTTTTAATAAATTACATTGTGCCTGATATGGTGATATTACTATTACATCATTAAAAGTGGTTTTTAAATTCTTATATAATTCAACAACCTTTTTTGCTTCTTCCTTATTTACATAACTTGTACCTACACGTTCTTCACTACTTGGTATATTTATAATTTCAAATGGACTATTATCATTTCCATTTTTTAATTCAGTATATGCTGTTTTTAGCTTATTCTCATAATATTTATAATTTGAAAATGCTACTATATCAGGATGCATTCTACGCTGAGTATTTAGTAACTCTGATGGATAACCTAATGCCATTAATCTAGCCATCATACTTCTACCATGATTAAGTTCAATACCATCTTCTGAAACAAGTGCGGGTAATTGATGTTGATCACCAGCAAGATAAATATATTTCAAGTCTTGTCTCATTAATCCCCATACCCATGCTTCCATACATTGTGCTGCTTCGTCCATAAGTACTGTAGTAAATGCAACATTATTTAACTTACTTCCAAATCTCATTGATATAGTACTAAAAATTATTTTGTCATTAAATATATCATTGTTTTTAATATCTTCTGGCATTTTATCATTAGAAATTACTAATGATGACTTTATTCCTAATTGTTGTGCCCTATAATACATATTCATTGTTGCTATATTACTTGGTGCACATACTAATATTTTTTTATGTTTCTTATCATCTTTGATTTTTATTAACTCTTGCATTAAACGATATGTTTTTCCGGTTCCTGGTGGTCCATGAAATATTTTTATATAAGCATCGCCTTTTATTTCTTTACCCTCTAATAGTGCAGGTATTAATAAATCATTTGGTTGACTCTTTTCTAATGCTTCAATATGTCGTTGATGCGGTAATGGACTTTCATATAATTTTATATTATTTAATGAAACAATACTTCCACCACTAATATCATCTTCTTTTATTTTTTGAGATTCTAACATTAAGTCAAATAATTCATCATATATATTCATATCATTTTCATCAATGTTCGCTGCAATATCTTCTTCCTTTTCTTTTTTTATTTCGTCTGCTATAGTCTTACTCTCAATGAATTTTGCTTCTTTTATTTTTTTATTAGCAGTTAATTTTTCTTGTCGGGCAGTTTTCTTCTTATCAGAATCGTCTTTTATCTTAGTTAGTCTCGTATTAACGTCATTTTCCTTTACTTCTTTTTGTTTTAATAGATTTTGATAATGATTTACATATTCATTTGCTTTATTATTTAATTCTTCCATTTTATTCTTCTCTTGTTGTGATGGATTTTCTTTTTTTTGGAATTCATTATTCTCTTTCTGTGCTTTTTCTTGGAAAGTAGATGCTGTTTTTGCTGATTTATTTACTTCTTTCTTCAACTCAGTAACCTCTTTTTTAGTCTTCTTAATATCTTCTTTTTCGTCTTTTAACTCTTGTTTTTCCAAATCTTTTTGTTCTTTTTTTAACTTTTTAATTTCTAATCTCTCTTGTGCCTTTTCCATTGCCTTTTCTATTTGTTCTGGTGTTTTGTCTTTTTTTGCTTGTAATTTTTTATGAACTGTATATTTATCATCTTTCTCTGTTTTTCCGGATATAATACCTGGATTCTTCCCTTCTAAATTAATAGCATGTAAAATAGGTACGCCTTTTGATACAACTTCATTTTTCATTGTTTTATTTGCTTCATAGATTAAAGCATCTGAAAAAGTATCAATTGCCAATTTAATATTAGATAGTTTATTTGGGATCTTATTTGTAACACTTCCATCACTATCGGCATTATAGTATTTAACTGCTGATTCTAATAATTTATTTAAAAATCCAGTCGAAAATTCCATATTAATTAATTTTATATATAAAATATTAATAAACGAAACTAATTTACGACGTACTATTAATAATATTTTATATGTAAAAATTCTTCCATTGCTGTTTTGTATTTTGTTAATATATTAGCAAAAATATACTCAGTATCTTTAAACCATTCTATATATTGATATGCTGCTTGTACATATAATATATCATATCCATTTATATTTTTAGTATTGGTTTTATCATAATTATGAAGTCCATATGTCATATCAATTAAAAAAGTACTGTCATTTATAAACTCATTTAATAATACTTGGGGTGGCATACAATTTATAATTTGATGTTCTTCTTCTATTTTTTTAAATTCATCTATTAACAGCATTTTAACATTATACTTTTCTGACAATAATTTTAACTTTTCATTATTGCGCCCTACTAATGTTACATCATTATTTAATGTTGCTTTAATTGCACCTATGGCTGCACCACCTGTTCCTAATATAAATGTAGGCAAACTCTTTTTGAAATATTTAAGTGCTAATGTATCTGTATTTTCGATATGAAAATAATTATGATCTACTTTAACAATTGTATTAATCGCATCTAAAGTTGGATGATCGCATATATGTTTAATTACAGTTTCTTTATACGGTGCTGTAACAGATGCCCCCGCAAAATAAGGTTTCTTGATGATTTCAACAATGTCATTAATGTTATTACTCTCAAAGTTAATATATTTTATATTATCAGTTCGACTATTTTCAAAAATATGATTGTGAATATAACTTGATGGAGACTCGCTAATGTTATTACCAAATAGAAATATAAATTTTTGCTGTTGATTTGCACAAGACTTTTCTAAATATTGTAAATAATTTAATTGATTAGGTGCAGTCGATTCAGATATGCTACTAGAAATTGGTGTCAAATAATTATTCTTTGTTCTAAATATACCAGAAGAATTATCAATTAATATTCTATTCTTTGGAAGATTTGAATGTAACATATTGTTACATATTTGATCATTAGTAACTATTTTTAAAATATTCTCATTATAATTCTTCAAATTGTCACTTATATATACACTATCATTACTATGAATTGAACCGATTGTCTTTATCTTATCATCTAATATATTAACATCTATCTCACTTGATCTATTTACCTCAATATCTATTATCTTACTACCATTTTTAATTGCTTTTTTTATAATTGATTCATACTCTTTGTTATCACCTTTAAATAAACCACCCTCACTTACTGATCTTAATGTATAAATACATGGTCTATTATATATAATCATTAATTTCTGAATTAAATCGAGCCCATTATTTTCTACCATATCACCTCTTAATTCAATACAGTTAGATATTGTTGGTTCATATATTGTATCGGTCTTGCACAAAAAGGATGAAACACTTGGTATCGGATTTGGAATAATAATTAATTTTAACCATTTTATAAAATCATGTGGTGTTCCGTCATTTACATATACATAATCTGATAAACTTTCATATAATTTATTTCTTTTCATTTCCAAGTTTTTATATGTATCTTGTAATGTACGGTCGGATATATCGGATATATTCATATTATTTCTTTTAATCCATATTATTAATGAATTTTCTAACATATCCCGTGATTTAACACTTTCTATAATTCCACCCCCTGTTGAGATTATTTTTAACTTTTTAGAATCCCCAATACTATTAAACAATTCCATAGTTTCTATGTCTCTAAATATATCCCACCCTTTATTCTCTATCAACTCTTTTAATGGTCCAAAATTACTTATTATATTCTCATCAGTATCGCTATACTCTATATTTAATTTAATACTTGTTTCTTTAGTCAACGTAGTCTTACCACTTCCAGGCATTCCTATTAGAACAATAGATGTTGGTTTTGTTTTATTAATAGGAAATATCTTTATTCCTATGTTTTTTATATCTTCCCAATACTTTGGATAAGTTTTGTTTACACAATGTGGATTATCTATAATAATATTATTTGCACATCTATTATTTAACATTCCAATTAAACTAAAAGACATTGCCATACGATGATCATTAAATGTTGGTATTATTGTATCTTTGTAAATATTAGTTATCCCAGTCTTTATTTTAAATCCAGTTTTTGTTTTCTTAACATCTCCACCAAGTAGTTTAATATTATCTATAAAATTATCAATTCTAGCACATTCTTTCCAATTTTGATTTTCTATATTCGTTATTTCTACTTTCTTATTATACATCGCAAATAAACATCCCCATGTTAAAAAAGTATCACTTGAATCTAGATCTATAATTTTATCTTTCATAATTATATTATCAAAAGGTTCAAATGATATTTTATCTGTAGTATCAATTAATTTTCCAAAAAATGGTAACATTCTAAATAAAATATTTATATCCGGCTGACATGATTCTTTATTTAAATTATTTAATGTTAATTTAAACTTGTTTATAAATGACCATGCAAATAAATATGAAGCAGTTGTTGCATCACCTTCTATATTATATTCATTTATAGAATTTTTGGTATCTATTTTGGTATCTATTTTGGTATCTATTTTGGTATCTATTTTGGTATCTATTTTGGTATCTATTTTGGTATCTATTTTGGTATCTATCTTTTCACCAAATGTAATTAATTGATTTTCTGAACTAGGTACATTATTTACAATAATCCCAAAACTATTTAACATTTTAATTGTCATATCTATAAAACCCATACTCGTACTTGCACCTATTGTTTCAATTATAAAGTTTTTATTTGGAAATAATGATTTTAAAAAAGAAATACCAAGTATTAATCCGGTTACATATTGTGATGATAATGACCCATCTATTGTTATTTTATTATTTAGTTTTAATTTTAAAGTAGCAGGTTTGATTTTTAATGGCAAACAATATTTTTCTTGGTTTTCATTACTTTGTAAATTCAATGATTCAATATTACAACCAAATTTGTTTAAACTACTAATAAGTGGTCCATTTGGTCTCTTCCTCATTTCTTCACTTCCATCTATAATAATGTCTTCTTTAGTTAGCATTGCAAGTATTGGTAATAGAAATCGAACAGATGTACCTGAGTTACCTAAATAATAAGTACCAGTTGGTTTAAACTCACTCGGGTGAATAACACATGTATTAACATTATTATTACTTTCTTCAGTTAATTTAATTCCCGATTGTATTAATGCAGATAACATTAGCTCTGTATCTTCCGATTTTAAAATATCATTAATCATAAATTTATTTTTACTATTATTACTAGCAATTACAGCAGCTAATAAAGCACGATTTGTTATACTTTTTGATGGCGGTACTTTTAAATGTTGTTCGATTTTCTTGTCGATTAAATTGTTTTCTAGTTTAAAATACTTGCAAGTTATAAATTTCCATTTTTCAATATCCCATTTTACAATCACACAATTACCAATATCTTTTAATGTAACTAATCTATCTGATTTTTTATCTTTGGATAAATAAAATATACTTGCCTTGTCTAATAATATTACACTATTGATACCCCAATTTTTTAGAGTTTTGGTTTCTGGTAATAATTTCCATTTTTTTAATAAATTTAATACTATTTGCATTGTAGATAATGATGGGTAATTATAGTAATAATTTGAATACTTCATTTCTTCAATTATCCCATCAGCAACAGCAAATCCATGTAATATTTCTTGTGATAATTCTATTGCATGTCCCCATGTATGACCTAAATTTAATAATTCTCTATCGCCATTAATATCATTAAAATCATCTTTAATAATCTCTAATTTATAATTAGCAGATAGTTTAATTATTTCTTCAATATATTGCCAATCTATCGTATTAGATTTTGCAACTGCATCATTTACTAATTCAAATAATTTACCACCTTTTATTAGTGCCATTTTAATAACTTCAGCCATCCCATTAGTTTTATGTTCTAATGGTAACGTTTCTAACCATTGTACATCTATGATAATATCAGTTGCTTGATAAATGCTACCAATCATATTTTTTCCATATACATTATTAAATCCTGTTTTTCCTCCAATACTAGAATCAACCATTGATAACAAAGTTGTTGGTACATGAACAAGTTTAATACCGCGCATATATGTAGATGCAACAAATCCAGTAATATCTCCAATAATACCACCACCTAAACCAAATATTGTATAACTTCTGTCAATATTATTTTCAAAAAGAAAAGTAGTTATCTCTTGATATGATAGCATATTTTTATTAGATTCGGTCGATTCTAGAATAAAATATTTATCTGAATTTAAAAAAAGTTTGATTCTACTATTCCATAATTCAAAAATATTTTTGTCAATAATCCATACTTTTTTTGTATTAGAGTTCAAATATTTTTCTATGTTATTGTAAATTATCATTATAAATTATGTTAAATTATCTTTAACCAAATTTATAATATGATTTCCACGTTCACCTTTTGTGAAACGAATCGAAATATGATGATAGTTGAGTAAATTAAGTGCACGTTGTGTTTTCTAACAGATTCAATCATTTTACTTATAAATGTACGCACATTGTTATCTTAAAACAAATTCCTAACGGAAACCCAGCGCACCCATAACTAGACTTTTTCTTGGTTTTAACCTGTTGTTACCCATGATTTTCTTTGTAAGTTTCTTTCGAAGTTCTGCTCGTTCTGCTATGGTAGGTTTCGCGGGAATCGGTTCATTACTAGTAGTTATTGGGTTATTGCGAATCGCCATCACTTTTGACTCTAACTTAGCGAGTCTTTTTGTTACATTTTCTATATTATTTTTATTATTAAAAAATAGTCCGAAATTAATACCTGCTGTAATAAATATCAGAAAGAGTGTCATTAGAGTATTGTCTCCCATATAATTAGAACTATATTTTATTTATATTTTATTAATATTTTCTTTCTTAATATTTTTCTTTTTAATATATTTAATAATCTTATTTACATACTTATTTATTTTTTTATTAACTATATTATTTGATTTTTCAATAGTTAATCCTTGTAGTATTAATTTATTATTAACATCTCTAAATAATGCATCCAATATTTCTTGTGATTCAATCATAAATTGATTAACACTTATTGTCTTTTCTTCGAAGAAAACATCAGAATGACAAATTTTGATGGTTAATGCGTTAGTTGTTATATTTTTAATTGGGCGATTCCAAATAATTCTTAATGAGCAATTTGATGTAATATCAAATTGTTTAAATTCTACTTGATAAAATTTTGGTGATCCATCCAATGTCCAAATAATAATTTTTTTATTATTTTTATCTTTAATAAGACATTCCATTAATTAATAAATATTAATTAATGAATAGTTAACATTTTCATTTTTTATTCTTAATCTTGCATTTTTCATTAATTGTTAGTGTTTCTTTTTTACTAGTTTTGGGAACTATATTCATCACGCATTTTGATTTAACACCATATAAAGGGTCTGTACAACCTTTTTCTATTTTAGAATCTTTAACAGTTGGAGTATTTTTTGAATCATCATTTAAACATCTTGCTCTGAAATTTTCATATCTATCTCTTACATCAGCATAAGTTAATCCAGATTTTTTTCCCAAGTTTTTATTTACCATTTCATGTAGTTTATAAACAAATCTTGATAATGAATCCCGATCTTTAAAATGAGTTTTACCAAAGTTTAGAGTTTTTAAATTTTCTTTGTAATTATCTCGACAATATTTACAAGGCAATACATGTTCTAATGATTTAAAATATTGGTAGTAATTATCTTTTTGATCCTTAGTTGGTTTAATAGGATAGTTAAAACTGATAGTGTGTAAAGAATGCCATAGTGGTGGTCCCCATACTGCGGTCAGCATACCATCGCCTGAATTATAATGTTCTTTATTAAATGTACTCATTATATTAAATTAGATATTATAATTACATATTTTACAGTATGTAAATATCCACATGTGTATAATATCTATAAATGATAGTTAGTCAAATATACTGACTGAAATGTATATGATTATAAATTATTTATTATTATTTAAATATATATTGATAAAAGTATATATTATGAAAATTGGATACCAATGTATAAAAGATTGCTATAGCTATAATGTAATTAAAAAATATTTAAATAATAATATTGAAACCGTTGGATATAATAATTTTGAAGAAATTTTTGATAATTTAAATAATAATAAAATTGATTTTGCAGTTTTACCAATTGAGAATTCAGTTGACGAATCTACTTTTGTTAATTATGATTTATTTTATAATTATAACGTTAAAATTCACTGTGAATTTAAATATGAGACATGCGATAGTTTACATTCAACTAATGAAGTTGTAATAGCTCATCCACGCGCAATTAAACGTTGTATAAATAATATTGCGCGATTTTATTTAATTAGTTTGAAAAAAAATCGTATGTATCATGAAGAAATATTAAATAGTAACTTAAAAATTATACACGATAAATTTAGTGGTTATATTATTACACAAGATAAGATGGGGATCTTATATGATTATTTAGCAAAGTTTAAAGAAAATAACTATAATATAACAAAAATAGAAAGTAAACCATATCATTGTGAAGATAGGCAAACTTTTTCATATATATGTTATATAGAAGGACAATATAATAGAAATAGTATTTTAAGTCTGTCAGAAACAATACCGTCATTTAATTTATTTGGCGAGTTTCCTATTTTAGAGTTTGATAATATTAATAGTTCGCAAATAAATAAATTAAAAGTTGGTATAATTGGATTTGGTAGATTTGGACAGTTCATTGGTGAACAAATGGTAAATTATGGTTTCCAAGTATATGCTACAAGTAGATCTAATTATACAGATGAATCGAAGAAGATTGGCGTAACATTTTTAAACTATGATGAATTTATAAAACTTAATGTTGATGTAGTGATAATCGCAACATCTATATTAAGTTTTGAAAAAGTAGTAGATTCATATCCTATAGATTACTGGGAAGATAAACTTGTAGTTGATGTGTTATCAGTTAAAGTTTATCCATCTGAAATTCTAAGTAATAAACTAAAGAATTGTAATATTTTATTAACTCATCCAATGTTCGGACCTGATTCTGCTAAATTTTCATGGAAAGATAAGAATTTTGTTTATTGGAAGAACATGATAGATAATACTTGTGAGACTTGTATTACTATATTTTTAAACTTTTGGGAAAATCAAGGATGTACTATGATTGAAATGTCACCTCAAGAACATGATTCGTTAACAGCTAATTCACAATTTTTAACACATTTTATAGGAAGAACTCTAGAGTTACTTGATTGTAACAATACATTAGTTGATACAGATGGTTACAAATCATTAGTTAAAATTAAAGATCATAGTATTAATGACAGTTGGGATTTATTCTATGCACTAGCTAAATATAACCCGGTATCAATTGATACAATTAATAAATTAAAATTTCAAATAAACAAGTTAGAAGAACAAATTTTACATCCAAAAGGTAAAAAAATTAAAGAATCCGAAACGGGTAAAGTCTTTTCTAAAATATTACAAATGCAATCTAAAGGAATTAATATTATAAATAGTGCAATTGGTGTACCGTCATGGTATCCTAAATTAGAAAATATTAATTTCGAAGAACAAATGGGGTATTCAACTGCGAAAGGAAATCTAAATTTAATAACTAAATTATTAGAATATTATAAAGATAAACATTCAATAAAATATATTAATAAGGATAATCTATTAATTACATCTGGTGCTAAATCTGCATTATACTTGGCTTTAAAATTATTAACAAAAGTTGGTTCTAAATGGTTAGTACCAATACCGTATTGGACTTCATATCCAGATATGATAGAAATAAATAATGGATCAACAATATTTATCAATTCAAGTGTTGATGATAATTGGTCTTTAGATATAGATACTATAGAACAACATTTTATATCAAATGGTGATATGGTAAATGGAATTATTATTTGTCAACCGAATAATCCAACTGGTTTATTATACGAACAGTCATTTATTGAAGATTTAATAAATCTAGCAAATAAATATGATAAATATATAATTATAGATGAAGTATATCTGCCTTTGACGAATAATATAACTAGTTATGCATATGCTTTAAATAGTAAATATGAGAAATTAATAGTAGTATCAAGTTTTTCAAAATATTGGGCTGTGCCTGGATGGCGGGTAGGATGGGTTCTATCCGAATCAAAAATAATAAATAATTTATTAAAATTACAATCAAGTATATTTACATGTGCACCCAATTCAAGTCAAGAGGTTTGTTATAAATTATTAGAGAATAACTTTACACCTGATTTAAGTATATTAAATCAGGCTAATATAGAGTTGAGTGATATATTTAAAAGTAAAGGTTGGACTGTCCCTGATAATAAAGAAACAACAATGTATTTATTTCCTGTTAATAATGTTGTTAATATAGATGAAGTAGTAGATAAATTACTAGATAATGGATTGGGTGTAATATCTGGTAAACCATTTGGTTATAATAATGCGATACGATTAACGTTACCCAATGATTTAGATAACTTGTTAAGAATTAAATTAATATTACTAAAAATAATATAAAATAATATAGACTAATATATATGGAAAAAAATATTATAATATTAATTGTTGTTTTATTTATTATAACAAACTGTGTTAACTTTGGATTATTTTTTAATAATAGGAAAAATATAGAAAAAATGGCTAATACAGATGATACTAAAATAAAGGACCAAATAACCAGTATATATAAGGTAGATATTCAAGCTATTAGAAATCTATCTGATATATCTAAAAAGTTACAAGAGAAGGGTCTACGTGTACCTGGTGATCTAACTATTGAAGGTAAATTTAATTATTTACCAACCGGTTCAATTATTGCATTTAAGGGGACAACCGCACCCAAAGGCTGGGTAGTATGCGATGGAAGAAATGGTACGCCTAATTTAAAAGGGCGATTTATTTATGGATATGATGCAACGAAAGGTCTTGGAAGTGTAGGGGGGGCTGCAACAGTTAGATTAACAGCAGCTCAAATGCCATCCCATACCCATGCCATGCATGGAGCTGGTAGTCATAGTCATTATTCGATGGAGGGTACTAGTATTGGTTCGGGTTCCCAGATGACGGGTGGCGGGGGTGATCACCGATTAGGGTTCAATGGTCGGTGGAGAACAAGTACTGATGGTAATCATGCACATAGGTTGAATAATACTGGTGGTAATCAAGCACATAATAATATGCCCCCTTACTGTGTCTTATTGTATATTATGAAATTATAAATATTATTAAGATTATAATTTTATATATGGAATTAAAACCGCGTGATTATATTAATAAGTGCTTTTATTTATTTAAAATATGAAAATTCATGTAATAAAAATAGTATAGAAAAAATGGCTAATACAGATGATACTAAAATAAGGGACCAAATAAGTAGTATATATAAGGCAGATATTCAATCTATTAGAAATCTAGCTGATATATCTAAAAAGTTACAAGATAAAGGTGTAACTCTTCCTAGTGATCTAACAGTAGAAGGTAAATTTAATTATTTACCAACTGGGTCAATTATGGCATTTAATAAAGCAGTTGCACCACCTGGATGGGCTGTATGCGATGGTACAAAAGGTACGCCTGATTTAAGAGGTCGATTTATTAGAATGCATAGTGGAACATTAGGTACCAAAAATGCATCTATTAATGTATCATATGATAAAACGATAGCTGGTAATTCAAGAAGTGATATAAGAAGTCGTATTTTGAAACATAAATTTGGAGAGATAGCAGGTACAGATCATCAAGCATTAGCTACAGGTGAAATGCCAAAACATAATCATCCGTATATTGATGCATATTGGTCAGAACATTGGGGAAATGATAAATCACATGGTAACACACTTCGTGGAGCTCACGGTGCCCAAGACAGTGATAATGCACCATATACTTTAAAAAGAACTACTTCGAATACAGGAGGTAATTGGGGACACAATAATCAACCACCCTATTATGTTTTGACATATATTATGAAATTATAAATAAATATTTAAGAATTATAATTTTATTTATATATATATATATATGAATATTAAATTAGAATCACGTGATTATATTGGAATCATAATAGTATGTACTATAATTTATTTACTATATGAAAATTTATGTAATAAAAATAGTATAGAAAAAATGGCTAATACAGATGATACTAAAATAAGGGAAGAAATAAATATTATATACAAGGCAGATATTCAAGCTATTAGAAATTTAGCTGATGTATCTAAAAAGTTACAAGAGAAGGGTCTACGTGTACCTGGTGATCTAACTATTGAAGGTAAATTTAATTATTTACCAACCGGTTCAATTATTGCATTTAAGGGGACAACCGCACCCAAAGGCTGGGTAGTATGCGATGGAAGAAATGGTACGCCTAATTTAAAAGGGCGATTTATTTATGGATATAATGCAACGAACCGTATTGGAAGTGTAGGGGGGGCTGCAACAGTTAGATTAACAGCAGCTCAAATGCCATCCCATACACATTATATATCATCAGCTGGCTCTCATCATCATAACTTTGGTACTAGAAATGATGATTTTAATTTCCGTGGATGTCCAGGCGGGCCTTCTTTTGGTCAGGGTGATTGTGGATTCAAGAGTTGGAATACAAATTCAACCGGTGCTCATAGACATAATATGAACGCTACAGGTGGTAATCAAGCACATAATAATATGCCCCCTTACTGTGTCTTATTGTATATTATGAAATTATAAATAAATATTATTAAGATTATATTATAATTATATTAATAAGTGCTTTTATTTTTTTAAAATATGAAAATTCATATAATAAAAATAGTATAGAAAAAATGGCTAATACAGATGATACTAAAATAAGGGACCAAATAAGTAGTATATATAAGGCAGATATTCAATCTATTAGAAATCTAGCTGATATATCTAAAAAGTTACAAGATAAAGGTGTAACTCTTCCTGGTGATCTAACAGTAGAAGGTAAATTTAATTATTTACCAACTGGTTCAATTATTGCATTTAATGGAATAACTGCACCCAAAGGTTGGGTAGTATGCGATGGTACACAAGGTACACCCGATTTAAGAGGTCGATTTATTAGAATGTGGAATGATACCGGATTTAAACAAACCTCTACTGAATTTGGGGGATCTACTAAATATACTGTCAAATGTAAAAGATCTTCAGATGCCACGAAAACATTATCTGCTGGTAAAAGAACATCAAGTGATGCTTTTATTTTTAAACATTCTTTCGGAGATATAGCAGGTACAGATTATACCACATTAAGTACATCCGAGATTCCTAAACATAATCATGGTGAAGCGGAGGAGCATACCCATATCAACAATACTCTGAAGGAGTGGAGAAGTAAGGGTAATGCGAGTCATAAATCCAATTACATGCTGTACAAAGAGCCTGATGCTGAGTCAGTACAAAAAACAAGAGAAAGTGGTAAACATACCCATTCAGATGTAGGTTCTAGCTACAGTCACGGTATATCAAATCCTTACCATGTTTTGACATATATTATGAAATTATAAATAAACATTTAAGAATTATAATTATAATTATAATTATATATATATATATATATGAATATAAAGTTAGAATCACGTGATTATATTGTAATTATATTAGTATGTGCTTTTTTTTATTTAAAATATGAAAATTCGTGTAGTAAAAATAATATAGAAAAAATGACTGAGACAAAAGATATTTCATCTCAAATAAAGGCACAAATAAAAACTATATACAATACAGATATTCAAGCTATTAGAAATTTATCTGATATATCTAAAAAGTTACAGGTTAAAGGTATAACTCTTCCTGGTGATCTAACAGTAGAAGGTAAATTTAATTATTTACCAACAGGGTCAATTATGGCATTTAATAAAGCAGTTGCACCGCCAGGATGGGCTGTTTGTGATGGTACAAAGGGTACTCCTGATTTAAGAGGTCGATTTATTAGAATGCATAGCGGAGCATCAAAACAATTTAATGCGCCCATTAATGTATCATATGATAAATCTATAGCTGGTAATTCAAGAAGTGATATAAGAAGTCGTATTTTGAAACATAAATTTGGAGAGACAGCAGGTACAGATCATCATGCATTAATTACAAATGAGATTCCTAAACATAATCACGGTGTAGCTGGTAATCATACACATACGTATTCTCGTCGTAAGGATGACAGATGTGTACATAAATCAAAATGTTATAGAAGAGCAGCGAAGAATGGGTACCAAACTCTGAATACAGGGGCATCAGGTAACCATACACATGCATACGTAGGTGCAAATTGGGGACATAACAATCAACCACCGTATTATGTTTTAACATACATTATGAAATTATAAATATTAAGAAATTTTAATTCCATATATATATATATATGGAATTAAAATTATTTGATTATATAGCATTTTTATTAATATGTATTTTTATTTATTTAAAATATAAAAATTCATGCAATAAAAATAATTTAGAGAAAATGGCAAATACCGAAGATATTAATACTGAAATAAATAAGTATCTACCTCAAATATACAAGGCAGATATTCAATCTATTAGAAATCTATCTAGTATATCTCAAAAATTACTAGATAAAGTTGGATTAACGATTCCAGGCGATATTGCAATTGAAGGTAAATTTAATTATTTACCATTGGGAATAATTATGGCATTTAATAAAGAAGTTGCACCCAAAGGTTGGGCTATATGTGATGGTACACAAGGTACGCCTGATTTAAGAGGTCGATTTATTAGAATGCATAGTGGGACATTAGGTGCCAAAAATGCATCTATTAATGTATCATATGATAAAACGATAGCTGGTAATTCAAGAAGTGATATAAGAAGTCGTATTTTGAAACATAAATTTGGAGAGACAGCAGGTACAGATCATCATGCATTAATTACAAATGAGATTCCTAAACATAATCACGGTGTAGCTGGTAATCATACACATACACAATCTCGTCGTAGTGGTGACAGTTGTGTACATAATTCAAAATGTTATCGTAGAGCAGCGAATAATGGGTACCAAACTCTGAATACAGGGGCATCAGGTAAGCATACTCATGCAAACGTAGGTGCAAATTGGGGACATAACAATCAACCACCATATTATGTTTTAACATACATTATGAAAGTTGATATATATAATGCTAATTCTCGTCCAGCTCCTGCAATTGTCTCAATCGCACCAAATGTAGTTGCTAAACCAAAGGTAGTTGCTAAACCAAAGGTAGCTGCTAAACCAAATGTAGTTGCTAAATCAAGATCAACAGGTAGCCATGTTTGGGGTGTTAATTCAGCTAACAATATTTACTACAGCAATGGTAAAGGAGGTAATTGGGTACAAATACCTGGAAGACTCAAGCAAGTTAGTGTAAGTAGTAATGGTAGTCATGTTTGGGGTGTTAATAATGGCGATAATATTTACTATCGTAATGGCAGAGGTGGTAATTGGGTTCAAATACCTGGCAGGCTCAAATTTGTAAATGTAAGTGGTGATGGTAATCATGTTTGGGGTGTTAATAGGGGCGGTAATATTTACTACCGCAATGGTAAAGGAGGTAATTGGGTACAAATACCTGGAAGACTCAAGCAAGTTAGTGTAAGTAGTAATGGTAGTCATGTTTGGGGTGTTAATAATGGCGATAATATTTACTATCGTAATGGCAGAGGTGGTAATTGGGTTCAAATACCTGGTGGACTCAAACAAGTGAGTGTAAGTGGAGATGGTAATCATGTTTGGGGTGTTACTTCAGGTAATGATATTTTCTACCGTAATGGTAGAGGAGGTAATTGGGTTCAAATACCAGGTAAGCTCAAATTTGTAAATGTAAGTAGTGATGGGAATCATATTTGGGGTATTTCTTCAGCTAATGATATTTTCTACCGTAATGGTAGAGGAGGTAATTGGACTAAAATACCAGGTAGGCTCATTCAAGTGAATGTCGGTTAACAAAAGTATATATAAAAATACTGAACTTGGAAACTATAAATAAATATTAAAAAAATTAATAAACATATGAATTGATGGTAATATAAACACATCATATTTTTGCTTTGCAAATAGTTTGACTATTGTTGGCTTTGAGAATAATCATGATATACAAAAAATAAAATATTATATATATATATATGAATATGAAATTAGAACCACGTGATTATATTGTAATTATATTAGTATGCGCTTTCATTTATTTAAAATATGAAAACTCATGTAATAAAAATAATATAGAAAAAATGACTGATACAAAAGATATTCCATCTCAAATAACTGAACAAATAAATAAAATATACAAGGCAGATATTCAAGCTATTAGAAATTTAGCTGATGTATCTAAAAAGTTACAAGATAAAGGTCTAACTATTCCAGGTGATCTAACAGTAGAAGGTAAATTTAATTATTTACCAACAGGTTCAATTATTGCATTTAATGGAATAACTGCACCCAAAGGTTGGACTGTATGCGATGGTACAAAAGGTACACCTGATTTAAGAGGTCGATTTATTAGAATGTGGAATGATACCGGATTTAAACAAACTGATGCATGGCATGGTGGTGCTACTCAGTATAATGTTAAATGTAAAAGAATTTCAAATAATAAAGATACATTATCTGGTAATAAAAGAGGGTCTGATAAAGGTTATATTTTTAAACATTCTTTTGGCGATATGGCTGGTACCGATGTGACAATATTAGATAAACGAGAACTGGCACCCCATAATCACGGTGAAGCTGGTAATCATACTCATGGACATAAGAAAGGTACTAATGCTGGTTGCGGCGATCGTGGTGCATCAAAATATCGAAGAGGATGTCCATACTACAAGGATGTGGACACTTCTACAAGCCATGGCGGCAAACATACTCATGCTACCGAAGGATATGGTTGGGGGCATGGTATATCAAATCCTTACCATGTTTTGACATATATTATGAAATTATAAATATAAAACACACAAATGTGTATGGTTTGACTATTGTTGGCTTTGAGAATAATAATGATATAGAAAAAAATAAAAATGAAAATAAAATATTAATAAATCTATATTCATATATATATATGAATATAAATTTAGAACATTATATTATAATTATAATAATTTTTGCTTTTATTTATTTAAAATATGAAAGTTCCTGTAATAAACGAACGATAGAAAAAATGTCTAGTACAGATGATAAAGTTGCAGCGGCTAAAGCTACAAACGATATTAAAGCTGAAATAAATAAAATATATAAAGAAGATATTGAACATATTAGAAACTTAGCCGAGATGTCTACTATACTACAAACAAAAGATGGTTTAATTATTCCTAACAATGTAATAATCAAAGGTAATTTAACACTTGATAGTATATTTTCACATGTACAACCCGGTTCTATATTTGCATATAATGGAACAGTTGCCCCATCAAGTTGGGCAATATGCGATGGTCAAAATGGAACACCTGATTTAAGAGGGCGGTTCATAACTGGACATACTAAATCAATTACAGAAATTAATAACAAAGGCGGTGAAAATAAACATAAACTATCTATTAAAGAATTAGCGAGCCATGATCACAAAATAATAAATGACGGCAACCATAGACATTCATTTAATCTTAGTGAAAATGAAGATGGTAGTTCGGATGACGATTTTCAGTCAATGACTAAAAGCAACCCCTCAAAAACAACATCTGGTGCAGGATCACACAACCATGGTGGATCAACTGGATATGTCGGATCCAATTATTCATATGAGAATAGACCACCATATTATGTTTTAATGTATATTATGAAGAAATAAATAATTTATTTATATATATATATATATATGAATTTGCAAATACGTTATTATATAATAGTTGTATTATTTTTAACTCTAATTTATTTAAAATATGAAAATTTTTGCGATAAAAAAAAGATTGAAATGATGTCTAATACGGATACGATTATTAATCAACTAGATAAAAAGTATGGTAACGATATTCAATCTATTAGAAAATTATCACAAATAGTTTTAAAACTGCAAGGAAAAGATAATCAAGACAAAAAAAATACTTTAACTATTCCTTACAATGTTAGGATAGAAGGTAACTTAACATTAGAGGGAACTCTTGCTTATTTACCAAAAGGTTCGATAATTGAGTTTACAGGCAAGGTTGCACCTATTGGGTGGAATATATGTGATGGTACTAAAGATGGTAAAATTGACAAAAGTATACCCGATTTAAGAGAACGATTTATAGTAGGATATAAAAGTAAATCCGAATATAATAAAATTGGTAATACAGGTGGAACAAATGTACAGAAAATAACTATAGATAACATACCAAGTCATTCTCATACGATTAAAATTGACGGTGAACATACACATAATATATCTCTTGGCAGATATAAAGACCGTAGAGGCAGTATCAACAATCCCTGGAAGGGTAACTCTAGAAGAACAATAAATGGAGGCACAGAATACACAAAATATGCAGGTAACCATAGCCACGGAGGGAATGTTGTTAAAACAGGTGATAATACACCATATGACAATAGACCACCTTATTATGTTTTAATGTATATTATTAAAAAATAAAATATTATTAAATTATATATATATATATATATATATATATATATGAATTCAGAACATAATGATTACATTCTATTTGGATTAATTTTTACTTTTATTTATTTAAAATATGAAAATATATGTAATAAAAATAATATAGAAAAAATGTCTAATATAGATGAAATATTAAATCAAATAAATAGTATTTATAAAGTAGATATATCGTCGATTAAAAATTTATCAGATATATCTAAAATATTACAATATAAAGATAATTTAATTATTCCAGGAAATATACAAATGAAAGGTAATCTATCAATAACTGGAACATGTAACTATATTCCAACAGGATTAGTTATTGCATTTAACGGATTAAAACCGCCTATAGGATGGGCCGTATGTGATGGCAAAAATAATACGCCTGATTTAAGAGGTAGATTTATCGTAGGATATAATAATGATCCTAAATTGGAATATAATAAAATTGGAAATAAAGGAGGTAAAGATAAACATAAATTATCTATTAACGAATTACCTAAACATACTCATGTAATAAAGTCAGAACCGAACCACACACACTCTTATAATCTCAGACCAACGAGTAAAAATGTAAATAATACTAAATATTTAAGTAAAGCCAGGTATAACCATAATGGCGGACCCACAAAAACATCGGCTACTGGTAAACATAATCATGGTGGGAAAACTGGAAATACAGGTAAAAATAAAGCACTTGAAAATAGACCAAAATATTATGTTTTAATGTATATTATGAAAGTTGACCCATCTATTAATAAAGATACATTAGAAAAAAAGCTTGGAGGTGATTCAGATATTGGTGGTGGTAATTTTAATGGGTAACAAATTATAACCAATATGTACTTGTGTTTATTATTATAATGTACTATATACTCAAAAAAAATATTTAGTAAAGAATATTATTATAACAATATGCATTCATACAATGTTTTAACATATATAATTAATTATTAATACCATATTTTTTAATTAATTCGTTAACATAAGTTATATACTTAATTTCAGAATCAAATACGGTTATCCCTTTACATTCAAGCCATGCATTATGTTTTGATTTACCTTTAAAATCTAAAAATCCAGGCGCAGGTTGATTATTATCACCTACTGTTGCTTGTTTATAAAATCCATATAGATGTAATAATTCATCATTATCTGGTGTTTTAATAAGTTTTTTTACAATATCTGCAGCTAAATTAAATTCATTTGAATTTACATTACCTGATGCTAAAGAAAATGTTTTTGAATTTTCCATTATTTAAAAAATAGTAATTAGTTTTTAAATAATTTATTTTACGTTATTAATATAATATATTTATGCATATAATATATTTATGCATTATTTGGGTTTCCTCTTTGTTGTTGCATATTATTTAACTGAGCCTGGATACTTTCCATTTCAAGTTTTGATAAATTTTGTTCTTGAATTTCTTCAGCTTCATCATCATCTTCTTCGATTTGTTGGTTGTGTCTAAATGATGGTGCTTGTTGATTGGTTTGTTGTTGGTTGGCTTGTGGTTGTGTATGTTGAGTTTGTAAATCTAAAGGTTCTTCATACTGCTCTTCTTGGGCTTGACCGTATCCAGGTTGTTGTTGTAACCCTTGTAACATTTCAACTGGTACTGTCACATATCCAGCAGGTGGTTGGTATTGTTGTTCTTGATCTTGTTCTTGTTCATTACTTTCTTTTTTAGTATTTTGAGTATAATAGTAGATAGCACCTACTAGAACAATAGCAGCAAATAGGTACATACCTTTTTTGGATGTAATAAAAGTAGTTACTTTAGAAATTACACCTGAGGAATTAGATTCTAAATCTTGTGTTTCTAAGGAATTGGAAGACATATATTAAATGTTAATATTATTTTATTTTAAATATAGACGTTCGTTTGCAAAAAGATTGAATTAAAGTTTTATTAATTAAATTTAATGAATACCAAATGTCAAAGGTGATTAATATAAAAGAAAAAATTATACCATGTTTAAACAAGTTGTTTGATAGCACTTTAAAAAATATAAGTAATTCTTGGTATTTAGATAATAAACAAAGTTTGTATAAATTATTAATATTTGAAGATGGTTATCTAATTTCAAGTGAGTCAGAGTATCCTGAAGAATTAGAAAATTTTCCTTCAAATAATGAATTTACAAATATTAAAATTTATTTGGAAAAAGTAACAAGAACTAGTTTTGTATCTGATAAAGAATCTATATTTAAATTTACATTTTCATTAAATAACAATGTATATCATTATATTTTTAAAGAATTATTAAATGAAGTAGATGTATTTAATAGTACACAAATTGATAGTAGAAAAAGAAAAAGATCCTATTCTACTGATAAAATAGTAAAAAAGAATAAGAAGAAAGAATCTGATATTGATTGGTCTAAAATGGTATCCGCTTCAAAAGTAAGAAACTATTTACTAAATGATACATTAATTGATTGGCTTAATGAATACAATGTTACAAGTATTGATTCTGATATTTCTAAAGTAAAGCCGCATTCTTCAAGTACAATTAGTAGATTTCGTGAGAGTGACAATGTAGATGAATTTACTAAACACATAATGGACCAAGGAAATGTATTTGAAAAAGAAGTAATAAAATTATTAAGTAGCAAAGCAAAAATCGTACAAGCATCAGAATCTTTTCAAGCCAGAGAAGTAAGTAATTTTAATTATACCAAGAAATTAATGAAAGAAGGTATTCCAATTATTTTCCAAGCAGTTTTACACGATTATGAGAATAATACGTATGGGTGTCCCGATTTATTGGTACGTTCTGATCTAATTAATAGTATATTTAATCATGAACTATTATCATCAACAGAACTAAAAAATAAAGGCTATTTGCTAGGTAAAGATTATTATTATGTAGTAGTTGATGTAAAACATTCAACATTACATTTTAATGTTGATTTTGAAACTCTTAGAAATAGAGATAGTATTCCTGCGTATAAAGGACAATTATATATTTATAATGAAGCTCTAGCAAAGATTCAAGGACATAATCCAATGAAAGCATTTATACTAGGAAAAATGTGGTCTTGTAAAGATCGCACGGGAACAAACTTTTTGGAAAAATTAGGTGTTATAGACTATTCTGGATTTGATTCAAATTATGTCCAACAAACGAAAGATGCTGTAAAATGGATTTTAAGAGTACGAAGTGAAGGGCACAATTGGAAAATAAAACCAATTCCTTCAATCCCCGAACTATATCCGAATATGAATAATGAAAAAGATGGTCAGTGGAAAGATATTAAGAAGGAGTTATCAGACTCGATAAGTGAGATTACCTCATTGTGGATGTGTGGTGTAAAGAATAGATCAATCGCACATAGTAATAATATAATGTGCTATAAGGACGATGAATGTTGTTCAGATTTATTAGGATTTAAAAAAGGGATTGTATCAAAAACATTAGATCGCATAATTGAAATAAATAGAGATGATTCTAATATATTTGCACCTGATATAATTAAAATAGATAGTGTTGATGGTGTTAATTGGCGAACTATGAATGAATCAAGCTTAGAATTCTATCTAGATTATGAAACAATGAATTCTAATTTAGGGCATATAATTGTTGAGAATGATAATATTGGTTACCAAGATAATCAATTTGTTTTCCAAATAGGAATTGGTCATACCAAAAATGGGAAATGGTGTTATAAATCATTTGTAGCACCAACAAATGATTTATTAGGAGAAGTTAAGATGATAAACTCATTTTGGGAACATGTAAACAAAATAATGAAAGAACAAAATAAGACAGAAAGTCATTTTGTACACTGGTATTGTGCTGAACCGATCAGTTATAAAAAATTACAAACCAGAATAAGTAAAATAGGTACAAGAATCCCAGACAAGAAATTTGTAGATCTGTATAGCTTATTTCGTAAGGAACCAATTACAATTAATGGATCATTAAATTTTTCATTAAAATCTGTTGCAAAAGCGATGAACAATCATAGATTAATAAAATCTAATTGGAATAGTAAAAATCCTTGTAGTAATGGATTAAATGCAATGTTATTGGCACATAAAGCATATAAAGATACAAAGAATCCAATGGATGAAAATAATGTAATAATGCATAATATTATTCATTATAACCATATTGATTGTAAGGTATTGTGGGAGATTCTAACTTATATTAGAGAGAATCATTAATTTATATTAAAACGATATTTTGTTAATATTATTGGTTTCATTGAATATAATTATTGTAACTCTTTTCACTTATGTGAATATAATTATTGTAACTCTTTTTCACTGATATTAATATAATTATTGTAACTCTTTTCACTGATATTAATATAATTATTGTAATAATAATTTGAGTCATTATTTTGAACTAATCCGTATTTAGTAATAGAATCTTTAATAAGTTTATTAATATTATCTGAAGAATCAATAATACTATTCAATAATGTAATTAATTCTAATTCTTTTTCCGAATTAATATTCAAATACAAAGAAGCAATTTTATGTGCAATAATAAAGTTTACAAATAGTTTTTTATTTTGTTCATTAAAATTTTGATTTTCTAAATATATAAAAAATTTGCCTTCTGATGTTGTAAAAATTTCAACATAATTCATAACCCAAATTAATAGTTCATGAGTAGTAAAATTGACTGAATTAAAGTCTTGTGAAATAATTGATATTAAATTAGGGTCATCAATAATTTCATTATTAGATTTATTAAAGCTATCAATAATAATTTTAAAATTATATTTATTTGATATTTCTGATATATTTTTATTTACATTTCGTGAAATGATTTCTATTTTAGGATTAGAAAAATTATTATTACTAATTGAGTTATTTAAACTAATTGATAATATATCATTCCAATTTTCATCAAGGTTATCTGTTAGATTAGTAATATCTGTTATTTTACTATTCTTAAAATACTCTGTAATAATATCTCTAATTTCAGATACAGAATATTCCCAATAGCAAATTTTTAAACTTAAATTATGTGACTTGATTCTTATTTTTTTAATATTTGGTGCGATTACTTCGACATCATAATTACCTTTGGAATATATCAATATTTTTTGACAATTTGTTTTTATTAAACATTTATTATTACTTTTTCCAATTCCTAAAAATTCATATTCGCCATATGTAATGATTCCTATAATACCATTATTATCTTCTGTTTTAAATTCAGAAGATGCATCAATAACAATTTTATTTTTAGGTTCAATTATTTCATTTGTAGTTAATTTTACTAAATTCTGATTTGTAATAGCAGCCATTCTATCCCTTTGAATCATATAATTTATAATCCCGTATGCTCCTAGTGTAATTTTACTCATTTAATTATAATATTTTAGATTTTTTTATTTATTTATAAAATCTATGCGAGAGTTTAAAATCATTAAAACTTTGTTTTAAAATCATTAAAACTTTGTTTTAAAATCATTTGAATATATTTAAAAGAGTATACTTAATATTTAATAAATGGGCTTTGACGGACTAATATCATTTTTAATAAGAAATCTACCCAACGATACTTTCGACGAGGTAAATCTAGTTAAAAATTACAATAAAAATATATCAAGACATATTCTTGTTGATATATCATTCATATTATATAATTGTTATACTGAAATAGAAAATGACATAAATCAGATTTTAAAATATATATATTCATTATCATGTACAGATTATAATAAAGTAATTTCTTTAATAGAGAAAGAATTATCTAAAAAACATTGGAAAGATTTCAAGATACCATTAGATGGTGATAGTCAAGATGAAATTAGTGATAAATTTATAAAGTTTTTAACTGACAATGACAATGAGATATTTTTACAAATTTTATCAAAATATACATGCAATAAATTGAAAGATATAATAGAAAACTTATTTGAACTTAGATTTACAACGAATATTGTATTATTTTTTGATAGTATACCATCGTATTCTAAAATTTTAGAACAAAGAAAACGTAGAATTAAAAATTATCTAGAATCACAAAATAGAAAAGAGTATTATATAAAATATTTTACAGATTTAAAAAAGGATAATGTAAAAGAGGGTGATATAGAGTATGATTATTTTAATTGGATAAATCATAAATTTAATTGTAATAAAATAATTGATTCAAACTCTTTATTTGTTAAAAATTTAAAAGAGTATATAATAAATAATATTGATTTTAAACATGATATTAATATAATCGTAGATACTGAAGATTTTGGTGAAGCAGATTATAAGATTTTTAAATATATATCATCAAATAAGTTAGAAGATAATGTAACATTATTAAGTTGCGATTCTGATTTAGTTTATCAATTATTGTTACAACAATATAACTATAATTATTTAAAAAAAAATATAAAATTAAGTTTATTTAAATTTTATGTAAATTCAGTTGATTATTGCCAATATTTTGATGCAAATAAGTTCCTTGATTATATAATTAATAACTATGCGGAAGTAAATAACTTAAAATATAAAAAGACAGATAACTTTTGTTTAGATTTCTTGTTAATATTAAATTTCTTTGGTAATGATTTTTTACCAAGTAGTTTAGAGATTGGTCCCGAGATTAGTTTTAATTATTTAATAAAAACATATCATCAAGTGTTTGGAAGTTCCGGCGCATCTATAATAACACCAAAATGTACTAATGGAGTTCTAACTCATAAAATAGATTTTAATAATTTAAAAGACTGGATAATAGAGTTAAGTAAGAGTAGTGCATTTACAAAGATATATTTATTAAGATTTTTTAAAGTACCATATAATATTACATTTATTTTAACAGAAAAATTAAATCTAACTTTGAAAGAAGTAAAAACTAAATTATTAATGCCCTTTTTAATTTACAAAGGAATGATATTAAAAGATACTTTAGAGGATAATGATATTAGAAGTATTCTATATAATAAATATATAAAGACTAATAAATTAGAAACTGCTGAAGAAATAGCCGAGAGTATACAAGATCCTTTATCTAGTAATATATTCCCAAATTCTATGCATCTTTATTTAGATCAATTAAATAGATTACTTGATAATTATCTCGATTTTACAGATCTGGAGAATCTAGGATTAAAAAATAGTAATTATAGTATCGATGTTGATGAAAATATGTATCAAAATTTATATAACTATATTTCAAATGAATCTCATTTAACAAATAATATGAAAGAAGTATCATTTGATTTTAATATTGAATCTAGTAGCGATAATAAAACAGAAGATTTCATGTTAATGTTATATTTCATCGTACAGAATTTTTTTAATGATATGGAATTCTATAAATCAACTAACTTGACAAAATATTCTTACAGTAGTATACCATCATTAAATGATATAATTAAGTTTATAGAGTCACATGATATGGATAGTTTAGTTACCAAGTTTGATAAAACAATTGAATCTAATATTTTGAGTAAAAATAATTACATTGATTCAACGTTACATCATCTAATAATTACACCATATTTATTAGATTCAAATTATTTAGAAATGTTAGAAAACAAAGAATTATTAAAAAAAATTATTGTAAATTTTGATAATACATTGAGTCAAATATGGTGTAATAATAAAGATGATTTGTTTAATAACGAAGATCCTAAAGAACTACTGCGATCTTGGACTAATTTATTACATAAAATAAATTGTATTGAAAAGATACAATCTAATAATAAACTATTAATAGATGTATAAATTTTTTATTAGAAATATATAGTCCAGCCAATTTTATATAACTTAAATAACTTAAATAAAGAATGTATTTAAGTTATATATGGAAATAATTGTACCCAAAAATGAATCTAGGTTATTTACAGGTAATACCTTAAATAATGGTATTAAATTTATAAATGTAAATGATAAAGAATTAGATAAAAGTCATGTTATGGTTTCTGTTAATATAGGCAGTATATCAGATCCGGTTGAGTTTCAGGGATTATCTCATTTCTTAGAGCATATGTTGTTTTTAGGAAGTAAAAAGTATCCTGGTGAAAACCAGTTTGAGACGTTTTTAAATGAAAATGGTGGATATTCAAATGCATATACATCTACTTTTGAAACAGTTTATTTTTTTACAATCTTTAATGATAAATTAGAAGAGGCTATCGATATGTTTTCTAGATTTTTCATCGATCCTTTATTTGATGAAGGTTCAGTTAATAGAGAGATTAATGCAATTCAGTCTGAACACGATAAAAATATTCAACAAGATAATTGGCGTATGCAACATTTCTATGGTTTAATTTCCAAGAAGGATAGTATGTTAAACAAATTTGGAACGGGTGATTTAAGTAGTTTACAAAAGGATGGTTTAAGAAAAAGGATGATTGCATATTACAAACAATATTATGTTTCGTCTAATATAAATGTAGTAACTGTATCTAAAATTGCTAATAGTACTGTAAAGAAATATATTGAAAAGTCATTTTCAAATATTCCAACTAAGATAGAACCAAAGATAAAAATCAATAAACCTTTCTTTGAACTACAAGGTAAAGATTACTTTTTAAAAAGCGTATCAAAAGATCACAGTATGATATATTTATGGGAGATACCCGATCATAGTAATTATTTAAAAACCCATTCGAACTATATAATTTCCCATGTAATTTCAAGTGATGTGGAGGGTTCATTAAAAAGTTTCCTAATTAAAAAGGGATTAGTTAAAAATGTTTATTCATATATTATGGATGAAGGTTTATTTATTTTAAATGTTCGATTATCTAAATTAGATAATTGGCGAGAAGTTGATTCTTATGTAAGATACTTTATGAATGATTTAAAAAATAATAATTGGTCAAAAATATCAGAGTATTATCAGAAGAAAGACAAGTTATTATTTGATTATTCTTCTAAAGATGAATCTAATGATTTAGGATTAAAACTAGTTACTAATTTAATAAATTATCCAGTTGAAAGAACTCTTATTGGTACAGACGTAATTGAAAAAATAGATGTAAAACAAATAAAGTCATTATTTACTGACTATTTAACATTTGATAAAGCAAACGTTATTTTAAGTTCTGATACAGATGTTAAAAATTTAGGAGCATTTGTAAAACATGAATCAGAACAAACAGAACCATATTATAATCTAAAATACAATTCAATAAAGATTGATACTAGTCCTGAGAAACAATTTGATTACAAGATAACATCAGATAATCCATTTCTTAGTACAACACCAAAGTTAATTAAGAATTTGGATGAAAATTTAGAACCTACGAAACACACAGTCGGTTCAAATAAAGTTTGGTTTGGAAATATTTCAAAGTTCAAGGAAACTACAATTAGTTCCGAGTTAATTTTTACAAATTCGGAGTTTGTATTTGAATTATCAACGTACATTAATACATTATTATTACTAAAATATATTAACAAGAAGATCAGTGAAGATTTTAGTTTGGCTTCAGAGATTGGATTCGATACTCATATGAGTATTAATACTACCAGTTCAATTGTAGCAATCTATATTAGTGGACACAATGATAATTATAATAAATACTTTAATTTAATAAATGAATACATTAAAAATTTTGATTATAAGGACGAAGATTTAGTAATGTTACAAATGTTAATAGATTCAACTAAAGATAATTATTTAAATATTATGAAGAGTAACCCATGGAATTATAGTTCTTATATAGAAGATTTAGATACAAATAAGAAAGCGTATAAAATTAATGATGTTTTAAGATATCTAGAGTCATTAGATATTCATAGTTTTACAAAAAAGATATCAGAAACCAAGAATAGAATTCTTTATCAATCCAAATTTACTACTTTTATATACGGAAATACATTGTTCTCTGACTTATTTGATTCCAAAGAAAATTTAAATATATTATTTCCTTCAATTGAAAAACCAAGAAATACAATTAAATTATTAGGAAATATTGATGTTGTTCATCCAAATAAAGACGAGAAAGATAATTATGTTCAATATACACACTATATAGGAAAGTTTAATCCAAAAGATAATTTATTATTATTAATATTATCTATTGCACTTGGTCAAGATTTTTATGACGAGTTAAGAACGAAACAACAATTTGGTTATTTAGTATCAAGTTCCCAATCTAAACATCAAGAAGATTATTATTTCAAACAGAAGATTCAATCTTCCAAGAGTATATCAGATATTGATAAAGCAATTCTTTTATTTAATACACAGTTCTTGGATAACTTGTCTGAAAAACAATTTATTAAATATGTAGCAAGTGCCAAGAATATGTTAGAAGAAAGAGAGACAACCTCATTTGATTTATTTAGAAAATATTTAGTAGAGATAAGTGACAATACATATACGTTTGATAGAAAACAACTATTATTAAATAAGCTTAAGGATATTAGTTTTGATAAATTTAAAAAGTATTATGTTGATAAGATTTTAAATGGCGAAACTACAAAGGTATATATTAGAAAACCAAATTAAATATCACATTTTAGTTCATCTTCCCCGGGATAATTATTTCCTTCATAAAATATTTCACAATCAATTGCTTTTTCTTTTAATGTATCTTCAAATTGTTTAATTAATTTATGTTTCTTTTTTGCTAAACTCCAAATGTATTCATCAATTGTTTTTTCAGATGGATATGTTGCTAAATATAAAAATACATCAACATGTCTTCTTCTCTTTGGTAAATCTTTATGTGAACAATATCGAATAGCTCTACCAATAATTTGATGTATTCTTGACAAATTCCAATATGGTTCAAGAATATGAACTTGTTCAACTCGCAGAAGAGAAATACCTTCTTTAATTGATGGTGATCCTAGCATTATTTTAATTCTTGATCCATCATAATTCTCTTTTTGATTAAAAATATATTTAATTTCTTCTTTTACAACATGTGGTTCATCCCCAGTCCAAACAGAAAATCGTTTTTCACCTTCGCCATGAACCTTGTAGTTTTTATATCCATGTGCTTCGAGAAAAGGTACTAATGTTCTTAGACCACCAATTTCTTTAAAATTAGAATAAATAAATACAGGACCTTCTGATTTTCCAATTGATTTATAAATCTTATAAAATTTAACAGAGTAAGTTTTTATATTTTGAATTAATAACGCATCATCTGCAAATGATGAAAATCCTGTTATTCCGATACTTTTATTAGGGAAAGATATATTTGACATTATTCTAGGTCCTATAAAAAAACTAGTAGGCATCTTTAATATATCAACATTTCTAAAAGAACCTCTAATAAAATTATCTTCACTTGACATTGCAGTTAAATAACTCTTGTATTGAAAATCACTCATATTACATCTAACTATTTTAAAATTTTGTTCGGGAAAAGTTTGTGGCGGGGCACCTCTATAATAAGATACTAACCCTTTAATCATTTCTCTGAATAGTTTTAAATTTTTTGCTTTATAATATGTACCTTCTTTATTTTTTTTAATAGCTAGAAATTTTTGATTAAAATCATTACCTGTAAGTATTTCTTGTTCTGGTTTTAATAGATTTAATGTCATTGCAATTTCAACAGGTTTATCAAACATTGGTGTTGCTGATAACAGAATAATTCTAGTTTTATCATCTGATTTATCAATAATATTTTTTAAATTTTTATGAAATGTACCTGTTTCAGAAATCATATTTTGCACCTCGTCTATTATAAGTAGACTATTATTTAATTTAATTTTATTATTTTTAGCTAGTTCTACAAATTTATGATAAGAGTATATTGTGTAATATTTATTAATTTTAATATCAGATTTCTTTATTATAGTTTGAAACTCACAATCTGCAGGTTTAAACTTTGATAATGTTTTCCTTTCAGCGGCTGTGATATATTCATCTCCCGGACATTCTGATCTAAGCTCATTTCTAAAATTACCAATTAATGCTGCAGGTAGAATAACAATTACATTCATTTTCTTTTTAAGACTTTCCGCCATTGTAATTGCAGTACATGTCTTCCCTGCGCCAATTTTATGATAAATAAGTATTCCTTTTAATTTAGATTGTTTAAAAAACTCACTTAGAAATTTTTGTGATATTTGTAATTTAAATTTTTTTGGGATACATAGTTCTTTCATTGATTTTTTATTTGGTTTAATTTTATATTTATTTTGCGATATAAATTCTTTATCTTTTTCATCCATTAATATATATTAGATATTTTCTGAGAATAAAAATTGAAAAAAACATATAATATTATAGAATAATATCTATAATGGAACTATCAGAATTAAATGAAATAGATAATATCACCGAATCTAACATCGCAGGTGACAACAGTACTCTTAATAATGAAAATTTATTTGATGGATTGTGTTTGACAACTCTTATTAAAACGAATGATAAAGTTAAGTTAATTATATTAAAGTCCAAATTAAAAGGCAATTATACTCAAATCTACCATAAATACTTTGGTAATACTGAGACACCAATTGAGAGTGTATTTGATAGTTATATTTTTAAAAATAGAAACCATTTTTCTTTTGTTAAAAATTTACTTGAAATTTTTCCAATCGATGATAAGATCAAAAAAGTTGACTGGACATTAAATATAGAATATAATTTGATTAATACGATTATTAAAATTGACAAAGGTCAGTATTTATTGAAAATGTTTAATTATAAAAATATTATAAGTAAATTTGATTCTATGGAATTAATAGAATTATACTTTAATTGTGGAGTATCATCAACTTTACCATTATTTTTATTAATAAATGATATAGTGATTAATAAGAGTCATATTGATCATGTTAATAGAAGTATTTTATCTGCAGCATGTAGGAACGCAGATATTCGCGTTTTAAAATACGTAATTAATAATTTCCATAGTTATCATACACCTTCATGGAATAATGAAAATTTTATAATATCGTTATTCAATAATATATTTCAGGATCACATCCCAGACAAGTATATTTTAAGAAGAATTAAATTAATAAATACAAAAATTAATCTAGTACCATACTTTCATCATATGATAGATAGTATTAATAGATGTAGTACCAAGTTAGAGTTAACTACATTATTAACATTAGCTAAATACTATGGAGATGGTTATATAATGAAAGATAATAATGTATCAGCATTAAGTAACATTATATCTAATAATGTAAACAAGGAAAGTATAGAAAAAGTACTATTAATATTTAGTCAAGGTGAAGATAAGGTACTGTTCTTATTACATATTATGTGGGAATACTATTCATTATTTGATATTGATTTTAATAAATATGCGCAAAATTGTTGCACAGAAAAAATACAAGAAGGAGTTAATAGTATTATTCATGGAATATATAACTTGTCAGGTAATGAAATCTTTACTACATATAATTCGAATGATTTAAAAACAATATTTCAAATATATCAACCAAGTATGACTATTCTAAATAATTATCCAGATTATAGTAAACATTTGTTATACTTACTACCATATATTGATTTTATAATTAGTGATAAGTCTAGATTTAATAAAAGTTCTGATAGTAAAATAATTAAAATAAATTTATTGAAAGTAAATATTAAAATATGGTTACGGAAACATCATAATATTGTTCTGTTTGAAAATAAAATTAAGAAGATGAAAATGAATGACACTATTAAAGATATTAATTCACATAGACTATTACAAAAATTTAATAAAGTACCTCCAAGAAATATTGTGCCATGTGAATTAGACTCTATCAAAAATACATGCGAGGGCAGTTATCTAATTAGAGAGAAAGCTGATGGATGTTTGGTTGATTTTGTTTCTACTGATATATCACCATGTATTAGTGAGTATAACAAACATACTATTAAAGCTGAGTTTATAGAAGACTTAGACTTGTATTTAATCTTTGATATAAACATTGATAATATGGGATTGATTGAGAGATATAATTATATTCGAAGTGTTCATCCGTTTACATCAAGTTTAGTGTCTCTTTTAGACGATGTGCCAATAGAAACATTTGAAGAATTAAAAAGCGCAATTGCTAAGGAAAGAACAAACTTTGAATTATTTCTAAAAGAACCTTATGAAAATTATAGAATTTATCCAAAGGCAGCATGGTTAGTAAAATCTTCAAAAGAGTTTAATAAGGATATTATTGATAATATTATTGAAGAGAAAGATAATGATTTTATATGTAAAGAAGGGCCATACATTAATGATGGTTTAATTATATCTCCATTATCTGGAAAACGTGAATTAAAAATTAAACCAAAGTCGTTACATACACTCGATTTACTATATACTGGTAGAAACTGGGTTGATAGAGAACATAATATATGGAATCATATTATTATCAATACAGATATTGCATCCCCTGATACTATTTGGAGATGTTATCCAACATTCACCAAGAACAAAGATGGGCATTACCAATTTGAAGTCCGTGAATATAGATACGATAAAACCAAACCGAATCCTAGTAAGGTAGTTAATACAATCTATAAACTTCATACAATTGATTGGACTACTCACGGAAGTGCAATTGGAACTAATTATTTCTACCACAGCAATGTTACAGTGCGAGATGCAAGTTGGAATAGTATTAGAAAGCTTCAAAACAATCACTTGGAAAGAATCTTAGAAAAAGTATCACCTAATATCAAGTCTTCTTGGTTAGATTTAGGATGTGGTTCTGCAAAGATGTTAGATTATATTAATAAATATCATTTTTCTGAATATGTAGGATTAGATTTTGATATAAGTCAGTTAATTCAAGGTATTGATAGAATTGATAGAAATAATGTATTTACAACTAGGTCAAGAGTCATACCAGAAGATTTAAATAAAGATTGGAATACTCATCCCCTATCATGGGACCAATTTAATACGAATACAAAGTACGACTATATTATAGCTAATTTCAGTCTACCTCATTTCTACAACAAAACATTCTGGGGAAAAATGGAAGATGTTTCGATGAAAGATACAGTATTTATTTTTAACGTGGTTAATGATACTGCTAAAGAAAAATGGATTAAAAATGATAACTATTTATATCTTGATAATGACATTGTCAGATACAAGTTTAAGAATATTCATATAGATGAAATGTCAGAACCATTTATATCAGACGAAACTATTAAAAAAGATTTAATTAATAATAATTGGAAAATCTTAACATGTCAAACACCGAGTGGAATCAATCTAGATTCTAAATACACATGGTATATAGTAAAACACAATTAATTTAATATAAAGTTTTAATTTCTATAACAATTTATATGGAATTTAATCTTGGTAAAACAGATAATTATTTTAATGCATTAACCAGAAAGTACAAAATGACTGGTGAAATTAGTTGGTCGGATTTTAAAAATAATCAAAAAATAAACAAAGGTAAAGTTATATTGGTTACACAGAATGATTTTAAATATGGTACACTACGAGTTACACAACCATGTATGTTAAAATTAACAGAAAATATTTACTTTAATCCAAATAGACCTACTACTTGGTTAGATACGAATAATAATATAACTAATAACTTTAATAATGCAAAATCAATTGACCCAAATAGAGAATTAGATTGGTTTCCTGATTTTAAATTAGATGAAAATAAACAATATTTTGAAAAAGAAGTTAGAAATGCTTATCGACTTGGCTTTTTTGCTGCAATTGCGGTCGAAGGTGATGGTATTATAATTAATCTTAATAATTATACTATTCAACAACACTCAGAGCATGCATTACAACAAAGATTCTTCTCTGTAATTGAATTAGCAGATCAACCATTTGTTCCAAAACAAGGTCCTGCAAATTTTGGTAATAGTCTAAGAAGTGCATCAAATGTTGCGATAATTAATGGTAAAATTGGGTTATCAAGTCATCATGGTATTCACGGCAATGGAATTAATAATGTAATGATTAAGAATATAGATTTTATTGATAATGAAGTAAATAGTATAACATTAAATGGATGTTGTGATGTATTTATGATAAATACTAATATTATTAGAAACAGGCATGATATTCCAGTACTAGGTACATATTCTGCTGGTAGATTTTTAAAATTATTTACTAATAGTTTAAAGGATGCTATTGCAAATATACACGATGACTATACAGATTCATTAAATATGCTTAATATTGATTTAGATAACACATTTAATTCATTATTTTTTAATAAAGGAGAAGTGCCAAAAGTGTATAAAAATGTTACTGGATTAATAGATGGAAATTATTATGGTATAAATATTAATCATTTTGGTGTAGCAGTTAATGCACCATTAAAGGATAGAACTACCTCAAAATCAAATGAAACTAATAATGTTTTTATAAAATCAGTGTCAATTAACAATATTAAGACAAATATTAATGAAACTCTAGCAATAAGAAATAAAGATGGAAAGATAATGACTGCACCATCAGGTGCAATATACCAATTTATGGTATCACACAAGTATGTAAATGGTAAATATTACTATAATGGAAATTCATTGTCTAATTTACAAATCGAATTAGTTCAATTGGTAAAGAATAATGAGAATTTAAAGGGTTATTTAGGTAACTTTAATTTAGATGAGGGATTGTTAATCTGGAAAACTCACAAGAATTCATACTTTACTTTTAATAACAATCAGCTAATCGGGAATGAAGATCTAATAAATCACGATTATGATATATTAGGAAATGGTGATTCAATGTTCCATGTAAATAAAGGTACTTTTGGTCTTAAGATTGATGGTCTTAATACATCAGTTATTGATAACTTGTCTATATCTAATATAAGTAGTATTAGTAGAGAGGGTTCTACTCTTCCTGGAAATTACAAGAGTTCTCATCCAAATCAAGCACAACTAGTTGGTTATCGTGGTAATTATGTATTTGGCATAGCATTAAATGCATCAAATGATATTACATTAGATAATATTACTATAAATAATGTCACAAGTAAGACAGGGTCGGTATGTGGGATAGACGTTAACGGAGAGAGTACAAAAATTAATTTCAGAGATAGTATTATTGAAAATATTGAATCATGTCAAGAAAAATTTAATTTTAACAAGTCTTATTTTCCCAATTTACCTACGATTTCACGAGGTATAATAGTTAATAGTAAATGCGACATATCATTAAAGAATATTAATATTGCAAATATTAAACATACTCCTGATAGTTTACATCAATCTAACTGCGAATTTTATAGTATAATAAGATAATTTATATTTAATAACATTTAAAATAAATATAATGTCTTCTATATTAATATGGATAATCATCAACAAGATACATTCAGAGTTAATTTGAACATCAATACATTAGATAGTAATGATAACAATGATAACAATAATAACAATACAACTACTAATTTCATAGAAACTACTAACTTTATAGATAATTTATATAAAAGTATTGGTAATAATACAACAACACAGATACTAACATTAACTACAGTATCTCATTTATTAATTCAGACTATTCGAAAGTAATCTATAAATAAGAGAATTCATTTCCTTCATATGCAAATGGATCTTCGTCTATAGTATTTGCTTTTCCAGTATTATGACTTTCTTCTCCAATATTAGTATTTTCTTGTCTTATATTATTATTTTCTTCTCCTATATTATTATTTTCTTCAACAGTATTAATTGTTTCTGCTAAATCTTCAACATATTCCAAGTGTTCTTCTGTAGCATTTGATTGTTTATTATTATTATTTTCTAATATTTGTTCAATTATCTTATTTCTTACAGATGAATAGGATCCAATTTTAGAAATTGAAATATGTAATAAATTATTATCAATAATATTTTTTAAGAGAATATCACCTTTTAAGTTATTTATTACTAAATTTGCTATACCTAATGCTGTATTTTCATCATGAGCTGGTATTACAAGTTCATTGCTATCTGTATTAAATTTAATATCTTGTATTATATTTGACCATTTATTTATTTTATCAGTATATGATTTTTTCTGAGAATTATCTAATACTAACGTTATAATAAATAAATATTTTATTTCTTTATTGGGATTGAAAACGATTGCATTCCAAGGTTGTGGATTATGTATAATATATAGATACCCCTCTTGTATTATTTTAGTTGGTTTTCCTAAAATAGGATGCTCAAATGATTGTGGTGTTTCGTATTGCATTGGTTTATTATTTTCTATTTTTTTTAACATAGGTTGTCTTTGTTTATTATTAACAACCGGACGATTTACCATAATTCTTTTATCTTGTTCTGAATAAACAATGTATAATTGATAAATGATAACCGATAAAATTACAAATATTAATGATTCCTTAAACATTAGTATAATATATTACAATGTATATTATTAAAATTATTAACTAAACTAATTTTAATAAATTTAATATAATAATTTTAAAAATTATAATTATTTTAAAAATTATTATTATTTTAAAAATTATTATCTATTTTATATATAATATATAATATGATGAACAACCTGGATAATACAATTCTTACAAGACTTCAAAAAGATAGATATTATGATGGAATTAGACTATTATCCAAACCGTTTAATTATAAAGAATTTTTATTTTTAATAACACTACTCAGAGTAATTAATGTTATTAATAATGAACATATCAAAAAAATATTCGTCGGGGTAATATTTCTGTTTTATTTTAAAAATTTTTTTAAGCGTAGTAGACCATTTAATCATAACAAACAAATTAAAAATAGATCTAAAGAAAAATTGGACATTCATTCATTTCCAAGTGGGCATAGTTTTATTTCATTTTTACTTGCTATGATATTACATAAAAGATACAATATACCTTTAATTTTTATTATGCCAATGTTAGTTGGGTTTAGTAGATGTTATTTAGGTGTACATTATCCATCAGACGTTATGTTTGGGTATATATTTGCATTTATTTATGATATTTTATATAGAAATTTTTTGAGTAATTAATTAATTCTTCTGATTGGTTGATTAAATACTAATTTAAAATCAACATTATCATTTAATTTATTTATCTCATATGGTATCTCAGTTTTATCAATAACATTATTTTTACTTTGATGATATGCACCTACATCAACATCTAAATACAGTTTTTCAAAAATATTATTAATTTCATATTGTATAAATAAGTCATTTAATTTTGCATAATAATAAAAATTATTTTCAATTATATCAATAATAAACTCTTTTATTGTTAGTTGTTTGTCATACAATGATTTAAATCTACTTTGTAAGTCTGAAGACATTGGCGTGTCTAATAGTTTATTTAATTTCCAATAACCAAAATCAAATTTAAAAAAATCTATATACCCTTCTAAATTTGAATAAAATTTCTTATTTTCTTTTAGATACATATACAATGAATTACAATACATGTTAGTATACAAATAAGATGAATCACTCTCACTTATGTGTTGTGTTCCTGAAATATCAGAAAAGTTTTTATACTCCAAGTATAACCGGAATGTATTATATTTAAAAATATAAGCAAATCTTAAAATTAGTTCCATATCTAATTTATCAATCATTCTCTTCTTATTATAGAAATAAAATTGATTTAAATAATTAACTATCATCTCGTCGCCAAATTCGATATTTATATAAGGATACTCATTGTCATCATATACAGTAAAATGTATACCAGTTTTATTATAATATAATTTTTTATACGAGTCTGTACCATCAAACCAGTTATAATATATAATATATTTTCTACCGTCAACTTCTAAATTTAATTGATTATTCGATACTTTATAATCACGGAGAAAATATCTGATTATTTCTATCTTAGAGTCCTCATGTGTATATATATTCGCACTTGCATGATCTAGTACCTTAAAACTATCATAGTTATTAATATTTTTAAGTGGTTTAAACTTACTACCTATTAATTCGAATTCGTATTTAGATTCTATTAAATTCTCAAATTGCGAGTTTACATGATAATATTTAAACTTGTTATCTTTTGAAATTAATTTTAACTCAGTTTTAGGTGGTAATAAATATTCTTCTTCTTTTGGAAATAAAGATAGATTCTCTATTAATAATCCAATATTTTTATTTTTAGGTATCTTAATTTTTACCAATATTAACCCAAAATTAGATTTTAATCCGGGTGAATAAAATGGATCGCGAGTTGTTGATATAAAGCCTTCATCTATAAACGTATCCCCTATTTGTAATTTTTTAATAAAGCTATCATCCCATATAAATCTATATAAATAATAATCATTGTTTAGTTGCGGTGAATTCATCATAGTTGATGCTAATTTATTTATTATTGTAATTAAAAAATGATCTGGTTCTTTACTTACTCCTCTTAAATATCTATTCATATAATAACTACCCATGAATGAATAATTCGCTATTAGTGGTGAAATATTACTTGCAATAATAAACTTAGTATGTTCTAATATTTCTTGAGACGATATATCATTTTTTGATATCTTTTTACAAATTTTATAATGAACTTGTTCATCATTTAAATCAAGTTTACTGTTACTTTCATGATTTATAATTTTCATATTTAGACCTAATTTTATTAATTCATCTTTGGTATAATATGGTGTTAAATGTCTCGAATATTTATTAAAACTATTTCTTTTACATATCGATATAGATAGTCCAAGTTTATGACTATTCTTATATAATGTTTTATACGATGTTTCTAATAATGTTTTTATATCATAATTTTCGATTATTTCCAAGTTATATGATTGATTTGCATCTTTAGTTTTTTTAAATTTATTAGTTATCCATTGTTTTATCTCTTCTGTAATAAATCTAGAATGACATTCAATTAATCTATAATATAAGTTTTCCTTGCTTATAGGATATATTTTTTCGGAATATATATCATACATTGGTATAAACTCATTATACTCAGATAGCTTTATTTTATCAGATTTATTTTTAATTTTAATTCTTTCTCGTTGATCTTTATTAAATATTTTATTAATTAAAGTTTTATCTATTTTCATTTTAATATAACATATAAAAAAATATTTTATATATAAATAGTATTATTTTATATATAAATAGTATTATTTTAAGTAATCAATTATTATTTCTTGATAGCACGGTCCGCATACATACCCATACATTGGTAAACTAATTAATATATTCTTTGTTTCATGACAGTTACAACAAGTAATACCTGTGTTATTCATAATATTATTTTAAAGTTTATCTTTTATATACTATTTGGGTCTCTTTTATCCGCTATTGTAGAGTACATTACTTTTTCATTTGAGAATTTCTCTATTTCTACAGTTCTATTTCTTAATAATAAATAAAAAAGACTACATACTATTAAACTAATTATAATACAACTAAATATATTATTTTGTGTACTATCAACTGTATCAACAAGATTTAACTTATTTTCCATATATATATATTCTAGAATAAAAATTAGCCGGACTATATATTCATTCGCCTTCGGCAAAAAGCTAAAGCGAAATATAAAAATTGGATTGCATATTCTAGGTTTCACGAAATGATTTCTTGAATAAAGCAATTTAACCGTATTTTTGCTTTGCAAATATTAATATACTACGTAAGTTGAAATAAAAATTCGTTTCTTTTCATCTTTGATGAATGTTTTTAACCGTATTTTTGCTTTGCAAATATTAATATACTACGTAACTTGAAATAAAAATTGATAATATCATATTTAATCAATAAAGTATGTTAGCAATGGAACGACCAGCAAAGAAATGGACATCTAATAGATTACAAACTAAGAAATCAGATCTTGGAATTATTGACAGTGATGAAAAAACAGATACATCTAAAGATGATAAAGTAACTAAAAAAGTTAACAGACCTCATCATGAAAAAGTAGGTTCTAATAATAGTTCTAAGAATAGTTCTAAAGATGGAAGTATTAAAAATGTACGTAATAATAGAAAAACAGATACCTATCAAAAAAATAATTATGATAAGAAACCTGGAAACTATCAAAAAAATAATTCTGATAGGCGACCAGATAATCATAGAGTATTTGATCGTAATAAGAAAAAATATGTAATTAAGATGTCAAATTTACCACGAGATATTACCGTAAGAGAATTATCAAGTTTAGTTAGTGTATGGGGTGAAATTGGTAATATTAATATTAAAGAATACCCAGATTCTGTAAGTTCATATGTAGACTTTTATAACAAGGAGGAATATGAATATTTCATTGAGGCATTGCATTCTACACCATTTGATAATTTAATTATTCATGTTGAATTAATGAATTTTTCTTAATTATAGAATTATATGATTAATGAATGGAATATAGTCAGAAAATCTTCCAAAAAATAAGTTTGAATTTCTTTTATTTCCATGTAATCCATATTGATAACTATCTTTATAATATTGATGAACACCTGGATATAAAATATTTCCATAAAATCTTTCTTTAGTTGGTATACAAATTAGTATAATCAGAATAACAATAACTATGAAAATAAGTGTTTTCATTTATTCTATATATTTATCTATAAAATAAATGATTTATATTAATATATTTATAATCTTTAGTATATAAATGAGTTTACAACAAAATGTTTTATTTCCAATTGATTCTAAAATAATAGATCTTGATGATAAAAAAATTAGTATTAATGTATATTCTAGTATGCTTTTTTTAATTAATGTAATCATAGGTTATAAATACAAATATAATTTATATGCAACGTTATTTACAATATTATGGATAACATCTGTTATATATCATAATAATTCGAATATTTATACATATTATATAGATCAAATTGCAATATTCACTGTAGTATGTTATGGTAGTTATATATTTAGTAAAAATAGTAAATGGGATACTGTAATGGATAAAAGTATGGTTGTGTTTAATATATCAACATTTTTAGGAACAATAATATTGTATCATTATGGTAAAATAACTAATACAATGTGTGCAGATCCTTGCAAGAGGAAAGGTCAATTATATCATTGTCTCATACATCTATTAACTTCAGCAGGTCATTTAATGATTATGTTATTATAAAAATTGATTTATATTTAATTTTTATATTATATAATAACATAATGAATTTACAACAAGAAAACTTTATAGTGAATATATTACTTGTAAATAAAGAGAATGAAGTAACATTAGTTGATGTTACAGAATCAATAGATAGATTTACTGCTAACAATTCATCTCCTATACTAGGTGAAAATAATATGAAATATAAAATTACTATTGAAAATTTAGACATTCCGATTGATACTAAAATTATAAATTTACAAGTTATATTTAAAATTAATAATCAACCAGATAAAACATACTTATTTGATCCTATAATTAATCAAAACGGTAATGAACATCAAGAAAATAAAGATAGTTTTATATCTTATAGTTTATATAATAATAACTTAAAATTTATATGGATATATTTTATTAGAAACAGTGTTGAAAAACTTGTACATGAATCAACTCATGATATTTATAGACATGAATAAAAGTTCTTATTAAATCTTTCTTGTATAGGAATCTTTTGTTTATTGTTATAATAATGATTCTTAGATAACCCTAGCTTTTTTGTTAAATTAATAAATTTAGTAGTAATATTAAATTTAGTTGGTTCAGATGATCTATAATCTTTTGGATATGAATGATGATAGTTATGCCATCCTTCACCTAAAGTTAATATTCCTAGTATATTATTATTCCTTGCTTCTATATTTTTATTATATGGTTTATCACCAATGTAATGTGCAAGTGAATTAATACACCAAGTTAAATTTAGACATGCAACTATTCTTAATATATTAGAAAAAAATATATTTGTAGGAGTTTCATTCCATTGTTTCATAATATAATGTGTTATAACAAAACTTAAAATAAACCAAAGTATTTTGTAGTATTTTTTTTGGAATACCAATAGTTTATTTTTTTCTAAATCTGTAATATCAGTTTTACTAATTTCATTACTTTCTATCATATCATATGGTTTTAATAACCATCCTACATGTGCATGAAATAATCCTTTACTTATGTTATATGGATCTCCTGGCTTTTCTTCATTTCTATGATGTGTCCGATGTTCTCTAACCCACTTAATAACGTCTTTTTGTGATGCCATTGTACCAAATATTAAATAAAATATTTCAAGAATTGAATTTGCTTTATATGTTGTATGCGCCCATAACCTGTGATATCCACCTGTTATTCCAAGCATTGATAAAATTAAAAGTACAACTTGTAGTAATATTGTTTTCTTAGAAATATTGTTTATTTTGAATATACCAATTGTTGCAAGTAAATGTAATGCAATTAATACGATTGCAGTATTATTCTTTAAAATCATAATATAATATTATATATAATATTAATATTTGAATTAAAAGTTGGTTTGACAAATCTACAGTAACTTGTTCGTTTAAAAATAAAAATTGTTTTGGGAAATAAATTAATGATATAGATACATTAGCCAACATTGGCACATACTGTTAATGTTATCCATATAAGTAAACGTTTTGTTATTTACAATATAATGGTCTCTGTATATATTATTAAAAATACCATTATTTGAGCACATATATTGAATTAATTCCATATTATCTAGTATTTCATTGTTTTCAAAATATTTGACAAGTGAAGTATTATCAAGGCTCTTAGAATCTTCTTGGTTTAAAATATTAGTTAACTCTTCATATATTATATTATTGTTTAATTTAGTACATTCCAAACTACTGTTAGATGGTGGTACGGGAGGGTTTATATTGTCTGGGTCCTGTTTAGAAGATATCATTCTAGCGTGTAATTTATTATAATTTATGATAAATATATAGAATAATCAATTTTATTTTAATACTACACTTTCATGATTTATGATGGAGTCAACATATGAAGTAGTAGATCTTTATCATTGTAACCATAAAATTTACCCATGTCACCCCAAGACGCAGTTTCGTTGATCACTCTATTAATGGTTTCATCGCTGATGCTGCCTACTCCGTTGGTGATGTCACTACTATTGCTACTTCGTTGAAATAATACTACTTCATAAACATTCCATTTATTAAGCATAACTTTTGTTTTTACTCTGCTCCATCGCATGTCTTTGCATAGCTTATCTACTTGTTTGCGCAACTGATTGGCAGTGACTTCCGTATGATCTTGAACGACAAAACAGGCGATTGGCTTAGCCCCCGTATGCACTAGGAACGATAGGACGTATGCTTCCTCGTCGGTCATCCATTGGCTGTGAAGAGCGTCGCTATCTCGAAATGATAGATTAAGAAGTGTACGGTCGCTGTATTGGTCGTAATGAGGAAATGCCTTGCGTAAACTGTGGATGATATTAGTGGACTTTTTTTGGTAATACATGTTCATATGTTTAATATACTGACATTTCTATTACAATAGTATTTTCAATTTTATTACAAATAAACGTTATCATCATTGAAAATTTAAAACCCGTTTCGTTGACCGCGTCAATACTTGTTTCGTATCTGAAGCTTGAGATCTTTTATATTTACTTCTGAATATTTGGCACATAGTGTATTGTTCTATCTTTTATTTTGTCACGTTTAACCATATTATCTTTGATATCTTTTTCTTGATTATAAACTAGAAATCGTCTACCATAATCTTCTGCAAATTTATATTTACCATTAATAATTCCTAATTTTTTGCCTAATTTCTTATCATAATAATTGTATCCAACTTGTTGTAATATGTTCCAAATTAAATTTAACTCTAAATCAGTCAAGTTGTTTAATGTTCGAAATGGACTTATTTTTGCTAAATATAAAACTTCGGCTCTAATATAATTTCCACATCCAGCCGCAATTGTTTGATCTAATAATGCAGTTGCTATATACATATTGTCTCTCTTTTTTTTAATTCGTTCTTTGAATAATATTAACCCACTATCTTTGTTTTTTTTATCAAATTCTAAGATATCAGGTCCGAATTTTTTTAATTTATTTTTAAGACTTTCTTTATCACAAAATATGAATGTTCCAAAATTTCTAACATCATTAAAATTTACTATATCATTCTTAAAATAAAAAGATAAGTTGTTATGTTTATTTATATCATTTATATTCCACCACCCACTCATTCCTAGTGTATTCCATAAAGTTAATTCGCTATTTTCAAATTCCCACCAAATAAATTTTCCATAACAATTTATAGATTCTATTTTTAATGGTAAATCTTTTATAAATTTAGTATATCCTTTTGGGGGTCCGTGTTTATTATATCTTCCATTATTTATTGTTATTTTTTCTAATTTTTTGCCTTTAATATTACTATTTAAGAAATTAGTTATATATTTTACTTCAGGTCCTTCTGGCATATATATTCTTTATTAATTTTTTATTTAAATCATTCTTAATAATTATTTCTAGTTATTAATAATGGAATTAAACTATAAAGATCTTTATTATAAATATAAATATAAATATAAGCAATTATTAAAAAATACAATTCAAAAAGGTGGTGCAAATATTAGTAATTTTGATAACACACTTGAAATATACAATAAACTACCTGAATCTGGACTATATGATAATAATTTATCAGATATTGATAGAATAAAAAAATTTACAAAATTCTGCAATTATTTTATAGAGAAAACTAAAGATTATGAAGATGTTATACTATCAAAGAAGAAACAATCATTGGAACAAAAGAAATTAACAAATACAAAAGAATATATGTTAATAGTAAAAACATTAGCCGATAAAGGACGAGAATATCAAAAAATAGGAAATGATTTTGAAATGAAAGTATTTCGACAACTTTTATCTATAATAATAAAAATATTAAAATTAGAAAACTCTAAATTAAGTGTTTTACATAATCCTACACTATATTTTAAAGATTCAAATAATGACTGGCTATTAATAGGTGAAATAGATGCTGTAATAATTAAAGAACATGATGGAATTAATTATATAGTAGCTATATGTGAAATGAAACATAATTTTGATGATATACCAGATGCTTTATTTCAAATTAAGAGAAGTTTTAATGTTTTAAAAAATAAAGGGATAAATAATGTAAAACTTGATAATCTAATTTTGGATGAAAAGTACCAGTTATTAGATGATAGTACATATTTAAATATGGGATTTATTTTTACAAGCGAATTTGATACTAAAAGTGAATATTTCAATGTACAATCAAAATTAAGACATTATTTACTAAATATATTACATATTAATTACAGAGTCAAATATGAAAAGATATTTGAGAAACTCAAAAATAAACAAGTGTATTTTGACCGTGTTCTTAATACAAAAATACTAAGATATAGCTCTGGTGTTATTGAAACATTAAAACTATATCAAAGTAATAATTTAATAGATCGAATTCAAGTTATATAAATAAAAATAAAAATAAAAATAAAAATTGATTATAGATAAAATTAAAAATATTAGATTGATATAAAATTTATGTTTATTATAACAAATATTGTTATAATGATTGTACTTGGGTGTCATATTAAAGATATTCAAAATAACCGAATTCAAACTGCTATTAATTATAGTAAAAATATTGATTCTCAAATATGGTATCTAACTGGTGGCGTCAAATATGATATATCATCAAATATGAATGAAGCTAATATGATGAAAGAATTTCTTTTTTCAGATCTAAATATTGTAACTGATACAATATCTGTTAATACTGCAGAAAATTTTTTAAATTTTAAAAAATGGTACATACATACTTGTTTTGAAGAACAACCTCAAATTGTCATAACAACATCATCATTTCACAAAGATCGTGCTGAACAAATATTTAAAGGAATTTTTCATGATATGATACTTGAACCTATCTGGAATTTGGATCAATTTGCATGTTCAACATGTTGGTCAGATGAATTAATACATATGAGAAATGTTAATTTGGATATTAAGAAAGCTTTAGAAAAGCAATAAGATGAACTTGTTTAAACAAATATTTTATATTATAATTATATGAGAACATCAACTCTTTTTTACTTTATTTCTATGGCTGTTGCAGCTGTAGCAGCGCACGGGTCTATTATTGATAGATTCGAAGATTGGGCACAAACCCATTCTATTGATATTTCTGATTCTTTCAGACATACAAAAATCTATTCAAATTGGTTATCAAACGATAAATATATCGAATCATCCAATTCTATGAATTTAACTTATACATTAGGTCACAATGCTTTTTCAGGTTATTCATCTGAAGAATTTTCAGATCTTATGGGATTTAACTACAACAGTGTTAGATCATCTGATCTTAACGGCGTAGGTCAAGTAGACATTAAATCTTCTCTACAAGATTTACCTACTTCTATTGATTGGCGCGAGAAAGGTATGGTTAACCCTGTTCAAGATCAAGGACAATGTGGTTCATGTTGGGCTTTTTCAACTATTCAAGCAGTTGAAAGTGCAACTGCCATTAAATATGGTACTCTTCCTAAACTATCTGAACAAGAATTAGTTGATTGCGATACCTTAAAGAATGGTGGTCGTGACCATGGTTGTAATGGTGGTTTAATGGATAATGCTTTTAATTGGATTGGTAAAAGTGATGGTGTTTGCGACGAGTCTTCATATCCATACACTTCAGGTGTATCTAAAACTTCTGGTACTTGCACAATGAAATCATGTACTAATACTGATAATACAGATGTTATTAACCACGTTGATGTCCAAGTAAATTCTGACAGTGCAATGATGACTGCGTTATCTTTACAACCAGTTTCTGTAGCAATTGAGGCCGACCAAAAAACTTTCCAACTATATTCAAGTGGTGTATTTGTAGGTGAGTGTGGTACTTCTCTTGATCACGGCGTAGGTCTTGTTGGTTATGGTACTATGGGCGGTGTCGATTATTATATTTTGAGAAACTCTTGGGGTAATACTTGGGGAGATGGTGGTTACATGTATTTAGGCCGTGGAAATGACCCTGCTACTGGTAAAACATTTAATGGCGGTGCAGGTCAATGCGGTGTACTTGGACAAGCTTCTTATCCTGTCGTTTAAATTTAAACTATCATTAATGGTAACTTTATTAACTGGCGATACATTGTATGGTAAATATGGATTTAGACCTATTAGAATTAATAGAGAAACATATTCGCCCGATGATATTAATATAAAAAATTATAAAAATTATAAAAAAATAATGAGTAAAACTACAATTAGTGAATTTAATAAAATATATAAAACTAACAAATAAAGTTCACCTAATAAAAGCAACACAAGAATTAATACAATTATATCCGAATATGTTATTGACAGACTTTTTAAAAATTTTATTAAAGATTATGATCAAACATGTGAACTATTTATATTGTTTTATGAATATTTGCTACCTATATTTAATTAAAATATAAGTAGAATTATTAAATGACCGATATTAAAAATCAAATATATGAATATTTATTTAATGGCGACATAAAAAATTTAACTTTATATTTATTTAATAATCCTGGACAATATAAATTAAATTTTACTAATCAAGAGTCACATAATATTATAATATCTTCATGTGATACAGATAATCTATCTATATTTAAACTCTTATTAAACATATCTACATCTATTAATTTGAAGAAAGATAATAATTTTATTTTTAGATATGCATGTGAAAAAGGTGCATATAATATTTCAAAATATATTTATAATTTAGGACGTACAAATTTTTCCTATAATCATTATGAGGCTTTTTATAAGGCTTGTTATAGTTCCAATGCGCAGTTAGTATCGTGGTTATATACCGCATATTTGCCTAAACAAATTAACTTTCATCATAATAAAGATGAACTATTTAAAAATTGTTGTAAACAAAATTTAATAGATGTAGTTATACTATTAACTACATATACTACTTTTAATCTTGATATAGATCCATCATTTAATGATAAATGTACAACCGAAGAGCCATTTTATTATTTTTGTAGATATGGTTATTTAGATTTAGCTAAAGCTTGTTATACAATTAATAAATACGATATAGCGGCTAACAATAACGAAGCTATATGTTTAGCATGTCAAGAAGGACATCTAGATATGGTAAAATGGTTATATCAAGTAGGTGCTGATATTACATATCCAAATAATTGGTGTTTAGGTATTTGTATTACTAAAGAGTATTTAGATATCTTGAAATGGATTGAATCATTGAGTATTATAGATATTAATACGAATGATTATTATTATTTTAAACTTAGTTGTAGTCTAGGTAAATTAAAGGCTGCACAGTGGTTTTATTCATTAGCTAGTTCGAATATTCACGACCATTTTGGATATGTCTTCATTTATAGTTGTGCTGAAAATAACATAGATATTGCACAATGGTTATATTCATTAGATACTATAGATATTCATGCCGAGAACGATAGACTATTTAAATATATTTGTCAAGTTGGTATATTAGATATAGCAAAATGGTTATATTCACTGGGTAGTATTGATATACATTCAGATGACGATATTAGTTTTAGATTAGCATGTATGATGAACAATATTGATTTAGTAAAATGGTTATATTCACTTGGAAATATAAATATTCGTGCTAATAAAAATGAAGCATTTGTAAGAGCATGTGACTATCAAGACGTTGAATTAGCCATATGGTTACTATCTAAAAATCCAAATGAATATAAAATTAGTATCGAAGATGGGAAAATAACAGCATGGACAATTATTAAAGAAATAGTTTATGGAGGAACAAAACAACTAGATATAATAGAAGAGTGTCCAATATGTTTAACTAATAAATCTGATTTACTAACAAGTTGTAATCATCAATTTTGTAAAAAATGTATAAAGATATTTTTAGATAAACAAACTGCAAGTGTTAGCGATTTAAATTGTCCATATTGTAGACAATCTAATTTAACATTTTATGAACTTAAAAAACTTAATGGGGACTAAATTTTAGTCTATTGGAGGATTTATTGAATAATTTACTTATTCAATAAATATTTTGTTATTTTTATTTAATAGAAAATCATTAACATGTGACAAAATCTTTGTTATTGATTATATTAGTAAAATCTTTTATATTGCAATTACTGCGTAAAAGACACTGGGATGTGATTATCAGAGATAAACAGTTTTTCAAAGTTTCTAATTTAGTATAATATTACCAAATTATTTACTCCAGGTAGCATTATTCCAAGTTAAATCACATGTCTCAAACCAACACATGACTCGACCTTGATATTCTTCTAAATTTGAATATTTGACACCATTAATCATTTTATACATATTATTATTAGAACTAGTATCATTATTTAATTCTGAACTAGTATCATTATTTAATTCTGAACTAGTATCGCTATTTGAAATATCATATTCTCTCTTACTAGGTGACTGGTTAACAACAGCGGGGTCTACATATAGAGTTTTATTATTACTATTTGTTTCGATAGGTTGATTATTAACAGGGGTTGTAGGTGTACTGTTAGGAAGTATATCATTGAATATATCTGACAAGTTATTAGATTTAATATCAATGGGATTGGTAACAGGACTAGTGGCAACTGGACTAGTGACAACAGGTTTAGTGACAACAGGACTAGTGGTAACAGGACTAGTGGTAACAGGACTAGTGGTAACTGGACTAGTGGTAACTGGACTAGTAGCAATCGGTTTAGTGACAACAGGACTTGTAGGAGTACTGGTAGGAAGTATATTATCGAATATATCTGATAAGCTATTAGATTGACTATCAATGGACTTGTCAATAGGTTGAGTGGCAACAGGTTGAGTGGCAACAGGTTGAGTGGCAACAGGTTGAGTGGCAACAGGTTGAGTGGCAACAGGTTGAGTGGCAACGGGACTAGTGGTAACAGGTTGAGTGGCAACGGGACTAGTGGCAACGGGACTAGTGGCAACAGGTTGAGTGGCAACGGGACTAGTGGCAATAGGTTTAGTGACAACAGGACTTGCAGGAGTACTGGTAGGAAGTATATTATCGAATATATCTGAAAAGCTATTAGATTGACTATCAATGGACTTGTCAACAGGTTGAGTGGTTACAGGTTGAGTGGTTACAGGTTGAGTTGCAACAGGTTGAATGATAACAGGTTGAGTTGCAACAGGTTGAGTTGCAACAGGTTGAGTTGCAACAGGTTGAATGATAACAGGTTGAGTTGCAACAGGTTGAATGATAACAGGTTGAGTTGCAACAGGTTGAGTGGTTACAGGTTGAGTGGTTACAGGACTAGTAGGGGTACTTGTAGGAAGTATATTCTTGAATATATCTGAAAAGCTATTAGATTGACTATCATTTGGGGTGGTAGTAGGAACAGGTTGAATAGGAGTACTTGTAGGTACTATATCAGAGTTTTTACTATTAGATTCTATAACACGAGGTGACTTGGAATTATTTTCTGATGTATTAATACCATTTTTTAACTTAAGGTCATCATATTTACTTTTATACTTTATATATTTTGAATAATAAGGATCCATATATAATAAAACTAGATTTAAAATTTAAATTAAATATTTAGATTAATTTAATTTAAATATTAATAAATTTATGTATTTTTAAGTTTAATATACTTATTTTTATATTTAATATAAAGTTCAAAATAATTTTTATTATAATATTTATTCTTGTATTTGTAAAAATTATATTCATTATAATATTTTTGTTTTTTAAGATCATTTATTCGCTTATCAGAACCTTTTATATGTACGTCATAATTGTTGTCAACATTTATTTTAGTACGTTTAATTTCTTCATCATATATTTCAATATTAATTCTATTCATTATTCGAAGTGCTGCCTCAAATTCATATGATATTATAATTTGACCTAATTTATTAATATATTTTCTGAATTCGGTTACAACATTGTATGGGCTTCTATCGTTTATATAGTTTAAATAATCGTCTAATTGTGATGTATAATTACCACATCCTGTTATAATTAAAAGTTTATTTTCTTTAGTTTTAGGAATTGATAGTATTCTACTTGTCATGTCTTCGAATTTAATAATGTCATTGACAGAAAATAATAAGTTGTTGTCTTTACTAAATTTACTCTCAGAATTATTTGGTATTAAATTTATACCCTTTCGATTTGGTATAGTAAATGGTTCATCCTCATTTTTCATATTAATATAATTACTAAACTTTAAAATACCATATATATAAGACTTTTCATAACTAATATAATACAATTGTCCAAAATCTTCATAATAATCGCCATCTTCATCTTGGTACATAGATGGATCAACGGGTGTATCATAATCAAAAATATAATCTCGATATGTATTGTAAATAGGTGAATTATTACTATAATATTTTATTATATGAATGTTATTATCATCTTTAACTCTATATATATCATTTGACTTATCCTGGTAATATACAATTTCATTTTTATAGTAGTATTTATTTTTTTTATAAAACTCTATGATTTCTATATATTTATCATTACTACTATAAATTTCTACACATTCTTTTTCAAAATAAATAAATTCTTTTTTAAAAAAATTAAGTGGTTTTTTACTAAAAGATATATTTCGGCATTTATCGCCAGGTGCATAAAATCGAATATCTAATCTACCTGCACTCATAAATAAATCAGATAAATATATTAATATTGATATTTCATGGTTGATTATACCTTTGTGTGCCTCATAATAAATATCATGAATTCCATTATTACTATATTTTTGTTTAATATATTTATCAATAATAAAATAGACAAATAGATCAACGCTGTCATTGTTTAATTTAAGTACAATAGTAAATAAATATATAAAATGTTTACCATACTCTTTGTACATAGTATCTAAATTATAATAAGATTCATCTAATATTGGTTGGCTAAAAATTTTATTATCCAACAATTTACGTTTTGCTAATTCTAATATTTCTTCAAAACGTTTTTCATTAATATGGTCTGTCTTATCAAATTGTATAAAAGATTCTATGATATAAGGACTATTATATAAATTAATAATTTTAGAACTACTTTGACTTTGTCCACTAGATATCTTTCTTATATTTAACTTGTATAAATTGTTAACAATATTTAATAAAATGTTTATTTTCAAGTAAAATACTTTTAATATATTAACTTTATATTTATTAGTACTTTGATCGTACTCAAATATGTCATATGTATCTTTTTCAAAACTCTTATCAAATGCTAGTATAGTTATAATATCCGATAATGCTGATCTTGTTGATATATTTTGTTCTGATAATGTTACAATAAATAATTTTTCTGGTATTGTTATTGTACTCGATTCTTTTAGTTGTTCAAAAGTTATATTACCATCAGAAATATATTTTGTCGAATGATTATTATGTCCTTCGTATACATATGTATCTACATTTATTTCATTTAAACTCATTAAATAGAGATATATATAATATTTTTAAACATTTTTTCTAGGTTAGAATAACCAGAGACTAAGCTTATATACTTTTTGCTATATAAAAATAAAAATTGGAATGTGTAACGAAAAAAATTAATTTTTCGTTTCACTTTTTAACCCTTAGTTCAATATACTGCGTAAGTAGAAATAAAAATTGATACAAATAATAATAATACAATTAATATAATATTATAATTATGTCAATCACTTTAAATATTAATGAAGAGGATTATCCTGAGATCTATAAACTTTATAAGAAAGACCGCACGGATAAGCTCAAAGATATTTTTAATACCGGATATAATATTCATTTTCCAAATATCAAAGATAATAAGAAAGAAATTGAATACTATACAATTCTACAAAGTATTGAAGATATGAAACATTCCAAAGGTTTAAATATGGATACTCGATTAAATGAATTATTAGAATCTATACATAAATTAACAGGAATAGGTAATAACTCAAGTAAGAAAGGTGAGGTTGGTGAAAATATGATTGAAGAAATTATTAATCAAAGATATGGAGACATCACTTATGAAAATAAAGCAAAAACACCACATTCTGGTGATGCTTGGTTATACTTACCAAATAAGAAAATAATTATACTAGAAAGTAAAAACTATACATATAGAATTAATAAAGATGAAGTAGAAAAAATGGAAAATGATATGAAAACAAATCATATTCGATTTGGTATATTTGTTTCATGGAATTCAATTGTTCAGAATAGAAAAGATATTGATATCCATACCTTTAATCACAACAATGAAGTTTACATGATAATTGTAATTTCGAATCTAGCCAATGAAATTATCAAGTTAGATTTAGGGTTACAGATAATTAGAAAGTTAGAAGAGAATTTTAGTGATATGAGTACATTTCCATGGATTGTCGATGATATTAATAAAAATTTAAATGAACTTGATATAATTATAAAAAAGAATTATAAACTACGAGATAATTATTATTTAATGAGTACTAATATAAGAACTTCAATGGATCTATTCTATACTCAATTACGGGATTATCAATACGAGATTAATAATACCGCTCAAGATATTATAGATAAGGTTAAATCAACTATGAATAAAAGTATTACTGATATTCAATATACCGTGCCCGATATAGATATTTTATCTATTCATAAAGATAATCCAAAAATAGTTCCTGTATTGAATAATCTAATTGATATATTTACTTCTATTAATACATTAACTATTATCAAGGTAGATGATAGTTTAATAGGAATAAAGAAAAGTGATGAAGACGTTGGATATATTAAAATTCAAAAAAAGAAGGTATTATTTCATATAAATAAATTAAATGTAACAATAGAATTAGATCCTGCAAATTATTCTGATAGTATCCAAATAATACCAGATCTTTGCAAAAATATATAATTATTTTCTAGTAATTAATATATGAATCAAATTTACTTTATAATTATTATTATATTTGTAATATATCACACTTGTGTGTTTTATAGAAACAATCGTGTAAATAAAGAAAAATTCCAAAGTATAAATGACGCATTTACTATGCCAAATAAGAGATGCACTGCTATATATGGTAATTCTCATCCAAAATGCATGCAGAGTAATCGATTAAAACATGTAGGTTATTTTAAATTTAATACAATTAAATATCCATTATTAGATTTAGATTCTAATAGTAACACTAGTAGATATGTAATGTTGAAAGATAAATTTGCTAGACTAAATAAGAAACATTGGAATAGAGGTTATTATTTTAAAAGTCCTTTCCACTATCATAAAACAATCCCATTTTCTGTAGTATTTAATTATACATATAGGGGCACGATGTCTAACGAACCTACAAATAGAAGTTTTCACGTTTTTGGAAAAAAAATAGATAGTGAAAGTTATAATTATATACTTTTCAGAGAAAAAGCTGGTATTTTACAATATGCATATAAATTATCATATAGGAAAAAACTAGAAGATGGTGATCCTACATTTATTAGAAATAAAATTTCAACATTTGGACCATTTATATTTTCCAAAGATTAAACATCAGTTGATGATTTTTCTTCTGGTATACTTTTTGATACTTTCGAAAATAATACTTTTAGTATATAAGATTCATCAATGGTGAAAGCACCTTTACTTGCAGCTCTATTCATCATATTCCATATAGCTTCTAAACTTTGTTTAATATCCATATCCTCGATATTTATTGATTTTTTGTCTTGGGATTCCATATATTTATAATATTAAAATATCTCTTAAAACGATTTTACATTAGGTGAAACAAATAAAAAATGAAATCTATTAAATGTAGTATAAAGTGACTGGAATCGGTTTTGGATTCGTAATTAATTTAAATCATGATTTATAATATTGGTATGACAGGTATAGCTTTATATCCACAATGAATATTACCATTTTCTCGATGCAATTGAGTTGTATCTATAAAGTGATAATCGATATGAATACTCTGATTCATATTATATGCATCTAATTGATTAGTAATTTGTTGTTTCAACCCTGTATTTTCTTGGTCTGGAAAAATAATTCGAAATGTATTATCTTTCCTTAAGATTACTCGATTAAAAAGTGGTGGTTCTTTTATATAACCATTTTCATCAAAATTCAAGTCAAATAATTTAATTCGAGATAGTGGGAAAAACTCATATAAAATTTGTAAATTATATTGTTGAATAGTAACAAGTTCTTTTTGAAATGATTCACTTTCCGAACATATTGGATTATAAAACCAAATGTCATAGTCATCTTTGCCTAATCCGGTAGGAATCAAAGTTAATATTTCATCGATATGAAATACGCATGTACCAGTATATGTATCAATCTCAAAATTAGGTAAATATACTTTTAGAGATATATATGGACTATATTTGTTTGTTATATCTGTAATACTTATTAGTTGATTATTTGATTTTAATGTAATAATACTTTTCATTTTATCACGACTAGAATCACTAACATATTCTGGTAAATTTATAAAGTTACCACCTTTTGTTAAATTATACTCATTCGAATTATCACTTAATGTTATTAAATTAAAAATATATTCTGTAAATATACTTTTAAGTTCATTGATAAGATTGAATTTGTTTCTTGCAACTATTTCAAATGTAAATTCTTCATTACTAATTCTAATTTGTTTAACTAAATCTTGCCCCCACTCTTGTGAAGGAACTTTTGATTCTTTTATATTTACACCAAAGTCAATTACTAAAGAATTAAAATGTTCACGATTATCCCATATAATCTTTGTAACTACACTTGTTGTTAAAAGGGACTCTGTATTACATGATAATTCATCAACAAATACACTTATATTAGTACTATTAGGTCTAATTGTTGGTTCATGTATAGATGCGGAACCGTGGATGCCGCCTATTATAGAAGTTGTATATATTATTGAGGACATTTACTAAATTCTAATGCAAAATTATTCTTTCTAATATTATTTTGTTCACCTTTTTTAACAAATTCAATTATATACTTAAGTATCGTTCTATCACCTTGGTTTAATTCTGTCACACGATGTTCAACACTATTTGGTCTAACAATTACTAAAGTATTTGGGGTAGGTTTTAATTGTTTGATAATATTATTTTCTTTCCATTCGAATGTACTATCAGATGTATTAGTTAATGTTAAAACAACTTCAAAACAATCTGGGTCAAATAATGATGTATCTGTATGCCATGGCATACCTTTTGAACCTGTAAAATATTTTCGATATTCAATTGGATATGATGGTATAAATTTAGCTGAAACATCAGTGTCTTTTATTGAATTAATATAATTTATAAACTTTGTATTTTTATAAATATAATCATATATCTTTTTATGACTACTTGGATTTAAACATAGTGCTACTCTTTCTGAACTTCTAGGATCATTTTTTAATGATAGTTGATTACAGTAATTTAGAATATTAGTAAATTCTGTATCTGAAAAGAAATTATGCTCTATCCACAAAGCCTGTTGATTTCCTCCAATTTGTTCTTTCAAGTTTAAATATTTTTGTTTATATTTAATGTAAGACTCTTTATAGTTTTTTTCATTCATACTTAATATTACTATATAAAATAATATTATTATAATAAGCAATATTTTCATATCATATAATGTTATCATATCAAATAATGTATAAAGTACTATTAAATTTATTACTATTATTATAGTACAACAATTTAGAATATCTGTAAATTCTGTATTTGAAAAGAAATTATTTTCCCCAATTTGTTCTTTCAAGTTTAAATATTTTTGTTTATATTTAATATAGATCTCTTTATAATTTTTATTTTTATCGTTCATACTTAATATTACTATATAAAATAATATTATTATAACATGTAATGTATCAAGTATTATTGAATTTACTACTATTATTTACTACTGTAAATCTATTTACAATGGTAACTGGCGATACAGAATGTCCAACTGTTGTAACACATGACGATAGACGGACAAATAAAAATAAATTAAGAATTGTGCAATATAACGTAGAATGATTATATGGATTGTCATGGAAATTGTTGTACATAGAAGAATATGACAGACGCAACAATTCATATAGATTATGTAACTGATGCAGTGAAAGATCTAAATGTTTATTTTGCTTTGCAATAAAAAGATTTTCTTGAAATAAAAATATATAGATGATGTATATATATCACAAGTATTCTGAGTATTGTGGTAAATATAATTCAGATCATTATCCGATTGTACTTGATTTAAAATATAATTAAAATTTGTAATATGCGTCTGTTAATTCAGTTTCATTTAAATGCGGCTGACAATATAATACATAATGAAGAGTTAGAAGATCAACTTCTTCATTGCATTGTGCATAATCTTCATTTAATATATATTTAACACAAAAATTAATTGATAATTTTTGTGTATTTACTATTATTTTCATATTCAAATTATCTATATTCTTTTCTAATTCTTCTATCGAATATTTAAACTGTCGTAATTTACTATTGGTAATTTGATCCATTGGTTCCATATATATTAAGTATTAATTATATATTTGTATAGTTTTTATAATCAATTTTATATTATTTTATTTGTGAAGCAATAAAGAGTTCACAAAAATATATAGATTATGTATATATATATCACAAGTATTCTGAGTTTTGTGGTAAATATAATTCAGACCATTATCCAGTTGTACTTGATTTGAAATATAATTAACATTTGTAATATGTATCTGTTAATTCGATTTTATCTAAATACGGCTGACAATATAATACATAGACGGGCCAAGGTTTTGTAATATATAAAAAATAATGAATGTACTAATGTGGTATAGGTTTTAAAAAGCAAATATTTTAGATATTAAGCTAAAAACAGATTTAATAAAATTTAATTTACCATAAAAATTGGTTTGACGAATCGAAATTGCTTTTTACGCAGTAATGGCAATCTAACAATACTATATGCTTCGCAATGAAAGTTTTATTATGTCTTTTGCTATTACTGCGTAAAACGCAATGACAGAAGCTTATATACTTTTTGCGTAGCAAATGAACTCTTTTTGCGTAGCAATAATATCATTTAACTACGTGATTTCTACGAAATTTATCGAGTTTTGATATATAAAAATATTTAAATTATTATATATATTATGATTAAAAAATATATAGCAGGTCATAGTATTAAATGTGTTTTAAATATTTCAAAAGAAGTAATGAAAATAAATAAAATACCAGTAATAAATTATGCAATTGAGGAGTCATATAATAGTTTAAATACATTTAATGAATATAAAGAATTAAATAATAAAATTGATAATAGATATAGAATTGCATTAAAATTATCATCGTTTAATTTTGATGAAGTAATAATTGATGATATAATTGATATGTATAAAGAAAAAGAAATTAAAATTTTGATTGATGCAGAAAGTAACGAATTAAATAATAAATATCATACTTTAACTAATAAATTAATCCAAAAACATAACAAAAATGACTTTAATATAATAAAAACTTATCAGATGTATAGAAAAGACTCATTAAATACTTTAAATAATGATATGATTAATTTTAAAGATATATATTTAGGTACCAAATTAGTACGTGGTGCTTATTGGAATAGCGAAAATAAATTAGGACATTTATATATTTCAAAATATGATACAGATAATAATTATAATAAAGGTATTTTGACATTGTATGAAAGTGATAATAAATTACTCAATATATTAGCAACACATAATAATGAATCAATCAATTTTGGTTATTTATTAAATAGCAATAGCACTAATTTTGAATTTGGTCATCTTATGGGGATGAAGGAAAATAAATATAAAAATTTATTAAATAAAAATCAAAAAATAAATGTTTATATTCCGTATGGACCTTATAACAAAATGTTACCATATCTATTTAGAAGATTTTATGAAAATATTGATACAATAAAATATATGATTTAGTATATATGGATTTGATTCAACAATTTCGTAAACCAATAATAGATTTGTTAGGGTGGTAAAGATAAATTTTATACATATCCTATAATTACAGAACATATAAGCGTGACTTTATTCATATTGTTGATCTTCTTCATTACATTGTGCAAAATCTTCATTTACTATTATTTTCATATTCAACTTATCTATATTTTTTCTAATTCTTCTATAGAATATTTAAACTGGTGTAATTTACTATTGGTAATTTGTTCAGTTGGTTCCATATATGTTAATTATTAATTATATATTTGTATAGTTTTTTAATTAATTTTATATAAAACACGCAGTGCGATTGGAGAGTGTAACTTGGAATAAAAATTGATAAACAGTCTATTTGGTCCTAAACTATAAATACTATAATGACAGCTAAACTATGCAAATTCTTCATGACTGGTGAATGTAAGAAAGGATCCGAATGTGATTTTACTCACGATGATACACTATGTAAACACCATTTCCAGAGAAGATGTAAATTTGATAAAGATTGTAACAAAAATCACGATTTTGAACAAATGCACATTTCTACAAATAAAACTACCAAAAAAAATCCTCATTCATTTGTACCTGACTTGAGAGAACCTGATATTAGATTTCTAATTCAATCGCGAGGCGAAAAGTTTGAAGGAGATATTAAAGAAAATGATGTTATTGTAGTACCTGATTTTTTCAAAGATATAAACAATGAAACAGTATACAATACTCTCCTAAAAGAACTGGAAGATAGTGGTATTCCAACTGAAGAAATTTGGAAGCAATGGCATGGTGATACCCATTCTATCGTAGATGACCGCCAAGGAAATGACATTGATTGGAAAAAGTTGTGTCCAACCTATAATATGGTAATTGAAAAGATGAAAGAATATTTTGATATGGAAGTTAAACAAACTAGAGTGAATATGTATAAAGATAATACTGAATGGAAACCATATCATCGTGATGCACCTGTTGTTGATACAAAGAAAGAAAGTGCACAAACATTCACTGTTGGGGTATCATTCGGTGCTACACGTACAGTAAGTTTTCAACATGCGAAAACAAGAAGTCGTGTTGATGTACCTTTAAATGATGGATCAGTATATACATTCTCTAACCAAGTAAATGATATTTGGAAGCATGGAATTGTCCAAGAGCCTGAGTTTAAGAAGGATGGTCGTATTTCGATTATTATTTGGGGTGACCACAAATAATTTAATCTAATCTAATCTAATTTAATTTAATTTAATTTAATTAAATCTAAATATATTTATATATGGACAGATTAAGTTCAAAAGTAGTAGCTAATAAAATATCAAATATTGAAGGTTCCAGAAATATAATTGAAAATTTTATAGAAGAACAACCTATGTTTGTTATAAAAAATAGCTATGATAATAAGTATTTGAAGGACTATCGTCAAACAAGAAAGACAGTAGGTTGGACTACAACTTCAACAAAAACTGACGCACAACGGTTTGTGATAAAAACAATCGATAGTTATAAATATATATCAAATATTAATAACACAAAATTCTTACGTTTTTTTGGACATACAGTGTTTGTACCGAAAAACCAATTAAAAGGATTACCTGTTGGTCAACTAGGTTATAAAATTAATACGAATAATTTTTCGTTAACTAATGGTTCTACTGTTGGTAATTATGGAGTTAGATTTCAAATTACTTCAGGTGTAAAAGAACACACTAATTTAACTGCCGAAATTATTAAACCAATAGTTGCTACAAAAGTAATACTTCCGAATATAGGTAATGCAACTTTTAATGCGTACAAACCCAAACCATATAAACAAATTAATAAGTGTGAACCATGTAAAAAAGTTAATAAGTGTGAACCATGTAAAAAAGTTAATAAGTGTGAACCATGTAAAAAAGTTAATAAGTGCGAACCATGTAAAAAAGTTAATAAGTGCGAACCATGTAAAAAAGTTAATAAGTGCGAACCATGTAAAAAAGTTAATAAGTGCGAACCATGTAAAAAAGTTA